>WOR8_10000270_pt1 | contig 53802 bp, 38 predicted proteins | sample DeeMarSeWOR38_10_FD_19890 | JGI IMG/M metagenome (IMG submission 19890)
TGCTCATCTCCTATCAAGGTGAGGTAAAGATAAGCGATTTTGGAATTTCCAAAGCAAAGTCAGAGCCCAGTTTAACCCAAGCCGGTGTTGTCAAAGGTAAATTGGCCTATTTATCCCCCGAACAGGCATTGGGAGAACCGACTGACCGCAGAGCCGACATTTATGCCCTGGGGCTTGTCTTTTATGAAACGCTTACCGGAAAGAGAGTCTACAGCTTTAAAACCGATGTTGACGCTATCCGGCTGATACCGAAGATGAACATCGATCCATTAACCATGTTAATGCCTGAGATACCCTCAGAATTAAACCGTATTGTAATGAAATGCCTCGAGAAGAAAAAAGATCTAAGATATCAGAGCGCTTCAGATTTGTATCGTGAGTTGGCGGCATTTAGAAAAGAGCATAATATAAATTTTGACACTTCCGATCTTGCAGATTTTATGAGGAAGAATTTCAAGAAACGCGGCAACTCCTCACAACCGAAGTAGATTGCGACCGGAGGGGTCGAAATGTCCCGCAAAATTTTTGCCGGTGAAACCGATATTGGACTCAAACGAACGAATAATGAGGATGTATTTGTCATAAACCCTGAACAGGATTTTTGTCTTGCCGCTGACGGTGTGGGAGGTGCCGCGGCAGGTGAGCTGGCGAGTAGAATTTTTGCCGAAAGCACACTAGAAATTTTCTCAGCCAAAACCGATCGGTCCGCAAAGAACATTAAATATCGAGTACAAAAAGCCTTTCAGTTAGCAAATGAAAATATTCAGAAACATGTGATTCAGAATCCCAAACATGAAGGGATGGGGTGTACGGCAGAGCTTTTGGCATTTTCAGATGAGGGTTTCATTCTCGGTCATATCGGAGACAGTCGCACCTATCGTTTTCGAAAAGGTCAACTGGAACAACTCACCCGAGACCATACTCTCGTTCAGCAACAGCTAGATGAGGGGTTAATATCTCGGGAAAACATAAAGCAGCACCCGCTGCGCAATGTCATCTTTCGTGCTGTGGGTCTAGCGCAAGAGGTTGATCCCGATCTCCTAAACGGAAAAACCTACTCAGATGATTTGTTTCTGCTCTGCTCAGACGGACTAACCGATCTGGTCCGCGATGATCAGATTCGGGAAATTCTGTGTTCCGATAGTGATATCCAATCCAAAGCCCAAGAGCTGATCGAGCGAGCTAAGGTTGCCGGTGGATATGATAATATAACTGTGGTTTTGGCCCTCGTTAATTAGTTTCCATTCTTATAGCTATCCTCCCCGTTTTGTAAATTTTCCAATCATCCACAAGCTAATTTTGATAAACGGGCTCATTTGAGTTATGATGGGATTTAGATTTGGCTGCAACTTGCACGATTCAAGGTCTAGATTGGCAGAACCGGTTAAGAACTTCAGATGGTATTTTCAAGCAATTTTTTCCTTTTCGCTTTTCTCCCGGCTGTGATCATCGCGTATTATGCCCAGGGAATACTGTTCCCCAGAAGCCTGCGCAACACGGTTCTTCTATTTTTCAGCTACCTTTTTTACCTATATGGTGCCGCCGGTTTTCTTGTAATCCTCATCCTCTCCAGTCTCGCCGATTACGTACTCGGCCGTTTGATCGATCGCAAACCACGCCTCAAGCCGGTGTGGTTAGGTTTCTCACTGTTCATCAACATAGGACTCCTAGCGTATTTTAAATACGCTAATTTTTTTATTGGGGAGCTCAACAGCATATATGCAAATTTCAGGATCATCCCCCTCGAATGGGAGGACGTTATACTGCCCATTGGGATTTCGTTTTTTACCTTCCAGAAGCTCAGCTATATTATAGACGTCTATCGAGGGAAAAGCCCAGCGCTTGAAAACGTTATCGATTTTGCACTTTACATTGCCATGTTTCCGCAGTTAATTGCCGGACCGATTGTACGATTCAGCACGATCAGCGGTCAACTGAAGGGTCGCAGAGAAGCGTGGGATCTTTTCTATAGGGGCATCGTGCGCTTTTGCTGGGGGTTGGCAAAAAAAGTGATGATCGCCAATGCGTGCGGTCAGATTGCGGATGTTATATTCGGTCTCGACTTGCAACAGCTTGATACAAAGGTTGCCTGGCTGGGTTCGATTGCCTACACGCTTCAAATCTATTTCGATTTTTCAGCATATTCCGACATGGCTATCGGTCTGGGCATGCTTTTTGGATTCACATTTCCGGAGAATTTCAATCGGCCCTATTCCGCTGTGAGCATCACGGATTTTTGGCGCCGCTGGCACATCACTCTGAGCCGCTGGTTCAGGGACTACCTTTACATTCCCCTTGGCGGCAACCGTCGCGGAATCGCGAGAACCTGCCTTAACATGGCGGTCGTCTGTATTCTTTGCGGGCTCTGGCATGGTGCCAATTGGACGTTTCTCATCTGGGGCGTTTACCATGGTGTATTCCTGGTTTTGGAACGACTCAGCGGTGCTCGCAACATCCCATCTGAGAAATACATCGCTATCCGCCGCGTCGTAACATTGTTGATCGTCGTGGTGGGTTGGGTGCTTTTCAGATCCGAAGACATTTCAGAGGCAATTGGATTTGTAGGAGCGATGTTTACTGCCTCGGATTTGCCGCTTTCTTACGAATTGATTCAGGCGCTAAACTATCGCAACCTTCTCTTTATGCTGATGGGCGTTACCGTATTTTTTTTGCCCCGCGACATGTCGGGAATCAGAGTTCTCACCAGCAGCCGCGATCCGGTTCCTTTGCTTGCAGGGGCATTAATGATTCTGTTGCTGCTTCCGTATTGTGCCGCACTGATTGCCGGTGGATCCAGCAGTCCGTTTATTTATTATCGGTTTTAAACCTATGATGAAAAAGATTTTATCGTTGATATTTATCGGCCTTCTGTTAACACCGGCCGGGGTTTGGTTGATCAACCTGGATTTCGGCATCCATGTAAAGCGTATCGGTCTCCACCCACCACCGATAAATGGACGTATGCTGTTAAATAACCAATATTATCAAGCGTTTGATCAGTATTTTAATGACAGTTTTTCGCTGCGGAGTCCACTCATGTTTACCAAAAGATGGCTGGACTTCCGCGTCTTCTACATGACCGAAACCCCTGGCGTCCACGTCGGCACCGATCGATGGCTTTTTAGCCGCCGTTCAATTGAAGACTACCAAAAAGACGCCTGCAGCCAGAAGGCAGAGGTGGGAAGCCTGGTTTTAAAGCTTCACGCTCTTGAAAAGATAATCGAAGCCTCGGGACGGCAGTTCTTATTTATCGTTGCACCAAACAAGTCCACTATTTATCCTGAATTTGTGGGGTTCGTGCCGCAAAACGATACCTGCAACCGCAGCCGATATGATTTGCTCATCGAAGCACTTGGGTTACATCCGCTGAATAGTTTTGTGAGAGTTGATGAACTGCTAAGGGAAGCTAAAAAAAGTCACGCACAGCTTTATGACCAAACCAGCATTCATTGGAACGGATTGGGTGCGATAGTCGCCGGTGAAGCCGTCCACCGTCGGATTGTTGAAGGCAGTTGGGCGGAGCGTGGATTGGATTACAGTCCCCTGGCTGCCGGTGGATACGGTAACCTCAAGCACCAGCTATTGGGGATCGTCCCGTTAGCTGATGACGAGGGTGACAGACAATATTTGGGTTCCGGAAGGCCGGTTCTTCCTCCTGGAATTGTCTATGGTGATGACTTCCTGCTGAATTTACTTCCCTATTTGCGGCAATTGTTCAACCGGCTAAGCGTGATCCAAACCGACCGCGTTCCATCCGGCCGGTATGCAGAAGATTTGCGAGACTATGAGTATATTTTGCTTGAAAAAGCCGAGTCCGAATTGGGTTCGTTAGACATTGATATCGACACCATCTACACGATATTTGAATCCCAAGCCGAGATTCCGGTTAGGTATACGCTTGACCTTAACACCGCTGTTGCGGTATCTAAAATTACCCTGGACCTCGGGCCGAAGGGCTTAAAGATAAAATCGGTGGGCTCGTCATCTGTCTTTAAGCTGATATCCGTACCCGCCTCGCAGGATGACATCTTCAGAGTACTGAAGCTGTCAATTGATGCCCCCCATTCAGACATCATGACGGTTAAAAGCACATCGGATTTTCCGCACATGGCTCAAAAATCCCTCAAAGCCGGTCTAACCGAAATTTATCTGCCCCTGCCTTTTGAAAAATTACCATCTCTGCGTATTCAACCGGGCAACCAACCCGGCGTGTTCGACTTACGTTCAGCTGAGATACTTGAGTTTTCCGACACTCCGGATGTTGAGACCCCGCCTCCGGAAAATATCGTTGTTGCGGAATCGGATATGGAGAACGGAAATTCCTTCCACACAAAATTAGATGCAGATGTCGCCAAATTCGAGCCACTGCCTGTCATCAATGTTGCTGCTGTGGACAAGTTTGTCAAAGATATTTCCCCCGAGCAGTTGACTTCAGAGAACACGGAGAGTGAACCCTTAAACGAGTCTTCCAACCTCGACGCCCAGCAGACAAACAGACGCGCGGATCAGCGAGCCGAAGTTTCAATCGACCATGCTCGATCGGAAACCGGACCTGATAAGTCACCCCCGATATCGCAGGGCCAGGATTTTGGATCAAACCCGAGCATAGTTACCTCCGGGAATGCAGGGGCGTCCAGCGCTAACGAGTTCCTGGTCGAATTAACACCGTCGCCGAATTTATCTGAATATATGCCAAAAAGTTCAGCAGAAAGCGGTTTCACCTCAAAAATCCAGACCGAAAATCATACACCATCCGTGACGAACATCCAAAAGAAACCCCGCAGCGTGGCGGTCGCGCACAAAGATGTTGACGTGCCGATCTCAAAGGCACTCTGGGTTAAGATTACCGATTTTGAAAATGGACGCATTTTCCAGCGCAAAGGCCGGGGCGCAGACATAGTCGTGTCGGGAACCTACGCCGGCAAAACGGAAGCCATCGAGGCAAGGGTGGTCAAAGACAGCACCCTGGAGGAAATCGTCTCATGGAGGCCGATCGACTCTTCACCCCAAAACGGAATTTTTGTGGGCGTGCTTGAGGATGTGCCTCAGGGTGGGTGGTACAACATTCAAGTGCGCAGCTCCGCCGATCACGCAGTTTCAGATAGCGGTGCCCACAAATGGGGTGTAGGGATACTGGTTGCCTGCTTGGGACAGTCGAACATGAAAGAGTGGTTTTATACGGGGACCGATTTAATGGCCCACCCGCTGTTGCGGAAATTTTCCAATGGAGGCTGGTCAACGTTTGGCTCGCAGGGCAATGCCGCCATCGCCTTTGGAAATAGAATCATAGAGCGTTTGGGTATCCCGGTTGGGCTTTTGGACTATTCTAAAAATGGCTCGGGGCTGAGAAAAGAGGCGGACTGGGGCACAGGATACTGGGAAGACAGAGCACCCGGTTCGATCTATAATCGATTTCTTACCGGCGTATCAAAGGCAGGTGGAGCATTGGAATTCGTGATCTGGATCCAGGGCGAAGCGGATGCGGCGCGGGGAACTGTAACCGAGGATGAATATAGAAGCTCTCTTGAAAGTTTTATCACTCATCAGGTCAGAGCCGATGTCGACAACGGTTCTGATCAGGAGCATTTACCGTTTCTTGTTGTTATGATGATCAAACGGCCTGGAGGTAAAAACAAGGCCCATCAAGGGATCCGCAATGCTCAAAAACAGATAACCGAGAACGTCGCGAACTGTTATCTGGCCGCCACCACGTTAGATCTAAAAAATCAAGGTCGGCAGCACCTCTCGGCCGAGGCCTATACTACCCTGGGACGAAGAGTCGCCCAAACGGTTTTACACATTTTAAAACAAGAAACCTACCACCGAGGGCCGATGATAGCCGATGTCGAGCGACTGGACGACCGGACCTTGGAACTTGAGCTTCAGCATAGGGGAGGGACGGACTTCACACCTGCCTCTGGGATCAGCGGTTGGCAAGTACTTAAAAACAATAAACCTATGCCAATCGCGGATGTGTATCGCCATGACCCGAAAACCATACGGATCAAACTCAAGCGTTCCCTGTCCGGGAGAGCAACGATTCGTTATTTATACGGCGCCATGCCGAATGCGACCAAGGCAGTCATAGACAACTCTGTAATGTCCCTACCCCTTGAGGAATTTCAAGCGGAGATTTACTGAATACTATCTTGGATCATGAGCATAAATAAAGTGAAACATTTAAATAACTTTCTTGTAATAATATAAATTGCTCTCACCACAGAGGCTCGGGGAACACAGAGAAGCAATATTTTCTCTGAGTCCTCTGGTTCTCTGTGGTGAAAATAAGTATATAAAATAATTTCAAACAGTTAAAAAATTATGGATAGTATGGAAATCCAACCCAAACTATATTCATCTGCAATAGAGGCGATTGGAAGTACACCCTTGATCGATCTTGCCCGGATGTCCCGCGGTATCGATGGACGTATCCTGGCCAAACTTGAATATCTTAACCCCGGTTTTTCGAAGAAGGATCGCATCGCCCGCCAGATTATTTCCGATGCCGAAGCTTCGGGAGAACTGAAGCCCGGTCAAACCGTCGTGGAACTGACCAGCGGGAATACCGGAACCGGATTGGCGATTGTATGCGGCATAAAAGGCTACCCCTTTGTAGCGGTGATGTCCAAAGGAAATTCCATCGAAAGAGCGCGGATGATGTCGGCTTTAGGAGCTGAGGTCGTTTTAGTTGATCAACTGCCGGATTCGGTTCCCGGTCAGGTTTCAGGCGGAGATCTGGAATTGGTGGAACAGGAAACAAACCGAATTGTAAAAGAACGCCGGGCGTTTCGCGCCGACCAATTTCGCCTCAAAAGCAATTTCCGCGCGCATTATCTGAACACCGGCCCGGAAATTATCCGGCAGTCCGGAGGTGAAATTGACGTTTTTTGCGATTTCGCCGGCACCGGGGGTTCATTTGCAGGCTGTGCGGCGGCCTTTAAAGAACATAGCCCGGAGATAAGATGTTATATCGTGGAACCGGAAGGCGCCGCCATCCTTGCCGGAGAAGCGGTGACCTATCCAAACCATCGCATCCAGGGGGGCGGTTATGCCATGGCGGATCTGGCCATGCTGAATCCCGAGCATATTGACGGATATCTGAAAGTCACGGATGAAAAGGCGATACAAATGGCGCGCCGGTTAGCCCAAGAAGAAGGCATCTTTGCCGGATTTTCGTCAGGTGCCAACGTCGCCGCTGCACTAGATTTGCTGAAGACCTCTTTTAAAAGCAAAACCGCCGTAGTGTTAATCTGTGATTCCGGTTTGAAGTATTTAAGCACGGATCTGTGGGAATAATAACCACTCAAGTTTCGCATGAACGCTTACTAAGCTTTACCCAGCGGCCATTGATTTTTTTTGTGTGGGAGCGGCTTTTCAACCGCGATTATTTCCGGCAATTAAAGCTAATTGAGTCATAGCGCCCGGTGGGGCGTTCGTATGTCTCCAGTGCGGGATTAATATTATGTTGACTTTATAGTTGTATTATCGGTATAAGATACTATATATATTTATATTGATTTTAACAAACATATTAAGGTGGGTATTATGAAAAATGTTCAAATTAGCTTTGATGAGGAATTGCTAAAAACAATAGATCGATTTGCGACATCATCCCGGCTTACCCGTTCGGCAGTGGTTCGTGAGGCGGTAAAGACCTGGATTCGGCAGAAAGAAATAGTAGAATTTGAGGACGATTGGATAAAAAAATTAAAAGAACATCCCAGAGATTTAGATGATTCAGAAGCATGGATGAAGGCCGAAGAATGGAGCGATGAATGAATCGTGGTGATATTTGGTTAATTAATTTAGGCGGACGAATCGGAAACAGGCCTGTTGTTGTTCTCTCACGGCAAAATGTGCTGGACTATCTCAACAAGGTCACCGTTGCAGAAATTACTACCCGGGGGAAAGGATATCCAACAGAAATATATATTGGTCAAAAAGCCAAATTGCCAAAGCCATCCTTTGTGCAGGCCGATAATATTCATACCGTTTCTAAAAATAGACTTGAAAAGTATCTTGGAACTCTGGACAAAGATTCCATGCTGAAAATATCGCGCAAAGTTGTTTTGGCTCTTGAGCTTGAAAGCTGTCTGTATGAGAGCTAACCTGCCAAAGCCACTCAATTCATCGTGGCTCAAAGGATCATATTCCGAAGAACCATCCGCTCCGCCCACTTGATCGGGAAAAGCATGGACACGCGTTTTTGATAGTCCGCGTATTGCTGTCCGAACTGTGCCATAAGCTTGCGTTCCTCCAAAATTGCGCCCACCACGAAATACCCGCAGACGACCAGGTTGGTCAAAATAGCGGCCATGTCCAAGGGTCTGGCCCAAACAACGAGAATGCCGCCGCTGTACCAGGGGTGGCGAACAATGGACAGCACGCCGCTGGTGTCCAGGGAGCAATCGTCGGTGAGCACGCTGCAAGCCTTTTCGTCTTTGAGCTGTCGAAGCCCGAGAAATTGACGGAAATCGTAGCGTCGAGCACCCCCCGCGAAATAAAACAGGGCAACGGTTATCAGCAGGATTGGTACGATCCGCCACGGGCCCTCCCAGGCGACAATCGGCTCTCTCCTTAACAAAAAGGTGTAAAAAAGTACCGGCAACAGCGTGACAAGGGCAAACAGATTGTAAAAGATTCGATAAAAACGGAAGCCGTTTGGAAACCGTTTTCGTAGCGATTCGGTGACCGCAAGGCTGACCAATGTGCTGTGAAGCGCACACCATGTAATCCACAAGATGACGAGCACGAGATATCGCATGTTATTTCTTTACGTTATTTGTTAAGCAGATCGCTGTTTTCAATTTAAAAATTAACAAAAATTATTTTCAAGTGCCAAGTTTTCAAACCGAGAATGAACTTTCAGAAATGCCAACGGTATTGAATCTGTGGGGCCATTTCGTTGCTTGGCAATGATCAATTCTGCCTTTCCTTCATAGTTTATCTTTTCATCCTTCTTTTTGAATACCTCTTCCCTATGTATGAAAGCAACAATATCGGCATCCTGCTCCAACGAACCCGACTCTCTTAGGTCGGAAATTCTGGGACGCTTGTCATCGCGTCTCTCAAGCTGCCGGTTGAGTTGAGACAAGGCAACCACTGGTATTTCAAGCTCTTTGGCAAGTCCCTTTAATGCTTTTGAAATCTCCGATATATCGAGATCTCTGCGTTCACTCGGACGGATGATTTTCATCAGCTGAAGATAGTCGATGATGATAAGACCTAAGCCTTTTTCCATTTTTAGCCGGCGGGCTTTTGCTCTGATAGTCAGGGCCGAATTGTCAGATGAATCATCGATGTAAATCGGTGCCGCATGCAGCGTGGTGCCGGCTTTTTGCAAATCCTTCCAGTGCTGTTTACTGAGGTAGCCATCTCTTAGGCGATCTGCACTGACATTTGACTCGGCACAGAGCAGCCGCATCACCAACTGTTCTTTTGCCATTTCGAGTGAAAAAAAAGCAACCGGAATGTTATAATCCACAGCTGCGTTTCTGGCAATATTTAGGGCAAATGCCGTTTTTCCCATGCTCGGTCTTGCCGCCAGGATGATCAGGTCCGACCTCTGAAAGCCGGAGGTTAAATTATCCAGTTGTGTAAAACCGGTCGGAACTCCGGTTGGCATCCCTTTGTTTTTTTGGCGTTTTTCGAGAACCTCGAATCCTCCGAACAGGAGTTCTCTAACCTTATAAAAAGATGGTTTGATTTTCTTCTCTGATACCTTAAATATGCAATGTTCAGCATAATCAACAATTTCATCCACATTTTCCTGTTCCGCAAAGCAGGTTTTCACAATTGCGAATCCTTTTTCGATGAGTGCCCGCAAGGTTGCCTTGTCATGGATGATTTTGGCATAATGGACTGCATTTACCGCTAAGGGCACTTCATCTATAATTTTTGTCAGATAAATTGCCCCGCCAACACTCTCCAATTCCCCTCTGTCTTTTAAGATATTGGTAAGTGTTACGAGGTCTATCGGCTCATTGTTTTCAGACAAATCGACCATAGAAGTGAATATTTTTTGATGAGCGGATCGGTAAAAATCTGAAGGCGCCAGCAGCTCCACAACATCATCAAAAATGCGATTGTCGATCAATATTGCACTCAACAAAGACGCCTCAGCCTCTATGTTTTGCGGCGGCAGCCCATAGAGAGTGGAATCTTTTTGATTTTTCATGTGACCTTTCTTCATTTAGACAAACCTCTCCTTGCTCTCTGCACGGCTGGCAGCTAAAAAGAATTATGTTCGATTCAATAGAACGCTAAAGGTAAAAAAATATTATCTGACTTATAGAATGTACACGATATAACGGATGTGGGAGCGGCTTTGCAGCCGCGAAATAAAATGCTGCGGCTGGAAAACCACTCCTACCAATCGGGAAAGGACGATCGCTTGCTGTACGCCGCCTCAAGCGGACGTTTTCTGTTAAAATGATACCTTTTGCAGCTCTCGCAATAAAACACCTCATGGGTTCGCAGCTTGAGCACGCAATTGTGGCATACAAATAGTTTTGTTTCGTTGATAAATACTTTGGTTCGTCTCTTACACCATTTATCACAGACCTCACATTCCATGAAGGCCGTTCATATCGAAACCTGACCCGGAAATCAAACCGCCCTAAAAGACATAAGAGCTAACATGGACAATATAGGTTTTTAAGGATCCACATTAACCATCGGCCTTAAGCCGGTTTTTTGATTACCAAACCAAGGAGCGTTCTGCCCTCGTTTCCCATTTTCCATTCAGCTAAAATCAGCATTATTCTTTTTTTACTGTTTACCCCGTCACCGGCGGTGGCCCCGCAACATTACAATGTGGCGCTGATTCGCCCTTCTTTCCTTAGTTCGTTAGGTATCAAATACGGCTGTCAGGTGATCGAAAATAAAATACGAGCCCCACCTTTGGCCTGAAAAGCGGTCAGTTTAATTGATAAAGAAACTCTAAAAAAGAGAATATTGAATAATGAAAGTTAATCCGGCCGGTAGGGCTTACCGAGCGCCGACGGCGCCATACCCGAAAAGAAGCTCAGCAGCGACTTGATGTGCACTTTGCCTTCCGCCCATATCAACACCGATTCCTTTTGGGCAAAGGACATGATTAAGAGCGTAAAAATCATCAATGGAAATGGTGCCACTTGAAATACCTGAGATGGTACCGACGGCATCCATTCCTGCAAATAGATCCCCAGCACTTGTAAAAAGGCAAATAAGTAAGCGCCGGCAGCTGCTTTGATCGGATGCCACCCGCCGAATATCACCAAAGCCAGAGCGATCCAACCGGTTCCTTCAGCCCCCTGGGGCCGCCCCCAACCCGGTTTGGTTGATAGCGAAAACGTTGCTCCGGCCAAACCCACCAATAGACCTCCACAGATGGCATAAAAAAGCTGGAGCTTGTAAGGATTGATTCCTCTGGCATACGATGCTTGCGGGTGTTCGCCCACCGACCTCAGCTTGAGTCCCAGGGGAGTATGGTAAATATACCACCACACCGCTGCGATAAAGACTAAACTCACATAAACGGGCATATTGTGATTGAAAAACACATCACCTAAAAATGGAATTTTGTTCAGGAACGGAATCGGCAGGGGCACCACCTGTGGGCCCTGAAGCCTTGAGTAGGGATTACCGATAAAATAGGCGAGGTCCCGTGTCATGAGAGTTAGCACAAATCCTACTGCCACCTGGTTTTGTCTCAGATAAATACTGAACACAGCAACGGTTACCGCCACTAGAGCTCCAACCATGGCGCCGGCAGCAAAACCAATCACCAGGCTGTTGGTGTTAAAGGTAACGGCAAACGCGGCCATAGCGCTTAACAGAATCGATCCGTCCAGGGATAAATTTATAAGTCCGGCCTTTTCCGTAATCGTCTCACCCAATGCCGCCAGCACAATCGGTGTAGCACCGGCAACGACACTGGCGAAAAGTATGGTTACGTCAAGCTCTATCATTGTTAAACACGATATTGTTTTTCCTCAAGAGGGCCTAAATAAAATGAAGCAGTTTTCGCTGTTTTAGGATCTTAATTGCGATATCTTTGCAATTTATGAGAAGAATATTTTAATCACGAAAACACGAAATCTGGAAAGCACGAAATTACTCTGATTTTCTTTTCGTGTTTTCGCCTGCCCTGTTAAACCTTTTCCCTGTTTAACCGGGGTACTTTCGAGCTTTCGTGATAATTTATTCTATTTGGTTCTCCGCCTCAGGCAAATCCCGGTAAGGTTTTCATTTTATATTTTCTGCACTATGCATTCGGTCGCATGTTTTGCAACCACCGTTTACGCCAGCTGTGCATACCTAATGTGGCCAGTACAAGCGCCCCCTGAATGACGCCGCTCAACGATGAATCCAACTGCAAAACCATGGGCAGCTGAATACTGCCGACATTTAGACATGCAAAGAAAAAGGCTACCAATGGAACCAGCCAGATATTGTAATTGGACAGCATCACCACCAGCAGCGACAGATACCCGTAGTTACTGGATATGGCCGGAATGAGCCGATGATACACTCCGCTGACCTGTAGGCCTCCGGCGAGACCGGCAAATCCACCCGCAAACAACATAGCAAGGATCATAAAACGCCCGGGTTTGAGCCCATATAAAAACGCGGCATTCGGATTGTTGCCGATGGCTTTTAAATTCAAACCAATGCGGGTGTACTTCAGCAGCAGTCCGGTCAGAATCAGTGATATGATGACGATTGTTAGAGCTATTGGCGATAGACGCATGGATGCCAAATGAGGCAGCCATAATTTGATTGGGAAGGTTTCCGTTCCGCTCATGGATGCGACCCCTGGACGCCTCCATGGACCGAATATCAGCCACAGGATAATCCCCTGGCCGACAAAGTTGAGACCAAGACCGGCAAAAATTTCATTGACGCCGCCTTTTGCCTTTAAAAAACCGGCAATTATCGCCCATACCGCGCCGCCTATCATTCCGGCCAGCAGAGATACACTCAAGAAAACGACCGCCTGGCAACTATCTACACCGAAACGAAGAAGCGCAGTAGTAAAAACAGCACCCATCATCACCTGACCTTCGACTCCGATGTTCCAGAGCCCGATCCTGAAGGTAAATAGTAGACCACAGCCACATAGAGTGAGCGGGATCCAAGCTTTGATCACATGGGCAAATTTATTCCAGGATCCCAGTGACCCTTTGAAAATATGAAAATAGGCCGCAAACGGTGGCGCACCGGCGATCAGCAGCACCAACGAGGTGAAGAGAAATACCGCGAATATCGTCATCAAAAGATGCTGTGATTGGCGAACGTAGTTTTCCATGGGGTCTACTTTTTGGTATCGTTTACACTTTTCCAGCGATTGCTTTTCCCAGTTCATGAACATCTGTTTGGGAGGATTCGACATCTTTGATAATACGGCCGTTAAAAAACACCAATACACGATCGGCTACCATCAGAATTTCATCAAGTTCCGATGAAGAAAATACAATGCTGGTTCGGTTGCGGCAATATGCATACAGATGCTGCCATACCCAAATCACCGATTCCATATCCAGACCCCGGGTCGGGTTTTCCAGCAGAAGCAGAACTGGATCTGGGGGTAAAAACGAAAGCAGCAGACGTTGCTGGTTGCCTCCGGATAACTCATCAACCAGAGAATCAGGAAGCCCTTTTACACGGAATTTTTTGATGCGTTTACCCGCTAATCGCTGCGTGCGCTGCCATTTAACAACGAATGGTTTTTGCTTTTCCCGCAATGCGATATGTTCGGTAATGCTTAGACCGGTTATCAACCCTTCTTCCAGGCGCGAGGCCGGCATAAACGCCACACCCAGGCGCTGAAAATAGTGGTGATCCTGTTTGGTCATTGTGCGGCCGATCAAATGGATAGATCCTGCGGTTAAGCGTTGTATACCACCGGCAATACGCAGAAATACGCCCTGGCCGCTACCTTCCAGTCCTGCCAGGCCGACGACTTCTCCCTGTCGAATCACGACACTGCAATCTTTAAGGCCGGTCCGCCCGCCTGAACCTGAAACCCTGTTCATAGCCAGAACCTCTTTCCCGGGTGTTTCTGCGCACCGAGAAAGGGATTTCGGGGGACTGCCGAACATCATTTCCAACAAACGATTCGTTTCAAAAGGGTGATGCATTTCACCGGTAACGACACCTTGCCGCAACACGGTCACTTTTTCACATAAGGCTTCGACATCCTCGAGTTTATGGGATACCAGGATGATGCTTTTGCCCTCTTGTGCCAGTTTTTTTAGGGCACGAAAAAGCGTTTCCTTTTGAGCACTTGAAATACCAGTGGTGGGTTCATCCAGAATGAGCATCTGGATGCCCAGCGCCAGCAGCCGTAGTATTTCCAGCTGCTGCCTCTCGCCAATGGTGAGGATTTTAACCCATGTGTCGGGGTGCAGTGAAAAATGAATGGACTCGGCGAGTTCGAGAAGTTTGTGTCGATATGCTAGGCGGTGCCCGGAAATTCGCTTAATTTGACCGAGCATAAAATTATCCAGAACCGTGAGTAACGGAAAATCAAGAGGATCCTGGTAGAGCATTCCGATACCGAGCTCTGAAGCCTGGGCTGGGTTGAGATAATTTACCGCCTTGCCATCAATCAGAATGGTACCGCTGGTTTTATGGCTGAAGCCTGAGAGGATTTTCATCAAGGTGCTTTTACCGGCACCGTTTTCACCCAGAATCCCGTGGATGCAGCCAGGCACAACTTTCAGGTTTATCCCGTTATTTGCCTTAACTGGGCCATAATGTTTGTGGATGTCTTGTAGTTCAATCCACATCCCGTTTACTTGGCGCTACTCTGCCCCGTCATCCCTTCTAACAGCTGTTCCATGTACCAAACCTGTTTGTCGTTTGCCGATACACCAGCTTTAACAAAAAGACTTCCGTCCTGATAATTCAAAGGTCCTTTGAACAAATTGACTTTTCCCGCACCGAGATCTTTGATGAATGCGTCCAGTGCCTGTTTTGTAGATGACGACAACGCCGTGCCTGTCATAAATCCCACCGTGCTGGTGTCCGGATTGTTGATATCCTTCCAGTCAGGCCCGAGCCAATCCCATTCGGATTTCCAATTGCCTGACATGGATGCATTAATAAACTTTACATATCCGGGGCCCCAGTTGAAATACGGTACTCCCAGGCATACATCGGAGGCGCCTTCGCAGGCACCAATGTAATCGTAGGGAATGGCCCAGACATTTTTGCCTTCCTGTTTTTTTTGTCTGGCTACGACGACAGCTTCGGTTGTGTCAATTCCTGAAATGACGACGTCGTAACCGGTGTTGAAAAAGTTTTGGGCAACCTGGGTGGGATCGGCGGTTACCCCCGGGATATTAAACCAGAAACCGATCCAGGTTACCTGAAACTTCAACTCCTTGGCTGATTTTTTGAGGTTGTTTTCCCAGGCATATTTTGCTCCCAGATATGCACACGCAGCCAGGCGCCGAGTTTCTTCGTTGATAAGGGGGCCAAGATAACCGATTTTGCCGCTTTTGGTCGTCATGGCCGCAACAAATCCGGCCATCATCTTACCGTATTCCATCCGGCCCATCAGATTGCTAAGATTTTTGGGTGCTTTTTGGGTCAGCACGTCATCACCCGAAATGTGAATAAAATGAATATCCGGGTGCATCTGTGCCGCTTCGCGGGTGCCGTCCTTCATATCATCCGAGTTGGCAATGATCAATTGCGCCCCCTTCTCCACCATGTCATCCACCAATTGAGGGATGGTAACACCGGGGCGGTCGGCGGGATTCACCTTGTCGATATAGATCATTTTTGTTCCCGGTACCTTTTCTTCAACGTATTTGCCGCCTTCGTAATGTGCCTGACTCCAACCGTGATCATTGTATGGCCCAACCAGCAGCAAGCCAAAAGTGAAGGGTTTTTCAGCGGCAAAGACCAAACCTGAATTAGTCGGCGAAAGGCACACAGCCAGAAAAATGACAGCAATCCCCAGAAAGGTTTTTCTAATCATGAGAATTTCCTCCTTACGTCTGAATGAATTCCAGCATCAGTAAAAGATTGCCAAAAATTAGTGCGAGGGTTTCACTTTATATAAGAAAAAGGTAACTCCGGGTCAAGAAAGAAGACGCATCCATAAAAAAAACATTTGGAATTTGGATGGTGTGGAAATTGGACGGGAGATTGCAATAGTTCACTGGTTCAAGGTTCGCCGTTCAGGGTTACCTTTGTTAATGAGTGGTTACAAGTCCATTCGACATTCATAATTCGATGTTCGATAGTTTATTTTTTGAGTCCCTTTTTCGATCAAACGGGTCGCTCTTGCGGCCGGCGGCTGGACTGAACCCTGGTTACTGAAGATTTTGGTATAAATTATTTTATTTTGGATGAAAACTATTTCCTACCGCTCGTGACCTTCTTTTTTTAGCAGATTTCTATGCCAGATAACGAAATCGTACATGCCAATAAAACGTTCCTCATTATTGATGATCCCGAGTGCCATTTCCAGAGCTCCCCTGCCATAGGAATTGCTGTATTCCTCAGAGCTTCGCGATTGTAAGAATTCTCTCACAAGCTGCTGGGTGGTTCGGCGGGATTTATCCTTGCGAATGTCTATGGGATCTTTAGGCTCCTCAAACGGATCCCATTTGTTATATCCTACCTTTTTGAGAATATGTTTTTGCCGTCGCGACGACATGCTGTCAAAGACCGCTTTTTTTCTTTTTTCGGTTTCTTCTGGAGAAAATTCGCTCATTTTTTTTTCCTCGAGCGGCGTTTGGGCGGTGTTTGTTCAACCGGTTCCTCGGCGAGACCCAGAAATACATCATCAAAATCAGTGACCATAGCAGACGATAATGGCAGCAGCAGGTCCGCCAGTTTGATGTTTCTGGATTGAATGTCTCTTAAAAGCTCGGCTGATATTTGCTGCAGTTGGCTATGAACGGAATCCAGATTGACCGTCGGATATTTCTCACCCTGTTTAAAACCGGATTTGCCGCAGGTATGTCCGGCACCACCGATGGCGGTGGGAATACCATAAAAGCGGCAGGTTAAGGGACGGTTATCGTATAGATCGCATAAATCTTTCTCATTCAATAGGGGGCATCGGATTCGCTCAAGCGCCAATTCTGCCAGAATTTCACCCTCATTTTTCCCTTCATGTAGTTTTTTGTATGCTTTGCGCTTGATCTGATAGGCTCGTCGATCCGCTCGGTTGGCTTTTTCAAGAAGTGCGGCCCTCTTTGAGCCCTCAAATTTTTTCTTAAATTTGTGATTAAGATACAAGGTCTCAATCAGCGTTAGATCAAACAATGCATAGCAGCAGTCTGAGCACTGCTCCTCACATTTGACGCAATCCGCATGAGCTTTTTTCACGCGCTCAAATGCTTCATCCGCCGTTGCCACCAGTGCTTCATACTTTCTAAAATAGGGGGTAAAGTCGATATCCATAATTGTTTAAATGACTCCCTTTCTGAGTGTTTCACGTGAAACACGTATCTATTTTCCGATACAAAATCGGCTGAAAATTCGATCCAGCAAGTCCAGCTTTGCCGTTACGCCTAAAATTTCACCCATAGAATCAATAGCCTCTTGAAGATGAATAGCGATTAGCTCCATGGGTATACCGTTGTTCATCTCCGAGATAATAGTCTCCGCCGCTTGCAGGCCGTCTTCCAGAAGCAGCTTGTGTCTGAGATTAGGAACAATGCGTTCGTCGATGTCAATCGGGTCTTTACCAAATGCTGTCTCTACAATCTGTTGTTTTAGAAGGTCGATGCCACGGTCATACAAAGCCGAAATGTGCACGCGACGGTGCTGTAACCAGAAATTCCGAAGCACGGGAAGGCATTCCTCCCGGACCAGATCGATTTTGTTCACCACAATAATGAATGGTTTTGTTTGGATTTTTTCAAAAATGTAGTCGTCTTCTGCTGTTGGTGAAACATTGGCTTCAACCATGAAAAGAACCAACTCGGCCTCATCTACGTTTTCCAGGGTCTTTTCGATACCGATGCTTTCAATCGGGTCATCGGTGTCATGGAGCCCGGCGGTATCTGCAATGATGACCGGCAGTCCGGCAATATTCAAGGTTTCTTTTATCGTATCTCGAGTCGTTCCCGGGACCGATGTGACAATGGCACGATCTTTTTGAAGCAGACAGTTCAAAAGACTCGATTTTCCGACGTTTGGACGACCCACGACGGCCACTTTAAAACCGTCTCTAAAAACATTGCCCTCAATGTGATGTTGAATTAAGCGGCGCAGGGGCTCAAGCGTTTTCGATTTGATACTCTCAATTGTTGTCGCTGGATCGATGATCTCCTCAACATCCTCCGGAAAATCTATCGCGGCTTCGATCCGGGTAATCAGTTCGATCAAATAGTTCCGGATTGATTCTATCTGCCTGCTCAGTCGACCGTCGACTTGAGCGGCGGCCAGATGCAGCGATTTATCCGTTCGGGCATTAATGATGTCGATGACCGCTTCGGCTTGAGTAAGGTCAATACGGCCATTTAGAAACGCCCTTTTGGTAAACTCTCCAGGTTCGGCCAGACGAGCACCTTGTTTTAACACCAATTCAAGGATCGCATGCACGGCTACCGAACCACCATGAGTATTGATTTCAACGATATCTTCTCGGGTATAGGTTCGGGGTGCTTTCATGACCGAAAGCAGAACCTCATCCAGAACCCGGTTGTTTTTCGGATCGACGACATGACCATAGTATAGCCGGTGAGAATTCAGTGGATCGGAAAATTGTTGGTTAGTTGGTGGCCGTTTTTTAGAGCTGGAGGGTGATTTTGACTCCGTCAGGTTGAAAATCGCCGAGGCAATCGAAACGGCATCCGGTCCGGACAATTTGATGATTCCGATTCCACCTCGGCCGCTAGGTGTGGCAATGGCCGCTATCGTGGAATTGTCCATTTTTTGATTAGTGAAATCTGTGTCGTTGGGAATTATGTTTTTTGGGGAAGATAACCAATTTCCGCATGTAGCCTTCTCCCCTGCTCTTAGTCCTGACCTCCGGATCATCTTTTAGTGCCAGATGAATAATTCTACGATCGTGAGCACTCATTTGGCCGAGAGATATGGGTTTTCTAATTCGTTTAGACTTGTCGGCCAATCGTGTGGCGAGTTTTTCCAGATTGGCTTTTCTGGTTTCCAAATATCCTTCAACATCTACCTGAATTCGAATTTTATCATTATTGTTATGTTTGTTAACAATTTTTTCCACGAGAGATTGTATGGCTTCAAGAGTTTGCCCTTTTTTCCCGATTAGAATGGCGGCGTTCCCGCCGACAATATTAAAAAGGATTCTCTCCGTATTCTCATCGACGGATATTTTGGCATCGGTTGTTATGGAATCAACGATGCGTTGTAATACCGTCCGTCCAAGATCTGAGGGTTCGTCTGGAAACGTATAAATGGGCTGATCAGCGGAATAACTTCCGTCTATCGAACTTTCTGCGTCGAATTCGGAATCGACGGATACCTCCTTTTCCGAGCGAATCTGATCAGAATCAAGAACGCTTTCCTCTGCCGTTTCGGACGCAATGACCCGTATTCTTGCTTTTTTGGCCCCGGCTAAACCGAAAATACCGCTGGAGCCATAGGACAGCACATCATAACTGAGTTCATCACGCGATATGTCGAGCTCTTCACATGCTTTTTCGACGGCTTTATCTACATTTTTTCCTTCAAACTCTAGCAAAGACGTCATTTAAAACCTCCGTTATCAAGAAAATTTTTTCTGAATGTAATATTGCTGGGCAATTGAGAGAACGTTGTTCACAAGCCAGTATAAAACAAGGCCGGAAGAAAAATTAATGAATATTACCGTAAATACGACCGGCATCAGCATCATCATTTTTGCCTGGGTCGGATCGCCCATCGGTGGCGACATTTTTTGCTGCAAAAGCATGGTGCCACCCATGATGATCGTTAAAACCGGAATACCGTATGGTGGTTCCATAAAGGGTACGGCAAAATCAAATCGAAATAGACGGTCGGGTGCGGAAAGATCATCAATCCACAAGAAAAATGGAGCGTGCCGCAGTTCGATTGCCTGATACAGCATGCGGTAAAGTGCAAAAAAGACCGGAATTTGGACCACCATGGGAAGACAACCGCCAAGGGGGTTAATCTTGTAAGTCCGGTACAGGCTCATGACTTCTTCGTTCATTTTCTTCTTGTCATTCTTGTACTTCTCCCTGATTTCCTTCATCAACGGCTGGATCTTTTTCATTTCACTCATGGACTTATAACTTTTTGATCCGAGAGGCCACAGAAGAATTTTAGTCAGAACCGTTAGAATGATAATGGCAATACCGTAATTAGGTATTATACTGTAAAACAAATTCATCAACCACACACATGGTTTGGCAATAAAGTCGAACCAACCGAAATTAACGGCTTTGGTGAGGTCATGACCCGCTTCCCGCAGCGTCTTCATACTCTTTGGTCCAAAAAAGAGTTGATACTGATATTGATGCTGAGTACCGGGACGAATGACACTTTCCGGTTGCATATATTGAGCATCGATCTCGTCGTTATCTTTGAGGGATAGGTGCATGCTCGCTTCTTCAGCCGGCAACGGAATAAGGCTCATTATGAAATAGCGATCCTGCAGAGCTACCCATTTCATTCTACCTGTATACGTGTTTTTATCGGCGATATCTTTTATTTTGACTTCTTCGACCTTGTCGCCGATCAGCGCACTGGGACCTTCAAACCCATAGGCGCGCGAATCTTTTGGAACCGGGCCGGCAAGTGACACAAACAGTTTGTCCTGGATTGATTCGGCAGCGCGGTTTACTATGGTAATATCAAAGCCGATTAGATACGTATCCGGTGAAAATTTATACGTCTTTTCCACCGTCACCCCCTGTGGGGATTTCCACTCCAATGTAATCGCCCGGGGGCTATCCGTTATGTTTATTGACCTTTCATTAATTTTGGTTGAGTAAACAGCATTGTCAAGTCCGGCAAGGCTTTTACCGGTAAAACCGAGCAGCAAAGTTTCCAAAGCATTGGCTGTCGGCAACAGCTCTTTTAATGGAGAATCATTTGAAACGTTTTCCCGGTATTTTTTTAGCAAAAAGCTCGTGATCCCGGCTCCCTTCTCCGAAAGCACGACCTGGTATAGAGGGGTGTCAACAGTAATCGTTTGAGGAATGCGCTGCGGTGATTGGTCGTCGGCAGTTTCAACAGCAACGGTTTCACGGTCGGTTATCGCTTTCTCTTCCTGGATGGGTTCAGTTGCTTTGATCTGTTCTTCTTTGACCGGTGCTTGCTCCACTTTTTTAGCAGATTTCTGAACGGCATCTTTGTCAACGAAAAAGAATTGCCACAAGACAAAAATTAGAATTGACAGGACAATGGCAATTAACAATCGGGACTGTTCCATAGTATTCTCCTAACCATACGTTAAGTAACCGCGGTAGTAATAAACACACCAAGTCTTTCTCACGAATTTTTTCGATTAAACGGAGCATGTTCGACGGGGACTGACCTGAGGGCGGGCATTTGTGATCCAGATCGAATACGATACAGTTTGAGAAAGGTCAATTCCTTACGATTCGCAATTTTGTTGTTAAACTACTTAACGACGCGGGCCGATGACGACCGTCAAGCAGACGTTTATACCAGAATCTACGATACTCTATGGAACCGGGTCGACACCACCGGGATGAAAAGGATGGCATCGCAGGATTCGTTTGAGTGCCAAAAATAGACCACCAAACGGACCATATCGAGTTATGGCCTGATAGGCATACTCCGAACAACTGGGATAGAACCGACAAGAAACGCCCAAGACCGGGGACAGCGTATATTGATATCCTTTGATCAAATTTAGAAATAGACTTTGGAAGATTTTATTGATCATCATCATGTCTTGATATCCGGTCTAACAAATTCTGCAATGAATGCTGAGCCTTCTCGGATGAAATATGGGCAGCTTCTTTTTTTGCAATAATATTAATGTCCCATTTGCCTGACAGTTTATTCCGGTTTAATCGAAAAAATTCGCGCACAAACCGTTTGAGTTTGTTGCGTATAACAGCTTTTCCAACCTTTTTGGTGACCGTTACACCCAGTCGAGATCGGTTATACCGGCCTGGAGAGAAATAGACAATGAAATGCTCATTTTGAATTCTCCGACCACGTTTTGACAGTTCAAGGAACTCGCGTCGCTTCAGAATACGGTCTGCCTTCCTGAAGGAAAAAGGCGACACCAAAATCCCCTCACTTATCATAACTTATTGAAAATTATTTAAATAATATCGAAATCGCATCTTTTTCAAAAGGCGCTGGGTGTCTGCAAAATGATTGACGTGTTTATCCAGCTAAACGCTGTCTGCCCTTTGCTCTTCTGCGATTGATAATACGTCTTCCCTGCTTGGTGGCCATCCGCTTTAAAAAACCGTGGTTCCTGGCCCGTTTAATTCGGCTGGGCTGAAATGTTCGTTTCATTTGTACCGTTCCTTATCTTTCAATATAGTCTGATTTCGGTTCATCTGAATTCATCTCTCTGATCCGCATGCAAACAAACCGTGTATTGCGCCCAATTATAGCGAACTTGGTATCATAAACCTAAAATATAAAGCACAAGCTAGCTTTTGTGTCAACATCAAATATCTGATATCTGAAGTGAAAAAACAAAATCGGCAATTAGGCGTGATAAGTTTCGAAAATATCAAATTGTTCCATGTGAAACTCTGGGTTAGGATAAATCACGATCTGTTTGCCAATGAATTTTTCGAGGGCAGCAATGAGCAAATTTTCCTCGTCGAGGAAAAGCTCTGCGATTTGCGGATTTACTTGCAGAGTCAGGCGGGTACCGTTCAGTTCATCAAAATCGCGAAGGATTTCACGATAGATATTGTAGCAGATGGATTGCCTGGATATCAGGTATCCTTCTCCCTCACAATAGTAACACGGTTCACAAAGAATTCGGGTCAGAGGATCGCGGGTTCGTTTGCGCGTCATTTGAATCAGTCCCATATCCGACATGGGAAGCACGTGAGTTTTGCTTTTGTCTTTTTTTAAAGCCTCTTTCAGGGCGTTAAAAATTTTTTCTTGATTGGCTTTTTTTTCCATATCAATAAAATCAATGATCAGAATGCCCCCGACATCCCTTAGCCTGATTTGATAGGCAATCTCTTTAACCGCCTCAAGATTGGTTTTTAGGATAGTTTCTTCCAGATTATGTTTGCCGACATAGCGGCCGGTGTTGACATCGATGGCAACCAAGGCCTCGGTGTGTTCGATTAAAATATAGCCTCCGGATTTCAGCCACACCTTTCTTTTTAACGCCCGCGAAATGTCTCCCTCAAGATTATAGGCATCGAAAAGCGGCTCGGTGCCCTCATATAGTACGACCGAATCTTTCAGACCGGGCATATAGGTGTCCAGAAATGCCAAGATCGCTTCATATGTCGGCTTCGAGTCGACGACCAATTTTTCAACTTCATGGATCAAAAGATCGCGCACGGCGCGCAGACTAATGGAAAGCTCCTGGTGCAAAATAGATGGCGCCGGGGCATTTTCAAATTTTTTTCGGATGTTTTCCCAGAGGTTATTTAAAAACCCCATTTCATAGGCAAGCTTTTCTTCCTGCTCTGCCTCGGCGGCTGTTCTGACAATATAGCCATAATTTTCCGTTCTCAGTTTCTGCACCAATCCCTTGAGACGTTCCCGCTCGAACTCATCCTCGATACGGCGGGAAATTCCAATATGATCGGAGGTTGGCATCAACACTAAAAAGCGACCGGGCAGAGATGTATAGGAAGATATACGTGCACCTTTGGTTCCCATGGGGGATTTGGTGACTTGTACTAAAATTTGTTGGCCCTCAGAGATAAGATCGCCGATAGTGATATCGCGTCTTTTTAGATGGGTGGGTGTTAAATTCTCCTCCGGGTTGATATCCTCGATCTCAGATTCGGCTTCAAATAGACGCACATATTCCCTGTAGTCATTACAGAAAACATCGTCGACGTGGATGAAAGCAGCCTGATTCAAACCGATATCCACAAAAGCAGCCTGCATTCCGGGCAAAACGCGCACCACTTTGCCTTTATAAATATTACCGACAATATTGGAATCATCGCCACGATCCACAAAAAGCTCCGCAATCGTGCCATCCTCCAGCAGCGCTACCCGGGTTTCGCGGTTGGTAACATTGACGATAAGCTGTTTATACATCAATCAGAGCTCCACCTTTATGGCTGAGGGCAAAACGGTTAGGCATAATTTTTCATCTTCTCTGCTTAACAATTCTGGCCCTTTTGATTTGATCCTCTTTCAGTTTGAAAATATGCTGCAGTGCTTCGGCGGGTCGAACCGTTTTTCCCGGTTCCGATTTAAGAGTTAACATTAACCGTTTTGAATCCAGTAACTCAATATCTGTTACTATAGCTTTTAAATCCATCTTTTTCAACTTTCCCTTACGATTCGATCGGGAAATAATGAGCTCGGATCGATGCTGAAAAGAAGACAAGTTTTCTTCATCGAAAATTTGGTCTTGAAGCGACACAAGATAGCGAGCTTGATGATACGCCGCTCTGTTTGCTTTTGGGGGGGCATGCTCGCAGCGACGTACAACGAGACCCGCCGGTAAATGGGCATTAAGTCGACTAACAAGATCGGATGGTTTAACAGTTTTCGTGACAGTGAGCGTAAAGCATTCTTCCCGGCTTTCAAGTCCTATCGGTAATGGGTCATCAAATGAAATTTTCGCTTTAGGATGAAAACCTTCCGAAAATTTAACCGGTAGTCGCGCCCGCCTGAGTGCCCGCAGGAAGACGTTAACCATTTCAAGATGACCGAAGTATTTTGCCTGGTCCTGTTTTGAATAATAAACGCGTAATTTTTTGTAAGCCGTGGTGTTGTCGGCTGTCGGTCCCAGCGTTTGCGCAAATTCCTGGCCGGATGAGCGAACGGTTTTCAGCTCAATTTTTTCAAAGTCACAAACGCCGCACTGATTGCACGCTTCCTGGCGACAGTCTTCCGTCAATCGGCCCTCGAGAGCTTTTTCCCATTCATTTTTTAAATACGATTTTTCTATCCGGGTATCGATATGATCCCAGGGCAGCGGTTCGCAGATATCCCGCACTCTGGCAATATAAAAATCCGGATCAAGGCCCTCGGCTGCAAATGTTTCTTCCCATAGATGATAGCGAAACTGGTCGCTCCACCCATCGAATTTGCATCCTTTACTATAGGCGGTGATGAGTAACCGGTGAAGCTGTCGATCTCCCCGGGCCCACAGCCCTTCCAAACGGCTGACTTCGGGAGTCTGCCACTTGAATTGAATTCCGGGCAGCTTTAGTTGATCATGAATCCAGTTTAACTTCGCCTTGGATTCCGCCAGCGAGATCTGTGGCGCCCACTGAAAAGGCGTGTGAGGCTTCGGAATAAACGTTGCAACGCTAACGTTAATTTTTCCGTGGTGGCCAGTCGATCGTTTAACTTTGCGCAGTTTTTTTACCAAAGCCACCAGTTCTTGGAGGTCGTCATCGGTTTCGGTGGGAAGTCCGATCATAAAATAGAGTTTAATAACCCGCCAACCCAAATCAAAGGCATCTTTGACGGTGTCGACAATTTCCTGTTCGCTGATATTTTTATTGATCACATCTCGCAATCGCTGACTGCCGGCTTCAGGGGCAATGGTAAAGCCGGTTTTACGAACCGTTTTAATGAGTTTCATTAATTCGGGCGTCAGGGTGCCAGCGCGCAGAGAAGGTAGGGATACGGCCACATTCTCAGACCCAAATCTGGCCATTAAACCTTCGATCAATGGCACAATGCACCCATAATCGCCGGTGCTCAACGAGAGGAGCGATAGGTCTTCATAGCCTGTAGCCGAAAGAGATTCAGCGCTTAGCGACATTAAGTGCTCCGGTGACCGTTCACGAACGGGGCGGTAAATCATGCCGGCCTGACAAAAGCGGCATCCTCTTGTGCAACCACGGGAAACTTCTAACCGCAAACGATCATGAACCGGTTTGCCATAGGGAAGGATCGGTTTTTGCGGAAACGGCATCTCATCCAAATCGGGTATAATGGCTCGTTTAACTCCGGTGTAATTTGAAAATCGGGGTGTGACGGTTTGAAACCCACAGTCATCGATCCGCTCATCGAAAAAAGAGGGAATATAGATTCCCTCAATTTCAGACCATTTTTTCAGCAGGTGTTCTTTAGGTTGCGGCTTTCCTCGTTTCCATTGTAACCAAGCTTCAGCCATCTGCACGATCACCTGTTCACCATCGCCGATAACTATGGCATCAAAAAACTTAGCAATAGGTTCTGGATTGCAGGTACAGGGTCCGCCCGCAATAATCAAAGGCTGGTGATGACTTCTTTCAGAGGCCAGAAATGGAATTTTTGCCAAATCCAGGATAGTGAGAATATTCGTGTAATTCAGTTCATATAATAGACTGAATCCAATCATATCAAAACGGTTGATCGGCTTCTTGGATTCCAGGGAGAATAGAGGCCGTTGAGCATCTCTTAGACGTGCCTCCATATCGACAGCGGGCGCAAACACCCGTTCCGCGGCAATATCGGGATGGGAGTTTAGGATATGATAGAGGATTTGCATCCCGAAATGTGAGGTTCCGATTTCGTAAAGATCCGGAAAAACAAGCGCGAATCGAAGTTTTACCCGGCTCAGATCCTTTTTAATGCGGTTGATTTCGGAACCTAAATAGCGACTCGGCTTTTCAATGAGGGACAATATATCGTCAAGGCTGAGAACGGTCATGAAATAAGATTCAAATTGAATTGTTGATTTTGATTTGATACCGATATACTTTTATGGAAAAAATCCGTATTCATCATTGTTGGCGAACCTCATCAACCCACGGTGTCCATTATCCATGAGATATGCAAATGCTGATGCACATTAACGGAAAACGATTCCACCTTTCTTTTTCTCTCTTAGTGTACCTGTCACTGATCCTGATTTTTTGCCATGAGAGCTTCGGGCACGAATTAAGTCGGGAGACGGCAGTTGTAAAGGCGGTTCGCAACGTTAGCCCGGCAGTGGTTAATATAAGCTCCGCCTATGAAGTTCGCAAGCGAAGCAGTCCGTTTTCTGGTTTTGGTTTGAATCCGTTTTTCGAGGAATTTTTCCAAGATTTCTTCGATCCGCGCTTTGAGCGCCGGCGGCAGTATACGAGTTTGGGATCGGGGGTGATCATTGATGGAGAAAAGGGACTCATTTTAACTAATTCCCATGTCATCCAGAAAACAGGGACCATTAAGGTGGTCTTGGAGGATGAACGGGAATTTGAGGCCCGGATTGTCGGGGCTGATCCGGACTCCGATCTGGCTGTCTTAAAGATCGATTCAGATACGTCTCTGCCGGCCATCAAGATGGGCAACAGTGACGATTTGATGATCGGCGAAACTGTCATAACCATTGGGAATCCTTTCGGATTTTCCCACACCGTGACAACTGGTGTGATAAGCGCACTGAATCGGAGCATCCGGACCGACGATCGGGAGTTTCATGATTTTATCCAGATCGATGCATCCATCAATCCCGGCAATAGTGGTGGACCGCTGTTGAACATCAACGGTGATTTGATTGGAATCAATACGGCTATTTACGCCAAAGCTCAGGGAATCGGATTTGCGATTCCGATCAGTAAGGCGCGCAAAATTATATCGGATCTGATTCAATACGGAGAAGTTATTCAAGCTTGGATCGGCATTACGGTTCAGGATATCGATGAAACGCTGGCCCAATATCTTAAGGTTCCCGGAAAAAAAGGTGTAATTATAAAAGCCGTAGAGCCGGAAAGTCCGGCTCGAAAAGCCGGCCTGGAAGAAGGCGATATCATTCTCTCGTTCGGAGATAAAAAAATTCAAGATGTTGCTGATTATGTGTCTGTTACCAAAGGTCTCGTGGCAGGAGATACGCTGAAGGCGAAAATTTGGCGCAACGGTAAAAAACAGGCGCTGGCGGTCAAAACCAGAGTATTTCCTCTCGAGCTTGCAGATGAGCTTGCCTATAAATTGCTTGGAATCAAAGTGGCGGATTTGACAGCCAATAACCAACGAAAGTATAGCATCATCGCCAATAAGGGGGTCGTAATTTCAGAAATAAATAAAAAATCTCAGCTTGCACGCATCGGAGCCCTGCCCGGCGACGTCATCCGGCAGATCGATGATTACACCATCAAAAACAGCGAAGATTTCAAAAAGGCCATTGTAAAAAATCGCCGTAAAAATTCGGTGGTTTTATTGTTGCAGCGTGGGGAGCAGGGGTACTATATCACCATAACGCTTTAGTAAATTTTCCTTGATACAGGAGAACAGATGAACATACTAGCGGTTACCTGATCAGAATAACCGGCTCACGGGAGGTTTCCCATGGAACGTACCAAAATATTTAAACTTTTAGGGTCGGAAACACCCATCGGCAATGTTTTAATTAAGGGCTGGGTCAGGACCCGCCGCGATTCGAAAACATTTTCATTCCTTGAAATTAATGACGGCTCCTGTTTAAGTAACATCCAGGTTATTGCAGACGGTTCCCTGACAAACTATGATGATGTTAAAAAACTGACCAGCGGCTCGGCGGTAGCCATTGCCGGCAACCTGATTGAATCCAAAGGCGGAGGGCAAAAATGGGAAATTCAAGCCCAAAAGATTGAGATCATCAGCCTGGCTCCGGACACCTATCCGTTGCAGAAAAAGCGTCACAGTGATGAGTTTCTGCGAACCATCGCACATTTACGACCCAGAACAAACAAATACGGTGCGGCATTTCGTATACGATCGGAAATATCTTACGCCATTCATAAATTTTTTCGAGACAGAGGATTTCGCTACCTTAATGCGCCGATTCTTACCGCATCTGACTGCGAAGGCGCGGGTGAATTATTTAGAGTAACCGCTCTGGATCTGAATAACCTGCCCATGCGCGACGGCACAACCGATTACGGTCAGGATTTCTTCGGCAAGGAAGCCAATCTCACCGTTTCCGGTCAGCTTTCGGCTGAGATGTTCTGTCAGGCCCTCGGAGACGTATACACGTTTGGTCCCACATTCAGGGCCGAAAACTCCAATACCCGCCGCCATGCGGCTGAATTCTGGATGATCGAACCGGAGATGGCCTTCTGTGACCTGGAAGGCAACATGGATTTGGGCGAGGAGCTTGTCAAATACCTGACCGCGTATGCCATGGAAGAGTGCGCCGAGGACTTGCAACTTTTTGCAAAATGGGTAGATAAAAAATTAATGACGACCCTTAAAAATACCGCTGAATCGGAATATGTGAGATTGCCCTACAGGGAAGCAGTAGAGATATTGAAAAGATCCGGTCAAAAGTTCGAATACAGCGTTGAATTTGGAACAGACCTTCAAACGGAACACGAGCGCTTTTTGACGGAAACACATTTTGGAAAACCAGTGATTGTGTATGACTACCCAAAAACTATAAAGCCGTTTTATATGCGGGTTAACGATGACCAGGAGACGGTGGCGGCCATGGATGTCCTGGTGCCCAAAATCGGTGAGATCATCGGCGGCAGTCAACGGGAGGAACGCTTGGATGTATTGGAGGCCCGGATGGATGAAGTCGGAATGGATAAAGCGCCTTATTGGTGGTATCTGGATGCCCGCCGTTACGGTACCGTTCCTCACAGCGGATTTGGATTGGGATTTGAACGCCTGCTCATGTTGATTACCGGCATTCAAAATATTCGCGATGTCATTCCTTTTCCGAGAACACCCAACAGTATCGAATTTTAAATATTTCGTTTAAAAAAAAGAATTTCATCTTCCGCATTGAAACACTTATCGTTTTTGATTTATTATTCGTAGAAGTAGAAAAACGACAATGACAATTATGCCGAAAACGATAGTAGCCTTCATATTCACATCAAAAGTTTAAGCGCTATGAATAAGGTATGGTAAAAGTACCGTTGCTCATCCTATTAGGCTGCTCGAGCTATATTGAATCGGTTAAATAGAAATTTAACGATTCTCTTCAAGGTTAATCGCAGAACAATTTTCAGCCTATCTGTAAATGTCAGCCACATTCTTTTTTCACGTTATTCTAATTCGAATTACTAGTTTGAAAGCTGATACGCTTTAAAGCCATTAAACTTTTTGCTATATAAAAGAAAAAATAAAATAGTCCTATCAGCAGCCAAACTTTGTATTTATGCCACATACTCCTCATAATTATCATCTAATCGTATGAATTAATTTTGTTAGATAAATCGAGTTAGATCAAAATAGAGCAATTAACTCAGTCCCTGAAGGCAATTATTTAAGTAATATAGTTTTTTTGTCTTTTATTAGTGTCTAGCAAAGCAAGTTGTGTGCCACGGATAAAAAATTCTATATTGCCAATAAATATAGATAGATAAATTAGGGTAGATAGTTGAGGATAATTAACAATTAGGAAGCAGAAGGTATAAAATTATGCAGCAAAATTCATAGTATGCACGTGTTGATCTTTGTTTATTTTCTGGCCTTATTTGTGAAAGAAACTTCTCATTTTTGATTAATTTATTTCCCAATTCACTTAATGAAACGCGTTCATAAAAGCTATAACCATTTATAATTTATATAAATTTGTAAAGTGTTGGATGTTGGCATGTTTTCTGCTTGAAAAATGTTTACGCAGTTGTGATCATTGAATGCTCTGAGAGACAAACCCGTAGACAAAAGGGAATCTCCAATGGCAATATTGGAAAGGGATATTAGCAAAGCAAGCGGTATTAAATTGTTGGTCAACGAGTGCAGGAGGAAATTTCGAATTCCGGAAAACGTATACTATTATTCTGAAAATGATTACAAACAGGCGGAGAAAAAATTTGTAAAATTTTGTCTTAAAAATGGAGGTAGCCGCTTTAGCTTGGATTTCAAATAAAATGTGGAGAAGAACTGGAGTAGTAATGAATTCTACGTGGCCAAGCGCATGAACATTTTACCTCGGGCATGTATTACAAATGTAGCTAATACGTGCCTTAAATAGAAAATCGGTTTGGAAGACTCCACAACATGGCTCAACCCAACCGACTTATGCCTTGAGATCATACGACGTATTTCGAGGCCAAGAGGCAGGGCATAAACTGGCCCTGCCTTTTGTGTTTCAAATATAAATGCACTCATGCACACCATAGCATACATTATATAGGGCGCCAGGAAGCTGGGACAGATGAGTAAGAAAAAATCGACTAAAGCATTGAAAGACAGAGGTGGTACGCGATCCGGTGTTGACCGACGCCGGAAACATGTTAAATATGATGATATAGAACGACGAACAGGAAAAGAGCGGAGAAGCGGCGTTGATCGGCGCAAAAGACTCGGCCAAAAAAGAACCCTCAACAACGGGACCGTTCTCGAGCGCCGAGATTTTTTTCGAAATGCGAATGCAAATTCTGAACGATGAACCCTGATTCGTGCCCTTCAGAAAGCACTAGACGTGGGTTCAAAACCACTGCTAAGGAAAACGAAGCTAAGCCACATGCAAAAATTGGAATCTAATGGGTAAATGGCGCTATGGATACTAATCGAAAAGGAAAATTGATATTAAGATCGATACCTTCAAAAGAAGCTGAAGAAATGGTCGTAGCGTTTCTTTTGCGATTTGCCAAAAATACTACCGCTGAGCAAATGGCTGAAAAAGTAACGCATACGCCCTATGTTCTCAGCAGCAATATAGCCGAGGAAAAAGGACGCAAGATCGCAAAAAACCTTAAGGAAATGGGAGCAATAGCTGAGTTTGAACCGCATGCACCCGAGCCGGCGTTTGAACCGTATACGCCCGATGATGAGTTTGAATCTCCTGCGCCCGTGCTGGAAGCGATCCGAACCTCTGAGGGCACGGATCTCGTACCATCGGAATTGAGTTCACGGCAACGGGCAAAACCAAAACCTGATCTCACCCAAGAACGATCACCAACGAGCCCTTCTAAACGCCTCGTGACGGCCTTGGTCTCCGCGTTGCTCATTGTTGGTTTGGCCATGCTGGCATGGCAATTATTCCGAATATTGACTCCATAATTCTTCAATGCGATGACTATCACGTGCTGAATTACTTGTCGATTTTTAAACCCATACACAGATTGTCATAAAATTGCCCGCCGCTATGCGAATCCCGTGAAATCCGTCCTTCTTCTTTAAATCCGAATTTCTTATAAAACCGGATTGCTCTGGTGTTGTCTGTTCTCACTTTCAGATTGATTTTTCGAATTACGTCGGTTTTTCGGGCCCAATCCAGAAGTTCGTGAAGCATCTTACTGCCAATGCCGCATTCCCAGAATTTCTTACTTACGGTGATATTTAGGTTTCCGCCATGTCGCGTTCGGGTCCTGTTCCCGCCCGTGAAATTGAGTACGGCAATTACCCTGGTTTCAACTACAGCAATTCGGATGAAAGAATTCGGTTTTTGGTCCAGCTCCCTGAACAACTTCTTGAGATCCCTGATTGAGGAGTCATACTCACCTTCGCCAAAAGTTAAATAATCTGTTTCGCCGCCGATTTTGTTGAAGTATTCATATACGGCCCGGGCATCGCTTTCTTTCGGCGATTTAATGGTTACCTGGTCACCGGTTTTGATGCTAAATTCCAACGGCGTTTCCATGTGCGTCACCTTTCCTTGCTGACGTTACCATTATAGGGTTCACTAGTTCAAGAAAAATTAGATTCTGAGAAATTCATCTGACAAATACCTATAAATCCATATGTCAGATCAATAAGATGGACTAATTTTCCTGATTTGAAATAGTGGCAGGAGAACTGTCTAAAACCAGCGCATCGGTCAAACCAGATCGAACAGTGCCGGTCCAGCGGAAACTGGACTTGTCAAACGGCGGATAAAAGAGTACTGAAAAGAAAACCATCCGAACTCAAGGAGGACATCGATGCCAGGCGGTTATATGGGTAAAATTGCAAATGTCGATTTAGCTAGTGCAAAAGTCACAATCGAGGATTTTGACGAAGGTATGGCCCGTCAATTCATTGGAGGGTATGGATTAGGGGTCAGACTCCTATTTGAGAAACAAAAAAAGGGTGCCGATCCTTTGGGTCCGCAAAATATTTTGGGTTTCACCACCGGCCCTTTGACCGGCACAAAAGCGCCGACCGGGAGCCGCTACATGGCGGTCTGCAAATCACCACTGACCGATGGATGGGGCGATGCGAACTCAGGCGGGTATTTCGGAAGTGAACTGAAGGCAACCGGTCTAGATGCCGTCTTTATAGCCGGTAAATCTGCTGCTCCCAAATACTTGCATATCACAGATAACCGCATTGAAATCAGGGACGCATCCCATCTCTGGGGCAAAGACACCGTCGAAACAGAAAGGGAAATCCGTAAGGAACATGGGGATTCGAAAACCAGAATCGCCTGCATTGGACCCGCGTCCGAGAGGCTATCCCTTATCAGCGGTATTATCAACGACGGCGGGCGTGCAGCCGCTCGGTCCGGAGTCGGTGCGGTGATGGGATCCAAGCAACTCAAGGCAGTGGTTGTTCGCGGATCGCAAAAACCGGATATTGCAGATTCTCAGGAGTTAGACCGGCTGCGAAAAGCGTTTTTAAAAGAAATGCGCGACATGCCGGGGTTTCCTCAAGCATTAATGAAGCTCGGGACCTGTGGTTTTACTGAAGCGCTGGTGTCCGGCGGAGCCACTCCAATTAAGAACTGGCAGCTGTCGGGCATGCAGGCGTATCCGAACGGCAAACGCATATGCGATGGGCAGGCCTACCGTCGGTATCAGCAGCGTAAATACGCGTGTGCCAATTGTCCGATCGCTTGCGGAGGTATTTGCGAGGTCAGTGATGGCAAGTATCCGATTGGTGAAACGCACAAGCCGGAATACGAAACCATTGGCGCCTTTGGGCCCCTGTGCCTGAATACCGACATTGAATCCATATTTAAACTGAATGATATGTGCAACCGCAGCGGCCTCGACACTATTTCAGCCGGGACCGTGATTGCATTTGCCATGGAATGCTTTGAAAACGGCATTTTGAAAGAGTCCGACACCGACGGCATCGTTCTCACCTGGGGTAACAGCCAAGCGATGGTCACAGTGCTCGAAAAGATCATTATCCGCGAAGGTTTTGGAGATATCCTGGCCGACGGAGTTCGGGTTGCTGCCCAAAAGATCGGTGGGGAGGCGCAAAAAGTCGCTATGCATGTTGGCGGTCAGGAACCGGGGTTGCACAATGCTCTGTTTCTCCCCAGTCGCGCGACTGGTTTTGTTTGTGATCCGACACCCGGACGTCACACCGCCGCGCCGATGGCGAGGATTGACGGTGGTCCCGGGATGTTCGCTCCCTATCCGGAGCTGAAATTCGATCAGTTCGATCGTTATGCGTTCACCGGCAAGGGAGCCATGAGTGCGAAGGCTTCTTGTTATCTCCAGGTGGGCAATTGTGCCGGGGTCTGTTTGATGCCGATGATGTTCTTCGGAAACTATCCTCTGATCGAATTTTTAAATGCGGTTACCGGTTGGACGCTCGATATACATGAGGTTTTGGATACCGGTGCTCGGATCCAAACATTGAGGCAGTGCTATAATATTCGTGAAGGGATCGATCCCTCCCAAATCTCTTTGCCCGATCGATTGATCGGCCGGCCGGCAATGTCGGAAGGACCGCTCGCGGGGGTGACGATTGATGCGAAACGCCTGGCCGGCGAATACCGACACGCTATGGGCTGGGATCCTGAAAACGGTCGGCCGCAAGAGCAGGTGCTTAACCGACTGGGTCTAAACCATGTACTAGAGACATGCCAATGAGCCCCTTGTTAATCGGCTAAGGTTGAAATAAAACACGCGCCACCGCCGCCTCCGCCCCCACCATCTCCAGCTTGACCGGCATTTTGGGTGTCATTTGCGATTGCATCGACTCCCCAACCACCGGGGTCTGTTCCACCTGCGGATGCTGACAGAACCTCGATATTTTCATCCCCCAATCGAACATCCTCACCGTTGATGCCACCGTTATCATTAATAAAATCACGTGCCCCGGAAAGATGGTTGATCAGGCCTGAAAAGGAATCCGGATGGTGCTCACTATCGTAGGGTCCTCCAATGGGATAGAGAATATGCTTACTCATGTAGTAATCCATTGCCACCGGATCGATTCCGGCAAGTAAGCTGTTCGCCCTATAGGTCGTTTTCCGAGGATAGCCGCTCAGGCTATTGGGGCTAACCCAAATACAGTCGAGAATGTTGAGATCGGGAACTTTCACCAGACTCCACATTTTTCCGCACTGGATGCCGGATTCACTGTAGTGTCGGATACCGGAATTACCGTCGCTCATTGACAAAATCCCGTAGCTGTGTTTGAGAACACCGGTGATGCCGGTACCTCCGTGATGCTTTGACACGGGTAGGTTGATCAATTTTAATTTTTGGCTGTGGGCGGAGCCATTCCATATTCCCTCATAAAGCTCAATCCGATTTCCCCCATCAGACGTAAAACAGGGATAAGACACATCCGAAACCGTCCGGTAGCCGTTGGTGATGTGATCGGAATCCGAAATAAAAACGGATCGGATCGGGTCAAGGAGGTAAGCGCTCACGGGATCATTCTTAAAGACCGTATAAACCAGATAATCTACGGTCAATAAATTTTCCTCTTCAGCATTGATGCAAATACCATCGGCAATATCCGGCCAGGCATCATATGCGGATCCACCCTGTTTAAGCCCATCGAAGCCGCCGCGGCCCTGGCCATTTTCAAAGATTACCACTTCACCATCAAATCCATCGGGATGTTGAAGAATTCGGTATATCAATCCGCGAACGACATCGGTATTGGTTGTCCCTCTGCATTTCCACTGACAATTCACTTTTATTAAAACGACGTCATCAGACGCGATTATACCATCGGGCCCCCCCCATGGATGCTCGGTGTTCGTTATGTAGAAGTTGATGCCATTCTCGGCTAGAAGCTCCAATAACGCGTCTACCCCTTGGTGGCGCAGCTCGCCATCATGAACCGGACATTGCACCACCTTGAAAATTCGAGATTTCCCGCTATCGGAAGATGCATCATTGATACTAACCCATCTGCCTCCGCAAACCATTACACTGGCAGATGCAACCCCTTTGATGAATTGTCGACGTGTTACCTTCATAAGCAGATACCTTTGAGTAACATAGAATGTTTGCGATTTAGTACGAATTAGACTTTACCCAAGAAACAGACCATAACGGCGTTGAAAATATAAATTTAAATAATATCAGAATGATGCAGACTTGCCGGCAGAAACAAAAGCCCTCCAGTGTACGAAGTTTTTTCAGTCGAAGTCTTCAAAAGAATACAGAAAGGCGGTGAAAATGTCAAAGGCTGGATAATGGGGAATGTATGGTTGAAGGCACCCTAAGCTGTTAGAGCACAACCTTTATTAATGCAAATATCCCGAGCCACAAAAACATAGAAATGATTCCTCCGACAACTAAGCCCCTGTAAAGATTAGAATCAGGAGTAACCGGCGGATTCGGTTTTTCTATCTCTTCGCTTTGAGGTAATGGTTTTTTGAGGGCTGATGATGCGAGCATGGATGGGCCGTCCATTCATAAAATATTAGCAAAATATTGAAGTATTGGCAAAAGAAATCTTAGGGTTTTCCACAGCAACGATTTATTCCTTGAAGCCACGCAACCATCGATTTGGCTGCAAATGATATCATTCAAATATCATGCCAGATGTTTTTCAAAATAAGATTTATTACAATTTCAACGAATAAGAACAAATTGCCTAAAAGTAAAACACATCACCATTAATAAAATCTGTCAAAAAGCTGACAACGTAAAAGGGGAACACCTTTGTTTCTCTTCTAAGACAACGGAATAGTAATGCGTCGTATGAAATAGCATACGGCGGAAATATTAAAGTTAAAGGGCAGTTAAAGGTAAATTCATAAAATCTTCGCTTTCCTGCTGTATGAAAATACCTCCATCGCGCCGGTTTTAGAAAATTATTAAATTATAAATATGCAATAATATCAGCTAACTATATTTATCTACACATTTTGGCACATGGCTTGCTAAATTACAGAGCAGCATCAGCACGGTCAGATGGTATGCATTCGTTTTCCACTTGTGTAAAAGTTGCTGATGTTCAATCAGAGCGTCAAGCACGACACACGATTGTTGACGGAAAAAGTTAAGACGTATTTTTCGACCCGGTTGGCAACGTCAACAAAGGCACACTTAGAAAGGAGGTGATACGATCTAGAGGGAAAACCCGGCGGCATTGCTAATTTGAAACGACGACTATAACAAATAATTCCAGAAAGTTAATAGAATTTAAAAAAGGAGGTCACCATGTTTAAAAAACAAATTACAATACTGATAATATCCTTAATTGCATTAAGTTTGGCTTCGTTCACAGTTTCCTTGGCTGCCGAGAAGGCCATGGCGGTAAAAGGCTCGATTGTTGCCATCGATCCGGATTCAGGAATGGTTCAAGTCGTGGATGAAAACGGCAAATCTGTTACCTTGAATGCGGGGCCGGAAACCGACCTCAAAACTTTTCAAAAAGGTGATGAGGTCATGATCGAATACGACAAGGACAATGTTATCAAAATGATGGATAAGCAGGGCTAATTTCGCTCTCTGCAAATTTGGAAGAAGGGGCGGCGGTGGTTGCTGCCCCTTTTCTGATTTTTAAATCAGCGTTACAGAAGCAGGCAGGATGCTGTTAACCGAGGCTGACATTGGTTGTTGGTACTCGGTTTGCTATTTTTACCGCCGGTCGGCAAGGTAGCCGACTTGACTTCAATGATCTGTTATGACAAATAAACCAAAAGTGAAAATCTGACAAGACTGGAATTTTCCAGCAACTGAGCCCGTATTTTTTCAATGAATTGATTGCCCGCATGTCTCTCTATCGGATAATGTCCAGTATACCCCCCCAATTCTTAAGAAATTTTTGTGATTGATAATATGAAATTCACCATCTTCAAACGACTTACCTTCGGCTATGCTACGATCATGGTTTTGGTTATGTTTTTAGGTGGATATGTTACCCTAAAGCTCAATCAGCTCAATCATCTGACCAGAGAAATTGCCGCAGTCGATGTCAATACCATCAGACTCTGCGAACAATTACTCGATAAAATGTTTTCCCAAGTGGGTTTTGAAAAAAAATTCCTCATTTCGAAAGATCAGGATTTCTATCAAAAGTTCAGGGAAATAAAAGACCAGGCCACTCAAGGTATGCAAAATCTTGAACCGTTGATGCATTCAGATGAAAATAAAAAATTATTTTCAGAAATAGAAGAACGTTACGGTCGCTACCTTTCAGTGTTTAGCGAAGAGGTGGATGTACTAAAAAAACACGACGACTATCCGCGCAGGAAATATCAAGTGGAAAAAGAAAACGCAATTAAGGCAATCAATGAGCGACTCAAAGAACTGATTCGACTCGCCAGAACCGATAGAGATAAAAAGATGAGCGAATCTAGCCAAATTAGTTCCCAAGTCATGAAAGTTACCACAATTACAGCCGGCGTGGCCATCATTATTGGACTGTTTATTTCGTTGTACAACACGCAAAGCATTAATCGGTCAATTCTGCTTTTACAAAAGAAGACAAAAGAGATCGCAAATGGCAGATTTGAAGAGATTCGCGATATTTCTTCACCCCCGGAAATCAAGGATTTGGCCGATGATTTTAATCGAATGTGTGAGCGATTGCAGGAACTGGACGAGATGAAAAAAGATTTCATCAGCCACGTATCCCACAAACTACGCACACCTCTAACGGCGATTAAAGAGGCATCCGGAATGCTGCTTGAAGGAACCTACGCAGATGTTCCAACAAAGCAGCGGGAGTTGTTAACCATAACCAATGAAGAGTGTGTGCGATTAATAGATTCCGTCAATCATATTCTTGACCTTTCACGTATGGAAGCCAAGATGATGGATTATCAACTTAAAAATTGCCATCTTTTCCCGGTAATTCAGAAAAGTGTTTTAAAGTTGGCACCGATTGCACAGAGGAACAAGATCGACCTTGAATTGAAGCCGCCGCAGGTGCTTCCGCCGGTGAAGATAGATGCTGAGCGGATAAGTCAGGTGATGGAAAATTTGATCGGTAATGCACTTAAGTTTTCTGCAGCCGGCGGTAAAGTGGTCATTAATACCTCGTGCATAGATGACGGTAGAAAATGGATAGAAGTGTCTGTGTCCGATAGCGGCTGCGGAATACCTAAAGAGAATCTGGAAAAAATTTTCGATAAATTTGAGCGCATCGATCGTGGCAGAGAAACACCACGAGGAACAGGTCTGGGGCTTTCAATCGCCAAATATATCATCGCAGATCATGGAGGAGCCATATGGGCACAAAGCGAACCCGGAAAAGGCAGTACATTTTTGTTTACCTTGCCTGTCTCCTGATCATCCCCTTTGCGGTATGGGGGTGTCTGCACGTGCCGAAAAAATTGCAGGGTGAAGAAGATCTGATTAAGGCCCGCCGCCTGATGACGGATGGATACTATCAGGTTGCTCTGGTGAAAAGCCAAAAGGTATTTGACCAATACCCCCAAAGCTTGGCAGATCAAGCCCTGTTTCTGATGGGCCAGATTTATGCCCATCCAGAAAGCCCGGAGCATAATTATCAAAAATCCCTGAACCATTTTCAACGCATACTAGAGTTTTATCCGGACAGCGAGCTCAGAGCTGATGCACGACTCTGGAGTTTAGTCATCCTCGAGCTAGTCGAAAAACAAAACGAAAACCGGCAACTGACGCAAAAGATCGATCTGTTGGAGCAAAATGCTGACCGACAGAAGAAAGAAATAGACCGGCTGCAAGACCAGCTTGAAAAATTAAAGCATATTGACCTGAAAATAGAGGAAGAAAAGCGTAAAGTAATACCGCAACCTGATGATATAAAGGAACATGTTAATGGAAAAGATTCTGGTAGTTGATGATGATCCCAGCATTCTTAAAGTCATAAAGATGCGGCTGGAGGCCGAGGGCTATGAGGTTACCACAAGTCTTCAAGCAGAAACAGCTCTTGATCTGGCCAAAGATGAAATTTTTGATTTTGCGCTGGTCGATCTGAGGCTAAACGGTCAGAGTGGCATTGACTTGATGGAACATCTTCATCGAATCCATCCCGATATGCCGGTTATAATTTTGACGGCTTACGGTACAATCAAAAGTGCGGTTACAGCCATGAAAAGGGGTGCATACAGTTACCTTACCAAACCGTTTGAATACGATGAGCTTTTGCTGCAAACCAAAAACTGTTTGGAGCGCCGCCGGCTTACGCAGGAAGTTAAAAATTTAAAAAACATGGTCAAAGAACGCTACGGCTTCCAGAATATCATTGCCAAAAGCGAAACCATGGAAAAAGTACTCGAACAAGTTTCGCGGGCCGCCGAATCGGATTCCAATGTCTGCATTGAAGGTGAGAGCGGAACCGGAAAAGAACTTATTGCTAAAAGCCTGCATCTTGCCAGTTCGCGCCAGGACGGCCCCTTTGTGGCGATTAATTGTGCGGCAATTCCCGAAACCCTAATGGAAAGTGAACTATTCGGCTATCAGAAAGGCGCATTTACAGATGCCTACAAGAATAAACATGGTCTTTTTTTTCAAGCTAATGACGGAACCTTTTTTTTGGATGAAATATCGGAAATGTCTCCGGCGATGCAAGCAAAATTTCTGCGTGTGCTTCAAGAAAAGGAGTTTTATCCCTTGGGAGGTGGAAAAACGATTAAAGTAAATACGCGTTTTATTGCAAGTTCAAATAAAAATCTGGAGGAAGAAGTCAAAAAGGGCCGTTTCCGGGAGGATCTTTTCTATCGCATCCATGTCATTGTTATCCAGCTGCCGCCGCTGCGAAAAAGAAAAGAAGACGTCATTCTGCTGGCCGATCATTTCTTAAACAAATATGCCCAGGAGGCACAAAAAGATATCGTAGGTTTTACACCCGAGGCTGTCCAAAAACTGATGTTACACGATTGGCCGGGGAATGTGCGTGAACTGGAAAACACAGTTGAGGGTGCGGTAGCATTGACTACCCAGAACATTATATCAGATGAGCTGATCCTGCCCACCCTAAGTTTCGAGGACGCCGGCCTCAAACCGTATAAAAACGCCAAGGAGAGCTTTGAGAAAAATTACCTGATCCAGCTGATCGAACTGACTCACGGCAATGTCAGCCAGGCTGCCAAGTTGGCCGGCAAATACCGGGCCGATCTCTATGACCTGCTAAAGAAACACGATATTAAACCGGAAGATTATCGTAAAAAATCGACGCTGGTGTTATAAGAAAAAAATGAGGGGGGGGTAGTGACGATGGACAGATTACGACTATTTGCCGGTAGCTCCAATGTTGGTTTAGCTCAAGAGATAGGTGACTGTTTGGGAATTGAACTCAGCCCTTTAGAGATCGCTCGATTTTCCAACGGCAACCTGTTTGTAAAAGTGCTGCAAAATGTTCGGGAGCGGGACGTCTTTGTTGTGCAGTCCTTTACAGAACCGGTTAATGATCATATTATGGAGCTGTTCATAATCATGGATGCATTGCGCAGCGCATCTGCCAAAAGAATTACGGCCGTTATTCCATACTTTTCTTACGCTCGTTCAGACAAGAAGGATGCGCCACGCATCTCTATTGTCGCCCGACTGCTGGCAGATCTGATTAAAACGGCCGGTGCCAATCGAGTACTCACTATGGATCTGCATTCAGATTCTGTTCACGGTTTTTTTAGCATGCCGGTGGATCATTTGACGGCTATCCCCTTAATTGCCGGACATTTTAAGAATATCATAGAGACGTCGAGGGCCGTTGCGGTGGCGACGGACGCCGGTGGCGCCAAACGAGTTGGAAAATTTGCCAAGTACCTCGACATCCCTATGGCCATTATCGACAAACGGCGGATTGAAGACACCAAAGTTCAACAGCGTCTTGTTGTTGGGGATGTACACGGGCGTGACGCCGTCATTTTTGACGATGAGATATCCACAGGTGGAACACTTGCAGTTACAGCGCAAACGCTTGCTAAGGCCGGAATCAGGCGCATGACCATGGGTGTCACTCATCCGGTTTTGTGCGGAAATGCGATCAGTAATATCATGGCATCGAAAATTGAGAAGATCCTTGTGACGAACACAGTTCAGATTGACGAGGAAAAACGGATAGATCAGCTATCTGTTATCTCGGTTGCTCCCCTTATGGCGGAAGCAATAAAAAGAATTCACACAGGTGAAAGCGTTGGTGCGCTATTCGAGTGATGCACGCGAAAAACAAAAAATTGAATGGTGGCTTAAAAATTTGCCGAAGTTCTGATAATCTTTGAAACAAGGATTTCAATTTTGCCTAAAAAGAACCGGTGATGTAAAACAGGAGGAAATGTGATTAAGAAATTTATGATTCTCATTTTAGTAATGATTTTTCCCCTGGTTGCTGCGATTGAATCCTACGGCGCTCGCTTTCCGCAAAACCGCTTAACCATTGTATCCCCTTGGTGGGAAGGAGAGACAAGTGATGTACTTGCCGAATATCTTTCAGATCAACTTGCGAATCAGTTGCGTGTACCGGTTGGAGTAAAAAATCTTTATCAAGATAGGGGAAAGACGGCGAAATTAGACACATTTCTATACACTTCTGCAACAAGATTAAAATTGCTGCTTTACGACACTTGGATTCCGATACTTGAAGGACAGCCGAACCTTTCAGATTATATGCCAGTTGGATCTCTTGCAATTATACCCTATGTATTTGTTGCGGAAAAAAAGAATGCGCTTCAGATTCAAAAAAATTTGGAATCCGCGCTACGGGCGGAGGACACCGTAATCGTCATATATTCGTGGGACAAATATGCCGACACCATAATCGAAAAGTTAAACACCAAATTTAAGAAGAATTTCAGAATAGTCAGAGTGAATGATATTCGGGGGCCCATTCGTGAGTTGGAAAAAAATTCCGACTCAATCGTTTTGACCACTTTGTCGACTGCTTTGAACGTTTACCCGAGAGATATGTCTCAACCAATAGTTGTGTTGTCGAGTACACCGGTGGAGTGGCTTCCTGATCTTCCAACCGGGAAAAGCGTTGGCTTCCATTTTAATGCCGCAAGGATTTTTGCATTACTGGCGCCGAAAAATACCCCGAAGGGTTTGTTTAGGGAAGTCGAAGATGTAGTAAAATATGTAACTGAGTCCGACGAGTATTATAAATTTGCCAAAAGCAAGCAAATGATACCATACTATCTGCCACCTCAAGAAACGACGATTCGGATACAAACAACGAGTCTAGATTAGTGCAGACAATGTAATTGCGGCGGAAAGAAGTATAGAGAGAATTGCAGAAAATGCAGCCGGCAACGATCTGAATCGTTTTTATACTTGCCCATCAACTGCGACGGGACAGTTTAGTAGCGAAGATAGAGATCAGGCCACCCAGCATAATATATCCTAAGACTACTTCGGCCATTACCCACCAGGCGGCTTCAGGAGTCTTGGGGACTATATCGCCGAAACCCAGGGTGGTGAAGGTGACGACACTGTAATAAATCATTGTGCTTTTGGTCCACGGCAAGTGCGCGATTGAAAATGCTTTAGGCCCTAAATTAAAAAATTTTAAACCAAAAAGAACTGCAAAAAAAGCTGACCATGTTGACCAAAGCAGCAAGGATCTTCCGCAATCCGCTAAAATCAGCCATAGAAAATAAATTGGTGTGCGCCAGAAAGAATTTCTAAATTGTTCAATAAGATCCTGGTCTTGAGCAAATCTGCGAAACAGCGGATTGCCGTTGCACACAGCAACGCGGATTCCGGTATATTCCCCCCAGCGGCTGTATTTAACGGAACGAACGTTGGTATTTTCAAAATCCGTATTTGCCAGGCGGGCGCCTTTCAAATTTGCCTTTATAAGATTGGCTTCTTTGAGTTTAGCGTACGAAAGATCTGCGTACTTAAGATTCGCCCAGGATAGTCGGGCCCGTTCTAAGTTTGAGGAAAATAAGTTTGCTTTCTGTAATTTGGCGTCATGCAGATCGGCAGCGACAAGTCTTGCTCTACTGAGATCTGCCTGGACTAGGTTGGTGTTGATAAGGTTAGCTTTTTCGAGATTGGAAAATGATAGATCTGCCAATCTGAGATTTTTGTTTTCAAGGTTGACACCGCGCAAGTTGGCTCGACTCAAGTCAGCGCGCATTCCCATTCTCCGACCCGATTCCAGCCAATGCATATGATCATCAAGGATCTCTTCTATTGCTGATATCGATAGATTTCTGAGACCATTGTTTCCAGACTTTTGCTCTTTTCTAATCATTCGTTTCAATCCTATCCAAAAAACCGTGGCTGATGCAGCTCCCGCAGTCGTCTCCATAACTCTCTGATGATAATGCAGGACGCCTCGTCTGTATGAACGGAATTTCCTCCGGATGTATTTCGGCAGGATTCCCTCAAAGGATCATTCGTGATCAATTTAAATTCATTTTTTATAAACCACCCCAGGGAGATATTAAGATCTGCCAAGTCATCTTCAGTTAACTTTGTAATTTTTTTCTTATCCGTTGCTGACAGATAAGAGACAAGGAGAATAATGGCTTGATTGACTGTGTTTGGAATAAATTTGTCAGCGTAATTCATTGTTATCCATCCTTGTGATGTTAAACATTTTTAGGGATAATAAACAAAACTCTCATTCAATAAACGAAAAATGGTTTTGGGCTTTTTAGATGGATGAAATGCGTAATGCTTTTTATCAATGCGAAAGCATGTGAATGATTACCGCTATGGCAATGATGAGGCCTATGATGTCCAAACTGTCCATTAAAAATCCCAGCAATTTTATAGAATTCGTTCATTTTCTGCAATTTGCAAAAAGCATGCAAGCTTGAGAACACTCCTATTTGCAATGATATGTCAAGTACTTACGCTAAATTCGCTCTAAGGCCGAAAACCCGTTGTGAAGTGTTTTGGATACGTGGTGTATATTTTTTTTTACGTTATCTCGTTTACGCTATCGTGCATTGAATTAGACACTATACACCGCTTGACATGCTGTCGTCTTTTTGTATACGTTATAAGAACTTATCAATAATCTGTCTCTCTTATCGGGGAGGTATCCCATGACCCCACGAGCAAAACCGTGCACCCCCTCCGAACGTAGCGAAACGGCTGATATCGTAGAGGCCAAGTTGATTCTTCGAGGAAAGCAGGCAACAGTGCGAGAAATGCTGGATTTGGCTGAAGCTTTGAAGCAGAAGAACCGCTTCGGATACGCCAGGAAGCTTATCGGGCGAGCGAGAACTATCGGAACCGATGACCAGAAGCTTCTACGTAAGCTCCGGCAGAGACACGCCCTTTGTACCTATAAGGATCAGGATCTCCCTGTTGATTCCCGGCTTGCACGCGCGTTGGAGATCTTGGCCGACGGTGAGGACGTGAGCACAACCCGGGATCAGGAGACTCTCGGCCTCGCCGGCGCCATTTACAAACGACGCTGGGAAGTAGACACACAGAAAGAAAACCTCGAGCGATCCCTTTCTTACTACCTGCGTGGTTATGAGCAGGGTCCAGAAGGCGATCAGGGTTATACAAGCATTAATGCTGCGTATGTACTGGATCTTCTAGCCAGCCTCGAAGAGCATGAAGCCAGAAAAGCGGGTACACGCTCGGAGATCGCTGCGGTACGACGCGGCGATGCCCGCCGAATTCGGGAGGAACTGATCGAGAAGTTACCTCCCCTTGTCGATCAGCCGAATACACGCTGGCTCTCCGAGGAATGGTGGTTCTACGCGACGCTTGCAGAAGCCTGTTTTGGACTTGGCAGCTACGATGAGGCAACGGAGTGGATTCGGAAAGGGAAGAAAAGTACCGAGGTGCCCGAATGGGAGTTTCAGTCCACAGCGCTGCAGCTTGCGGGGCTGGCTCGGATTCAGGAAGACGTGCTTCTGAGTGCGACTGAATTCGAAAACACTGACCCCGGACGCGTCTTGACCGAATTGCTGGGACATCAAGTTGCGGCCTCCCGCACCGCCTATGTCGGTAAGGTGGGTCTGGGTCTTTCCGGTGGAGGGTTTCGAGCGTCACTTTTCCATATCGGTGTGCTCGCCAAGCTGGCGGAACTGGATGTCCTGAAGCATGTCGAGGTTCTATCATGCGTGTCTGGCGGATCGATCCTTGGAGCCCACTACTATCTCGAGGTCAAGAGCCTCCTTGAGAAAAAGGCAGACGAAGACATTACCCGCCAGGACTATATCGACATCGTGAGACGACTCGAACGAGATTTCCTTCAAGGTGTTCAGAAGAACCTTCGAACGCAGGTTGCCGCCGAGGTGCTCACCAATCTTAAGATGATTTTCCTGCCGGGCTATTCGCGAACCATGCGTGCGGGCGAGCTATACGAGAAATGGCTTTACAGCAGGGTCCCCGATGGTAATGGTTCAAAGCCGCGCTGGATTACCGATCTGTATGTCAAACCCGAGGGCGAAAAAGATGAGTTCTTCAAACCCAGAACCGACAACTGGAGGCGTCGAGCGAAGGTTCCGGACCTCATCCTCAATGCGACAACTCTAAACACCGGCCATAATTGGCAATTCACGGCTTCGTGGATGGGTGAACCGCCGGCGGGCACCAATTCAGAGGTTGATGCAAATTACCGCTTGAGGCGTATGTACTACTGGGAGGCGCCGGAACGCCACCAGTGTATCCGGTTGGGACATGCGGTTGCTGCCTCAGCGTGTGTTCCCGGGCTCTTTGAGCCACTTGCCCTTAAGGGACTTTACGACAAGATCACCGTACAACTCGTAGATGGAGGCGTTCATGACAACCAAGGCATCGTGGGTTTGCTTGAACAGGACTGTGACGTATTGCTGATCAGCGATGCCAGCGGGCAAATGGGGACTCAAAACGAACCCAGCAGTGGATTTTTGGGCGTTCCTCTGCGTTCGAACAGCATCCTCATGAGCCGCGTCCGCACGGAGCAGTATGACGATCTCATGGCCCGCAACCGCTCGGGACTTCTTCGAGGTTTGATGTTCATTCACTTGAAAAAGGATCTCGATGCAGACCCCATCGATTGGATCACCTGTCAGGATCGCTTCGAAGCCACGGATGACGCGCGCCCGGCAAGTCGTCAGGGAGTATTGACGCGCTACGGGCTCCTTAAAGATGTCCAGAGGAAGGTGGCCGGGCTTCGAACCGACCTCGATTCGTTTTCCGAGGCCGAGGCATTTGCGCTTATGGTATCCGGTTATCGAATGACGGAACACGCCTTCACGCATGAGGAATCCCTTAGAGCTTTCCCCTCCGAAAAGGGAACTCCCGAGGAGTGGAGTTTCCTGAGGATCGGACGCGCCATGACGGAAACCACCGAATCTGGACGGCTGTTGAGGCATCTGGAAGTCGGTGCGAACCAGGCCTTCAAGGTCTGGCGCTTGCTGACACCTCTTAAAATTTTAGCAGCGGTATTGGCCGTAGCTGCGGCTGGCGGGCTGGTGTGGCTTTTCGGAACCTACTGGTCCACTTCCTTAATCAAGGTCAGTACCGTCGGGTGGATCGTGATTGGAGTCGCAGGGGCCGCGGTTCTGGGCAAGTGGCTCATGCAGATCGTTCAGTTCCGTTCTACCTTGCAAAAAATTGGCATCGGAGTCGGTCTGGCGCTCGTTGGTTGGCTGCTGGCGCGTCTGCACATTTGGGTATTCGACAGACTCTTTCTCAGAAACGGCAAAGCTGATCGGGTAACCGGACGTTGATTTTTATTTTGAGAGATTCCACATTGTAGATCGAGACATTAGAATTTTGAAACAGCTCTTAGACAACAAAGATCATCACAATTTGTAAATATCTTTGTCTACCATCGACAGTAGTATTTCAAAGATGTTCTTGTAAACGCGTGGGTTCAATTCCAGTATTTCGTTGAAATCATCACTCGATATTTTTAACATGCGGCAATCCTCGACACATTTCAAGGCGTATCTTCTGACCGATTTCCGTATGATAAAACCAAATCCAATGCCAAAGGGCGCTTCAAGAAGATCAACTCGCTTTTGGTTTTCGTCCAAGAGTTCCGCTTTTCCTTCCAGGATTCTGTAAAGTGCATTGGCGGGGTCTCCGATTTTAAACACATAGTCTGCCGCACGAAAGTCTACGATCTCCATAAATTCGGCAAACATCATCAGTTCCATCATTGAGAGTCCCTTCAGCATCGGTGAATCTTTAATGAGATGAAACTTCTCCAGCAGGGGCATCATGGCTTCGACCTCCGACAAAAATTTCTCAAATCGTCCTCGTATTGCCCGGGGCATCCCCCAAACAGCGGACAACTTTAGCCAGTAATCCTGGCCCTGAAATATTTTTTCATAAACATTTTCGATACCCTTCAAAGAACCAGCGGGCATAAGCGACCCAAAGAAGAGCCCGTCATCAAATCGAATAGACTCAAGGAGTTGCAGAATTCCGGTATTTTCCTGCTTAATGATGGCTTCAAGGTATTCTATGGATTTGGCTCTGGTGTGGCCCACGTTTTCTTTTTTGTCGGAATACCACTTGATACGAAAAAAAGAATCCATTACCTTCAATTCCGGATTCAGGATATCCAGGATCTGGAAGATCATCCATACCTGGGTTTCTATGTTTCTGGCCAATTCCAACAGCAACAGGCTATCGGGTCTTGTCGACGCAATGACCTCGTAGTCTGTACAAAGATCGCGGCATCTGTCAATTTCGTCAGGCAGTTTTTCTACAAGTTCATCAAAGTCAAGGTTTTTATCGGCTTTTCTCAACCTGTGGATGCATAGCAGGGCTTCCCTTTTGACATGGGGGTTGGGAAAGCGAAATAGAGTATCCACCAAAAAATCCACTGCGTCTTGTGAAGGAAGAAACCGAAGGGTTCGCAGGCATTTCTCGAGATCCATAAAGGATTTGGAGCGCGTCATAAATATCAGCATATCAAATATAACATCGAACGCCCTGCCTTCGAATCGTGCCAGGTGTTTGTTCAAAGATCCATAGTGACGAATGTTGTCAAATCCAACATCTTCAAGATACTCTACAAAGAGATCGAGGTCATCCATTTTGGAAAGCGCTTCAAGCATCGTGTCAAACGCCTGATCGCTGTGTTTACTGAAATGCCGTTGGATCTCGTCTTTAAGCGAGGTGAGCTTCAATTCGCCGACCAGCCAGATGCCTGCCAAAACGTCCCCGTCATCTTCAGATTTCAAGAGCCGTATGATCTTTCTTTCGACGTTTTCTTTCAGCTCATCGGAACCCCAACGGTGAACGATGGTTAGGTTGTATTTCAAAAGATCAATCGTATCTTCAGCCTCCAAGTACTGGTAAATGCGTTGATCAGATGCGGGACCCCAAGCAGCGATTACCTGCAGGCACCTTTCTTTAACATGTGAATCTCTTTCTTTTTGACACATCTGCTCCAGGTCACCGACCAAGTGGATTGCCTTTACTTGATTGATAACGGAGACGCTTTCAAATCTCACTTCCCTATGTTCATGTTCAAGCAGGTCTTGAAGGACTTCATCAAGCTCGGACGCATAGTTATTTCGAATCAAATTCAATAAATATAAATGGTTGAACATATCGTTGTGATGCTCACGTACAATTTTGTACTGATCTAAAATTAGATTCGGCTTGTAGTTTATTAGAGAGCCACGTACACTTTCCAGCCTGTTGCGCCGCTGAACGCTCTCTCTCAAAGACAATACATATCGTTTCGGAATCCGAGAAATGATCGGGAGCATCGCTGCCAAAGATAACATGATCAAAAGCGTGTAGACGACCACCGGATTGTCAATTTTGGGAATGATCAAAAAGAAGGCGCAGATACTGATAATGAACACAGGTTTGAAAAACAGCTTCGAATACATCCGAATGGCGTTGCACAGTTTTTCCGGGATCGAAAACATGAGCAACTGATAGGATGAATCGAATATCACCCTCTTTAGCAAGTCGTTGATTGCACAGGCAGAAATCGTTCCCCAGAACATAAGCGTTTGGTACCCAACCGGCCTGAAAACGTAGACACCCATGATGAAAAGCAGGTTTGGAATCAACAACAGCGGATACGCAAAAAGGACTTTGCCATTTAACCACAGTCTGGCAAAAAAGTAGACAAACAGTAGCTGCAGAAGAACCTGAACAACACTGATGCTTGCCTTGTAGTGGCCGATAAACGTGGTTTTCGGATCTGCCGCTTTGAGGCCTTTCCCGGATGTGTCCCCGATGTGGCTTTCGGTTTCGACGGATGCCGTCGCAGTGTACGAACCTTGCATCGAATAGTGCGCATTGATCTGCACATCAAAAAGCACCTTAAACAATAGGTTAAAAACCCCGATCACGATGACAACCTGGACAATGGATCGAATGATTTTATATCTCTTCTGAGATGATAGAAGGGTCTTAAGGCTCTCTTTTGTGGCAGAGATACTGATGTTGATGCGGTAGCGGTAACCATGGAAAATATACCTGATAACAGCGTAACTCAACCCAGAAAACGAGGTTGTCATCAAAAGAAAAATCAGCTGATTGGCGCCGGGTACCTGCTCAATGATAAGATAGCCTGATATCAGGGCTCCCATACTGCCGGACAAGAGGAAAACGTACTGATATCGTTTCGATTCCCGGATATTAATGCAGTAGTTTATTAAAGACCAGGTTTGTACAATGATTAATTCGTCGAATATATCGATGACGACGAAATAACACATAGCCGGAAAAAATTTCTTATGAAAGCCCGGCAAAACCTGTGGTATGCAGTAAAGGACAAGCGATGCCGCCAGCATCGCAAGTGTTTCACGCTTGATGCGGCGCTCGAAGCTCACCTTACTGCCATATACATAGTAAATGCAACTATAGATGACGAAACTGATGCCTGTAAGCCCGTAGAGTAAAAAGTACGGTTTCTGGTTGTAGATGTTGATGAAATAAGTTGAGCTTGCGATGGCATTGAGGAAATTACTTTTGGTGAAGGAAGTAATGATGGTAAAACAGGCGATGTTTGAAAACGTCAAAAGACTCAGTAAAACGATTAATCGGTTTCGAGAACGGATTGAATCGGTTGAATCTATCGTTTTAAACATGCCTCAGCTCTTTCGCCTGTTTTAAAATCGTCTCATCCTTGTCATCACGACCAGCGCTAATTGAGACGAATTCCGTTACCACTCACGGGGGATTGATATCCGGCAGCCTCGCAATGCGGCCTTTGCCGCCTTCTGGATAGTCGGCTGCTGTGATTACACCGCCGAGGCCTTGCCGTATGTAATTGCTCAGAGCCTCCTGATACGTGATGTAAAGGTGGGTGAAGGCTAAATCATGAAAAGGATACTGATCGCCGCCGCGTGCCAGGAAATCGACCGTGACAATATCCAAGGTGTCAGTCGAATCAACAACAATAATTCCATCGTCGATTAATATTGTCCCGTCATCGAGAATCACTTTCGTGACTCTATCACCCGGAGTAACGATGCTCCCGTCATTGTCTATCTCTATGGCCTGCCTGGATGGATCGTATTCGAAGCAGAAACCCGCGACCTGAGCAAAGCGGCCGGTACCCGAACCGGCAGAATTCCCGTCAGTGTCGATCCGCGAAACCGCGTTTTCCAGCAGGTCTTTTAACGTTGTTACCGGCACCTTTTCGAACACCGACAAAAAGTTGGGAAACGGCACGATGTCATAGGTATCACGCTCGCTTATGTCACCGGCTGCAATGATTGTGTTGTTGCGAATGCTGCCCCCGTTGGTCAACGCAATAGCTGGTGCCTTGACTCCAAAGTTATCAGATAGGCGCCGCGCCTCTGAAAGAAGGGCATCGGCAACAAGGTTGCCTGCATTGGTTTCTTTCGAACGCACATGTTTTCGTAGGCCGTCGAGAGCGACCTCGGATTTGGCAATGACGTTTGTTTCAAGTGTATCCACAAAAGCCTGCACGGGGGCGGTTACCTGCGCCTGGACTATCGGGTCGGGCATTACTGCATCCGGATTGGCACCGCCGGCTACACGCACGGGTCCGCTGTCTGGGTCTATGCGAGTGATTTCGCCACTGGTATCGTCAAAGTCTACAATCAGCCGACCGACGTACTTGTATTCTCCACCGGTTGTCACGATCGAGACCTTCCTACCGGTTGCATCATTCACGAGGAGGGGGTATGTCCCCACAGACGTATCCCCCGGTACAAGGAGGTCTCCGGTATTGGCCAGCACATCGTTATTGCCCCCGGCAATTGCAACGTCGACACCGTTCAGCTGAGCGATCAGGGCCGTATCTTCCGCAAGGTCCTGAAGATGGCTGACGAAAATGATTTTATTGACCCCACCGCTGAGAAGGGCGTTGATTTCGTTTTGCACAACCGCTGCCAAATTGGAGTCGACGTCAACGTTGCCGGGCCTGGAAATAAATGGCAGATTCGGGGTCGTCGCGCCGATGATACCAAATCTATGGCCGTTCTTTTCAATGATGATACTCTTAGCAATCCGCCCGCGTTGCACGAGGTCCTGAAGAGCAGGTTCACCTGTAAAGTCAATATTGGCGCTGAGATACGGAGGAAAGCTGTGGGTGAAGCCAGTTGAAATAAAGTCCGCCAGCAGATCGGGACCGAAGTCAAAGTCGTGGTTTCCGAGGATAATTGCGTCATATTCGATTGCATCCAGCGCTCTGGCGTCGTAATACGTGTTCACACCTCCCAGAGCAGGGTTGAACGCCGCAAGACTCGCTTTGAACTCGGGTCCGGCAAGAAAATTGTCCCCGGAAGATAATGTTATAACAACATCTGTTGTGGCAGCCGAACGGAGGTTTTTAACGACTGTAACGATACGGGCGGCACCGCCGAAATCCTCGATTCCTTTTCCGGCATGGAGAAGTTGAGACTCATTGTCGTTGAGGTGAAGAATGGTTAATGTGACCACGGGGTCGGAGCCATTGAACACCAGCACGCAACTCCCAAAAACCAAAACCAATGCACAAGCGATGATAATTTTTTTGTTCATCGGGATTAAATCGTTTCCTTTTCAACCTGAACCGCTCGACCCGAATTTTCTACCCTGCAAAGTTTGACGGTGACTTTCTGATCTGTATCTACATCCACGATAACACAGTGGGCCTTTTTCTGGCTCCAACAACCCGTGTTGGCATAGATCCGATCGGCAACGAAAACGGAATCCTTGTCGATTTTGGCTTTGTGAGTATGACCGAAGATGACGATCTTATATCCCTTCTTAGCGCTCAAGCGGTCTGCCAATTCTTCAAGCTCCCCCTCTTGCATCATTTTCTTTACCGCCGTGAAAAGAGAATATTTTGCGGCGAGGGGTTCATACATTTTTTTTATGTTATCAATCGACAACTTGCTCCCTTTGGAGTTCATGATAACATCGTTTACTTTTGCCCTCTCGGCCAGAGCCTCCAGGATGGAGGCGAAAAAATTAGATTTTCCCGCGGCCCATTCCACTGCATCATCTGAATACGATATAAGATCATGAAAGCGGTGGACGTAACCACCCAAATGCTCGGAAAGGCGCGTAACAAAATAGCCGATGGGACGACCGTTGGCGATCCCCGAATGTGATTTATTGAACAGCACATGTTGATTTCCGTGTTCTGCGTGAAGCTTTAATTGGGGGTCATCGTAGGTCTTCTGGAAAATAACGGATGGTATCTCCAACTGAATTTCGGATTTTTTAAGACTGTAATCGTGATTTCCGAAAAGACAATAGAGATTAATTTCACTGCGTGCGATCGCATTTAGTGCTCCCATGATTTCAAAATTTGACTGAAAGATCTCAACAAAAGTAGGTGGAGCTTCGTCTGGAGGGCATACCCAGTCGTCAAATATGTCTCCGACCAGAACCAGGTCTTTTATCTCCTCTTCGTTTTCCAAGATCG
>WOR8_10000273_pt1 | contig 53489 bp, 50 predicted proteins | sample DeeMarSeWOR38_10_FD_19890 | JGI IMG/M metagenome (IMG submission 19890)
GCCTGCAGGTTCAATACTATAAAGCTCTACACTGCCATCTTCATTGAATCCAGCTACTAAACTTCCTACAATGTTTGGTATCATGGTAGGTGTTCTTATATTTCTATAAGACATCATACTTATAAGACTTGCTGATTCTTTTACAGTTGGCCTTTGTTTTGCTCTTAATTCTTTTAATTTTAATTCTGCGCCTGCAATTCTAAAAAGCATTTGAGCATCTGCAGCATTTCCACAAATTGCACCAACAATATATCTATTAATAGTAGAGGCTTTTTTCATATTCTTCTGCATTACTATATGTCCTGCAGTTACTTGCCTATCTGCAGCTACAATAGCCCCATCTTTACAGACAATTCCAATAATGCTTGTTCCTGTTTTAAGGATATTCTTTTTTAATTCTTCATCCATTTTGAGAACACTAGTTCACCTAGAATTTATAATCTTAATAAAAAGCCCTTCTTTATAAAGTTTTCGGGCTTTAAGTTTGATAAGCAATTTTTGTAAGGCCGTTCTCTTTTGTTAATTTAATAATGTTTTCAACAAAACTTTCTATTTTTTGTTCATGGCTAACTATGAGAAGTTGCTTGACATTTAATTCATGAAGGACGTCGCGCATTTTATCAAGCTGCTGGTCAGAAAATCCATCTGTTGGTTCATCTAATATGATAAGCTGTCTTGTCTTGATTCTTGATAGTAATGAATTAATTACTTGATTCAATGCAAGCCTATAGGCTAGGGCAATTGCAGTTCTTTCTCCGCCTGAAAGAAAAGCATAATCTAAACTATATTCTTGCTGTTCAATTATAGGGGTAAAATCTTCATCTAATCTAGTTGTAAAAGTATCTGGAACAAGTACATTAAACCATTCATTAAACAACTTGGAAAATTCTTCTCTAAGTTTAAGCATAACTGTTTTTTCTGTAAATCCTACCATTGATGAAAAGTCTGTTGAAAGCCAATCTTCAAATTCGGAGATGTTAATAAGGTCTTGTTTTATTTTTTCTTTTTCTTTTATATCTTTATCAATTGTTTCTATCAAATGTTTTGTCATTTCTATTTCTTTTTCATTTGTAGCCAAAATAATTTCTGATTTTCTTTCTTCACTTAAAGCAGATTGTAATTCTTGATTTTTTGAATTAAACAAACTATCATATTTCTTAAATTCAAAAGCAGATTTTTTTAATATCTCAATATGTTTATCTAGTAATTCTATATCTTTATTCAAAGTATTAAGCTGTTTTTCTGTTGTATCACATCTTTTTTGTTTTTCTTCCAAAGCTTCAAGTCTTACTTTTGCTAATTTAAGTTCATCAAGTTTTTTATTAATTTCAGAAATATCTTTTTCAAACGTTGAGAGATTATCCAAGATTTTTTGTTTTTGTTTTTCTAGTTCTTGATTCTTTTTATTACTCATCACAGCCTGTTCTTCAAACTTATTAAGGATATTTTGCTTGTAGTGTTGTGGTACATGCTGAAAACATGTTGGACACATCTTCAAACTGGAAATTTGACTTTGCATTTTCTCTGCTTCTGTTATTTTAAATTTAAAACTATTAATCTGCCCAAGAATATCTACATACTGGTTGTCTTTTTCCTTTTTCTCTGCTTCTAATTTTTCTTTTTTATTTTGCAATACAAAAAAAGATTTTTCATCAAACTGTGTTTTCCTAGCCTCGGTAATCTGATCCTGTAAGTTGTTCTTTTCTCTTAAAAGTGATTTTATTTGCTCTTTTTTTCCAAGAAGCATGACATTTGTTTTATCAACCTCTCTTTCATATTTTTCTTTTTCTTTTATTTTTTTCTCTACATCCTTGAGTTCTTTCTCTATTTTTTCCCGTGTTTCTTTGTTTTTAGAAAGAATTTCTTTATTCTTTTTTAACTGGGTTTCTAGAACTACTATATTCGATCTTCTTTCTTCAATGTTTTTTCTTTTTTCTTCTAAGTCAAGAATCCTTCCCTTAAACTCGCGAATTTGTTCTCTTAATTTAGATGCGGCTATTTCTGTATTTTCTTTTATTTTTTTGTATTTATCAATTCCAAAAATATGTCTCAAAGTGTCTAATCTAGTTTCTGGGTTTTCTAAGATAATTTGTTTCATTCCTTCCTGCGGAGTATATACTGTAAACTTATACAAGAGGTTTGTTTTTTTGATAAATTCAGGAGGATAATTAAGAACTGAAAGTACAAAATTTTTCAATTCTGTAACAGAAAGATTTTTTCTCTCACCATCTACAATCAAAGAAGCATTTGATTGGCTTATTGATTTGCTTTTTTTAAGACCTCTCTCAATAACTATGTTCTCACCATCAACTTCAAACTCAAGAATAACCTGGCCTTCTTTTTTTCCATTTCTTAATAAGCTAGCACCTTTTTGTCCGGGTTGTAGACCAAATAAAGCAAATTCTATTGCAAGAAGAATAGAAGTCTTGCCACAACCAATATCTCCTGAAAGTATTGTAGAGCCCGGTTTAAAATCTATTTCTTGATTTTCATAACTTCTTATATTTTTAAGAATAAGCTTTTTAATTATCATTTTTCCATCACCTTTTTTAGTTCATTATAGATCCTAAGGGAAAATGTTGTAGATGTTTCATCTTCATGTTTTTCTGCAGTAAGTGCATGAAGCAAAGATGGGATCAATTTATTGAACTTAGAATTTTTATCTTTTGAGTATTTGGCAATTATTTCTTCTTCTAATTTATCCATGTTTGAAACTTCCATTTCAAATTGTGAATCCTCAACACTAAGTTTTGAAATATTTTTCAATAAAGAATAAGCTCCTTTTTCTTTTGCAAAATTTTCTATTGCAGAAAAATCAATATTATTAATTTTTCCTTGTTCAATTTTTCCAAATAATTTGAGGAGGATTATCTTATTTTCTAAATTTTTATTTTTTAATTCAGAAATAATTTTATCAGTAGCAACCAGGGCATTTTTAAGCTCTATCTCTATGGTCTCTGGTTTTTTGTTGCCAAGTTTTACTTTCTTTATATGAAAAGGGGTTGTATTAACAATGTAAAATCTTCCTTCTTGCAATTCTTCAAGCTCTTGAAAATTATCTGGAAATATTGGGCCTCCATAAACAAACCTGTCTTTAACATAGTCTATATGCAAATGGCCCAAGGCATAATAATCTGCTTTAGGCAGTTTATTTTCATCTATTGACTCTATTGGCAAGGTTCCTACTGCATTCTTTAATGTTGTATGCAAAGCAAGAATCTTAAAAAAACCAGGAGCATCTTGAAGTTTTATGTTTCTAAGCTCTTGAACTTCCATACCTGCTTTTTTGCCTGGATAACCATATAAAGCAGCATTTTTGAAGATAACAGGATTAAGTATTATATCTTGATTTTTTTCTTCTGGAACAAATATATTTTTGCAAAATCCTGATTTTTCCAATACAGATAAAAATGTTTTTCCACTTGCTGAATAATCATGACTTCCTGCAATATAAAAACAAGGAATTCCTGCATCTTTTAGTTTTTTAAGCTGGAAAAAGGCTTCTTCTAATATTTCAATAGGAGGATAAGCTGAATCAAATAAATCTCCTGTAATTAATACGAACTCTACGTTTTCTTTTATGCTTTTATCAATAGATTCTTGAAAATTTCCTAGATTTAAGTTCATAAGTTCTGGCTGTCTCCAACTACCAAGATGACAATCAGCTAGATGAGAGAATTTCATACCAAATGTAAGATAATCTGTTTTAAAAAAATATTTGTTGTCCAACGCAAGTTTTATAAAGTTTTGAGAGGTCAGATATACATGGGGTTATGGTCGAGTTTTTTAGATAAAGTATTCATTCCAAACGTTGAAAGTATAGATGTATTTATCATTAATTTTGTCTTTGCAATAATTCTTTTTGGACTAGGTATAATTTTAGGAAGATTTGTTACAAGAATATTAAGAAGAAGTGTTGAAAAATCTAGGATTGAAGATACAATAAGAAGAAGTTTTGTTGAATTGTTTATCACTATAGTAAGATGGAGTATTTACATAATATTTATTAATTTTGCACTTGCACAGCTTAATATTCCTCAATTAACAGATTGGCTTATAACAGTGCTTGTTATAATCCCTGCATTAACTGCTGCATTAATCTTGATTGGTGTTGGCTTTGCTCTTGGCACTTATTTAAAAGAAATTATAAATGATAGTAAAATAGAAGGGCATGAAACATTATCGATGATATTTTATTATTTTTCAGTATATATCTTTATTGTGTTTGCAATCAAAACAGCTTTGCTAAGACAAGATCAAGATGTTGTAAACACAATTGTGTTGATATTTACAGGAGTTATTTCAGCTGCTGTTGCTTATTGGCATGTAGTTAAATCTAAGAAGAGATAATTACTTAGATATCTCGTAAATCTCAAGTTTTTCAAAGAAAAGTTTCTTTTCTGCTATTTTTTTGTATTTATACCCAGTATCTAAAAGCTCAAATATCTTTTTTCTAGGAGTATGTGAACTTATCAATAATATTATTTTTCCGTCTTTTTTTAAATGTGATTTTGCTTGTACTAGGAACCTAAGGATTGTTTCATCGCCTTTTTTTCCCCCAGTAGTGTCTAGTATCTTGTCATGTTCATGTTCTGGAAGATAAGGAGGATTAAATATAATAACATCAAACTTAGATTTTATATTTGAGAAGAGATCAGAATAAGCTGTTTTAAATCCTTTTTTAGCTAGAAATTTAATAACTGCTGGATCTATGTCAATACAAGTTATATTTTCTTTTTTTGTAAACCTAGCTAGAGTCTCAGCCTGAATTCCTGAACCAGATCCCATATCAAGAAACTTTTTTGTTTTTAGTTTCTTACCTTTAAAGAAATTTTCAAGAACTTGGGAGAGAAAAAAAGAATCTTCTCTTGGTCTATACATTTTAACCAAGAACTATTGTGTAAAGAACATAACCTAATGCTCCTGCAATAGCAATACTAGAAAAAACTATTGCAAGAATTGTTCCAGTAGACATTTTCTTTTTTTGGTCAGTTGGTGGAGCTGCTGGTTTGCCAGCAGGTTGAGCAGCAGGCTGGGCTGGAGCTGGTTTTGCTCCGGGAAGTGTTGGTAATGGTTTTGTTGCAGGTGCTGCATAGGGTGATTCTCCTCGAGAAAATGCTTGAGCAGAATCTTCAATATCTTGTGCATCATAACCCGCATTTATAAGAGATTGTTTAGCAACATCCAAAGAAATGCCTTTATCCTTGGCTGTTTTCAATGCTCCCATTAAGTCTGTTCTTTTCATTTTATTTCTATTGACTTTAGATTTTGACTAACATGACATGTTTTTCCTATCTTATATCCCATTTCATAAGCAAGTTCAGCGAGTGCTGAAAGTTTTGAAGCATCTCCATGTGCTGGTATAAGATGTTCAGGACTAATCAGATTTATAAAATCCCTTAAATCTTCTCTGCCAGCGTGTCCTGAAACATGAACATTATTAAAGATTCTTACTCCTTTCTTTTTCAGTCTTTCATCTAATTCTGTCCTGTTTTGAATATTTATTTCAGATGGAATAACACTTGAAGAAAATATTACATTGTCACTATGATTTAATTTGAAAGGTGTGTCTCCTCTTGATATTCTATCCAAGATTGAACCAGGTTCTCCTTGATGTCCTGTACAGACAATCAAATGTCTTTTTCTTTCTGAATTCAATCTTTTCAGCATTGAGTTTACTTGCCGTTTATAACTTACAAGAGAGATTTTATTTTGAAATGGGCAAACTTTAGCATTAATTGCTGAACGAGTGTATTTATTGAGGCTTCTTCCTAAAAAAACAACTTTTCTATTAAGCTTTCTTCCAAATTCAACAATGCTTTTTAATCTTGCAATGTGGCTTGAGAATGTTGTTACAATCATTCCGGAATTTTTATTATCAACTGTGAGCATAACATCTTCTAAAAGACTTTTAGCTACTTTTTCACTTGGTGTTTTTCTTTCTTCTGCAGCATAAAGACTTTCTACAACCAAGGCCCTAACATTTTGTTTTGCAATTTTTCTGATTGCTTCATAATTTGGTTTTTGCCCCAACTGTGGTGAATCATCTAATTTAAAGTCATTTGCATAAAAAACTACTCCTTCATTTGTATGAATTGCAATCAAAGAAGTCTGTGGTGTTGAATGAGTAATATTTATGAATTCTACTTTAAAATCTTGGCCTTTTCCTCGAACCATGTAGGAGGAGTTTGGCTGGATTGTTTTAATAGGGTTTGTGAATTGCACATGTTCATCACTTATTATTGCTTTTAAGACTTCTGTTGTAAAAGGTGTTCCTACAACATCTGCTTTATATCGATATGCCATGTATGGAACTGCTCCAACATGATCAAGATGAGCATGACCAATAAGAATTGCTCTTACTTTATTTCTTATTCCGAGTTTATCTAAAACAGTATCTTCTGGAATGGCTCCAAGAGCTCTAAGTTTTTTTTCATTCATAATCCCTTCTCTTTCTTCAAGTTCAACAATGGGTGGAAGATAAAGTCCTGCATCGATGATAATCGCGTCTTCTTCTGTTTCAATAACAGTCATATTTTTTCCAACTTCAGAAAAACCACCAATAGTATAAATTCTCATTTGTTAATCATCCCTTTTTACTAATATAAAATACTACAATAATTATATTTATATATCTTAGTATCTATCGGTATTTAAGGATTATATTGCTTTTATCGATAATATGAAAAGAAAACTGCCTAAAAATAAAAAGCTTGTTTATAGTATTGTTTTGATAATTATTCTTGTTGTTTTAAGCATGATTGTTAAATCTTTGGCTGGATACTATAACAAGAAAACAAATCCTTGTGTTATGCAGCAAACTACTTGCTGCGGGTGTGAAATGGGGGGAAAAGAAGAATGCATGACTATAGAAGAAGCAGAAACGACGAGAGAAAGGCTTGCTAGTGAATGTTCAAAAGATATTTTTTGTACTGCTAACTATGTATGTGAAGATGTTGAATGTAAGATGATAAATGGTGAGTGTAAAAAAGAATAAAAACATAAAAATCTATGTATTTAAGTAGTTAAAATGAAAAAAAGAGGGAAACTAGTATTGTTTACATTTGGTCTATTGTTAAGTCTTTTAGTTGTCAATTTAATGACTGGGGTTTATGGAAAAAATCAAGCAAGAATTGATGCTGCTGTTTCTAATGAAATACAGAGTACAGGAAAAGCAAAAGTAATAATTACATTAAAAGATGCAAAAGATCTTGGATTAAAATATATATTTGCATCTAGTTCTTCTGTAAGAGAACAAGCCATAGGAGTTCTAGGAAATGAAAAAGTAAAACATAAGTTCAATAGTTTTAATGGATTTTCTGCAAGCATAAATGAAGAAGATCTAGATAGGTTAAGAAACGACGAGAGAATTGAAAGCATTGAATATGACATTCCTATGCATGCATTTTTACAAGATTCTGCTGTTATAGTAAATGCAACAAATACGTGGGCTACTCAAATCAACGGCATAAATCTTACAGGTGCTGGCCAAACAATCTGCATTTTAGATACAGGAGTAAACTATAGTCATCCTGATCTTGGTGGCTGTACAATCAAGAACTTAAGCCTGCAAGGAAACAATGAATCTTATATTTTAGAAAACTCTCCCCACCCTTATGATAGTTATACAGATATTACTTGGACAATAAATTATACTGGATTTGAAAAAATTGCAGTTCATTTTGTGAATATTAGTACTGAAAGAGCTTATGATTTTATAACAATCTATGATGGTAATAATAAAACTATAGCAACTTACTCTGGAAATGAAACTACAAGAACTAAATGGACTGATATCTGGACCCCTTCTGTTGAAGGGGATACAATATATTTAAGATTAAAATCAGATAGCAGTATAAATGATTATGGTTTTTATATTGATTTAGTTTTAAATGGAACTACAAATACTACTTATAATTGGTCTGATTGCAATAAAGTAATTCATGGATGGGATATTTATAACAATGATCCTGATCCCATAGATGATAATGATGATGATAATGGTCATGGAACACATGTAACTGGAATTGCTGCTGCAAATGGAGCTATAAAAGGTGTTGCTCCTGAAGCAAAGATAGTTTCAATAAAAGTTCTTGACAACAATGGTAATGGTTATGGTGGAGATATAGTAAGAGGTATCGAATGGTGTACTGAAAATTCTGAAGAATATAATATTTCAGTAATAAGTATGAGTTTAGGAGCAGATTGTTCTTCACGCCCAGATTTATGTTATTCTGATTATTGTGATAATTCTTATCCCACCTTCAGTACTAATATGTATAAAAATGCGATAAACGCGGCTGTTACAAAAAATATTTCTGTTGTTGTTGCAACTGGAAACAATGGAAATAAAACTCATATTTCTCTTCCCTCATGTATTCAAAATGCAACTGCTGTTGGTTGGGTAGGCAAAAATGATATTTTTCATGCAAATAGTAATAGAAATTCAATTACAGATCTTGTTGCTACAGGAACCGGTATTAATTCTACACAATGGACAAGTGGCTATACAACAATGCAAGGAACGAGCATGTCTACTCCGCATGTTTCTGCTGCTTTTGCTTTGATTAGACAATTTTATCTTTTACAAAGCAATATAGTTTTGACACCTAGTGAAATTCAAGATGCTTTAAATGATACTGGAGAAAGAATCTATGATAGTGGTAGTGGATTGTATTATTCTAGGATTAATATTTATGCTGCAGCTTCTAGTTTAAATAATCCTCCAAATGTAACAATTTTATCTCCTGAAAACACTACTTATGATACCTTAGAAATCTTAATCAATTTAACTAATTCAAGTGATGCACTTAATCTATGGTGGTTTAATGGAACAGATAACATTACATATACAGAACCAGGGACATTTAATTTTACATATGGAAGCCATACTATCTATGCTTATTCAAATGATACTTTTAATGCTCTTGGAAGCACTAGTATAACATTTAGTATTACAAATGATACAAATATTGAATTTGAAAATCCTACAACTTCAGGAAATGTTTCGCAAGATTATATTCTAGTCAATGTAAGTTCTACAGATACAAGTTTAGATACTATCTTAGTTTACTTATATAATGCAAGTCTTGACCTGATAAACTCTAGTAATTCAAGCACTTCACCTTTATTTGTAAATTTTTCTGATTTAAGTGAAGGGACTTATTATCTAAATGCAACTGCAAATGATACAGACGGAAATCAAGGAGCAACAGAAACAAGAACAATCAATCTTGATATGACTCCTCCCAATTTAACAATGTTATCTCCAACTAATGGCAGCTGGTATAATGCATTAAGATTTAATGTTAGTTTAAATGAGCCTGGAAGTGTATGCTGGGCAGTTTACAATTCTAGCAATATAACCCTGGATAGTTTAACAAGCACCCACTTTTATCATATAAATTCAAGTGCTGGCGGAGAAACTAGCAATAATACAGAGAGAAATGTAACTATGTATTGTAATGATACTGCTGGAAATATAAATAATAGTACTATAAGCTTCTTTGGTATAGATACTACTGATCCTACTGTAAGTCTTGTTGCACCTGCAGATGAATATAGCACTACTGAAACAACTATTACATTTAGTTTTAATGCAGATGATACTCATGAAATCTCTACATGTGATTTAATAATAGATAGCTCAAGTGAATATACTTGGACAGATGTTGATAAAGGCCAGGATGAAGATCATGCAGAAAGCGGTTTAAGTGTAGCTAGTCATGACTGGCGTGTTGATTGTATAGATGAAGCAGGAAACATTGGATCAAGCAGCACTTGGGACTTTTCAGTAACTGACAGCGGTGGAACAAGCGGAGATGGTGGGGATGGAGATGATAGCACTAGTGATGACACTACTACAAGCACTGGTGGAGCAGATGAAGATTATGAAGAAGTGATATATTCAATCACAAATGATATATTAAAAAATGGCACTTCAAAAAGAGTAAGAGAAGAAGACAGGTTTGCATTTGAAGTCTACAATAGATCCCATAGTTTAACTATTATGAATGTAACAAGCAATTCAGTAAGATTTAGACTTAGAAGTGATCCAATATATTTTGATTTAAATGTCTCTGAAAATAAAAGCTTTGACCTTAATAAAGACAATTATTATGACTTTTTTGTTCAATTAAACAGCATTACAGGAATTGTTGCAAATGTGACAATACAAGAGATTTATGTTGCATATGAAGGAAATTATACTCTTGATCTTAATGAAACACTAACTAGTGGCAGTGAAGCCGAAGATGCTGGTTGGAACTGGGATCTGACATGGCCAAGTTGGCTTAAATGGGGCTGGAAAACTTATTTATACATAGGAATTGGAATTATTGTTCTAGGTGTTGCAGGGGTTGTTGGAGTCATACTTTGGAAAAGAAGGCAAAAGCATTTAAGACTGCATGGTTATATTTAATAAAATGGCTGAAAAAAGAATTATGCCTAGTTTAAGAGAAAGAAAAAGATATCTTTTATTAGAAAAGGCTAGGAAAGAAGATATAGAAAAAGCTATAATTGAGTATATTGGCAGCCTGGGTTATGGAAAAACAGGCCTTATTTTTGTTAAAAACAATATTATTGCTGTAAACAGAGAGATGATCAATAAAGTAAGGGCTTCTTTTTCTATATATTGTAAACCGATCAAAGTACTAGGAGTTAGCGGCACTTTGAAAGGATTAAAACAAAAACTTTAAAAAGTAAACAGAATTATTAAAATTGAGAAGAATAAACGGATGTAAAAGATTATCTCTTTTTACAAAATGGATATACCTATGGAAATGCAAAATCAGGTAATGGGCTATGACAGAACAGCCACTATGTTCTCGCCCGACGGACATTTACTTCAAGTAGAGTATGCTGAGAAAACAGTAAGATTAGGCAGTTCTAGTATTGGCTTTGCTTGTAAAGATGGAGTTATAATTATTGCAGATAGGAGAATTAAAGATAAGCTTATTGAGCCTAGTTCTGCAAATAAGATAGCTGAAATCGATGAGCATATTATAGCAACCATAGCAGGAATAATCTCTGATGGCAGAATCTTGATTGATAAAGCAAGATTGATTGCTCAACAACATAAAGTGACTTATGATAGTAAAGTAAGTGTTGAGACAGTTATAAGAGAAATCTCAGACATAAAGCAAGCATATACTCAATATGGTGGAGCAAGACCATTTGGAGTATCAATAATGGTTGCTGGAATAAGCGAGAAAAAGCCCAAGTTGTATGTGTCTGATGTTACTGGAAATTATTTCGATTATAAGGCGAATGCAATCGGTGAAAACGATGAAAAAATAAAAGAAATGTTGAGAGAAGAATTTAGTGATGAAATGACTATTGAAGAGGCAATTAAGATGGGATTAAAAATCTTTAAAAAATTGCTTGAGAAAAATTTTGACTTATCAAGATTTGATGTTGCTTATATTAAGAAAGAAGAAGGTGTGATAGAAAGATTAGAAGGGGAGGAATTAAAGAAATATAGTAAATAGAATGACTAATACAGAAGCAAGGATTAAAATTAATAACAAACATTTTGAAATCTTAGTTGATTTAGATAAAGCTTTAGATTTTAAAAAAGGAAAAAATGTTGTGGCTAGTGAATTCTTAGTAGTTAATGAGGTATTTTCTGATACAAAAAAAGGATTAAGAATTCCTGAGAAAGATTTAAATGAAGCTTTTGGAACAACTGATATCTATAAGATAGCAGAAAGGATTGTAAAAAATGGCGAAGTGCTATTGCCTGCAGACTACAAGAAGCAAGAACAAGAAACAAAGAGAAAACAGATTGTTGATTTCTTAGTTAAAAATGCTATAGATGTTGCTACTAAAAAACCATTTACACCTGTAAGGATTGAAGAAGCATTAGACAGCTCAGGAGTGAACATAGACAAAAGATCTGTAGAAGAACAGATACCAAGGATACTTGAAGAATTAAAGAAGATAATCCCTATTAAAGTAGAAAGTAAAAAGATTAAGTTAACTATTCCAGCAATTTATACTGGAAGAGTCTACGGACTTATACAAAGCTATAAAGAAAAAGAAGAATGGTTAAGCAATGGCGATTTAAGCTGTATAATTAATCTGCCTGTTGGATTACAAATGGAATTTTATGATAAATTAAACGCAATAACTCATGGTTCTGCAATAGCGGAAGATTTAAAAGAGTAGTTATGAATGATTTAAGATGACACCAAAAACAAAAAAGAAAGAAGAGATTAAAGAAAAAATTGAAAAAACCGAGGAAAAGACAGAAAAAGAGAAAAGAAAACTAGTTATTCCTGGAGAAAAAATAATCTCTGGAACTGAATTTTTGCCTGGAGATGGAACAAGAAAAGAAGGTAATGATATTCTGGCAAGCAGATATGGGCTTGCAGATGTTTCTGGAAGATTAGTTAAGATAATCCCACTTTCAGGAGGATATGTTCCTAGGTATGGAAATACTATTATTGGAAAAGTTACAGATATTTCATTTAATGGGTGGATGGTTGATATTGGATCACCCTATGGAGCATTTTTGCCTGTAGCAGAAGTACCTAGATATATTCATAAAGACAATCTTGCAGAGTTCTTAGATATTGGAGATGTTATTGCTTGCAAGGTTTTGAGTTTTAAAAGAAAGAGCATTGACCTAAGTATTCAAGGCAAAGGTCTTGGAAAATTAGATGGAGGAATAATAATGAAGATAAATTCAAATAAAGTGCCTAGAGTAATAGGGAAAGAAGGAAGCATGATAAAATTGATAAAACAAAGCACAAATTCTGATATTATTGTTGGACAAAACGGGCTTATTTGGATTAAAGCAAGTGAAATAGAAAATGAATTACAGGCTAAAGAATCCATATTATTTATTGTCAATAGAAGCTATATAGATGGCTTGACAGAAAAAGTAAAAGAATTTTTAGAGGAAAAAAATGGCAGAAGTAAAAAGGATTGATGGAAGAAAGGCTGATGAAATGAGAAAGATGAAAGCAGAAGTAGGTGTGATTAAGAATGCTGATGGCTCTGCTATATTTGGATTTGGAGATACTGTTGCAATAGCTGCAGTTTATGGTCCAAAACAACTTCATCCACAACATCTTCAAAACCCTAGAAAAGGCATATTAAGAGTAGTCTATGATATGCTTTCTTTTAGTGTGCCTGACAGAAAAAGGCCAGGCCCTAGCAGAAGAAGCATGGAAATCAGCAAAGTAACAGAATGGGCCTTATCTTCAATAGTTGACCTAGACAATTTTCCAAACACTGTTGTTGATGTTCATATAACTATCTTATCTGCAAATGCAAGCACAAGAGTGGCAGGAATTAATGCTGCTGCAATGGCTCTTGCTGATGCTGGAGTTCCAATGAAGGAGCTAGTAAGCTCTGTTTCTGTTGGAAAACTAGATAAGAATCTAGTAGTAGATGTTTGCAAAGAAGAAGAAGATTTTGAAGAAGGAGAGGGGGCAACTGATATTGCATTTGCTTTTTTTTCAAATTCAGAATCAATCAGTTTGTTTCAACTTGATGGATATATAAGACCAGAAGAATTGAAAAAAGCTGTAAAAATGGGTAAAAAAGCATGTAAAGAAATATTTGAATTACAGAAGAAAACATTAAAGGAGAAGAAAACAAATGGCCAATAAAATTGAAATATCAAAACTAACAAAGAAAAGAATACAGGAATACTTAAAACTAGGAAAGAGATTTGATGGTAGGGGGTTACTTGATTTTAGAGATATAACTATAGAAACTAATGTTATTAAAAATGCAGAAGGTTCTGCAAAAGTAAAGATGGGAGATACTGAGGTTATTGCTGGAGTTAAGTTAAATACTGCTGAACCTTTCCCAGACAGCGAAGGTCAAGGAATATTGATAACTACAGCTGAATTCTTGCCTTTGTCCTCACCTAGGTTTGAGCCAGGCCCACCTCAAATAGATTCGATAGAATTAGCAAGAATCATAGATAGAGGAATAAGAGAAAGTGGCTTTCTTGAATTTGACAAATTATCAATTAAAGAAGATAAAGTGTGGGGTGTTTTTGTAGATATGTATCCATTAAATGCTGATGGAAACTTGATTGATGCTTGTGCTCTTGCTGCAATCTGCGCATTAAAGACTGCTAGGTTTCCTAGATATGATGAAAAAGAAGATAAAGTCAAGTTTGAAGAAAAGACAGACAAAAAACTGCCTTTAACAAATAATATGCCATTAAATGTCACATTTTATAAGGTTGGAAAGCATTTAATAGTAGATCCTGTAGAAGAGGAAGAAGACTCAAGTGAGGCAAGAGTAAGTCTTGCAATAAGCAAAGATAAAGAATCTATTATTCACGCTACACAAAAAGGTGGAGAACAAACATTTACAGAAGAAGAATTAACCCATGTTATTGACAATGCTATTAAAAAATCAGCAGAATTACTAGGAAAAGTCAAAAACTTAAAATAAAATGGATAAAGGAAAAGAACCATTTACAAAATATGAAGTTGCAAGAATTCTAGGAGCTAGAGGATTACAGATAGCAATGTCTGCTCCATTATTGATAAAGATGGGAAAAGAAGATCTGGAAAAAGTAAAATATGATCCTATTGAAATTGCAAGGACTGAATTTGAATCAGGAGTCTTGCCAATAACAGTAAAAAGACCAATGCCAAGAAAAATAGACAAGAAATTAAAAAGAGAGGTTGTTAAAATTTCAAAGGAAAAACAAGAACTTGAAGAAAAGAAAGTTGAGAAGGTAGGGAAAGAAGAAGAAAAAGCAGTTATGGAAAAAGGAGAAATTATGGAACTAGTAAAGCCAGAAGATGAGATAGAAGAAGGCGAAAGAAAAGAAGAACAAGGCATCTAAAGGTTAGTTTTTTATACTTCTAAACAGTATTATTTTTATGAAAATAAGAGAGGTTATACCAAAGATTATACGTAATTCTAGGGGCGAAGAAACAATTGAAGTTGTTACTAAGACAAAGGCTGGAAGTTTTGCTGCTTCAGCACCAGCTGGCAAAAGCGTTGGTAAATATGAAACACCTACCTTTATTCCAAGTATTAAGCCTGCAATTAAGAATCTTAAGGCAGTTATTGATAAAATAACAAGGGTTGAATTAGATGGATTTTATGATCTAGTGGAAATAGAAAAAATTGTTCCTAAGGAAAAGTTTGGAGCAAATACGTGTGTTGCTCTTGAATTTAGTTTATTAAAAGCGCTTGCAGCAGAACAAGGTGTTAGTGTATGGCAATTAATTAATCCAAAGGCAAAAGTTTTTCCTTTTCCTGTTGGAAATTGTATTGGCGGCGGAAAACATACTCCTGGCAAAATTAAGCCAGAATTTCAAGAATTTGAAATGATTGCAAAAAGCAAGACTTTTATTGACAGAGTTTTTCTTTTAAGAAGAATACATGACCTATGTGGGAAAAGACTTGGTTTTCATGGTTCTAAAGGGCCTCTTAATAATGAAAATGCATGGTCTGCAAATATTACTAATAAGAAAGTTCTGGAAGTAATGGAAGAAACTAGGGAAGAGGTTGTGAATGAACTTGGTGTTGATGTTATAATCGGATTAGATGTTGCTGCTAATAGCTTTTTTAGCAAAGGCAAATACAACTATCCTAGTCTAAAGAAAGTTATGACTAAGAAACAGCATATGGATTATGTTCTTGAACTAGTAGAAGAACATGAAATAGGATATTTAGAAGATCCTTTTGAAGAAAATGATTTTGAAGGTTTTAGGGACATAAAAGAAGAAATAAGGAAGATAAACGAGTGTTTGATTGTTGGAGATGATCTTACTGTAAGTCAATTACCTAGGTTAAAGCAAGCAGTAAAAAAGAAAGCAATTTCTGCATTAATTGTGAAGCCAAATCAAAACGGCAGTTTACTTGAAATAAAGGAAGTAATGGATTATGCAAAAAGTAAAGCTATTAAGACAATAGTATCTCACAGATCTGGAGAAACAGAAGATTATGTTCTTGCTGATATTGCATTTGGAATGCAATCAGATTACATAAAAACAGGTGTTCTAGGTCCTGGAAGAGAAATCAAGTTAAACAGATTAATTGAGATAGAAAAAGGTCTTAAGCTTTAACTTTTGGAGGATTATGTCTTGAATATTCACTAGCATCTATCCCCATTGATTCTGGGCCAAATGGCCCTGGTAAAAGATAATTTAATAAGCTGAAAAAAATTTCATCGTTGTCTTTTGCTAAAACAATTCCAAGATTTTTACCTCCAAATTCATAAAGAACTTGTCTGCAGCAACCACAAGGAAATATAAACTCTTGTGCTGCTGTTTCTCTTATGTTTGGATCAATTGAATGATCAAAGCCACCTACAATTCCAATTAAGTTAAATTTTCTTTCCCCATCTGAAACAGCTTTTACTGTAGCTGTATTTTCAGCACAAGAAGTAGCTCTATAAGATGAATTTTCAACATTACATCCTCTTACTATTGTATTTGGTGTTAATATTGCAGCACCAACATTAAAATTAGAATAGGGTGCATAAGAAGCACCTCTTACTTTTCTTGCGTCTATTATTACTCTTCTTATATTTCCCATATTAAATACAAAATCATCAATTATCAATCTTTCTTTTGTAAAACCTATATCTGAAAATTGAACAGCTTTTCCTGTAGCAACTAATTGTTGAATAGGATCTCTAAAACTTCTAAGTAATGTTAAAAGATTTTCTGGGTTTTGCAATCCTTCATCTTTACAAAAATCTGTCATAATAACTAGGTAATTTGAGAATATTTAAGCATATATGTAGTATAAAGTATAAATTATTTGATTCGTTAGTTTTAAAAAGCCCTACAATCTAGCATAAGAAATTAATCAGGTGCAAAACCTCAATGAGGAAGTAGCATTAACCCCTGAACTTTTTATATTAAAATGCCAAGAAAGAAAAAAACCGAAGAAGATAATGTTGAAGAAAAAGAGAAGAAATTAGCTAAGCCTAAGAAAGAAAAGGCAGAGAAAGAAGAGGAAAAGAAAACAAAGAAAATAAGTAAGAAAGAGCTTGAAGCCAAGGCAAAGGCACTTGCTGAAAAGATGGAGCAAGATGGTGAAAAGGTTGATCTTAAAGAAAAACTTGTTGAGAAAAAAGCTACTTTAATTCCTGTTGAAGATTATATTAAATATGGTGTTTGTATGGGTACAAAAGTAATTCTTCCTGGAATGAGACAATTTGTATACAAAAGAAGAGCAGATGGAATTGCTGTTATTAATACTAATGCAATAGATGAGAAGATTAAAGAAATGGTTAAAGAACTAGAAAAATATAATCCGCAAGATTTTATTTTAATATGCAAGAGAGAGGCTGGATGGAAAGCTGCAGAAACTTTTGGAAAGTTGTTTGGTATTAAGACTTTTACTAAAAAATATCCTGCTGGAATCATAACAAATACTTCTTTACCAAATTTCTTTGAACCAGAAATGGTGTTTATCTGTGATCCGTGGACAGATAAAAATGCTTTGAAAGATGCTGTATTAACAAAGAAAAAAGTTCTTGCATTATGTGATACTAATAACTATACTTTTGGAATTGAAAAATTTGTTCCTTGCAATAATAAGGCTAATAAAAGTATTGGTTTAGTTTTATATCTTTTAGCGAGGGAATATGCAAAGGCAAAAGGTATAGAAAAAGAACTTAACCTCGATGATTTTATGTAAAACAGAAGGTTTATATACCCAAAAATAATCATTTCTTTACACTCCATTAAGGAGTATTATCATTAAAATGAGTGTCTTAACAAAACTCAACGTTAAGGTATGATGTTGTACGTCGAGTCGTTGTGACCGCTAATAATAATTATTTCTCGGAGGTTAAGGCTTTGTATCCAAAATAATCAATTACAGGATTATGGATTAAAATCCAGTTTATCCTGCTGGCGGTTGCGGCTATCTGGTTTGCACTAAGCCATGCAAGTTTTTTCCGAAAGGAAGGCGAACTGCTCAGTAACACGTAGCTAATCTGCCCTATAGTCAAGGATATCCTCGGGAAACTGAGAGTAATACTTGATAGAATATGATTTCTGGAAAGAGTTATATTTTAAAGGCAACGCTGTAGGATGAGGCTGCGGCGGATTAGGTTGTTGGCGGGGTAATAGCCCACCAAGCCAATGATCCGTAAGGGCTCTTAGCGGAGAAGCCCTGAGAGGGAGTCTGAGACACTACTCCCAGCCCTACGGGGTGCAGCAGGTAGGGATCTTCTGCAATGCGCGCAAGCGTGACAGAGTGAACCAGAGTGTTTCTCGATATAGAGAAACTTTTGTCAGCTGTAAAAAGGCTGATGAATAAGGACTGGGCAAGACTGGTGCCAGCCGCCGCGGTAATCCCAGCAGTCCAAGTCGCAACCACAACTGTTTGGTCTAAAACATCCGTAGCTTGCTGTGTAAGTCTTCTGTGAAATTTCACATCTTAAGTGTGGAGCGGGCAGAGGATACTGCATGGCTAGAGATCGAAGGACGCAAGGAGTACAATCAAGGTAGTGGTAAAATATGTTAATCTTGATTGGACTAACAACAGCGAAGGCACCTTGCGACGGCGGATCTGACAGTGAGGGATGAAAGCTAGGGGCGCAAAATGGATTAGATACCCATGTAGTCCTAGCTGTAAACACTGCATACTAAACATCGGGATCTCCTCGTGAGATTTCGGTGCTGCACCGAAGGGGAAAAGTATGCTACCTGGGAAGTATAGCCGCAAGGCCGAAACTTAAAGGAATTGGCGGGGGAATACCACAACGGGTGACGCGTGCGGTTCAATTAGATTCTACACCGTGAACCTTACCAGGACCGACAGCAGAATGAAGGTCAGTCTGAAGGGCTTACCTGACACGCTGAGAGGAGGTGCATGGCCGACGTCAGCCTGTGTCGTGAGATGACCTGTTAAATCAGGTAACAGGCGAGACCCGTGTGCATAGTTGCTATCTGAAGAAGAGGCACCCTATGCAGACTGCCTGGGTAACCAGGAGGAAGGTGCGGGCTACGTTAGGTGAGTACGCCCCGAATGCCCTGGGCTACACGCGCGCGGCAATGCTGCATGCAATGAGATGCAACTCCGAAAGGAGGAGCTAATCTCCTAATATGCAGCTCAGTTCAGATCGAGGTTTGCAACGATCCTCGTGACGCTGGAATCCGTAGTAATTGCTCATTAGCAGTGAGCAGTGAATAAGTCCCTGTTCCTTGCACACACCGCCCGTCAAACCAACCGAACTTTGCATTGGTGAGGATCTTCGGGAACGAGCCTTTGTAAGGTGAGGTAGGTTAAGTCGTCACAAGGTCACCGTAGGGGAACCTGCGGTGGGATCACCTCCTAAAAAATATTGAGAAATTAAAGCGAGAATGAAGAATGATTCGCGTACAACTTTATAATCAAATTAGAAAAGGTTAAAAACCATAGACAATAGGTTTTCGTATGGGCCTGTAGTCTAATGGTAGAATACCTCCCTTGCACGGAGGATGTCCGAGTTCGATTCTCGGCAGGGCCATTTAATCTTTTCTTTTTTAATTTCATATTCATCCAAAATGAACTTAGGAAACAAAGTTTTCTAGGGGAGCGGAGATATATTCAATGAAGCGATAGATTCCCACAGCACGTCAAAGACCTTTTTGGTTTTTGAATCTTTAAGCTGTTGGACGGATAGCTTGGCTTAGACTGTGATGAAGGACGTGGCAAGCTGCGATAAGCCCAAGGTAGTTGCACGCAAACTTTGAACTTGGGATTTCCGAATCTGGCAACGGATTAATGCCGAGAGGCAGATATACGCCGGGAATTGAAACATCTTAGTACCGGCAGGAAAAGAAAACAAATAGTGATGCCCTTAGTAGCAGCGAGCGAAAAGGGTATAGGGCAAACTGAATCCTTGCTTGAAAGAGCGTAGGAGATGTGGTGAAGATGTAGTCCGTACCTATCGAGTTAAAGTCTTCTGGAAAGGAGTGCCTTAGAGGGTGATAGCCCCGTAGATGAAGATAGGCAGACAATTCTTCGATCGAGTAGTATTTCCTGGATTGGAAGTATGAACATAGCAGAATTAACTGCTAACCCTAAATATAAGTCTAAGTCCGATAGCGAAATATGTACCGCGAGGGAAAGCTGAAAAGCACTTATAACAGAGTGTGAAAAGACTTGAAATCCAACAGTTACAAAGGTGTTACGGCCACTTATTCTCTTCGGAGAATAGGCGTTGTAACGTACGTTTTGAAGAACGAGCCAGGGAGTTTATTTGTGTGGCGAGGTTAAGCTTTGCGGAGCCATAGCGAAAGCGAGTCTGAAAGGGCGTTTAGTCACATGGATAAGACCCGAAGCCGAGTGATCTATTCCTTAGCAGGATGAAGTTCTCCGAAAGGGGGATGGAGGTCCGCACTAGTGTTGTGCGCATGCACTTAGATGACTTGGGAATAGGGGTGAAAAGCCACTCTAACCCGGCGATGGCTGGTTCCTGTCGAAATATGCCTTAGTATAGTCCTATTATGTTAGTATGCGCGGTAAAGTACGGATGGAATTTGCAGAGTCTTTTGACTACGGGATTCTTTCCAACTCAGAACTTGTATACTGCAAATAATAGGAATCAGTGACGGAGCGTAAGGTGCCGTCACGAAACCTGGAAAAGGGAGCCTATGGTTAAGGTCCCTAAATTTATGTTAAGTGTTGTTAAAGGTTGTCTTGAACCAAAGACAGTAGAGAGGTAGGCTCAGAAGCAGCCATCCTTTAAAGAAAGCGTAACAGCTCATTTATCGAGGTTCGGGGCGCCGAAAATGGACGGGGCTAAACATAATACCGATACCATAGACCTACTCGGTAGAGTAGTGTGGTAGACAGGCGTCTTTTTTGCTGCGAAGCACTTTTTAAAGAAGGTGTGGAGCGAAAAGGAATGCAGATCCTGGTAGAAGTAAGATCAAATTTCCCTGAGAACGGGAAACGTCTGATGGGCACGGTTTCCTCGGCAATATAAATTAACCGAGGGTTAGTCGGTACCTAAGTCTTCTCTTAACCGATCAAGACGAAAGGACAACAGGTTAATATTCCTGTACTGATTAATATTGTTACGGTATGGATGCGCTTTGAGATAAGCGGATCTGTGGAAGCAGATTGGATGGAGAAACATGTGGAGCGTCATGCTACGATACATGTGAATCCATCTGGCGTAAGTTCGCTGACTCTTAGAGTCCTTGAAAACTCCATACATAGATATTAATTAGCCGTACCAAGATCCAGCACAGGTGCCCTAGCTGAGAAGGCTAAGACGTGCAAGGAGAAACTGGTTAAGGGAATTCGGCATAAATGGCCCCGTGGCTTAGGTAGAAGGGGTGTCTACACTTGTTTTCTGAATTAAGGAGGCATTTGTAGATTTAAATAACAAGGACCGTCCGACTGTTTACCAAAAACGTAGCCAAGTGCTGAGCTGAAAAGCTATGTATACTTGGTGAAACCTGCCCAGTGGGGGTGTCCGAAACTTCTTTCCAAGGAAGCGAAGGCCCTTCAAACGGCGGGCCTAACTCTGAGGCTCTTAAGGTAGCGTAATACCTTGTCGTCTGAATGGCGACTTGCATGAATGGTTCAACGAGGTGGTCACTGTCCCTAACCAGGACCTTCTGAAATTGCTGTCCAGTGAACATGCTGGATACGCCTAGTGGGAAGCGAAGACCTTGAGACCTTTACTGCAGCTTGTCGTTGCGGTTTTATGTGAGATACATAGCATAAGTAGGAGCGTCGATGCGTAGTTTCGGCAAAGCGGAGCAACAGTGTAATACTACTTATTTCATATGAAATTGCTTACTCGAAAGAGGACACCGACTGGTGGGCAGTTTGGCTGGGGCGGCACCCTGCAGAAAAGATATCTGTAGGGCCTAAAGACAAGCTCATCCGGCTTGGAAACCCGGAGTAGAGTGCAAGGGTAAAAGCTTGTCTAACTGTTTTTTGCAAAGCAAGAAAAGCAGAGTTGAAAGACGGGCCTAGCGAACCCACACTGATTTTTAATGGATCATGTGGATGACAGAAAAGGTACCTCAAGGATAACAGGCTGGTCGCGCCCGATAGTCCGTATTGACGGCGCGGTTCGGTACATCGCTGTCGGCTCTTCCTATCCTGGTTGTGCACAGGCAACCAAGGGTGCCGGAGTTCACGCATTAAAAGGGATCGTTAGCTGGGTTAAGAACGTCGCGAGACAGTTTGTATGATATCTACTAGGCGCGTTGTTGAGTGAGTGGAACGAATCTATAGTACGAGAGGAACTAGATTCGGATGCCTCTGGTGTAGCAGTTGTTACGAGCATGCTGCGCAGCTACGCATTGTATGGATAAGAGCTGAATGCATCTAAGCTCGAAGCCATCCGCAAGACGACTCAACTGAGGCCGCTAAAGAAGATAGCGTTGATAGAGTTGGGGTGTAAGTACTAAGGTAACGAGGTATTCAGCCCGCAACTACTAATAGCTTCACTTCGTGCTGTGAGGAATCTATCGCTTTTTTGTAAATTTTTTTCTAAAACATAAGTTTTTAAATACCGAATAACTCATTTTATTGAGAGTAGGATAGCCAACTTCGGAGACCTAGTGTTTCAATACACAAGTTTTCAAGAAAATCATGAAAACTGGTTCTGAGGAAGGTCCGTACACCATAAAAGGATCATCTTTCGAAAGAAAGACTGTCGTGAGGCAGAGCTCTGCAGCAGAAACGACACAGCCTTCATTGAGCTATGAATCGTGAGAGAAGCTAAGAAATGAAGGATTTGATGAAACGGGCAACTTGATTGGTGCAACTCCTTTAACCGGAGGCTTAGTCAGATGTTGGCATGTTTGTCTCGTCGAGCAAACAACAGAATGCGGCCTATTTCCTACTCTCTTCATATTCTCAAAAGCTTTAAAAAACTGTTATTCTTGCTTTCAGCATGGGGCTCTAGCTCAGGGGGAGAGCACTACGCTGAAGACGTAGGTGTCCGGGGTTCAAATCCCCGGAGCCCCATTTCACAATATTTATAAAACCTAAAAAACTAAGTATACTAAGATGAAAAGAGGCAGAAAAGGGGCTATGGAAATGTCTATGGGTACAATCGTAACGATTGTAATCGCTGTCTCTATGTTGATTCTTGGAATGGTCTTTGTAAGAAGTATTATGTGTTCTGGAATCCAAATGAGTGAACAAATAAGTGAAGGCACTCAAAACAAGATCAGAGATTTATTCGGTGCTCAGGATTATGGTGTAAAATGCATGGGTGAAGGAGGAGAACAAATAACAATTGCTGATGGTGGTTTAAGAAGAGTTGGATGTTTAATAAAAACAGATGAAGGCGGACAATATTCATTAAAACTTGTTGAAATTAAGAGTTTGTCTGGAGTTCCAACAGATACTGTCAAAGCATGGGTTGTTGATGAAGGTTTTACAGGATTTGCCGGTGTTGGAGATACTATGGCAGAAACTGTAATATTGAACATTCCAAAAAATACTCCTAAAACATCTTTAAAACTTACAATTGAAGAAACAGATCCTTTAGGAACTAAAAAAACACATATTTCAATAATAGATGTAGAACATGTTGGAGCATTTACAGGCGCTATCTGTTAGTTAGATTTTAAAACTCGTATTTCTATATTTTATTAGTATGTTATTATATAATACATTAACAAGAAAAAGAGAGGAATTTAAGCCTATAAAGAAAGGGGAAGTTAGAATGTATGTTTGTGGGCCTACTGTAAATGATGTTCCTCATTTAGGTCATGCTAGGCAGCAGATCATATTTGATGTTCTTAGAAAGTTCTTGAAATTTATTGGATATAGAGTAAAGTTTGTTTCTAATATAACAGATATTGATGATAAAATAATAAATAAGGCTAATGAACTTAACGAGGATATTAAGAACTTAACAGCTAGAAATCTTGAAGCTCATTTAGAAGATTATAAAGTAATTGGAGTAGACAGGCCAGATGTACAACCTAAAGCAACAGAATATGTAAAAGAGATGATTAAGGTTATTAAGAAACTAGAAAAAAAAGGATATACTTATGTTATTAGTGATGGAGTTTATTTTGATATTTCTAAATTCAAGGATTATGGTAAATTATCTGGACAAAAGCTAGAAGATCTAAAGACAGGTGCAAGAGTAAAAGTAAAACAAGCTAAGAAAAACAAAGAAGATTTTGTTTTATGGAAGTTTTCAAAAGAAAATGAACCTATGTGGGATTCGCCTTGGGGAAAAGGAAGACCTGGATGGCATATAGAATGTACTGCAATGTCTTCTTCTATCCTAGGTTTACCACTTGATATTCATGGAGGAGGACAAGACTTGATATTTCCTCATCATGAAGATGAGCTAGCACAAAGTGAGGCTGCTTTTGGGAAAAAATTTGCTAAGTATTGGGTGCATAATGGGATGGTTAATGTTGATAAGGTTAAGATGTCAAAATCTCTTGGTAACTTCAGAACAATAAGAGATTTGCTAAAAGATTATTCTGGACAGGTAATAAGATATTTTGTTATTTCTACACATTATAGAAAACCAATTGATTTTTCCAAAAATGTTTTAGATGATGCTAAGAATAGTTATGAAAGATTAAAGAATATTCTTAGTGAATTAAAAGACGATAAAAAGACAAATAAAAAATATTTAGAAGAATTTGAAGAAGCAATGAATGATGATCTTAATACAGCTAAGGCATTGCAAGTAGTTTGGAGTTTATTAAGAGATGAAAAAGCAACAGGAAAAGTAAGGACTATCAAAGAAATAGATAAAGTATTGTGCCTAGATCTTTTGAAAAAAGAAAAAGTTGATGTTCCAAAAGAAATCCTTGATTTAGTTGATGAAAGAGAGCAAGCAAGAAAGGATAAAGATTGGAAAAAGTCCGACGATATTAGGGATAAAATAAAGAAAAAAGGTTTTCAAGTTGACGATACAGCCGAAGGCCCAAAAATTAAAAAACTATAAATTTATGTTTCTAAAATGGAATTACCTATGACTAGAGATGAGGCACTTGAATGGCTTAAGAGCATGCCACAAGCTGAGTCTGATATGAATCATTATCTAGAATCTGAGGCTATAATGAGGGCGCTTGCTGAAAAGTTTGGAGAAGATGTTGAATATTGGGGCATGTTGGGTTTATTGCATGATATTGATTGGGCTTTGACAAAAGACAATTGGGAGGAACATGTTTCAAAGGCCGAGGAATTGTTAAAAGAAAAGGGTTTTGATGATGAATTTATTCAGATAGTTCAAAGCCATGCTTATAGTTATGATGAGATTCCTAAATTTAAAGACAAGAAAAGAGAAAAGAAAGTGGAGTTTGCCCTAGCATCTTCTGAGACATTAACTGGCATAATCTATGCTTATGCTTTGATGCGTGGTGGAAAAATAAGTGATATGGAAGTTTCTGGATTAAAAAAGAAGTTTAAAGATAAAAGATTTGCTGCAAATTGTAATAGAGATATTGTGAGAGAGATAGAACAAACAGGATTAAGTTTAGATGAATTTTTTCAAATTTCAATAGAAGCACTTAAAAAGATAAAAGACCAAATAGGATTGTTATGATAGAAAAACAAAAACCAGGTGTTGGATTTGGGGTAATGATTATTAAAGATGGAAAAATATTGCTTGGAAAAAGACATGAAGACCCAGAAAAGGCTTCTAGTTTATTAAATGGCGCAGGTACTTGGACAATGCCTGGAGGAAAATTACATTTTGGTGAGAGTTTTGAAGACGGAGCAAAACGAGAAGTTCTTGAAGAAACTGGGATAAAATTAGATAATGTTAAGGTTCTATGTGTTAATAATGATTTAATAGAAACTGCACATTTTGTTACAGTTGGTTTACTTTGTGATAATTTTGAAGGTGAAGCAAAAGTAATGGAACCAGAGGAAATAACAGAATGGAAATGGTTTGATCTAAAAGAATTACCTTCTCCATTATACTTCCCTAGTGAAAAAGTTTTGAAAAACTATAAAAATGGAGAATTCTATTTAACTAGTAATTAAAATGGAAGAAAACCCAGATTGTCCATGTTATTGCAATTCATGTCCAAGGCATGGCAAATGTTCAGAATGTCAAGAATATCATCATTCTCACGGTGAAAAAACTAGCTGCGGAAAGTAAACTAATAAATAAAAAAGAGGAAAATGAAACCAGAAGATTTTATAAAATTAAAGTATAAACCAAGTAATAATGATCTTATTTGTTTATTTAGAGTTGAACCTGCTAAAGGAATAAGTATGAAAAAAGCTGCTGCTAATTGCGCCCTAGAATCTAGCATCGGAACATGGACAAAGTTACAAACAGAAAAAGAATATATGAAAAAACTTGCTGCCAAAGTATTTTCTATTAAAGGAAACTGGGTAAAGATCGCTTATCCACAAGAATTATTTGAATCTGGCAATGTACCAAATATTCTGTCAAGTATTGCTGGAAATATTTTTGGTATGAAGATTGTTAAGAACCTTAGACTTGAAGATATTAAATTTCCACAAAAATTGCTTAAATCATTCAAAGGACCTAAGTTTGGGATTGGTGGTCTAAGAAAGATGATGAGAATCAAGAAAAGGCCTTTTGTTGGAACAATTGTTAAACCAAAACTAGGATTAAAAACAGAGGATCATGCTAGGTCTGCTTATGATTCTTGGATTGGTGGATGTGATTTTGTCAAAGACGATGAAAACCTTAGTAGTCAAAATTTTAATAAGTTTGAAAAAAGGTTATGTAAAACTTTGGAGATGGCAGACAAAGCAGAAAGCGAAACTGGAGAAAAGAAAGCATATCTAGTAAATGTAACAGCTGAATCAAGACAAATGTTAAAAAGAGCTGAGCTTGCTGAAAAACAAGGAAGCAAATATATTATGATTGATATTGTAACAGCAGGATTTTCCGCTGTTCAAGCATTAAGAGAGTCTAATTTTAAAATGGCTATTCATGGGCATAGGGCAATGCATGCTGCTTTTACAAGAGACAAAAAACATGGGATGAGTATGATGTGTCTTGCTGATTTTGCTAGAATTTCTGGAATAGATACTTTGCATATTGGTACTGGCATAGGAAAACTAGAAGGGGGTATAAAAGAAATCCGCGAAATAGAAGAAGAGATAGAACTAGGAAAGGTAAAAGCAACAAAAATAAGATTAGAGCAAAATTGGGGAAAACTTAATTCTACTATGGGTGTTTCTAGTGGCGGCTTACATCCTGGTCATGTTCCATTTTTAATGCAGCATTTAGGAAAGGATATTGTAATTCAAATGGGTGGCGGAATTCATGGACATCCTAAAGGAAGTAAAATGGGTGCAATGGCAGCAAGGCAAGCTGTTGATGCAAGAATGAAAGGCAAGACATTAAAAGAATATGCTAAGACTCATGAAGAATTAAAAGAAGCTATTGGATATTGGAAAAAATAATTAGATAAATATGATCATGAAAAAATGAAATATAGAAAAGGTGTTTTCTTTGTTGTTTATAGAAAGAAGAAAGATAAGATCGAATATCTTGTTTTGAAAAGAAAATTACATTGGAAAGGATGGGAATTTCCTAAAGCAGGTGTAAAGACCTGGGAAAGGGTAAAGAAAAAACAAGCAGTTATTCGCGAGTTAAAGGAAGAGGCTGGAGGGTGTAAGCCTATTAAGATTAAAGATATGAAAACCAGGGGAAAGTACAAATATGATCATAAAATGGCTGATAGGCCTTGGATTGGTCAAACTTATGCCTTATTTGCAGTAGAAGTGAAGTGTTCTGGCAAGGTTAAAATAGATAAGCACGAACATTCTAGTTATAAGTGGCTTGAATTTAGTAAAGCTACAAAGATTTTAACATGGGCTAATCAAAAAAAATGTTTAAGATTAGTTAATAAAAAGAAATAAAAAAATAAAGGAAAAGAGGAAAGAAAAAAACAAAGAATTTTTATTCTTCGTCTTCTTCGTCTTTTTTTTCAACTTCAGGTTTTGGTTTTTTCATTTTACTCATACCTCCCCACTATCAATTTAAAATTTAAAATCCCTTTATAAGTCTTATTATACCGTCGATTAATTTATAAGTAGTAAGGTTGGTTTTTGGAAAAAGTTCTTATTAAAATGAAGATTTAAGATTTTAAGCTCAAAATCTTCTGCTTTAAGGAATTAGGTAAACCGATTATCTTGTCTGAGAATATATAAAGCTATCGCAGTGTTTAAAAAGAAAAAAAATTTGGGAAAGGTTCAGATTAATTTTGGCATTTTTGAAAGTTGTGAAAAATTTTGGTGGAGATAAAGTTTATAAGTTTCTTTAGATAAAATTAAATGTGAAATTCGACATTGATTTTAAAAAATACCGCTGGTTTTTTACATCTTCTGGTAAGTTAGTTGTAGGTGGAAAAAACGAAGAACAAAATGAATTATTTGTAAAAAGCATGCTTGATACGGCTGAAGAATTAATTGTAATGCATACTTCTGATCCTGGAAGCCCATTTTCATTTATTATTTCTGAGCCTAAATATGTAAATAAAAAAGATCTAGAAGAGGTTGCTATATTTACTGCATGTTTTTCAAAAGCATGGAAACTTAAGAAAAAAACTAGTGAAGTAGACATTTTTAAGACAGATCAAATTTTTAAGAAAAAAGACATGAAAATAGGAACATTTGGTGTCTTGGGTTCTGAAACAAAAAAAGTAAAGTTAAGATTATATTTAACAAAGCAGCAAGATACATTAAGAGCTGTACCATTTAAAATTAAAGGACTTGAGTTAGTTCCTGGAAGTTTAGAAAAAGAAAAAGCTGCAGAAGAGATTTCTAAGTTATTGAAAGTTGATAAAGAAGAAGTTATGCAAGCAATTCCTGCTGGAGGTTTTGAAATAAAATGAAAAAAGGCATTCCTGTTTTTCAGATTGGGAAAAAAGGGTTAAGTAATGATTTTATAACAACTATCAAAAGTGCATTTGCTAAAAGAGAAAATGTTAAAGTAACTATGTTAAAATCTGCAGGACATAATAAGGAAAAGACAAAAGAAGCTGCAGAAGAAATTATTAATGGTCTTGGTAAGAATTTTACATATAAAATCATTGGATTTACGATAGTTATCAAGAAATGGAGAAAACCTAAAAGATAACCTATATTTTCTAGTATCTAAATAATTTAAAATATCAATTAATTCTTGTTTTTATGGGAGAAAGACAACCAACTGTATTGTATGACCTTGATTTAATTAAAATTACAGACTGGCCTGAAGAAGAAGATGGACATTTTTTGTATATTGGAGCAGGTTCAGAAAGAGGATATGCTTTAATGAGAGGGGTGCTTCAAGATTTAGGAAGAAGAGATACTTTTACAAGTTTAATTTCAAGTTTAGATCAGATTAATCCAGGAATTGTAGCAGATATGGAATCTAACAATATCCCATCAGACATATTACGTCTTGCTTTTAATCAAGCAAGAATCAGAGAATTAGAAAATCAGGTGTCTTTTATGTCTAGAAGAAGTATAGATTTAGAAGAAGAAGTCGAAGCTTTACAAGCAGAACTAGATCAAGATAGTTAATTTTATAAACCTATGAAATAAGGTTAGTTTAGGCTTAATAGCTCAATGAGCTTATTTAATGTCGCAAGACATGGCCAATTGATGGAAGGATAAGATGAGTGTATATGATGTAGAACCTCAAAAATATATTGAAGAATTAGCAAAGAAGCTTGAAGCTGTGCCTGAGTTTGAAATGCCTTTGTGGGCAAGTTTTGTAAAAACATCTGTAGCAAGAAAAAGACCTCCAGTAGATTCCAAGTTTTGGCATAAAAGAGCTGCTTCAATATTAAGACAAGCTTTTTTAAGAGGGGTTATAGGTGTGGGTAAACTTAGAACAAGGTATGGTGGAAGAAAGAAAAGAGGAGGAAAACCTGAAAAATTCAAAAAAGCCAGTGGAAAAATCATTAGATTAATACTTCAACAATCTGAAAAAGCAGGATTACTTCAAAAAGCAAAAGGCAAGAAGGCAGGTAGAGAACTTACCAAAAAAGGCTTAGAACTATTAAATTCAATAAAATAAAATGGCAAAAAAATATCAAAAGAAAGTAAAACTTTCAAAACATGCAAGAAGAACAAAATGGGCGCCATTTTGGATCATACTTAAGAAGTTTGGAGTTGGAAAAAGAATACATGCCAGCAGGGCAACTAGATTAAGAAGAAGCTGGAGACAGACTAAATTAAAACTTAAACCAAGAAGAGTGCATAAACAACAAATAGGTTAAAAATAAAATGGCAGAAGAGAAAAAAGAAGTAAAAGAAACAGATGTTATATTAGAAAGAGAATATATTGTTCCACTTAGAAGAAAATGGAAAAATACCCCAAAGTATAGGCGAGTTCCTAGAGCAATCAAAGCATTGAAACATTTTCTTGCAAGACATATGAAAGTTGAAGAAAGAGATACAAATAAGATACTAATTGATAAATTATTAAATGAAGAGCTTTGGTTCAGGGGAATAAAAAATCCTCCTGCAAAAATCAAAGTAAAAGTAAAAAAATATTCTACTGGAATAGTAAGAGTAGAGCTTGCTGAATTGCCTGAAGTTTTGAAGTGGAAGGCAGAAAGAGCAAAGAAAAAAGAAGAGAAAAAAGCTCAGGAAGCTAAAAAAGCCGCACCTGCGGGTCCACAACCTGAAAAGGCTGAAGAAAAACAAACAGAAGAAGAAAAAGCAGAGGAAAAAGAGAAAGAAAAGAGTATGGCTGATAAAGAATTAAAAGATGCAAAAAGCAAGGCAAAGCAACATAAGCATGAAGCAAAAGTTAAGAAAGGGGTTAAAAAACCTCTTGCTAGAAAAGCTTTGAAGAAGTAGATTTATAACTAGTTATTTCTTTTTTGTTAAATGATTAAAGAATTAAGAAAAGATCTTGAAAAGCTTAAGAATCCTAAACAAGCCAAACTTTTACAAAGATTTTTTAAAACAGGAAAAGGTGAATATGGAGAAGGTGATATTTTTCTTGGAATAAAAGTCCCTGAACAAAGGAAGTTAGTCAATAAATACAAAGAGCTTGAAATAAAAGAGGTTCAAGGTTTATTAAATTCTAAGATTCATGAAGAAAGACTTGTTGGTTTGTTAATTCTAGTTGAAAAGTATAAAAAAACCGGGGATAAAAAGAAAATAATTGATTTTTATTTGGATAACACTCACAATATCAACAACTGGGATCTTGTTGATTTAACTGCATCAAAGATTTTAGGAGATTACCTACTAGATAAAAATAGAAAGATATTGTATAAACTTGCAAGATCAAACGCTTTATGGGAACGAAGAATCTCGATTGTAGCGACTGGAGCATTTATTTGGAAAAACGATTTTAAAGACAGTATTAAGATTTCTGAGATTTTATTAAAAGACAACCATGATCTAATCCATAAAGCAGTTGGTTGGATGTTAAGGGAAGTAGGTAAAAGGAATGTTAAGGTATTAGAAGATTTTTTGAAAAAACATTATAAGGAAATGCCTAGGACAATGTTAAGATATTCTATAGAAAAGTTTTCAGAGAAAAGAAGAAAAGAGTTTTTGAATGGAGATATATAAAAAATTAAGATCTGGCCTGGGCTAATTCTTTGGCTCTTTTTTCAGCTAATTCTTCTAAAGACATGGTTTGTTCTGTTGGAAAAGGAACAGGTTCTTCAGAAACATATTTGTGTAAATCATGATTTACTCCACAGCTACATCTTAATGATCCGCTTCTTGCCATATTTTTCCGATTTTCAGGGGTAGCTATTTCTGGCTCTAAATAAATAGATTCTGCAATTGGATCAGAATGCAAAATACCAAGAGGTCTTGCACAAGATTCACAGACTAAAGGATAATTAGAAAGTGCAGAGAATCTTTTTCTTATAGATTCTTTAGTTTTACATATAAATTCAAACAACATACTACTAATATATCTTGTCATTTAATTCTTTATATAGGGGAATTTATAAATAATTGTGTTTTTACAAATATATTATGAAAAAGATAGATTTAGATAAAATAAAAAAGAAGAAAACCATCAAAGAACTTTTAGAATTTTCAATAATTAATCTAGATAAACCTGCCGGACCAACTAGTTTTGATGCAATTGAAAAAGCAAAGAAAATTCTTGGAGTAAAAAAGACAAGCCATTTTGGAACTCTGGACCCAATGGTTACTGGTGTTTTACCGATGGCAATTAACAGAGCATGCAGACTTTCTACATGGTTTATGAAAAAAGATAAAACTTATGTTGGAATAATGCATTTGCATGAAGATATTAGTGAGAAAAAATTAAAAGAAGAAATGAAAAAATTTCTTGGAAAGATTACTCAATTGCCTCCAGTAAGATCTAGAGTAAAAAGACAAGAAAGAGAAAGGCAAGTATCTAGGTTTGAAATAATCGAGAAAAAAGATAAAGATGTTTTATTTATCTCCGAAGTCGAAGCAGGGACTTATATTAGAAAGCTTATCCATGACCTAGGTTTAAGAATTGGCGGAGCGCATATGACTGCATTAAGAAGGACTAAGGCCGGAATTTTTTCTGAATCTGATTCTGGTTTTGTTAATTTATATGATTTAGAAAAGGCTGTTGATGAATATAAAAAAGGGAAAGAAGAATCTCTTAGAAAAATTCTGATTCCTGGTGAAATAGTTAGTAAGATCATGTCTGTTGTTCAAGTTAAAAAAGAGTTTCTTCAAAGATTGCATACTGGTTCTCCATTATTATCTAGTTTTATAAAAGAAAAAGAAAAAATTGTAAGTGATAATATTGCTGTTTTTTCCGACGATAAATTAATTGGAGTTTATGAAGTTAGAAATGCTGCAGATGTTGTGGCAGTGCCAAAATTTGTTTTTAATTAATACTTTAAAAAAGATAAAGATTTAAAAAGCTGTTTTATTAAAGAAAATAATGGGAAAAATGAAATTAGTAAAACCTAAAGCAGAAATAAGGATTGGAAGAATTATAAGGGCTGCTTGGGAAGCAGAAATAGTAGAATATGAATCTTGTTTTTCTATAAGTATTGATGGTGAGATTGTTGGACCAAGTAAATTTAAAGTTTCAGAAATATACACAAGGAAAGAGCCATTTTGCGTTCAGATTGGAAGATTTTACAGAGATTGGCTGCAGCAAAAAGGTATTGATCCTAGAGATTGCAGAATAATCAATGGAGAAAGAGCAAGATCTGAAAACAGTGCGATAGTGCCTTGTGAGTATTCTTCTAGTGAAGATTATGAATTATTCAGAAAGGCGTTAATAGGAAGAAGGACTAATGATTGGAGCAGAAAAAGGGCGTCTAGTGAATAATCTTTTAAACCTGATTTCTTTATTTTGATTATGAGAGACTTTGTATATTTTTCAGGCAGAGCATGGACTACTGGCAATTTTACAGATTTAATGAAAGCTGGAAGAATGGATATTGCAATTCATTTTATTATCAATTCTATGTTTATATCTCATAAATTAAGAGATGATGTTCGAGTTCACTTGGTTTTTTATGGGCCAAATGATCCTCCGAAGCATATTATCATTGAACCAAGAAAAAAAATTCCTGAAACTGGTAAAGATGTTGGAAGTCTTGATATAAGTAAAAAAGACATGGCTGGATTAATTAAAAGAATTTTATTTAAATATAAGAAAGATAAAAAAATTGAAGCATTTCCTGGATGTTTTGTTGAAAAGAAAAATTTAGGAAAAGTTCTTGATGAATTAGAAAAAGAAGGAAAGGCAATTTATGTTCTTGATGAAAAAGGTGATGATGTTAGAAAAGTTGAATTTAAGAAAGATGTTGTAATGGTTGTTGGAGACCATATTGGTTTTCCTAAAAAAGAGTTAAGAAGATTAAGACAAACTTATCATACAATTTCTTTAGGAAAAACAGTTTATTTTGCAAGCCAAGTAGCCACTATCTTAAATTATGAGTTGGATAAAAAATAAAAGAAAAAAGAAAAAAATTAACAGATTACTACATCGAATAACTTAACACTAGCATCCATTTCTCCCATGTTGATATATACAATACCAGTTCCACCTACTGCAAGGTAGTCTTTAAATGATGTGTCATTAGTCAATTGTGTTGTTGTCTGTGCATAGAGATCATATACATATAGTTCTATGCTGCCAGTTTTATCATCTAAATAAGCAAGGCTTTTGCTATTTATTGCTGGTTTTGTCTGCCAACTTACTCCGCTTATCATCTGTGTTTCTACACCAGTGCTAAGATCATACATATAGATGTCATAGTTTCCATTTCTATTATCTAGCCATACAATCTTATCTCCATGTATTTTTGGAGCTGTTTGACTTGATGGGTCTGTTGTTACTTGTGTTTCTACCCCAGTGCTAAGATCATACATATAAACATCTTCTGCACCATTTCTATGATCTTGATAGACTACAATATCTCCAGAAATTTGTGGGTTTAGTTGATCGGATGGATTTGTTATTCCTGTTTCTTCACCTGTAGTTAGGTCATATACATAAATATCAAAATTTCCGTTTCTGAAATCTTGCCATACAATCTTATCTCCATCTATTGCTGGTTTTGTCTGCCAAGCTGGGTCTGTTGTTATTCTTGTTTCTGTTTCTGTAACAAGATCATACATATAGATGTCATCATTAGAAAAACGATAGTCTTGATAGACTACAATATCTCCAGAAATTTGTGGGTTTCTTGCATTGTTTGCTGAGCTTGTTACTAAAGTTTCTATTCCTGTAGTTGTGTCATAAACAAATACATTTGAGTTACCTAAACTATAGTCTTGATAAGCTATTTTATCTCCTGAAACATCTACATAATCAAACATTGTTTGTTTAGTAACTATGGTATATTCATCAAGGGATGCCTGACAACAATCAGGATCTTGACTTGGTTCAGCAAAGATATTACAACAATTATCTAATGCAACAGGATCACAAGTACCTACATTTGTTGCTTGTCCACAAACCGCACTAAGACATTGAAGAATGCAATCATTTACATTCAAGTCTTCTGTTCCTGGTTTTGGAAGCAGTGCATTTGGAGTACATTGCATTGTACATTCTCTTGCACAAGGAGTATTGCTTGCTTTTTTATCATTTGCTGCAAAAACTACTGCAAAAGATAAGATTAAAACAAAGACTATAACCAAAGAGATCGTTAAGAGTGTTCCTTTTTTGTTTAACATTTTTTAACCTCCTTTCAAAATATTAAAAATAAGATTTAATCTCGTTATTTATAAATAATAGCGATATAGATTCGACGATATATATCAATTAATTTGACAAAGTGAAAGATAGTTAAATATAAAAGATAAATAAACTAGGGTGTTGTATGAAAAAAGCGGTAAAGTTAGAGATCTTTGGCACTGTTCAGGGGATATTTTTCAGAAGTTTTGTAAAAGAAAAAGCAGATGAACTCGGAGTCAAAGGTTATGTTAGGAACAAAACTGATGGGAGTGTTGAAGCATGGTTTGAAGGGAATAATAAAGATGTTGATCAAATGATAGAAATATGCAAGAAAGGGCCAGAACATGCTGTTATTAAAAAAGTGGATATAATAGAAGAAAGTTTTCAGAGCCTGAAAGATTTTAAAATACTGAGGATGTAATAATAAAATGGGAAGACAAGACGAGATAACAAAAGAAAGGTTGAGAAAAATAGAAGAATTGAGAAAGATGGGTGTGAATCCATATCCTCATCATTTTGATAAAAAGCAAAGCACAATAGAAGCTTTAAGTTCTAAATTAGGAAGCAAGATCAAGACAGCTGGCAGATTAATGACAAAAAGAGACCTAGGTAAAATAGCTTTTGCAAAATTACAAGACGAACATGGAAAAATCCAAATTGTTTTGCAAAAAGGACAGACTCCTGATAATGTTTTTAATTTATTTAAAAGATACTTAGATACAGGAGATTTTACTGGGATTGAAGGCAAGATAATAAAGACCAAAACAAAAGAAATCTCGATTTTAGTTAAGAAAATAGAATTGCTTTCTAAGTGTATTCTGCCTTTGCCAGAAAAATGGCATGGTTTGCAAGATAAAGAAGAGAGATATAGAAAACGTTACCTAGACCTTATTATGAATCCTGAAATTGGGACAATATTTAGAAAAAGAACACAAATTCTCAATATTATTAGAGAATTCCTTGGCAAAAAAGATTTTCTTGAAGTTGAAACTCCTTCATTACAACCATTATATGGTGGAGCAGAAGCAAGGCCTTTTATTACAAAATTAAATGCACTTGATATGAAATTGTATCTTTCAATTTCTCCAGAAATATATCTAAAGAAATTGTTAGTTGGTGGATTAGGAAGGATTTATACTATTTGTAAGAATTTTAGAAATGAAGGAATAGATGCTACTCATAATCCAGAATTTACAATGATGGAGATTTATGCTTCCTACTGGGATTATAATAATGTTAAAAAAATGACAGAAGAGCTGCTTGAAATTTTGGCAAAAAAAATAACTGGTAAAACAAAGATTAAATTTGGTGATAAAGAAATTAATTTCAAAGGACCTTATCAATCAATGAAAATAGAAGAAGCTATAAAGAAATATTGCAAGGTTGATCCTTGCAATGAAAGAGAATTAATGAAAAAAGCAAAAGAATTCGGATTTGATGGAAAAACAAGAGATGAGGCTATTCAATTTCTGTTTGATGAAAAGGTTGAGTCTAACTTGGTTCAGCCAACATTTATTATAGATTATCCAAAATCAATCTGCCCTTTAACAAAAGAGCATAGAGTTGATCCTGGGAAAGTTGAAAGATTTGAATTATTTGTTAATGGCGTAGAATTAGCTAATGCTTATACAGAATTAAATGATCCTATTGAACAAGAAAGAAGATTAGAAAAGCAAATTGAAGAGAGAGAAAAATCTGGAAAGTTTAAAGCGCATTTAGAAGCAAATGAGCTTGATGAAGATTTTGTTAATTCAATGAGATATGCAATGCCTCCTGCCGGGGGGATTGGTATTGGCATAGACAGATTAACGATGTTCTTAACAAATCAACATTCAATCAGAGATGTTATATTGTTTCCATTTATGAAGCCAGAAGAAAAAAATAAACAAGAAGGGAAGAAAAATGGTTGAATTAATAGTTAAAAGCAAGATAAAATCTGCAGTGTCTGAAATGAATGTTGCTGGAGAAGTTGCTGATGCACTAAACAAGAAAGTTGAACAGCTTTTGAAAGAAGCAACTGAAAGAGCAAAAGCAAACGGCAGAAGAACATTGCAAGCAAGAGATCTTTAATTAAATCTGTTAAAAAAGAGAAAATGAGTAATAAATCTAAAGGAAGTAATGCTGAACGTGAATTATTTCAGATGTTTGTTGATAATAACTTTAGAGCAATAAGAGCTGCTGGCTCAGGAACAATGGATAATGCTTCTTGTGATCTGATAGCTGGCAAGAACAACAAGAAATATTGTATTGAAGTTAAATCAAGCAAGAATCCTATCAAATATATCACTAAAGAACAGATTGAAGAATTCATGATTTTTGCAGACATTTTTGGCCTAGAGCCCATTATTGCATTGCGATTCAATAGAAAAGGCTGGCTTTTTATTAAACCAAATGATTTAAGAGATTCTGGAAAGAACTGGGCCATAAATCTAGAAGATGCAGAAAAGATTGGAAAAAGATTTGGACAGATGTTTTGAAGATGAAAAAAGAAGCAATGTTTTACAAAAAGATGAAAGATAATAAAGTACAGTGTAAACTTTGCCCGCAGTTTTGTGTTATTGGTGATGGAGAATGGGGAAAATGCAGAGTAAGAGAAAATGAATCTGGAAAATTATATACTAGGTCTTATGAAGAACCTGCATCTAGTAATGTTGATCATATAGAAAAAAAGCCTTTGTATCACTTTTTACCTGGAACTAATTCTTATTCAATTGGAATGATGGGATGTAACCTAGGTTGTAGTTTTTGTCAAAACTGGGCGCTTAGTCAAAGTCGTGCTGGAGAAAGGTTTTCCTTAAGAACTCCTGCTAAAAATATTGTTAAGAAAGCTAAAAAATACAAATGTCCTTCAATATCCTATACTTATAGTGAACCTCTTGTTTCATATGAATATGTTTCTGAAATAGCACGAGAAGCTAGGAAACAAGGTATTAAGAATATAATTGTAAGCAATGGTTTTATTAATCCAGAACCCTTGAAGAAAATCTCTAGGTATATTGATGGGGCTAATATAGATTTAAAATCTATTTCTGATAATTTTTATAAAAATATTTGCAAAGCAAGATTAAAACCAGTGCAAGAGTCTCTTAGAATATTAAAGAAAAACAAAGTTTGGATTGAAATAACTAATCTATTAATTCCAGGGCATAATGACAGCAAGAAAGAGATAACTAAGCTAGTTTTATGGATAAAAAAGAACCTAGGAACTAGGGTTCCTCTTCATTTTACTGCTTTCTATCCTACTTACAAGTTTTTACATATTCCTTCTACAAAAATTGATAAGTTAATAGAAGCAAGAAATATTGCTCTAAAAAATGGCTTAAAATATGTATACACAGGTAATTTACCGCATAATGAAGGCAATATAACATATTGTTCCAAGTGTAAAAAAGCTTTAATAGTAAGGAGTGGATTTAAAATGATTAAAGATAAGTCAAAAAAAGGAAAATGTTCTTGTGGAGAAAAAATTGCTGGTGTATGGGATTAATCATAGTTTTTTCGTTAGTTTTGGTTGCTGGACAAAATATTTCTGTTAGCCACCCAAGTGATATTGATTATGGAGATGATTTTGATTTTAGTGTTACTTTAATTAATTTTTCAGCAGGCCTTTATGATATTATGGTTTATATAACCAATTCTAGTGGAAACTCTATAGCAAACGCATGGAATGGAAGTGAATGGGTTCCTTCTTCACAGTATGTTAATGGGGCGATTAATACTTCTGAAAGTAACAGTTCTCTTATAAGATTGAATATTACTAAAATTTGGAATGATACTGCAGATATTGAGGTAAGAGTAAGAAATGAGGGCACATTCCCGGGCTATACAATTAATGTGCATTATAATCCTAGCGGGGGCGGTGATGATCCTCCTGAAGATGATGAAGTAGATGTTGATTTAGATTATGGAGATGAAGTAAGAAATGGCGTAGAATTTACTGTTGATATTGATCTTTCAAATTTAGAAAATATGGATTATGATATTAAAGTCTATGTTACTTATGTAGAAGATGAAACAATTATCTCAGAAACATATCATGAGATTGGAGATGATTGGAAATCTAGTAATTATTACATTGATGAACTAATTACTGGTCCAGGAGATGAATCTATTACATTAAAATTAAGGATAAAAGAAGAATATGAAGATTTTTCTGGAGAAGCGAAAATCAAAGCAAGAATTAGAGAAACTTCAAGTGAAGATGTTGTTGGAGATTTTGAAGGAAATATTGATATTTTAGAACAAGAAAACGATGATCCTCCGGATGATGACCCTGATCCCCCATCAAGTCCTCCTCCTGATAATGATGATAATAGTGCTGATGAAAATATTGAAGATACTGGGGTGATAAGACTCAATATTCCGCAACAGGAAGATATAAAAACAAAAGATTCAAATGTATTTTATAAATCCAAATTGGAGTATATAAGAGAATATGGGATTTATGGTTTTGCTTTTATGTGCATAATCATAATCTTTATATTGTTAAGAAGTATTTAATAAAAATGGAAAAAATAAGTGCAATAATGATTCTTGAAATTATGGGCAGACCTGATAATTATGTAAAGGAATCTGCTGAAATGCTTCTTGCTAAAATAAAAGAAGAAAAGGGAATTAAAATAGCAAAAAGCAAGATAGCAGATCTAAAAAAGTTAGATAATGGCCTATTTTCTACTTTTATTGAGATTGAGTTAGATGCTGATAACTTATTAGTGTTTGCAGATATTATGTTTAGATTTATGCCTGCAAATGTTGAAGTTGTAAGTCCTGAAAAAATAACAATGGAAAATTTTGATGTTAATGCTTTACTTAATAATCTTGCAATGAAACTGCATAGGTATGATGAATTAACAAAGGTTCTTGCAATGGAAAAAGATATCTTGATAAAACAAGTGATACATCTCAAGAGAAGACTAGGAGAACCTGTTTCTATCCAAGCTACTCCTGAGCCAAAAAAACAAGAAAAGACTAGTAAAGCAAAGAAACCAAAATCTAAGGAAAAGACCAAAAAGAAATAATCAAGTTCTTGAAAGACTTTTTCTAGTTTCTGCATATCTTGGAACAAAAGATTTTTGCTGTGGTTTAGCAAGTGATTTTTGTTTTAGTTTCCAAATATAATAACCAATTGCTCCTATTGCAATTATCAATACTATGCTTATAACAATTGATGTTGGAAACCTGCCCTTACATTCTCCTACACAACAATTTTCGGTTTCTAGGGTTGAAACTTCTTGACCTTCACAATATTGACTATCTGTGCATATTTCTCCAATCTCTGGACAAGAATATTGTTTTATTTCATCTGGAACAAGAGTGCTTACATCTACTTTTATCACATTTATCTTTACAGTAGTATTTGCAGAAATATCTTCAATGTTTGCAAATATTGTAAATTCCATGTCGTCTTCTGGAACTACAGAAATGTTCACTTCTGCATATGTTGCTGGTTTAAGTGAAGAAATAGTTTCTGGTATAATAACAACATCATCACTAGAAGAAAAAATTTCTAAATTAGTTAATTCTTCTTGACCAGGATTTTGTAAATAAAGAATAATTTGATTTTGTGAACCTTTGAACATGCTTAGATTATAATATGTTTTGGAAAAAACTAAAGATTTTGCTGCAGCGCCTTTTGTTATTTGGTTTACAGGAATTTCATATTCTAAATCTGTTTCAGTAGATGTGACTTTTACAAAATCTAGCTCTTCTTCTGAAAATCCTAAAGGAACTAAAATTGACTTTGTTCTTCCTGCAGGAACTTCAACTTCAGTTGAAAATTCTAAGAACTCAACTTGTAAGGTTATTGGATCTACATTGCTTTCTAAATCAAGATTAAAATCTTTGCTTGTTATAACAAATCCTGGATTTACAGTATAATTTGCAATAGATCCTGAAACAGAAAAATTAAATTCTAGATCTCCTCTTTTATCTTCTCCCATCTCAAAATAAAATATGTCTTCTAATTTTAATGTGTAATTTCTTTCTTTGTTTGGAAGCACTGCATAAATATAAAAATAATCTCCAAATTTTCCTACATCATAATCCATTGGTACAAGCAATCTATCTGAATAAAAAAATACATTGTCCTTATCAAGATTCTCTAAAAAATTTCCAGTAACTTTTGCAATCAAAGTTTCTCTTGGTCTATATTCTTCTTTTAAATCCACAGATATAGCAAAAACACTTGGTAATATCAAAAGCACTAAAAGGAAAGGTATTAGTTTTCTCATTTTCTATTATTTTCCTATTTCTCTTAGCTTTTTAAGAGTTTCCTGAAGCTCGCTACTTACGCCTCCTGAGGGTCTTTGTGGTTGGGCTGCTGCAGCAGGCCTTGATTGAGTTCTAGGATATTGAGGAGCTCCTCCAAATGGCGGCCTAGGTTTACCTGCTGCTGGTTTTGCTGCAGGAGCAGGACCTCTTCGTCTCATTTTATACAAGATTAATTTAAGTCTGTTTCTAAAGATTATTGCTAATGCAACAACCACAATCATAAGTATTAAAACATAAATCCATAATCTGCTTTTTGGTTCTTCTGGTTTAAATCTACAACAAACATCATCTGCAAATTCACAAGCGTAAAAAACTGACTCTTCATTCTCTGAGCAAATAGCTTTACAAGAATATCCTGCAGATTCACATTCATTTGCCTCTACTGGTGCTTGACATTGTGTTAAACAACATTCTTCTGCGTCCGATGCTGCAACAGTTGATGTTGTACATGGTTCTGCTGCTGGACATACTACTCCGCCTTGTTCAACACAGGGCAATAATGGAAGAGCTTTGTCACAACAAACTTTTAAGATTCCGCCAGGACAATAATAATTTGGGACAATATTCCCTAAGGCAAGACTGCTACATTCTCCTTCTGTCATACAAAAAAGTCCAGATTCTTCACACTGCTGTTGTGTTGCTTGTATTGCTGTAGCTTTTGGCCATAAAGTCCATAATAAAAATGATGTGTCTCTCACTGAATTTGCCCAACAACCACCTGCAGATTGAATTCCACTTCCAGAAAGATATTCTTTAACATTTTCTATTACAGTGCTATATTCCAGCTCTGTTTGAAATGCCATTAATGCATTGGCTGTATCATAAAATTTGCCTTTGCCTGAATTAAAATTCCAGTATCCTTGTGGATTTTGCTGATTTATTAATCTAGATCTGTACTCATCTTCTGCTGTAAAAACATAAAGAAATGCATAAGCTCCTGATTTTTCGTTTTCTTCTGCAAATGCAAACAAGTATGGAAGATATGGAGTAATATCTTTTTGTAATTTTAACATTGCATAGGTTGCCCATAAACTAGCAGGATAAGAGCATAAAGTTGAATCTCCAAAACATTTTGCTTCTACCTTATGCTGGGTTTCCCCATTACCAGATGCTGCTTCTAAATTTCCAGAAACAAATATTGTATTTGAAGTTGCTGTTTTATAAATTAGGGAAGTGATAAAATCCGCATCGCAAGTAACTTTGAATGTTTCATCAAAACATTCTTTATCTATAGCAAGCCAATAATCACTTACTTTCAAACATCTATTGCTAGCCATTGATAATTTTTTATCAGCACTTATTCTTAAATTATAATCTCTGTCCCCATAAGTTACCTTACATGTAGAATTTGTGTTAGTGTCTACCTGTAAATACCAAAGAATTTTGTCTGGTGTTCTTGTCTTTTGATTAAGCCAGGTCTCTGCATCAACTGTTTCTATTCCTAAATTGCTTAATGCTACAACTGCCTGAGCTGTTTCTTTTACCTTACAATCTTCCATTGGCCAGCAATTTCTACTTGAATCTATAGCAAGCCTACATTCTTCTCTTGCAACATCATGATAACCAAGTGCAAGCAAAGCAAAAACTCTGTCTTCAAAAGGCAAAGTAGAACATTTTCCTATAACCCTTGATTCTATACAAGAATATGCTTTTTCTTCTACTGTTTCATTTCCTGTTTGAGCAAGTACACTAAAGGAAAATAAGACTAAGAATAATAAAATTAAACCAAATACACATCTCTTTTTCATATGTTAAATATGGACTTAGAGGTTTAAAATACTTTCGAATCAATTCATTTTTTATCTTCTTTGTTTCTAACTTGTCTCTTCGCAGAAATTATAGTATAGTTCAAAGGATTTTTTATTTTTTTACATAAATTACTTGGAATGCAAACAGAAAAATCTTTGTAATACTTATCACAGTTTGGAGGCATTATTTTTTTGTGTTTAAATGTATAAGAAATCTGGCTTTTTACATAGCCTTCTTTTATTGCTGGTTTGTTTTTCTTGTTCCATTCATTGATTTTTTCTGTAACTTCTTCTTCTGAAAAATTTAATGATCTAAAGTAATTAATTAAAATAAACAATGCGCGTTTTTTCCCATCTTTTAATCCTTTCATAATCTTTTCCATACAAGGCGGCAAAGTGATTTTGCTTCTATCAATCTTAATATCTTTTATATCGTAATCAAAATTCTTGCTCTTTTCTTTTATTGCTTCTTTCCTAGTGTTGTTCTCTCTATGCCAATCTAGGGCTTGGATTAATAATTCTCTAGCCTCGCCTTCATTCACTTGGGGCATAAAGGGTTTTACTTTAACTTTTAATGGATCTGCATCACTTGGTTGGAAGCTATCTAGTTCAGTCTTGTTTAGAACAATACTTGCTAGAACTGTTTTTTCATGCAAAGAATAAGGACAACGGAACAAATGCCTTGATGAAACTAAGACAATGTCAAGACCCATTAGTTCAAATAAATCTACTTCAATAGTTTTTGAAAAATTATCTGGATTTTTTTCAGAGTTAGTATTGCAATGAGAACATTCAGAAATCTCTTTTAAATCTTGTGTTTTAATTTTAGAATTGCAAGTAGGACATTTAAGTTCTTTTTTTTCATTAGGTCTAACTTTTCTTGTTTCTCCAATCTTACAAGAATCACAAAAAAGTTCTATCATCTTAAAGGTGTTAGAAATCTCTCCGCATTTATTGCATTTTATTCCTTGTTTAAGATCTGTGTTTTTAAATTGCTTGTAAAAATCTGCGGGCAAGGATTCTTGCATAATCTTTTCTGATTCACTTCTAAGGTAGGTTGCAAGTTGTCTTGGAAGTTCGGGGAATAAATCTTTAACAGAAACTCCATTGATTTCTTTTGGAAATGCTTTCCAAGGAACAATTATATGAAACCCTTTACTTCCTGAAAATTTAACGCCCATATTTTTAACACCGTGTCTTTCTAAAACCCGGATGATTGATTGGGCTGCTTTTTTACTATAATCAAACCATTTACAATCAATATCAATTAACAAATCCCAACCGCGTCTTATTTCATCAAGCTGCTCTTTTTCCATTTCTTTTGATATTTCAATTGGGTTTTGCCAGATTTCTTCTGAACAATGAAAACTGGTTGCTCCTTTTCTTACATGTTGCATCAACTCTGTTGGATACTCAAGGTAATCAGGTCTTTTGCCAAACCCCTCACCATACCTAGGAACTACCTCCCTATTTTGACAAAATTTGCATATTTCATCTTGAACATCTTTTCTAGAATAATACATGTTCAATATAGAATCTAATTTAGGATTTATGAATATTTCACCCATTTTAAGCTATTTTTAGCAAGGATTTTTTGTTTTTTAAACAATTAGATAGGACAGCATAACAAACCTTTTAAACTTTGTATTATCTAAGTAAATATGCTTGTTAAACTAGATAATCCTAAGATATTGTCAGATGCAATAAGTATAATCTCTGAGTTAGTTACAGAGGTAAAGATAAAGGTAAATAAAGATGGACTTAGTATAGTTGCAGTAGATCCTGCTAATGTTGCTCTTGTTTCATTTGTATTGCCAGCCACTACATTTTCAGCCATAGAAGCAGATGATGAAGCTATTGGCCTTAGTTTAGATAAATTCAAGCCTGTATTAAAAAGATGCAAGCCAGGCTCTAGTTTGATTATGCAGACAGATGAAAATGGATTAAAGGTAGAAATACATGAAAAGATAAAAAGGACATTTTATATTTCTTTAATAAATATAGAAACAGAAGACAAGAAAATACCGGAACTTGAATTCTCAAGTTTTATACATATTAATTCTGATGATTTTACTCAATCTTTAGAAGATTGTGGCATTGTTAGTGATTCATGCAATTTTGAAGTTAAAAATGGAAAATTTCTAGTAGAGGCTCGTGGATTGCATGCTACTAAATCAGAATTTAGTTCTGATGAGATTGAAATGGGCGGCGGAGAAGCTAAGTCAAAATACAGTCTTACTTACCTTCAAAAATTTGCTAAAGCATGTAAAATGACTGATAAATGCAAATTATTCTTTAGTTCTAACTATCCCATGAAACTAGAAATAATGGGTGAAGGAAAAGATCTTTTTCAGATGTCTTTTGTGCTAGCGCCTAGAGTAGAAAACGAAGATTAAACAGATTTAATCGAGGGTTACTCGAGGAATGAATGAAGGAACTTTTATAAACTTAAGAAACTAGTTTTTAGCATGATAAAGAGGAGTAAAAAGGGGCAAGTAGCTGTGTTCATTATTATAGGGATTGTGGTTATTGGTGCTGTTCTTTTCTTTACATTAGGCAAGAGAATTCCAGGAATAAGCACAACTGAAAGAGAAAGAATTGATATTGAAGATTGTATTAAAAATAGTATAGATAATGCCCTTAGATTAGTTCTAGCCAATGGAGGAGTTGCAAACCCTACAAACTATTGGGAATATCAAGGGAAAAAACTTGCTTTTTTATGTTATACAAATAATTTTAATGAAAAGTGCACAAACCAAGTGCCTTTTTTAGGTGATGAAATAAAACGTGGGGTTGAAGAATTTGCTAGAGACAATATAAAAGATTGTTTTTATGCTTTAGAGCAAGAATATAAAGACAGAGGTTATCAAGTATCATCTGGCGATTTAGATTTTAGTGTTGAAATAGTTCCAGATAAAATGCTTATCACAGTAAAAAAGAAAATAAGTTTTACAAGGGATAATGAAAGAAATGTTTATGAAGATTTCAGTTTAATTAGGCCTTCTGGATTATTCTATATCTTAATGGCAGTGCATGATATTATTGATCAAGAAGCTAGATATTGCACTTTTGATGCTCTTCAATATTCAATGATTAAACCTGAATTTAAAGTCACATTGAAAACTATTGGAACAGAAACAAAAATCTATAGTGTTAATTACAAAAAAACAGGAGAAGAAATATTTTTTGCTGTAAGAAGCTGTGCTTTTGCACCAAACATTGTTTAAAATGAATAAGAAAACTATATCAGTTTTTGAAATTTCAATTTTAGTAATAGCTAGTATTGCTTTTGCATATTTAATATCTGATAGAACAAATATTGTATCGGCACAAGAAGAGGAGATTACTGGTTGTTGTGAAAAAACTAAGACAGAGGGTATTTGTTTTGATGTAGCAGAAGATGAATGCCTTGAAGGATTTGCGCCTGGCGCTAAGTGTGTAGATTATGCTAATTGTAAATTGGGTTGTTGTGTCAATAAAGAAAATGGACAATGTAATGTAAGGACTCCTAAATTATTATGTGAAGATGTTGGAAGATGGATAGATAAAGAAGAATGTCAGGTGCCTGAATGCTTAAGAGGGTGCTGTGTAATTGGAACTCAGACACAGTTCATTACAGAAAGAAGCTGCAAGATTATATCTGATTTTTATGAGATACAAAAAGATTTTAGAAATCAGATAACAACAGAGATTGAATGCCTTGATCTTTCCTATGCAACAGAAGAAGGTGCTTGTGTATATGAACAGGCTGATGAGAAAGAATGCAAATTTATTACACAGCAAGAATGCAAGAAAATCCAAGGAGCTACTTTTGAAAGAGGAAAGTTTTGTTCTGATGCTTTGCCTGGAAAATGCATTGGAAAGGACAGTAAGAAATGTGTAGATGGAAAAGATCCTATTTACTGGTTTGATTCATGCGGCAATAAAGAAAGCATTGCTGAAAAATGCGACAGATTTGCTGGAACAACTTGCGGTTATACAAATGCGGGAAATGCATATTGCAAAGACTTGGATTGTCATAATATTCCTGAAAATCTAAATGGAGGAAGGTCTGAAAGAAAAAATGGAGAAAGTTGGTGTGTATATGAAGGAGACACTAAACATGCTGTTCCGGGTTCTAGTCATTATAGAATGTATTGTCTTGACGGAGATGTTGAAATAGAACCATGTTATGATGCAAGAGCTAAAATCTGTGTTGAATCTAGAGATAATCCTGAAATGACATATGCAAGATGTGTATCAAATCCTGCAACAAACTGCCTTGTAATAAGTGCGCAAAGAGCCCGTGGTGAGATAAGTGATAGCACTTTAACAAGCAGATGCAATGCTATACCTTTCTGTCAGAAAAAACATTATAATTTTGGAAGTGAATTAAGTTTTGATTATTGCCTGCCCAAATATCCTAGGGGCTTTGCATTACCAGATGAAATATCATCAGCAGGTAATATTTGTACAATAGGAAGTTTTACAAAAAAAAGATATGAACAAGAAAGATGGAAAAGTGCAATTGATATTGACTGGAAATGTCTTGGAGGATGTTATCCTGGTGTTGATACTTGGGGGGAAGATGAATGGGAAGATGATTATAAAGCTTTTTTTAGGGATGTTCAAAAAAATTTATGTGAAAGAGTTGCAGATTGTGGAGCAGATGTAAATCTTATTGGAGAGGTAAGTACAAAAGGAACTAGCTTAAGAGTTAGATATGAAGAAGAAGATGGGGACCGTAAAACTAAACATCCTGGAATTGCAAGTATGTATAGATTTGCAGATTATTCAAATTATATTAAAAGAAACATAAATGATTATATTCCTGTACCTGATCTCACAGGGTTGGGAGATTCTGCTGCATGGCCTGCAGGAAGTTCAGTTGATATGGATGCAGATATTGAAGAAAGTTTTTGGACATATACTTTTCCTGACTGGAATCTTTGGGAATCTGATTGGTCTAATTTCTTCGCAGGTACTTGGAGTGTTATTGAAATTACTTTTTCAATTGTGATAATGGTTGTCTTTTTTGTATTTAATGTTCTTTTTGGAGCAGGAACAACTAGGGACCATAAGTTTACATTTACATGCGGTGCTTGGACAGCTCCAAAAGGAGGTAAAAATTGTGAAAAATGCTCTGAAATCGGTGTTGGAATATGTACTAGATATAAATGTGCAAGCTTAGGAACTTCATGTTATTTTGAAGATGTAGATAATGATGGTGATGGAGAATGTTTCTGGGAAAAAGTTGATCCATTTCCTCCTTTAATTTCTCCTTTGGATGAAGCAGCAGATGGTGTCAGTTACTCTGAAATTTCTGAAACTGGATTTAGAATAGGCAAAGATGGGGGAGCTTGTATTGGTCAGTTTGATAAATTTAGTTTAGGAATAACTACAAATGCAAGAGCAATCTGTACATATGGATTTAGCCAAGATGAAATAGGAATTGATTTTGAAGGTGAAAGAATTTATAATTTTAATCACACTATAACTAATATAACTTTCTCAGATAAAGATCCTGGGGATGTAACCTTTTATGTTAAATGTGCAAATAGAGATGGTTATGAAAACGAAGCTCCTTATTTAATAAGAAGCTGTGCAACTGAAACAGATTTAACTCCGCCGCAGATTACCAGAACAACACCTGAAAATCATGCTTATATTAAATACGGAGAAACTAGCATTAATTTAAGTGTGCTTTTAAATGAGCCTTCTTTATGCAAATGGAGCAAGACAGACAAAGTCTATGATTCAATGGAAAATGAATTTTTATGTGATAATCGTTCTATTATGAATGATATTGAATGGGCATGTCAGACTAATCTTACTGGTTTGATTGGAAATGAAACCCCTATATTCATAAGATGCAAAGATCTATCTAATAATAAAAACACACAAAGTTATCTTGCTCAAGAAGGAGGATTTGTTGTTTATGAAAGCGCTTCACCATTACAAGTTCAAGTAACATATCCTGAAGAAGAAAGTGAAGTTATATTTGGAAGAATAATTGAGTTTGAATTAAAAGCAGAAACATCTGGCGGGGCTAATTCAAATGCTATATGTAGTTATAGTTTTACAAAAGGAAATCTTACAATTCCATTTTTTGAAACAGGTGGAAGTGTACATACTCAAAAGTTCACTAGTGTAAGAGAAGGACAGCACACAGTTTATATTGAATGCTTTGATGAGGCATTGAACAGAGCAGAGACAGAAGTAAGCTTTACTGTAACAAAAGATAAATATCCTCCAACTGTAGCAAGAACATATAAACAAGATTCTAACCTTTATGTTGAGACTAATGAAGATAGTGTTTGTGTCTATTCGTTTGATAATTGTAATTTTGTGTTTGAAGATGGAATAGAAATGGCTGGAATAGGGAAAGAGCATCAAGCACCATGGAAAGTTGGAAAAACATATTATATTAAATGCAGAGATCTCTGGGACAATGTTCCTGATGGTTGCACTATTGAACTTAAAACAACTTGATTGAGTATAAAATTTTATAAACAAAAAAGGATTGATAAAAAAGATGGAAAAGAGGAAAGATAAAAGAAATAGAAAAGGGCAAGTAACTATATTCATAATAATTGCAATAGTTATTTTTGCAGTTGTTCTTGCATTGTTTTATCCAAGAATCAGAGTTTATTTTACACCTGCTGAGCCAATGAATGTTGTTGAAGAGTGCATTAAAGGAGATATTGACAAAGTAATTGACAGGATTGCATTACAGGGGGGGAGTTTAAATCCAAAACTTTATTTTGCTTATCAAGGAAATAACCTAGAATACTTATGTTATACAAATGAATATTACAGGCCTTGTATAATGCAAAGACCTCTTTTAAAACAGCATATTGAAAGAGAAATACAAACTTATATTGAAAGCAGAGCAAGATCTTGTATTGCAACTATGAAAGATGAAATGGAAAAAAGAGGTTATAGAGTAGTTAGTAATTATCAAGGAACAGATGTTCAATTAGTTCCGGGAAGTATTAATGTAATAATCAATGCAAGAGTTACTGTAACTAAGGAAGGAACTCAGACTTTTAATAAATTTGAAATTAAACAATCAAGCAATATGTATGACATGGTAATGATTGCATCAAGTATCACAAACCACGAAGTTGAATTTGGAAATATTGAAACAATGGTGTATATGACATATTATCCAAACATAATTCTTGAAAAGCTAAAGCAAGGCGATGGAACTACTGTCTATATTATTACAGATACAATCACAAATGAAAAGTTTATGTTTGCTAGCAGAAGTGTTGCTTTTCCTGGAGGTTATAAATTAAGATTATGAAAAGAAAATTTAATAAATTTACAAGTTTATTTGAAATATTTATTTTAGTAGTTGGAATGATTGCATTTGCTTATGCTCTTGATATTAATAAAGGAATTGTAAGTGCACAAGAAGAAGAGTTATGCTGTGAAAGAACTATTGATGGTGCTTGGTGTCAGACAGCTACTAAAGACCAGTGTGATGCTCAGTATAGGGGAAGTCCAACAAGCTGTGAGGCAACAAGTTATTGTAAACTTGGTTGTTGTTATGATTCTACAGAAGGATTATGCATGCAAAACACTCCGCAGATAGTTTGTGAAGAAGGAGATGGAACATGGTCTGAATCTTCTAGTTGTGATATTTCTCAATGTAACCTGGGATGCTGCATCCTGGGTATACAGTCTGCATTTGTTACATTGTCTAGATGCAAACATCTTTCTAGTCTATATAATCTTGAAACAGATTTTAGAACAAGCATTGGCAATGAACTTGAATGTGTTATGATAGCTAGTTTATCTGATCAAGGAGCATGTGTTTTTGAATTAGATTATTCTAGGTCTTGCAAATTAACAACAAGACAAGAATGTAATAAACTTAGCGAAGGCACGCAAGAAGGAAATGCTACTATTACAAGCAATACCACTTTTTACAAAGATTATTTATGTTCAAGTGATGAACTAGCTACAAACTGCGGACCAAGTACTAGGACTAGTTGTGTAGATGGAAGAGATGAAGTTTATTTTTTAGATACTTGTGGAAATCCTGCAAATATTTATGATTCTAGCAAGATCAATGATAAAGCTTATTGGAATAAAATAGTAAAAAAAGAAGATACTTGTGGATATGAAAATAGCAATGGAAATGCAAATAGCAAGACTTGTGGAAATTGTGATTATTTTTATGGAAGTACATGTAAGGCAGCATCTAGAAACAATAGAGCAACGTATGGAGATAATATTTGTGCTAATTTAAATTGTAGATTAGCTGATGGTACTGTAAGACAAAATGGGGAAACTTGGTGTTATCATGACAAGCCGGGTGGAGAAGAAAACACTGTAGGTTCTAGATATTTTAGGCATGTTTGTATAAACGGCAGAGAATTAATAGAACCATGTGCTGATTTTAGACAAGAAATTTGTGTTGAAGAAAGTTTTGAAGTAGAAGGCAGCAGTGAACCATTTACTTTTGCAGGTTGTATTGTAAACAGATGGGCTGATTGTTCTGTACAAAATAATAAAGATGATTGTGAAAATACAGATAAAAGAGATTGTAAATGGAGTCCACCAAGAGACAAATTTATTGGGCTTAAAGATAATGGTGAATGGTATGATGCTAGTGGATCAACATATGAAGCAAAAGGCGTTGAAAAACAACAAACTCCTTGTATTCCTAAATATGCTCCTGGACTTGAATATTGGAGTGATGCAGCAAATGCAGATACACAATGTGAATTAGGAAGTATAAAACTAACAGTAAAGTTTGAAAGATCGCTTGTTGGAGGGGAAGAAGGATTACAAGACAAATGGGAACCAATAGAAAATAAAGAAGCAGTCAGATTAAAATCAGGAAAAGATGGAACTGATGTTGACCATTGGGAAGTTAATCCTAATTGGAAAGACAAGATGGACATCCAATGTAGGCAATATGGTGATTGTGGATTAAAAACTAATTTTATTGGTGTCCAGATCAAAAGAAGTTATGCATCAGCAATCTTCCTTCCAATAATAAGACAAATATTATATCCTGTTGTTTATATGATAAGACCTAAAGTAAATGAAGGCCTTGTTTCTGGTTTTGATTGGGGAAGTGTTTGGAGAGGTGCTCAAAAAGTTTGGCAAGCCTTAGAAGAAACTTTTGGTTTTGGAGGTTCTACTCCTGCTGCCACTACAGGGACAGCTGGTACTGGAACAGCTGCTGGGGGTGCTGCTGCGGCTGGGGGTGCTGCTGGGGGCGGCGGTGCTGGAGGACTTAGTACTGGACAAATCTGGGGAGGAATTGGAAAGGCTATTGGTTATGCTGTTGTTGCATGGTTTGTGGCAAAGTGGCTGGCAGAAGATATGTTTGGACTTGAAGAAGAACAAGCTGAGTCTATTGCATGGGCTGTTGCAAGTGCAACACTTATATATCAATTAATGACCATCAAAGAAGGATTTGCTGTGGCAGCAGGATGGACTGCATTTGGTGTTGGACTGATTGTGTTGCTTGCTACATATAAAGATCAAGATACTAAAAAGATTACATTTAATTGTAAGCCATATGAAGCTGCTGTTGGAGGTAAAAACTGTGAGAGATGTAATACTGACAAATATATATGTTCTGACTATCGATGCAGAAGTCTTGGACAAGCTTGCGAACTGCTTAATCCTGGAACTACAGAAGAAAAATGCGCATGGGTAAATCCAAATGATATTACAAGTCCAATTATAAGTCCATGGGAAAATGCTTTAACTCCAGGTTATATTTATGTTGGAGAAGGAGTAAGGCCTAGTGCAAGAGGTGTTGAAATACAAAGGCAAGAAGGCGGGGAATGTGTAAAAGCATTTACTCCTTTGAGTTTTGGAGTAAATACTAATGAACCTACACAATGTAAAATAGATTATAATCATACAACTAGTTTTGATAATATGACCTACTTTGTGGGAGGAAGTAATACTTTCAAATACAATCATAGTCAGATAATGAGTCTGCCTGGACCTTCAAACATAAATGCTCAAAATCCAGTCATTCAAAATGACGGTGAATATAATATTTTTATTAGATGTCAAGATGCAAATGGAAACTATAATATTGATGAATATGCTGTTCACTTTTGCGTTGAAAAAGGGCCAGATGTCACACCTCCAATAATAGAAGAGACAAGCATTGGAAATGGAATGCCTGTGAAATACAATGCAAATTCAACTTACGTTGAATTCTACATCAATGAGCCTGCTGAGTGCAAGTGGTCAAGGCTAGATCAGAGTTATGAAAGCATGGAAAACACAATGGAATGTGCTGCTAGGATTGAACAAATGAATGCTCAGATGCTTTATCCTTGTAGAACAACTCTTACAGGATTAAAAAATAGAGAAGACAATGCTTATTATTTTAGATGTAAAGATCAGCCAACAGGTGTTGAAGAAAAAGACAGAAATGTTAATCAAGAAAGCTATGAGTATATATTAAA
>WOR8_10000535_pt1 | contig 53373 bp, 48 predicted proteins | sample DeeMarSeWOR38_10_FD_19890 | JGI IMG/M metagenome (IMG submission 19890)
AAGCCACCAATATTATGGTTTTTAAAATTTATCACGATTTTTTTCGAGGTTTGGACCTGGGCGGCTCCGCCGCCCAGTCGGTCATTTTGATGATCATCGTAATTTCGCTGACGGTGATCCAGTTTCGCTATATCGAAAGAAAAGTTCATTATTAAACGGGAGTAGAAAATGGTCGAGCATCGACCCTGGCTGACTTTTTTAACCCATGCGGTTCTGATTTTGGGTTGCCTGGTGATTGCTTTTCCGATTTACGTCACCTTTGTGGCTTCGACGCATACACTCGAAACGATCGCCGGTTCCTTCCCATTTTTACCCGGACGTCATCTGATCGAAAATTACTATCAGGCTTTGACCGTCGGAAGTGGCGAAGTCGGCACCAGCGTAAGCAAAATGATGCTGAACAGCCTGATCATGGCACTCGGCATTACGTTCGGGAAGATATCCATTTCCCTGCTGTCCGCCTTTGCCATTGTCTATTTCAGATTCCGCTTCCGCATGTTTTTTTTCTGGTTGATTTTTATCACCCTGATGCTGCCGGTGGAAGTTCGAATTCTGTCGACCTATGAGGTGATGGCGGATTTGAAAATGCTGGACACTTACCCCGGCCTGATCTTTCCGTTGATCGCATCGGCCACCGCCACGTTTCTGTTCCGCCAGTTTTTCATGACGGTTCCCGATGAGCTGTGCGAGGCCGTTAGAATCGATGGGGGCGGGCCCATCCGATTTTTCTTTGACATTCTGCTGCCGATGTCGCGCACTTCCATTGCAGCCCTCTTTGTGATTCTTTTCATATATGGATGGAATCAGTATCTCTGGCCGCTGTTGATCGCCAGCGATGAGAGATACTATACGCTTTTGATTGGAATTACAGATCATCATGGCGTCGACCATGCTGGCCATGATCCCGCCGGTGCTGGTGGTCATCTTTATGCAGAAACAGTTTGTGCGGGGTATGACTGAAACTGAAAAATAGGAGAATTGCAGTGGCGGATGTAAGCCTGAGGGATATCTATAAGTCGTTTGGTAAAAATGAAGTTATCCATGGAATCAGCTGTGATATACACGATGGTGAATTTATCGTTATTCTGGGCCCTTCAGGATGCGGCAAGTCTACCGTGCTGCGCATGATCGCCGGGCTGGAAGTGATCACCAAGGGAGACATCGCGATTGACGGTAAAGTGGTAAACCAGCTTGAGCCGGCCGACCGCGATATTGCCATGGTTTTTCAGAATTATGCCCTCTATCCGCACATGACGGTCTTCAAAAACATGGCTTACGGTCTCAAAATCCGTCGTATGCCCAAAGCGGAAATTGAGACAAGAGTTCAAAGAGCTGCGGAGATCCTTGAGCTGACGGAATTCCTGACGCGTAAACCGCGCCAACTATCCGGCGGACAGCGTCAGCGCGTCGCCATGGGCCGTTGTATCGTGCGCGAGCCCAAGGTATTTTTATTTGATGAACCCTTGAGCAACCTGGATGCCAAGCTGCGCGTTCAGATGCGCCTGGAGCTCAGAAACCTTCATGAGTCCTTGGGTATCACCAGTGTCTATGTCACCCATGATCAGGTCGAGGCCATGACTTTGGGTGACCGCTTGATCATCATGGATGATGGCTATGTGGAACAAATAGGATCCCCGCTTGAAGTATACGAAAAGCCGGCCACCCATTTTGTGGCCGGTTTCATCGGATCTCCGGCAATGAATTTTCTCGATGTCCAAATCAATGCCGACGGCAAATCCATTGAAATGCCTGGTGAAGTCCGCATCCCCATAGATGGCGGTCGTCTGCCCGACTATACGGGTAAAGGCCTTACCCTGGGTATTCGACCCGAACACTTTGAACTGACCGAGAAACAAGACGGTGTCATGCACCTCAACGTGGACCATGTAGAGCTACTGGGGGCTGATACACTCGTACACGGGCACGTGGGTGAAGAAAAAACTTCATTAACAGTTCGTATGACCGATATCTATCATTTCGCGAAAGGCACTAAGCTTTCGTTGACGGTGTCTCCGCAAAAAATGCATCTGTTTGATAAGAACACCGGAAAGCGCATCGAGGCTTAATGAAGCGTGTGGCTTGTGTTTTTGGGTGCTAAAATATTTTTGATCCGTTTGACAATCTGTTGTTGATTCTTAAGATAATAGTTACTATAATAAGCGCATAAAAAAAACATATCTAACTAAACGATTTAGAAGAGCTGAAGTAAATGCAGTTCTTTTTTTTTGGCCCTCTATTTTGGAACCTGAAAATTTCAATAGCGCAGTGAAACGTTTGATAACCCGGGATGACCTCCATTGGGTAAAGCCGGATTTTTTTCGGAAATCGACGACCCCTTCCAATGAGGTATCTCGCAGAAACTGACCTATGAATAAATTTTTTGGGCCTTATAAATTTAACCCCCCCTGGTTCATTGCTCACCGCGGATACCGCGCAAAATATCCGGAAAATACACTTGTGGCATTTAAAGCCGCACTGGACGCAGGTGTTCAGATGATCGAACTGGATGTCGCGCTCAGCCGCGATCGCAAATTAGTGGTCATTCATGATGCAACCCTGGAGCGCACCACCAATGGGCAAGGTGCGGTTCGTGACCATACGTTAGCGCAGTTAAAGCAGCTGGATGCCGGCGGGTGGTTTGATCCTATGTTTGTTGGAGAACAGCTGCCGGAATTATCTGAAGTGATCGACCTGGCAGATGGCCAGGTGTTGATTAATATTGAAATCAAGCCGCATGCCTATGAGCCCCAACACCCGCCGGATGCCGTTGAACGACAGATTATAGGGCTTATCCGCCGACGAAGAATTGCCGATCGCGTATTGATTTCCAGCTTTGATGCGAGCCTTTTGCAACATATAACGAGCATTGACCACGCACCTGCGCTGGGGCTGATCTCAAGGGATCCGGTTAACAAAAAAACTTTAGAAAAATGCAAACAGCTCAATGTCGTTTCCTGGCATCCCAACCACCAAATCCTTACCCCCGATCAGGTTAAAACGATGCACACGCATGATATCCGTGTCTTTCCCTATAACGCGGACACAAGCGAAGAGATTGCACGCGTGCTCGCGATGGATGTCGACGGTGTCATCAGCAGCGATCCCTTCCTACCAAATTAAGAATAAACTTGTAAATCGGTGTCAGCCGTTTCCAGAAAACCAAAGGCCGCAGAAAATAAGAAAGCGAATGGTTGTAAATCTTTTTTAAAATGTGCTGCAGATCATCCCCCCCGAGCAATTTCAGAATGACCGAATTTTGGCTGTCCAACATTCTAACCAGTTTTTCGTAACCATCGTTGGACAATCTTTCAAACAAAAATCGATTGGTGCGGGATACTTGCATGGGCTTTCGCATATCCGCCTGCCACAGGCGCTCATAATCATCATTTTTAATGATACTTCGGGCAACATGGTATCCGGATTTGAGCGCATACATCATTCCAAAACCGGCCAGACAATCCTGAAACCCGGCGGCTTCACCGATGAGATATTGGCTGTTCATCTTTGCCTGTTTTAAAAAATACAGGCTGCCCGGCGCGGCAAACCGATAGGTTACGTTCGTGACCTTAAAGTTCAATATTTCCTCAAACCGCTTTACGGCAAGGTTAAAGCGGGCTTTATGGTCCTGGCGGTCTGCCGGGTTAATAGACGCAATTTCCCCTACATTATCGTTAACAATGAAATAGGAGTAGATTTTAAGTGATAGATTGTCATCGAAAAGCGTGATGGCATAATCCGGATGGTCAAATGGAAAGGTGATCCCGATGACGATAAAAGTGGGCTTCTTTATGCCGGTTGCGATAATATCTGCGTCATCTGCATTTAATTTCGACTTAAAGATGATGGGTATATTTGCATCTTGCGCCTGTTTTTGCAGGGCATAATCAATTGAATCTTCCAGCGATCCTCTTTTTACCAGATACATCAGCGGCCGGGATGATCTTTTGAGGCATTTATTTAGAGAAGGACTTCTGAATTCCAGCGAATGCCATGGCTTTATATAAAAATCCGTTTGAATGTTTAAGTTCTGCAGGATGGCGAGTGCATCATCTTCAAATGTCCAGTTCTCAAGAAATTGAAAATCGTTGGTGTGTTTTCCGCAAAAGAGCTTGCGCTCGTGAACTTCAACATCTACTCCTGCACGTTTCAAGTTAATCGCTGCGGTCAATCCGGAAAGACCCCCGCCTAAAATTCTTATCGTTTTCATAACGCAAAGACCAGGGAAGAAGTTCAAGAAGAAGACCGGTTGCCGGAAAACTAATGCTACAGCCTCAGGAGGCCACCTTGAATTTGAATTTTTATTCAATGAGATCTAATATTCTATACACAAGATCCCATTATGCCTCAAGACTTAACCCTTTTGATACTTCAGACAGGATTAACAGGATTTACTGGATATTTTTTTGGCTTTCCAGATGAAAGCCAAAAAACTCAGTCGCCTCCGGCGAATTCGTAAAAGTTACAGTACTACTTATCGGTGGTAAATTCACCCAGTGCCATTATTTATGACAAGTTAGAATTTTTCCCGCCTAAAAGGCGGGATTGCGTTTTCTCACTTCCTTCTGGGAAGTGAGAAAAACAAAAAAATAATCCTGTCTAAAAAGAAATATAATAAAAATCTTTAAATATTACACTGGAATCGGGCAATCGGCTCCCTCTGAGATTCGGCAGATGTCATAATCGCATCCAGTTCAACATCGGAATTTCCTTTGGCCAGACCGGCACTGATTGAAAATTCAAAGCAGCTCACCGACGGGTTGACCTGTCTGGCGGCATTCTCAATATGGATCAGTCCGTTTTCTCGAAAATCTCTGGTAAAATCCTTCAAAATTCGCTTGGCCTCTTTCAGATTCGAAAAGGGGAGCACGGTACCGAATTGATTGATGCTGCGTCGCGCCGAAAATCCACCCACCGCGCCGAAGTGTTTATTGATGTAATCCCCCATTGATCGAATCCCCTGCTGGGCGGCCTTGTGACCCAGATTGTCAATAATGCGCTCCAGATCTTCAAGCGCAAAGATGACAACCGCAAAGTGCTTATGCCCGTTTCTGCGGGCCAGATCGGTTTGATAGCGCACCTTAAACTGGCGTCTGGAATGCAGGCCGGTCAACTCTTTCTGCAGGTTTTCTATGCTGGCAACGATTTCATCGTAAAATGGATGATCGAAGTTCTCAAACGCTTCCGGGGTCCCCTGAAAAACAATCTTCTTATCGTAAAGGGCTAATATATGATTGGAGATAAAAAATACATCGGGGATATCATGACTGATCAGGACGGCCGTAAACCCGAATCTCTTTTTGTATTCGGCGATCATCCCGAGGATCGTATTTCTGCGAATCGGGTCCTGGCCGGTGGTCAGTTCGTCAAATAAAACGATTTTCGGATCGGTTACGAGTGCCCGGGCCAGTGCGGCCCGCTTTTGCATCCCGCCCGAGAGTTCTGATGGGTATTTGTACGCCACGTCCGTCAGCTCGGTTTGCTGAAGGCGTGCCATTACTTTTTCATGAATTTGCGATTTGTTGAGATGTTTGAATTCCCTGAGGGGCATGGCCACATTTTCATAGATGGTTTTGGAGTCAAAAAGGGCATTATTCTGAAACATGTAGCTGACCTGCCTGAGATAGGCATTCCACTCTTTGCGTTTCATTTTTTCGATCGGTTTGCCCCGGTAAAGAACACTGCCTTCATCCGGTTTCAGCAGACCGATAATGTGCTTGAGCAGCACGCTTTTACCCTCACCGCTTTTGCCGATGATGGTGGTGACATGACCTTCATGGATTTGCAGATTGACACGATCCAGAATTGTCCGATTGCCAAAGCGCTTGGTCACATTTTTGAACTCTATGATGGGTGGATTCGCCATGGTACCTCAGCTAAACCTAAGCAGTTGAATATGAATGTCTTCTGGTATTATCCTAATCACAAAATGAAATCATTCAAGATGCGCAATTTTAAAAGCGCCGACAATAAAGGGCATCCACAAAAATAGGCATATAGTTATATAGGCCGGAGGTGTGTTTGATTCATCGTCAAGGAAGAGAAAATAGATTAAAACTTCCGGCCGGATTTAATTATTGGAGCGAAGGGCCTCCCAGCCCAGAATGGCCAACTTCCGGGCCACCCCGCCGCCATAGTTTCCGAATTCGGCCGTTTTTCTGATGACACGATGACAGGGAATGACAAATGCGACCGGATTGCTGCCAACGGCATTGCCAACAGCGCGGGAAGCTTTTGGCATCCCGATGTGCGCCGCAACATCCTCGTAAGAAACCACGGCGCCCATCGGGATCTTGATCAGCGCCTCCCACACTTTGATTTGAAAATTGGTCCCGCTTAATACCAGGTGGAGCGGCGTCGATTTTTTCGCCTGCGCTGGATTAAAAATCCTTCTGATGAACGGCCGGGTAACATGCGGATCTTCAATCAATTTTGCATTTTTCCAGCTATGCGCCAGGCCGGCAAAAACAGGTCGCCGATCATTGTTTTGAACGAAACTCAAACCACAAATGCCGCGGTCGGTTTTTGCCAGCATGCATTCGCCGAAAGGTGTGGCATGATAGCCATAGGCAATTATAAGACCTTCGCCTTTGGCTTTGTATTCCCCCGGCGTTACCGCTTCACAGGTGACAAACAAATCGTGCAGACGGCCGGGGCTGGTCAGGCCGGATTCGTAGGTAACGTCCAAAAGGTTAATCGATTTTTCCAGAAGGGTCTTGGCATACTCTTTGGTTAAAAATTGCAAAAACCGCTTCGGACTGATACCCACCCAGCGGCTGAAAAGACGCTGAAAGTGGTATTCGCTCACGTGAATTTTTGCGGCAATCTGACTTAAACTCGGCTGCGAATGAAAGTTTTCAGCGAGAAACCGGATGGCTTTTTCGACGCGCTCATAATCAATAGCTGCCTGGGAAAATGCCTCAGTTTGCATTTTATTGCACCTCCTGTCTGAATTCTAATCTAACCTAAATCGAGGTCCAAGATAAGCAAAATAATTAAACTTCGCCACCCGATTCTTGCGGTTTTCGCTTTTAATTTCGATATGAAATCTATTGCCTAATTTTCATTCATTCATTTCACACTATCTATTAAATTACAAGATTCTTCATTCTGGTTAAGTGTATGAAATTTATGCTGATTGTGGATTTTTCGACCCTTTGCACGCTTCTTGCACCCTGTTCCATGATAATAAGACGCGCAGACTGCAATGAATGAATCATCACATCGAGAAAGAAGAAGGGAAGAATATGATTTCAACATTACAACGGTCGTTTAAGCTCAGAAAAGAATACACCGCTGCGTCCTCTGATCTAAGGATGAATGAATATGAGGTCGTCGCTCGATTATATTGTTTATTAAATAACTTGTCTGAAAAACAGCAAATCGATCTGTTCCGGCAGTTCCTGAATGGCAGTACGGCCAGGTTTTTGTTGAAAATGGCCATTGATATGTCACACGAACAGCGGTTTATATTTATGAAACACCTTGAGGAGATGCAGCCTGAAGTAGAAAAACCCGATAGAAGAGCGCAGACCAGAAAGGATTGTTTGATTAACGTCAATTTTAAAATTCGGGGTCAGAAATTCAGCAGTTATATTTTGGATATAAGCAGCTCCGGTGCCTTTATCGAAACCAGCGAATCGCTTTCCCGCGGATTAAAAATGCTGCTCAGTTTTTCATCCCCCGAAGACCGCAAACCGTTGGACCTGATTGGCGAAATCGTTTGGTCCGACGCCCGCGGATCCGGGGTGAAGTTTCACCATTTAGCCAAAGACCAAACCCGGATATTGAAATCCTTTTGCGAAAAACCCCAGGAAGTGCTCGAAATCGACAGTTAGCCGAAATTGGTTGATTGGTAAATTGGTTAAATGGTTTTTTGTGGATTGAATCCTTTGACGAATTGACTATTTTCCCAATCAACTATTTAACTGAATCGCGGATAAGATCTGCGATTATATCTTTGTCGAATCCGCGCGAATATAGAAACCGATACATTTTATCTCTTCTTTTTTTTAGATCTTCTTCCCGATTAAATGTCTTTTTTTTCTTTTCCAGCAATTTGCCGGCATTTTTACCTTCCTCTGTTTTTGTATAGTTTTCTAATAAAATGGTTTCGATGGCAGCACCATACAGCCGCTTCTTCTTTAGGGCCATTCGAATGTGACGTCTGCCGAAGCGCTTTTTTTTAAGCTGAGAAATATAGATTCGCGCGGTTCTTTTATCATCGATATAATTTAAGCGCTCACATTCCTGGATCACCGTATCGATGACTTCGCTTGCAAAGCCCCGCTGCTGCAATTTCTGTTTCAATTCGTATTTTGAATGATCACGATGGGTCAGGATTCGAACTGCCGCATTCATGGCCTGGGATTGTGATGTTTTGGCAGGCGTCGCGGAAAGCCGTCTTCTGTCTTCTGTCATCTGATCCCTGTCATTATTGCGGAAGCCACGGACCCTTGACCCGATATCCATCTTCTATCAGCAGGCGGCTCATTCCCCTCAGGTGCGGCGCCCCGACGAAGGCCAGCACCTGCCCCTGCGCAAGCTCGGCACGCATCCGCTGATGAAAAATTTTGTCGCGTTTATTGATCACCGCGTGATGCCGGCTGGGAAACCGCACCCGCGTGAATTTCAGTTTCTCTAAATCGCCGTCCAGATAGCATTCAACATATTCCCGGGCAAAGTGCTCCCAGCGATCCACCTGGCTCAGGAAAAAGATAATGTTATCATGCGAAATGTTTTGCAGAACTTCAATCTGCTCTTCAATGGTTTCCAGAAAAACGATTTTCTTGCCCAGTTCCCTGGCGATCTGATAGCCTTCCAGATCAACGGAGTACTTCCAGCCGAGGCGCTTGAGGTAGTCGGACCACAGGGTGAAAAATGCCAACCAGGGTTTCATGCCTTTCACCATTTCATAGACGGTATCTTTCAGGTCAAATTTGGTGAAAGTTACCAGCTTCCCGCACCCGGGCCATATTTTCATCATCCAGCGGGCCTTCAAACATCACCACGCGGGCATTTTCCACATACCGCCGGAGCGAATCCCTGAAGCTGTGAGGAAAAAAATGGGCGGTGCCGACAAGATGCGAAGTCCTGCCGTTTTTCTGAACTTCCCAGATCATTTTTAGGTCTTTTTGTTTTGATCTCCGAAACAGCATCAAAGCCCTCTTATAGCCTCATAATTAAAAAATCACGAACCCATCCGTAATAAAAACTTTATCACGAAAGCACGAAACTACGAAAACACGAAATAAAATCTCTTCAGCTTGTGCCTTGTTTAAAGCAAAGGGGTTTAAAATTAATATCTGTATTTTTACTTTTTCGTGCTTTCTAATTTTCGTGTTTTCATGATTCTAAATCCAGCTAATAAAGCTTACCACGCGACAAAATCGACTCAAATATCGATGGTTTTTTGAATACCAGCTCACACATCTCATATCGGCGGGCGGGCGCTGCGCCCCATTTTTCCTTGAAACGACGGATGCCCGCATTCACGCCAAGTCCCAGATGAATATATTGCTTGTTATACTCCTGATTCAAATTTATCAGCTCAAACAATAAAAGATCCGAAGCCCCGAGCACATAGTTTTTTTTGGAATGGCAGCCAATAATGTAATTGGAAAACTGCCTGGCTTCGACATCGACAACATAAAAAGCGGTCAGTTTATTTGCTTTGTCCCGGGCATTTAGAACATAGGCCGTATCGGCATGTGCAACAAATTCGGGCATTTTAAACAGCAGCCTTTTAACGCGGTCGGGTGGTTGCGCCCGTTCAACAAATTCCTGCATCAATTCCTGATGGTCTTCCTGCATAACGGAAGAAGATTCCACCCGCAAATATCGGCGTGCCTTTTTTAGATTGCGCTTCACTGCGCTGTGGATGACCGTATGTTGCGTCTGCAACGTAAAGTAGGCATCGCTTTCGGTTTCCTGGCAGTTTGAAGCCAAAACGGGCGGTATTTCCGGCGCAATCAGGGATACAAAATCAGGGCGAAATTTTTCTCTGACTTTAGAAACGACAGCTTCAAAATCTTTTATGTTAAAATCATCTTCAAAGGGATATCCGATCAGGATTATCCAGTTATCTTTCCGGCAAACAAAAAAATCATCAATTAAAAACGGCTCGCCACCTGAAACATGGGTCATCAAACCAATGCAGTGCTCCGGGACATAGGCATGTTCTGAAATATATGCTTTTTCCTCGGCGGTAAGCATTGACTGACTTTTCCTTATAACCGAATTAATCCTGTCTGATTCTTACCCTGATCCGCGCATCTTATTAAAATAATCAATTGTCTCACCGGGCAATAAGGAGATTTCCCTACCGGTGAGCAAGGCAGCATAATAAATCTTTGAAACTTTTTCTAAAAGCTCTGTATTCTTCCAGGCGTGGTCAATATCACGACCCAGATTCAGGGCGCCGTGGTTTTGAAGAATATAACAATGACAGGTATTGCTTAAATTTTTAATAACGTTTTTAACCAGCTCCTTACTTCCCGAAATCGCATAGGGAATGTTTGTCACCACCGGACCGAATTCTTTGGTTTCTTCATCAAATAAGGGTGGAATCGACTCGTTAATCACCCCCAGGATACTGGCATAGGTTTGATGGGTATGAACAACGGCATTAACATCCGCACGATGTTTATAGATGCCGATGTGCATGGCGGTTTCTTTGGAAGGCACCAATTCTCCCTCGATCGGTGTTAAATCAAAATCCACCACGCAAATATCACCTGCGGTCATATTCCGATAGGATTGGCCTGAAGGCGTTACTGCAATGATCGGCCGGCCTTCAATCCTGATGGAGACATTTCCGCCGCTGCCCCGATACCCCCCGAAGTAGCCGTGCTCGGACATCCATCTGGCACAATCCAAAACATCCTTCTTTTCCTGATCACAGACACCCATCCTTTTCCTCCGATCTACAAATTTGAAATGAGAATATCACCGAGGCACAACGCTTAAGCCACTATTTTAAAACGGAAGTGACGACAAAACCATCGCCAAATGCGAATCTTGCCTTGAGCACTTATATCACAGACTTTATTCACCAATAAATGGTTTTTCTTGACCCTGATATTTAACCTGCGATATTGCCTTAAGGAATAACAATCTAATCGTAAGGAGGAAAAGAATGCCAGATACAGATAATCAAAAAGAGGCCAAGCAGTTTCATATTGATATCCCTCATAATACGGAGGGATTTTTCCTGAAAGGCTCCAACTCGCTGGATTGGGGAATGAAAAACAGGTTGGCCCGCATCTTTAACCCGGCGTCCGGTCGCACGGTTATGCTGGCCATCGATCACGGATACTTTCAGGGGCCAACGACCGGCCTTGAGCGCGTCGATGTCAATATTCTGCCCATCGTGCCTTACGCAGACACGCTGATGCTCACCCGGGGCATTCTCAGAAGCATTGTCCCGCCTTCCACCCAAAAACCGATTGTGCTGCGAGTGTCCGGCGGCACCAGTATCCTCAAAGAGCTCTCCAACGAAGAGATTGCCGTGGACATCGAGGAATCGATCCGTCTGAATGTCTGTGCCATGGCCGTTCAGGTGTTCATCGGCGGTGAGTATGAAAGGCAATCCATTATCAATATGACAAAAATGGTGGATATCGGCACCCGCTATGGAATCCCCACCCTTGCCGTCACAGCGGTGGGCACGGACATGGCCCGCGATGCCCGGTACTTCAGGCTGGCGACCCGTATTTGTGCCGAACTGGGGGCGCATTACATCAAAACCTATTATGTGGAAAAAGACTTTGAAACCGTGTGCGCCTCCTGCCCGGTGCCCATCGTGATGGCCGGCGGCAAGAAAATACCGGAACTGGATGCCTTGACCATGGCATACAACGCGATACAGCAAGGTGCCAGCGGCGTGGACATGGGACGCAATATCTTTCAATCCGATTCTCCGATTGCGATGCTGCAGGCTGTAGGGGCGGTGGTCCACAATAACGAAACACCGCAAAAGGCACTGGACCTTTACCAAACGCTAAAAAATCAGTCATGAAAGTTGCCGTCTGGTACAACAACGCAGATATCCGAATCGAAGAGGCGCCCAGGCCAAAACCCGGTTCCAAAGAGATGCTGATCAAGGTTCTCTCATGCGGCATCTGCGGCAGTGATATTGTTGAATGGTACCGGCTGCCCCGAGCCCCCCTGGTGCTGGGGCATGAAATCGGGGCTCAGGTTGTTGACGTCGGGAGATCGGTAAAGAAATACAAGCCCGGAGATCGGGTTTTTGTGGCACCCAAAGTGCCGTGTATGTGCTGTGCGTATTGTAAACGCGGCCACTATCCGGTGTGCTCAGATGTTAAAGAAAGGCTGCCGGGCGGCTTTGCAGAGTATGTTCTGGTTCCGGAATCTCTGGTAGAAAACGGAACGTATCTCCTGCCGGACAATATGACATATGATCAAAGTACCTTTATCGAACCGCTGGCATGTGTGGTCAGAGCCCAGCAACTTGCCGGTGTGCGCGGAAACCAGACGGTCATGGTGATCGGAAGCGGCATGTCCGGGCTGCTGCATGTAAAGCTCGCCAAAACCAGGCATTGCCGGGTGATCGCCACGGATGTCAATCCAAAAAAGCTGGAATTTGCCGCAAAAATGGGGGCGGACATGACAATTGACGCCGCTGAAAATGTCCCGGAGCAATTGGCCGCTAGAAATATTGGCATGGCCGAGGTGGTTATCCTGTGCACTTCAGCAATTGCGGCAGTAGATCAGGCATGGAAATGCGTGGATAAAGGGGGCATCATTGTTTTTTTTGCAGTACCGCATCCCGACAAAAAGGTCAGCATACCGATAAATGACTTCTGGACCCGGGAAACCAGGGTAATTACCTCCTATTATTGCGGTCCCCCCGACATTGATGCCGCAATAGACCTGATGAAATCGGAACAAATAAAAACAGACGACATGATTACGCGGCGGCTGCCATTGGATGATATCGCCGATGGTTTCCGAATGGTAATGGAGGGCAAAGCGTCCATAAAAATAATTATCAAACCCCATATCTGATTTTGGATTTTAGATTGCGGATTGCGGATTTAGTAAAAAACCCGAATCTCGATTTTTAAATCCTGCCCTTTTGAATTCCGACATTGTTTTCTTTGCGTTTTCGGGGAAATTTATATCCCGCTTCCAGGAATCAAATTTGAAAGGAATAGATCAATGTTATTGCGGCATGCGGCACTTAGGTGTAGTTCTGAAAAAAATTCAGAGAAATTTTATGAAAGCCTGTTGGGTTTAAAAAAATCCGAACCGAAAACCTTACCGCCTGCTCTGGCGAAAGCCATTTTCGGTGTTGATGCCGAACTACAAATTATCAACTACCGCAATGAAAATGTCCATTTTGAGATTTTCATTTCCAGCCAATCTATAAACAGTAGCGGACAAATTGAGCATGTCTGCCTTGAAGTGGACGATCTGCAAAGTTTCCTGAAAAAATGTGGCCATTTTGGTATCGATGTATCGCAAATCCCCAAAGGAGACCGTACCCTCACCTTCATCAGGGATTTTGACGGCAATTTATTTGAAATAAAATAAACCTGAAGCGTAAGTCCAGCAAATTGAGATTACGGACTTTCGTTTTGGCGCTTGATCGTCTTGGTGGTATTGGGCGGAAACGGCTTGGGGCTGGTTTTCGGCAGGGGTTTCATATCGGTTATCGGAATACAGGTTTCATATTCTTCCTCGTTTTTGGGGATACAGCACCGCCAGCGGTATATGCTTAAATCCCATATAATCTCGGCGCCCTCCAGCCGGGCACATGCTTCTTCGGTGATTGTTGTCCTATGATCGGCGGCAAACAGGGGCGAATTCCAAAATAATGATATCCCGATTAAGAGCGCAATAAAGCCCTGTTTGAGTTTAGAAGTGGTTTCAAAACACCATCTGAGGCCCAATGGCTGCGTTGCAGGCCTCCGATAAATGCTCACATACCCATGTATGCTGCGCTTTCTCGATCGGCCTGCGCCTTGCCCTAGAAGGACGTTGAAGGCTGATGTTTCGGCAGGCCGCCCCGTAATCCTTTGTTTCTAAAAATTGATGGAGGTGCTGATTGAATTTCCGGATAAATTGCGGTGTCATTCCGCCGGTCGTATGCTTTCGAATAAAAGATTTCAGCTGATATTGCTGCCTGGGCACCAGGCCTAAAAATTTCAGACCGCAGATATTTTGAAAGGGGGTGACAGCGTTTCGAGGAACGCTTCTCAGTTTGGGAAGGAGTTCGTAACCAAGGTTGTCGATGTAGAAACTGCCATCATCTATCAATATTTCTAAAAATGATGTTTCGCTTAGCCATTCATCGCCACTCTGGATTCCATTAACATCGATTCCAAGACCTCCCAGGCCGATATCGACGATGGGAACCAGCTTAACGGGCTCAGGTTTAAATACCGCAAAGGCGTTGTCCCTGACGCTGAACCGTGGATATTTTCTTCTCTCGATTTGCATTTTTAAATTTTGATTCGAGTCAACGACCACCCGCAATGCGGGTGGCTTGGATTTTACCGCCTTCGGCGGGAAAAGACAGGGGTGCGAGGCGCACGGTTTGGAAAACCCAATCAAATGTCGTGGTTTTATAAGCCTATATATTAACACCCCATCGGAACATGTCAACAAGGTTTACTGTAACTTATTCATATCATTTATAAAAAAATCAGAGGGGCTCGATGATATTCAGGGAATGCCGTAGATTTGGCATGATAATCGCATAATAATTTAGACCAGATTCGGGGCTGCTTTTTGAGGAATTTCTCTTTATGCAAACCGAATCGGTATTTTTCTCATTATTTGTAGTTTTATTAATATGTTGGATTTTTTCCTGAAATGCAAAATTATATTGAAATTTGCAAAAAAAGACTAAAGTATGTAAAGTTTTTACCGATAATATAATTAAATCGTAATAAATTTGACACGCAGAAGCCAGTGGATTAGAATTATTGTTAATAATGACTGTTGCGCGATCAAAAAGATTGTGAAATAGTAAGATTTAGAGGAGATTGCGGAAAATGGAAATAACCCCTAAAGACACCGTTAATATTGAATCATACGTAAACCAGGTTCAGGATAAAGATAAGATTGATGCACCATCCGAGCAGCCGGAAAAGCAACACGCCAAGGCAGATACGGTCGTGCTTTCGGATATGGCCAAAACCGTCCAGGAGGCACAAACGCAATTGAAATCAATTCCGGATGTTCGGGAAGACAAGGTTGCCGAGCTTAGAGAGCAGGTTGAAAACGGTACCTATGAAATAGACGCAGAGAAAATAGCCGATAAAATGCTGAGAGATTCCCTGTTAAACGATTTGACCTAACCGTTTGATAAAACGTAAATATTTAAAGGCGATTTAGGAATGATCCTAAATCGCCTTTTTTGTTGCCCGACCGTAGAACCCATCTCAAAAATGTGGATCAGGGTTCAGGGCAAGGCGCGGGTTGGCTCAAAAGCGGAGCATACACGCTAGTATGTGAGCATTTTGAGTCGAGCCGCAACACAGCCATGGGCACTTAGACGCATTTTTGAGATGGGTTCTAATGGATGTTGCAGTTCAGGCAGTAGGCATACAATCCGGCAGGATCGTTAGCGCGCAGAATATGGTCGATTTCGGTATCGATAACGGTGTCATACAATTTTCTTGCCGGGTGATCCGGCGTGTTCAATGCGGCAAAGACCCCGGTAATTAAACGATTGAGCCTTCTGATCAACTGCTCCCGGGTGGTCAAGGGCTGCGTGATGTAAGTGACTTCATAATCTTTTAAACCCGCCCTTTCAGCGACAGCACTGATGACATCCTGCAGGCTGCCAATTTCATCGATCAATCCCAGTTCTTTCGCCGTGGTTCCGGCCCAAACACGTCCCTGGGCGATTTTTTCCACCGCTTCCGGTTCCATTTTCCGGCCTTCAGCAACCCGTTGAATAAAACGCCGATAGCCCTGATCTATGATCTGCCGCATCGATTGGGCAACCAGGTCATTCAGCGGCCGACTGGGATCAAACGCATCCGAAAGTTCGGTGGTACCCACCCCGTCACTGGTGACACCTAAAGCTTTCAGGCTTTTTTCAAAAGTCGGGAAGGCTCCCCAGATACCGATCGAGCCGGTAATCGTTGTCGGTGTCGCCCATATTTGATCTGCCGGTGCGGCCATCCAATACCCGCCGGATGCAGCAATCGATCCCATGGATACGAAAACGGGTTTGCCGGCCTGGCTGGTCAGCTCGATCTCTCTGCGAATCACTTCGGAAGCGTTGGCGCTGCCGCCGCCACTATCAATTCGAACCACCAAAGCTTTTATCTGATCATCGGTGCGTGCGCGGACGAGCAAATCCGCCATTGTATCACCGCCAACTCTACCGGCCGGTTGCTCTCCGTCCATGATGACACCACTGGCGACGATAATGCCAATTTTGTCTTGACCCCGGTCTCTTTCCTTCAAAGCAGGACGGATGTGATTTAAGTATTTTTCAAATGCAATCTGTTTGAAAGTGATGCCGTCCTTATCTTCACCGAGGAGCTCAATCAGTTCCGCGCGAACCTCATCACGGGTTTTCAACTCATCCACCAGGCCGAAGTTTAACGCCATCACGGCCGCATCCCCATCGGCTTTTGCCAGGTGATCCGGAATATTATTGATATAATCATCCAGACTTCGCGGGTCCAAACCCCGCTTTTGCGCAACAACTATTTTGTAATAATCCCATAAAATATTGAGCCAGGCGAGGTTGGCTTCTTTAGCGTAACGGGACATGCTGTCACGCAAAAAGGGTTCCATCGCCGATTTATATGTGCCGGCTTTAAAGACATGAAATTTTATTTTTAATTTGTCCAGGGCTGCTCGGTAATACTTTCGATAAAGGCCGAAACCATACAGCATTACGCCGCCCATCGGATTCAAATAAAGCTTATCTGCATAAGCAGCCAGATAATATTGATGTTGATTGAAGTAATCACCAAAAGCGAAAATTGTCTTGCCGCTGCTTTGGAATCGGTCCAGACCCGCCCCAATGGCCTGGAGTTTGCTGATACCGACACTTCTCATTTTTCCGAGGTCAAGGACCAGTAATTCTATGCGCTCATCGTCTTTTGCAAAATCGATAACATCGATAATGTCTTTCAAAAGCGTTTCTTCTTTAGCGGCTTGCCCGAAAATGTCGCTGGAGAGCACGGTTTCGCTTTTTTGTTCTACGATATTGCCTTGCGGGGATAGAATCAGCGCTGCGCCTTCGGGCACCTCCTCATCGCCGTCAAAAAAAACAACGGCAATCAAGAAAACAATCAGTAAGAGAAACAACAGATTGCCGAAAATACGACGCAAAGTGGATACACCGTTCCAAAAAAAACTTAAACCTCGTCGGATTTTACCCGGGGGCTTGTTCATGACGTTACGGCCTCAGATTTTTTCAGTCAAAATATAGTTATTGCCATAGATAGCTGTTTTTAATAACAATCACGAAAACACGAAATTTAAAAAGCACGAAATTTTATCATTTTCATTTTTTCGCATTTTCGTTCTTTCGTGCTTTCGTGATAAAGAGACCTTCATTTTTTGTTTCGGCCCTGCTGTTTTGAATTTTCTGTATATGAAGTTTAAATATAATATAAAACAATTTGAAAGTATTGCATAGTCTGTTTAAATAAAAAAATAGGGCGACCGCGAAGTCGCCCTATTTTTCTTTGTTAATGGTTGATGGTTGCGCCCAACAATTGAAAGATGACGTATTTAGTGAATCGTGATGTTTTTGGGTTTTTGCTTCTCAGGTTTGGGCACTTCAATTTTCAGCAGACCGTCCTTAAAATCCGCTTTGATCTTGTCTGAATCCACATCAGCCGGCAGGCTGAAAGCGCGCTGGAATTTTCCGTATGCCCTTTCGCGACGGTAGTAATTTTCCTCTTTGACTTCATTGTCATAAGTGCGTTCACCACTGAGTGTCAGAACCCGATCTTTCACGTCAACTGCGATGTCCTTTTTATCCATTCCGGGAAGTTCCGCCTTGATGACAACTTTGTCATCCTCATCATACATATCCACAACCGGGTGCCAGGTTCCCAGGCTCAGATCATCATCCGAGCGGCTGGGTAAGAAAAAAGAATCATCAAACAGGTGATTGAATTGTTTCTGAAATGTGTTCATCTCTCTCCAGGGATTCCATCTGACTAAGTTCATCATTTTTAAGCCTCCTTACATTCGGTTTAATTGTTTTGACTTCAAAATATTATCAATTCATTTTCTGACCAATATAATAAATACGATTTGGATGTTGTCAATATATTATTTAATATTTTTTATTGCATTACTTAAAATATGTATTAGTTTAAAGTAATGATGTGGGGAGGGTTCCAAAATTCGGGTGGTCTGGGGCGGTGGTCATGAATGGAAATTAAAGAAAATCTAATGGTTATAAACGACATCGCTTTGCCGCAGCCTTCATCAGGGGACCTGAGGGGCGGGCAATCGGTGCGGGCAACATTTAAAATAAAAACCACAAATGTTAGGAGGAATTTATTATGAGTAAAATTATCGGAATTGATCTAGGAACGACCAACTCTTGTGTCGCGATCATGGAAGGTGGCGACGCAAAAATTATTACCAATCCTGAAGGGGGTCGCACGACACCTTCGATTGTGGCCATTTCAGAAAACGCCGAGCGCCTGGTTGGCCAGATTGCCAAAAGACAGGCGGTCACCAATCCTGAAAATACGGTTTTTGCTGTCAAACGCTTGATCGGCCGCCGGTATGATTCTACGGAAGTGCAAAATGACATCAAGGTTCTGCCTTATAAAATCGAAAAGGCATCCAACGGTGCCGTGCAAATTAACTTGCGTGGAAAACCATACAGTCCGGCGGAAATTTCATCTTTTATTCTGGCCAACATTAAAAAGACGGCCGAGGAGTATCTGGGCGAAACGATTACCGATGCCGTCATTACGGTTCCGGCCTATTTTAGCGACAGCCAACGGCAGGCCACCAAGGATGCCGGGAAAATTGCAGGATTGAATGTATTGCGGATTATCAATGAACCCACCGCGGCATCGCTGGCCTATGGCCTGGACAAGAAAACCGATGAAAAGATCGTGGTATTTGATCTGGGCGGTGGCACATTCGATGTGTCGATTCTTGAAATTGGCGATGGTGTTTTTGAGGTGAAGGCCACCAATGGGGATACCCATTTAGGCGGTGAAGATTTCGACCTCAAATTAATCGATTACCTGGCCGATGAATTTAAAAAGGATCAGGGAATTGATCTCAGAAACGACAAAATGGCCCTGCAGCGGTTAAAAGAAGCCGCTGAAAAAGCCAAGATCGAATTGTCCACATCTGTGCAAACCGACGTTAATCTGCCGTTTATCACGGCAGACGCCAACGGCCCCAAGCATCTCAACTTAAAGATCACCCGGGCCAAGTTGGAGGGTCTGGTCGGTGAGCTCCTGGATAAACTGGAGCAGCCATGCCGGATGGCGCTTAAAGATGCCGGCTTTTCGGCTGCAGATATCAACGAGGTGATCCTGGTCGGCGGGATGACCCGCATGCCGGCTGTTCAGGAACGCGTTAAGCGCATTTTCGGTAAAGTACCCAACAAAAGCGTGAACCCGGATGAGGTCGTTGCCATGGGTGCTGCCATCCAGGGCGGTGTTTTAAAAGGGGATGTCGAAGATGTATTGCTGCTTGATGTCACACCCCTGTCTCTGGGTATCGAGACCCTGGGCGGTGTGATGACCAAGTTGATTGATAAAAATACCACCATCCCGGCAAAAAAGAGCCAAATCTTTTCAACTGCCGAAGATAACCAGCCGGCCGTGTCGGTCCACGTGCTTCAGGGAGAGCGCGAGATGGCCCGGGATAACAAAACCCTGGGACGCTTCGAGTTGATGGGTATTGCCCCGGCACCTCGCGGGATCCCGCAGATTGAAGTGACCTTTGACATCGATGCCAACGGGATTGTGGAGGTATCCGCCAAGGATTCGTCAACCGGCAAACAGCAATCGATCCGCATCACCCACTCTTCCGGTTTGTCTAAGGAAGAAATTGACCGACTGGTTAAAGATGCCGAGCTTCACGCGGAAGACGACAGGATCAAAAAAGAGCTGGTGGATGCCCGCAATTCAGCCGATGCGCTGATTTATTCCACCGAAAAAACCCTTAACGAATTGGGTGATCGGGCGGATAGCGGTCTAAAGGCTGAAGTGGAGCAGACCATTGCCAGCCTCAAGCGTGAATTCGAAGGTGAAAACAGTGCGGAAATCAAACGTCTGACGGAAACATTGACCCAGGCCTCCCATAGCCTGGCGGCATCAGCTTACCAGCAGGCCTCGCCCGGGGGGCAGCCTTATGACTCCCATTCACAGGGCGCACCTAACCCATCGGCCGGATCGTCTTCCGGTACCGATGAAGAGGTGGTTGACGCTGAGTATGAGGAAGTCAACTGAAGAAGGCCTATCGCCGATGCATCCATAAAAGGCGGCGTTCCCAATGTGGGCGCCGTCTTTTTCATACCTAAATTGAGCGGTTCAAATTTCAAATGCGCAGCCCTCCAGAGACGGATCTTCGACCTTAACAATAGCTCAACTTAGGATATTTAAAAAAAAACTTTCTTTCAGTTAAAAATCCGGCTATTAGTGGCTTGGGTGTGTTATTCACCACAGAAATCACGAACATTATTATTTAAATCGTAATTGAAAATTTAGAAGTTCTGAATTCTATCTCTGTGGTCCCGGTGTCCTCTTTGGTAAAATATTAATAGCGTAAAATCTAGTAAGTGCCTCATGAAAGCCGCCTTTCAAATAATCGGTATCGTAATATTGTCTTTCCTGTTAGTCGCGGGATTCTATTTTTATCTGGGTCTGCCGGATGTCAGCGGATTAAAAACTAAAAATCCCCGAACCACGGCATTAATGGTGCAGCGTTACAGGGAGGCGAAGAAAAGCGACGGGACATTCCGGATTCGGAAGCAGTGGATTGATCTGCAAGCCATACCGAAATTGATGCGGGATACGGTCCGGGTTACGGAAGACGCCAGTTTTTATCAGCACAAAGGTGTGGATTTTGCTGAATTAAAAGAAGCGCTGAAAAAAAATTGGAAAAAGGGCGAATATGTACGTGGTGCCAGCACCATTACCCAGCAACTGGCAAAGAATCTTTACCTGTCCACTGAAAAAAGCATCATCCGTAAAATCAAAGAATATTTAATCGCCATGCGGTTGGAAAGGAATTTAAGCAAAGATCGTATTTTCGCCATTTACCTCAATGTCATCGAATGGGGACCGGGGATATTCGGGGTGGAAGCGGCCTCTCAGTATTATTTTCACAAAAGTGTTCGCCAGCTGAATCTGGAGGAAATGGTCCGGTTGGTGGCCGTCATCCCGCAACCGTTAAAAATAAATCCCACCGAAAATGACGATTGGCTGAAATGGAAAGCCCGGTGGATTTTAGATGCCCTGAGACGATACGCCTATATTGATCAAATGCAATATCAAACCACCTACGACCTTTTTCAATAACCCTCTCAACCAAACCCGCCATCTTTTTAAAATAATTAACCGCAGATAGACGCAGACATCCGCAGATTGTATTATTGCCTTGGCCGACCTGGCCAAGGCAAAACTGCATGCCCTGCGGGCAATCAGTTTGTCAACATTCTAAAATTTAATTGTGCCTTACTAAAAACTCATTGGCACAGTAAGCCATATTTTTATGAATTTTTCCCGCGGAGCGGGATGGTATTTTTTGGCCGAGCAGGTTGCTCGGCCAAAAGGTCTGCGCTCATCTGCGTGCGTCTGCGGTTAAATTAATCAACAGTAATTTAATTATCGGAAACTTTATTCATTTTATGTTTTTCCAAAATAAGAAAAGCAGATTACTTGATTTAAGCATATTGCAATATTATTAATAATAATATATGTAAGATAGTAATGAATCTTGCAGTAAGGAGCTAAAAACCGAAAAGGCAGGGCAAAATGGCAAAAAAGAGTGAAAACCCACCGTTTCAAGAAATTACCTTACCACTGCCGTCATCGTCCGACTTAAGGGGCCGGCAGTCGGTTCGCGCAACCTTTAAATTATCAGCCAGGGCCATTGACGTGATCAGTATCGTGGCCACGCAACTGGGAATCAAACAAAAATCGCTCTTTGATCATTTGATCGAGGATGTGAAGTCGTTGAACGTTATTGCCAACGAAATCGAAGATGAAGCTTTCAGTGCGCTGGATCGCATTCAAAAGACCTTTGTTGTCAGCCGGCGCACGCTAACATGCCTGGAAGAAACATCACGCCAATTCAATGCACCGCGGGATGCGCTGGTGGAGTATTCGATTCAGCGATTATTGCCGGTAATGACAAAGGAACGGGAAAGACATACAAAACGCAAAGAGGTATTAAATGATATAAATGCACACCTGGAACAGGGGCTAAAAATATTGCAGAAAGCCCAATCAATTTTAGGTTTGGAAGATCCGGTTTATGCCAAATTTGAATCCGCCATGCAAGGATTGGCAAATGCCCAGGCGCATATCGAAAATTATGTAAGAAAAGGAAATGTGATTGAGGACTTTTAAATGGTGGCGTTTTTTTAAGACTGCCTGAAAAGTGGCGTGATACGAGAACCTATCTCAAAAATCGCAGATCATGCCCAAGGGCAAGGCGCAAGCCGACGCAAAAGCGCAGCATACATGTAAGTATGTGAGCATTTTAAGGAGGTTTGCAACGCCGCCATTGGGTATTAGATGCATTTTGGAGATAGGTTCTAATTTTATTTAGGCGTTAGCGAAAGGACCCCCTCATCCGTATTCAAATCCATTTTAAACCGGCTTAGATAATTTAAACCCAGCAGCCCCATATCCGGCTGATTGGGAATATCCAACACGAGCGCTTTGACATTATAGGTCTCAAGCCCCTCCAAACTGATAGAGTCCAGAACCACCTCAGGGGCAGAAATGACACCGCCGGCCGTATAAACCGTGCGCCGCGGATTCCGGACCGTTATGATGATACCTAGATCCGCTGCTGTGGAATAGGGTATGGTCACCATTGACGCGCCCGTATCAACAATAAAGTCTTGTGACTTCTCCTGATTAAGAGAAGCGGTAACCGGTATTTGCCGGGCACCCGGCACAAAACGGATTATAATTTTTCCTTCCAGTCCTTTCAATTCGGCAATCTGGGACTGTAAGCTCCCAACCTGCGACTGGAGGGCCGGCGGGTAATTTTTGGCCGCTAAAAGCCTCTCCGCCAATGCCCAGTCGTTTTCTGCCAGGGCTAATTTTACGCCGAACAGATGAATGTTGAGATCATCCGGCAGTTGCTCGCCGCCGCGTTCATAGACCTGCCAGGCATCCTGAATATCTCCGCCTTCAAGCAAAGCATTTAGCCAGTTTTGATAAAGGTCGGAATGCAGTTTAGTCAGCTGAGCCTTATCCTGATCTTTTTTCGGCTGCCAATTTGCGATCACATTTTCCGTTAAATTAACCGCTTCTTCAAAACCATAACTTTGCGCCGTCAGGATAACCACATCCGACATCAAAGAGACATCGTTTGCTTGCGCGAGGACCTCGTCATCAAAATAATTGGCCACCTGAACCCCAAAACCATCCTGAACCGCCCGTGCAATCAGTAAACGCAACTGACTTACGATCGCATCGGGCTGCAAATGAGCAGGCGTCTCTTTAACAGACAGCCTTGGGTTGAATCGAAAGGCCTGGGTAAACGCCTCTAACCGATCTAGATCCGAATAATCATCCGCCATTGTCAGGGCCAGGGCAAACTCTTCTTCGCGGCTGTTGGCAAAAGTGAGTCTGTAATAATCATCGACCCGAATCTCAACCCGAAGATTGCTGCTTTCATCGCCTGCCCATAAAAAAGCGCCTTCGACAACATCGGCAAAGGTCCAGCCGACCACTCGATCTGCCTGAACAAATACGCCGGAATCGTTTCTGCCGTCCGGGATGGCCCCTTTAAAAAAATTCCCCTGCCTGCCGATACTCCCGATCTCAATCGGCTCGGGCGGATCTCCGGATCTAAGCGCCTGCCAGGTTAGCGGTTTGTCCGCAGACCATGGATAAAGATCCGGACTTTCTATGTTCAGGTCCTCCCGGATGCGCCACAGACTGATTTGATCCAGATCGCTGGTAATACCGCCTTCAATTTCCAGCTGATTTCCGGAACTCATCTGAAGAACCCAATTGGATCCTCCCAGACTGCTCCTGGTGGGCACCGCAACCCATCCGCCGCCAACCACGGGCACCGTAATTTCTGAGACAAGCTTTCCGGTGACATCTTTAATTCGAAGCACCCCTACTGGAATATTTAACGGTTCGACATCGGATTCACTATCTGTGACGGGTTTAACAGGCGAAGCCTTCTCAGACAATTCGGCTTGACGGGGGGTCGAAGCCGGCTTTTCGGTGGCGGCGACTTTCGATTTTGCCGGCGGCGGTATAGTGGGATTCGAACGATAATAATAAAGAACGCCAAGGGCAAACAGAATAAAAACAGCAACCGGCAGCCAAAGCCTGTGCGCCTTTTTTACCGGTACTTCATGCAGGGATGCGCCGCAGTTATAACAAATATCAGACTCGATGGGATTTTTGATCCGGCATTGAGGACAGGCGATAATTTTATCGTCATTGGCTGTATCGGTGTCCATAATTAAAACCTAGCCTTGATCGGCTTAAAGTCAAGCGGATGAGGGCGCCATGTAAACGATGCATGCTTTAAATTATAGCATAATTTTATGGGTGTCCCAAATCAATGGGGAATTACAGGCATACCGCGTGAAAACGAAAATTTTATCTTTTAGCAGCCGGCGTAATAAAACAAAATTAATTGCGCCACCACGCCAACATTGCCCGAATTATGAACTTCTATCCTCTTTACTATCCGGCACAACAAATAAGGTAAGTCCCTCCATTTTTTTGACGCGAACAGGCTGTCCCTCTTCAATCGGAGGTCCTTCTCCGACTTTTTCAGCTCGCCAGCGCTCACTGTGTATCTGGATATATCCTGCTGGATCCAGTTTCTCTTTGGCAACACCGCGCTCACCGATCATTGAGCGCGACCGCCCGGCTGGATCCCAATCATAGGCGCGCCAGATAAACGGAAACAAAACCACGTCTTTGACGATCCAAAAACCGATAATGCTCCCTAAAAGCCAGACCGGAATTACAACCCAATACTGAATCACAATCAGGATCAGGATCATGGCCACAAATTCCGGAATATTCAGCAGTATGTATTTAAAATATACCGGTCTTGGTATTTTTCTGAGTTCAAACACGCTGATAGTCGGCTACGATTAGTGTTAAATCATCATCCAGCGCTTTTTCCGAGGGTTTCCCCGACCAGTTGAATAATTGCCGATGGATTTCGGTGGCGTTCTGGAATAAAGGCGCAAATAAAAAAAGAACACTTAAAATGATAAATGGAAACATTTTGCGGATCAAGGCGCGCATTGATCAAAACCACACATGCCTATTGCTGTTTGAGAAAACCTCTAACCTGCGAAAGGTTTTCCGGAGCCGCAATCAGCAGGTGATCGCTGATGCGTTGTCCGTCCAGGTATTCATTGAGGTGGAATTCGCTGCCGTCAATTTTGCAGATTTTTCCGCCGGCAGCCTCTACAATCACCCGCGCTGCTGCCAGCCCCTGAAAGGATTCATTGGCGATGATGGCCGCATCGGCGCGCCCCATGGCCACATAACAAATATGGGCCGAGGCGCATCCCAGGGATCGCACCTTACCGGGAAACGTCGAATGGTAATTTTGATGAAATCGAGAGTAGGTTAACAGGAGGCTCTCATCATCAATATCTCCTGCGGTAGACACGCTGATCTTATCGTTGCCCCAAAATGCGTCTTTGCCGGCTCGGGCGTGAAACAGATCACCGGTAACGGGCATGTAAAACACACCAAATATCGGCCAAAAATTTTCCAATAGCGCAATAGACATGCCCCAGACGGGTATGCCGCCCTGGAAATTGGCCACCCCTTCCAGGGGATCAAATATCCAAAGGTACCCTTTTCCCCCGTGGGAGTAGTCTTCATTTACTTCGCCGAAGCTGAACATTTGATGCTCGGGAAATTGCCGGCTTAATCGATCTTGAAACACATCGGTAAGTTGAATTTCGGCCTCGGTAACCACACTTTCGTCAAATTTTAGATTTGGTTTGCCTTTGCCGTAATAGGCCATCGCCTTCTCGCCTGTATGATGGATGACATCCATCGCAAATTCGCTTAACTTATCGATCCCAGGGGCCATAACACCTCCTTTAATAGAAAACCATAGTGTTTAGTATTTAGTGTTTCGTGTTTAGCATGGAAGCGACAAAACACCAAATAGAAAAAAACAGTGCCTAAATTGCACTAAAGTTCGAAGAGCCTAAAATTCAGGTGTCGCTGTGCTCCATCGTTTATTAAAAGGGACAGAATTCCTCAACTTTAGTCACTTTAGATCACTTGTAACTTTAGTCACTCTACTTAGCGGTTAATCCTTTGTAATCTTAATCACCACCAATGTAACGTCATCTTCGGGTGCACGGTCACCCAGAAAGGCATTAAAGGTATTGAAACTGGCCGTCAGCATTTCCCGGGCAATGGCCCTGGGATTCTGGCGAATGATTTGATAGATGGGTTGCTTTCCGAACATTTCCCCTTTAGGATTGCGCGCCTCCCAGAGCCCGTCCGATCCCAGTACGATGATCTGGCCTTTTTTCAGGCCTGTTTTCTGAAATTGTTCATAGCGCCCACCGGCATCTACCCCAAGGGCTATACCCGCACCGCGGAGTTCTTCAAAGGCATCTGTTTCCGGATCATAAAAAATAGCGGGATCATGCCCGGCACGGACCCAATAAAGACACATGTTTGAAGGATCAATCGTCAGGTAGAACAGGGTCATAAAACCGCCTGATTCCTCAAAATCACGGGTCATCTGAAGGTTGACGTCAGATACAACATCTGCCAGATTGCCGGGCAACGCGGATCGTTGTCTGAGAAAAGCCCTGGCGGTCGCCATCATCAATGCGGACGGAATACCGTGTCCGGACACATCCCCGATGACGACGCTAAATTCCCCGGGCTGCGATTCACCGGTTTTCAGGAAATCATAATAATCCCCACCGGTTTCATCGCAGTAAACGATGGTGGCCGCAATATCCAGGCCTTCGACTTCGGGGTTCTTCCGGGGCAAAAGGGTTTGCTGTACTTCCTGGGCCAGATAAAGGGATTGCCGGATCTGGTCCCGTTCGATAAGGCCTTCGGTCATCTCGTTGAAGCCATCTCCCAGAACACCCAGTTCATCGTTTGAAACCACCCGCACTTTTTGCTTTAAATGCCCTTTCCTCACCCGGCGGACCAGCACCATCATGTCGATAATCGGTTGAATGATCGATTTGCCGGAAAGGACGTTTAATCTGGCAGCAACAAATACAAAAATAACACCCAGAACAATTGAAAAAATAAGGAACTCCCGGCCAAATTCAACAGCTGAAACATCGGATCCTTCCATCTCCCATAAAATAAATGCAAGGGTGCCCACCAGAATAAGCATCGGTGCGAGCGTGCCGACGCCATAAAGAATCCGGATCCTTCTAAGAATTGAAAATTTTACGGTTCCCGATATCTTTGCCAGCTTGCCGTCGGGGAATAATATCCGCACCAACCGCATTCGGCTGTAGGCTTCCACCAGATAAAACGAAATAATGGCGGAAATATAACCGACCATAAAACCGCGGAACACCACAAAAAAACCGATCCGAAGCGGCGCATTTCTAAATACCATGAAAAATATCCCTAACAGGGCGGTTAAACCGATCCACATGGCAAAGTTGACCAGGCCAATAATAACAGGCAAATTTAATATCCGGCGTCTGGCCTTTTCCTCAAGAGCGGCTTCAATTTTCAATCCCTGACGCATGCGCTTTATCATCCTGGCAACTGGGCGCTGGACGATATATTGGAACGTAATTCCGATACAGATCACGACGGGATAAAATGAAAGGATCACCACCCAGCCGCCGGCTAATAGAAAGGCCCTCTGGATTTTAAAAAAGTCAAGCGGGGTGAAAAGATTCAGCAGGGCAATGATAAAGAACCCTAAAAGATTTGCGCCGACATTGCGGATATAAAGTTCGATGAGACGGATTTTCTGAAAAGAAGAATCCAGCGTGGTCTTCAAGCTCAATGTCCTTTCCGCCGGGGAGCCGCGCCCGTTGATTAGAAGTGGTTTGAAAACAAAATAACCGGTCATGTAAAAAGGATCAAGAGGAAATAAAACCTAGACGGCGCTTTTTTTGTAAGGGGCTTATTGAAGTGCATAAAGAATAATATCTATCCATGGGCAATAGCACTTGACTCACCTGAAATAGTGGAATAATGGATCTTTGGGCACGCAGTGAAACTTTAGCGCTATGTGGGGTCTAGCGGATTTGATCTATTTCTATTCCCAGCATTCCTATAAACAGCATTGGTGTAACGCACGGTTCAATAAATGCTAGATGACTTAAATTAGCAATACATCTAAAATTATATTTATGGATGAGGAGGGATTCACATGGGCCAATATACGCCAACACGGGAGGAAGCACTCGCACTGCTGAGGCAATACAACAAAAACGAAAGTCTGATAAAACATGCGATGGCGGTGGAAGGCGTCATGCGCTATATTGCCCGCAAGCGGGGTGAGGACGAGGAAAAATGGGGTGTCGTCGGCCTGATTCATGACCTGGACTATGAGCAGTTTCCGGATCAGCACTGTAAAAAAACCGAGGAAATACTCAAAGAAAATGACTGGCCCGAAGAGTATATCCGCGCGGCGGTCAGCCACGGCTGGGGAATTTGTACCGATGTCAAGCCCGAATCGGATATGGAAAAGGTTCTGTATGCCATCGACGAACTCACCGGATTGGTGGTCACCTCAGCCCTGGTGCGGCCGTCTAAAAGCGTCATGGATATGAAAACCAAGTCCGTGAAAAAGAAATGGAAGCAAAAGCAGTTCGCTGCCGGAGTGGATCGCTCTATTATTGAAAAAGGTGCCGAAATGTTAGGCGTGGAACTTGGCGAGCTGATCACCGACACCATCATGGGCATGCGCGCTGTGGCCGAAGAGATCGGTTTGAAAGGAAATGTAGAATAGAATCAAATCAAGCATCCGGCCTTAGCCGGCCGCGATAGAGCGAGAAGTAAATCCCGCTGATACCAAGGACTGAAGAGATAATAAACACCACCTTTATACTTTTTATCAACATGGGATAATATTCCGGCGTAATCTGAGCCCGGCCGATAAAGAGCGCAAATACCAGCGTTGCAATTCCCATACTCAGCATCTGGCCCAAAAGCCGCATGGTCCCCACCGAGGCAGAAGCAATTCCGTAAAAGCGTTTGTCCACCGAACTCATGATCGCATTAATGTTGGGCGATGAAAACAGGCCGGTGCCAAGGCCCAATAGTATCATGCTGGTAATAATAAACATTAGCGTGGTATCATTACCCAGAAAAATCAAAAGCACCAAGCCCAAGGCGGTGATAGCCATGCCAATCGATGATATTACGCGAGGCTCCTTTCTGTCTGAAAGCCTACCTGCATAAGGAGCAGAAATCGCCATGATGATCGGCGTGAATACCAATATCGTTCCGGCTCCCTGAGGGGCTAAACCTTTAATGTATTGCAGATAAAGACTTAACAAAAAAAATGCGGCAAATGTTGCGCAGTAATTGATCAGTGCGGCCAGGCAGGAAAACGCATAGACACGATTGGTGACAAAAAGGTTAACCTCAAATACCGGATGCGAGACAAACCTTTCCCATTTAACAAACGCGACCAGCCCCACAAGACCGGTTAGAATTAAAATAATACTCAGGGTCCCCGGTAAAATTGAAATGCCGTACATAATTGCGAAAATTGCCGTAGCGTAAATGATGGAGCCGGTTAAATCGAATTTTTGATCCGCTGCGTCTTTCCATTCTCCTTTTAATTTAAAAATAATAAGCAATATGACGATCACACCGAATGGAAGGTTGATCAGAAAAAGACTATGCCAGCCAAGATAATGGGTTAAAAAACCGCCACAAAACGGCCCTAAGGACAAACCTATATAAACCGCGGCCACAGCGATACCCAGGACCTTTCCCCGTTCCTGGACAGGATAAACCGAGCTTAAAATCGCAATACCGGTGGCAAAGCACATGGCGCTGCCGGCACCCTGAAAAATTCGGAAAAAGATCAACATGGGTGCCGAGACCGAAAATGCGCAAAGTAAAGACGTAATCGTAAAAAGACTCATCCCGAGCATGAAGATCTTCTTCCGGCCATAAATATCCGACAGTTTTCCAAAGGGCACCAGGGTCACAGCCGCGGCCAGCAGATAAGATGCGGCGATCCAGCTTAACATGACCGCATCGGCGTTCAGTTCCCTTCCGATGTCCGGCATCGCGATATTGATCGAAGACATCATAAATGGAGTAAGAAAGGCACTTAGTGAGGCAATTATCAGGGCGGTTAATTTGGCGGCTCTATCATTCATCGAAATGCAATCCCCTCAATAAAGCTGGTTTATGATTTAATCAACATTTCATAAAATCCTTCAACAGTCAATTGGATAGAATCCGCTTGACCGAACTGCCACTTTGTGGTACCAATCGCCCGGTATGATATAACCCCGCGGCTGGGTATCGCCCTAAAGTCGTTTCAGTGTTTTTTCCATTTTAATTCGGTGAATACCGCTATTGCCACGAACGAAAGGAACGAAGGAAAATCAGCCATGGAGCAATTAAAAGTTGAAGACGTGAAAGAATTTTCGACCGAGAAACGGATACGGAAAAAGCTGTTGGGATCTGACAGGATCGTTGCCGAGTTTGTGTGCTGCGCGCCCGGATCAACGAAATCGACAGCCTAGCGTAAGGTACAGCTGGAAATGGGCGATCGGCTAACAAAACCAAATGAAGTTCTTGATAGATTGTAACAGATGTGAAATGAAAGTGAAAAATGTGATGCGCATTAATTCGTTCTCGAAGCGAAAGGAGGAAAGTCATGCGAATAGCGGTAATGGGGACAGGCGGAACAGGCGGCTATTTTGGAGGGCTCCTGGCGCGGGCCGGAGAAGAGGTAACCTTTATTGCCCGCGGCGCACATCTGGAAGCAATTCGCAAAAACGGTCTTGCCATAAAATCCGTTCTGGCCGGTGATTTTACAATTTCCGCTAAAGCCACGGATAATACTGATGATATGGGTCCGGTCGACTTTGTCTTATTCTGCGTCAAGGCTTACGATAACGCTTCAGCAGCTGACCAGATCCGGCCTTTAATAGGACCGGACACAGTCGTTCTTTCGGTGCAAAACGGCATCGACAATGAGCAACAGATTGGAAAAGTGATCGGGTCCGAACATATTGTGGGTTGTGTCTCTTACGTGTCTTCAACAATCGAGTCCCCCGGCGTCATTGCGCAAACGGGGGGACCCGGAAAAATCGTTTTCGGAGAAATGCAGGGCGGTAGGAGCGCTCGAACTGAGACCCTCCAGAGTACGTTAGAAAATTCCGGCATCACGGCCGAGCTTCATTCGGATATTCAGACTGCCTTGTGGCAAAAATTCCTCGGCATCTGCGGCGTAAACGGTATTACCGCCCTGACACGGCTGCCCCTGGGAGAAATTCTGGCATGTGAGGAAACGCGTAATCTGATGCGGGGCACCATGCAAGAAGTCGAAGCGGTTGCGCGGGCAAGCGGGGCCGCCTTGCCTGAGGGCAGTGCCGATCAATCAATGGATTTTTTTAGCAGCATGGGACCCTCGGTGCGGGGCTCGATGTATTATGACCTGGCCGCCGGCCGGCGGCTCGAGCTGGAGGTCCTGAATGGAACGGTTGTTCGCCTTGGAGGCGAACACGGGATCCCGACGCCGATTAATTTTGCCATATATGCGGCCTTGAAACCATACCTGAATGGGCAACCTTCCACGACATGATCGAAGATGATTTTGCCGGAAACCGTTATTCGCAATAAAAGCAATTATGGATAAATAAAAGTGAATTATAAATATCTTAAAATACGAATTGAAGATCAGGTCGGATGGATCTCGTACGATCGTCCGCCAATTAATTCCTTTAACTGGGAAAAGCTGCGCGAGGTCCCGGCAGCACTGGATGACTTGCTCAAGGACCCCCAGGTACGCGTTATCGTTTTTGCCAGCGCCAATGAAAAGTATTTCAGCACCGGAGCGGACCTTAAAGTATTTGATGGCATCGGAACCGAAGGAATGGCTGAGTGGGTCTCAATCTGTCATGGCCTGGTATCGAAAATGCGTCGATCACCGAAGCCGCTGCTGGCAGCTATTCACGGAGTTGCTGCCGGCGGCGGCTTGGAAATGGTGCTGCATTGTGACGTTCGTTTTGCATCCTCCGATGCGCGCCTGGGTCAGCCGGAAATAAACATCGGCTTCATACCGCCGGTGGGCACAACCCAGGCTCTCGCAAGACTGATCGGGCGTCCGCGGGCCATTCGATACCTGTACGAAGGAACGCTGGTATCTGCCGAAGAGGCCCTTGCGATGGGACTGGTCGATTTGATTTATCCTCCCGAGCGTTTGCATGCAGAGGTTCAGACATATGCCGAATCGCTGGCACAAAAATCGGCCGGGGCTCTTGCCGCCATCCGAAGAACAGTTACAGAAGGCGGTGCCGTGTCATTCGAAGATGGCCTGAAGCTGGAATACGAAACTGCCGTTGCGCTTTCAGGAACCAATGATTTTTCAGAGGGAATTCGTGCCTTTCTGGAAAAACGCACACCGAAATGGGAATAGTCAAGGGGATGTAATCATGAATTCGCCCGGCCACGATCTGGCAGTGACCCTGAATGCGTCTCATGCTTTCAAACAATATATCAACGATTTACCCTCAAGCGCCTGGGGGCAGCAGAGTGCATGCGACCGATGGACCGTCTGTGACGTCATCGTCCACATGGTGAATGTGAATAAGGCCTTCGCTGCTTTCATATCTCGCGGCCTGCAGGGGATTCAAGCCCCGCCGGAGGGCGCAACAGCGCCCGGAACACTCAGTGCATCCTCGGCTGCAGAAATATGGCATAAGTCGGTCTTATCGGTTCGCAAACGATTGGGAAACGAAATTCTGAGTCGCTTCACTGCGTCCAGCGATCATCTGGATAAACTTCTCGCTGATCTCAAAGACGCTGATTGGGAAAAGCCCTGTTATCATCCTGCCGCAATCTTTCCGGTGCGCCGGTTCTTAAATTCCTGGACCAGCGAATTGGTCGTGCATGGCTGGGATATTCGATCCCGATTGGAGCCTGGGGCAAAACTCTCAGCGGACGCTGTTCCACTGGTATTGAATTACATACCTTCATTCGCCAATTGGTTATTCTGGCCGACGGGCGGATTACCGGAACCCGTATGCTATCGTTTCGAATTGAACGGACCCGGAAGTCGGGATATTGATATTGTTGTTGCTGGCGGCAGGGTCGATATCGATAAAGCCGGTAACAAACCGTCTAATGTGACCTTTCGCTGCAGCACAGAGATTTTTGTGCTCATGATATACGGTCGACTGCAGGTTGAAGATTTAATCGCATCCGGCAAGCTTCTGGCAGAGGGTCCCGGCACCTTAACAAAAGATTTCGGTCATATGTTCAAAGGCGCTTAGCAGTGGTTTCAAAACCACTTCCGGTGAATAGTTCAGGAAGGCGACGGGACCTTTGGACGAAACGCTGGAACGTATCAACTTATTTAACTTCCGAACGCCTTTGCGGCACACTGGTAACCGGTTTGTAATTCACCTCTTTTGCCAGATTGCCCGATTACACGCCGGCCCGGCTGGTCTTGCTGCCGGGCTGAACGCCAACCACTCGAGCCTCTATCCGTTTTTTAAAATGTCCGACTCGACAGTTCATTTTTTATCGTTTGTTCCAATCTCAACCGGTTTCCAACCTTAAGGATCCACCATTTTTTTCAAACAGGGGTCGCGTCTTCGATTGCCTTTTTTAAAGCTGGCACGGGTGTTTCCAGTGAGCAAACAGTCTGGGTTTGCGAGTGGAAAAATAAAATGTCTGAATGTTGTACAGCGGGTCAATCGAAGACTTGACCCCCTCTTCTCAGCCCGGTTACAGCCGATCGTCGCTCAAGTTATTTTTATTAATTGCCGATATTTATATGAATACCCAGCTCAAATAAGTGGTCTTGCGCTTGATGAAATTCGGCGACGGATCCGCACGGATTAAACCATCTTCACATGCGGGTTTGGGGCTATCACTGATTTTCGGGTTCATGACCCCACTGGGCAATTTAAAATAATAAATTCAAAATTTTATTTATGATTCGCGCCATTCGGACAATCGCGTTACAACCGAGGTTGAACGTATTATTTCAGAGGCCTTCGTCGATGGAGATCGTGCCTGATAATCGGCCGGATCCGACCGAACATAAGCGCAGATGGTGGTTTGAAGGATTTACTTTTTTTGAGGTGATGATCGTGGTGGCAATCATTGCCACCCTGAGTGCAATCGCGATCCCCAATTATATAAATTATCGATACAAAGCGCAAATCGCCGCAACTATAGCAGAAATCCATTTGCTGGAGAAAAAAATCCACCATTATGTCGTCGACAATAACGACTATCCGGGTAGTCTCGATGATATTGGAACAGGTCCCTTTATCGATCCATGGGGAACGCCTTACGCGTATTTAAAAATTGCCGGCGTTGATCATAAAGGCGGTGGCAAAACGGATAAAAGACGGAAAGATCATAATATGGTACCGGTAAACTCGGATTACGATCTTTACAGTAAGGGCCGGGATGGTGACAGCAAAGCCCCCTTTACGGCAAAACACAGCCTGGATGATATCGTCCGCGCCAATGATGGCCAATTTGTCGGGTTGGCCGTCGACTACTGATGCAGGAGCAGCAAATGAAAATTAAAAAATCATTTTTCCAAAGCAAACTTGCCCGGCGCATCTTTTTAATGTTCGTCGCGTGCGCACTGCTGCCTATTGCCGGACTCTTCATCCTGTCTTTCAGTCAGGTCACCGCGCAGCTCAATGCACAAAGTCACAAGCGTCTTCAGCAATCAACCAAGTTGCAAGGTTTATCCGTTTACGAAAGGCTGTTGTTTCTGGAGGCGGAGATGCAGCTTTTTTCATCTTCTTTTGTCAAAATGAACTATCAGAAATTAAGCAAAATACCGGCGAAGGATTTAAGCGATCAGTTGAAAAAGCGCTTTAAGGGCCTGCAGCTCTTTGATGGTAACATCGCCACGATAGAATTTTTCGGACAAATAAAAAGCCCGCCGAATCCAACGCCGGCAGAAATTGCGCACATTAAATCGGGCAAAACAGCCATCAGAACGATACATTATCCGGATTCCTGGCCTCGACTCTTTATGTTGCGGTCAATGGATCGGAATGCGCCGGACGCCGGCTTCATCTTAGGTGAAATTAATCCGGCCTACTTGTGGGGGACAAGCCATGACAGCACCTTACCCCCGGATGTAAAAATCTGTATCCTGGATGAATCAAATAATTTACTGTTCAGCTCCTTAAAACACGCCGAGGGCTTATCAGATCAAATTGAGCACCGGATGAAAACCGCCGATTCCGCTGTATTCGAAATGATGCATAAAAAAAGCAGATACGTGGCGAGTGGTCGAAACATATTCTTAAAACCAAATTTTCTGACATCGAATTGGACCATCGTGCTGCTTCAATCTGGAGCCGATGTGCTCGCCCCCTTATCCAATTTTAAGAAAATGTTTCTCCTCGTCGCCCTCATGTCTTTATGGGTGGTCCTCCTTCTCAGCATTACAAACATCCGTAAAAGTCTCGTGCCGCTGGAATTGCTCAAAGAAGGCACCCATCGGATTGCAAAGAAAGACTTTGAAAGCAGCGTTAAGGTGCGGAGTAATGATGAATTTGAAGAGCTCGCGGATGCGTTTAATGAAATGTCCACCCGTTTAAGCAAACAATTTAAAACCCTGGTTACAAAAGCTGAAATCGATCGGGCTATCCTCTCGTCACTGGAAACGGAAAAAATTGTCAAAACCGTTATGACGCGGATGCGTGAATGCTTTTCCTTCGATTCAGTCAGCATAAGCCTTATTAACTCCGAAAAAGACCTTGCCGCTCGAACGTATATTGGATCAGCCGATCAAGAGAGAGAAATCAGCAAAGAGTTCATTAAAATTGAGCTCCATGAACTGCAATCGCTCTATTTAAATCCAAAATATTTCTTTATCGATGGAAATCGGAAAATCCCAACCTATCTCGTGAATCTGGCGAAAGGCGGTTGCAAGTCCTTTTTGGTTTTACCGGTTTTCCTGCAAGAAAAAGTGTCCGCCATCATCGCCTTTGGGCAATCGGACCAAATGGTACAGAGCGAAGAAGATCTCAACCTGGCTCGTCAAATGGCGGACCAGGTGGCGGTTGCCCTGGCAAATTCGAATCTTATCGAAGAATTAAATCGACTTAACTGGGGTACTTTGAAGGCACTGGCGCGCACGGTTGACGCAAAATCTTCCTGGACTGCCGGTCACTCTGAAAGGGTTGCTGAAATGGCACTTAAAATTGGAAAACAGCTAAATATCAATGATAACTTGCTTGTAAATTTACAGCGCGCTGCCTTTCTGCACGATATCGGTAAAATTGGGGTGCCGGTGGCCATTCTCGATAAACCCGGCAAGCTTAGTGATGAAGAATTTAGCGCCATAAAAGCGCATCCGCAAATAGGGGCGCGTATTTTAGAGCCGATTAAAGCATATGATGAAATCATACCCATGGTTTTACAACACCATGAGAGCTTCAATGGGAGGGGATATCCGCATCGCATTTCCGGCAATGCCATTAGTTTAGGGGCGCGTATTTTAGCAGTGGCCGACGTTTTTGATGCGCTGAAATCGGATCGGCCTTACCGATCCGGAATGCCCCTTGAGCAGGTTATGGAAATAATTACAAAAGAAGCCGGTTACCAGTTTGATCCGAAAGTTGTAACGGCTTTATTAAACGTATTGGAATGGCAGGGTGAGAAGGCCGCCTAGCCCCGACCAATCGTGAGGCAATTTATCACCGGCCAAAATCACAGGAAAAAGAGGCAACATGAAATACAAGAAAAACAATCGGAAAATAAAAAACTATTTAATAATGAAAAATGTTCAGCTGAAGATAGCCATTACAAATCTTATCTATATGTTCTTGTTTCTTGTTGTGGTTGTTCTAGCTATCTTGTCGCCCCTGTATTTGGACATTTTCCAATCAGCTGAACTGTGCAACCAATATTTTTCGGCGAAAATGTTTATTGTTTTGCTTGAAAGACTAGCATATTCGCTGGTTATCCTGTTAATTCTGGCATTCCTTCATCAGATTGTCATTACGCATAAAATTTGCGGTCCACTCGTCAATTTTATGAATACATTTAAAAAAATCTCCGAAGGAAACTTAACGCGAAAAATATTATTACGCCGCCATGATTTTCTCCAGGAAGAAGCCAGCCGGGCGAATGAAATGATCGATGTGCTTTCAAACTCCGTATCAAAAATCAAAAATGAAAACAGGCTACTGCGTATGACTCTGGCGGACGCGATGAAGGGCGGGGTGGAAGCCGAAAAATTGGATGAAATCCTTCAAAAAGCAATCGAACATGCAGATCATTGCAATGAACACTTATCGAAATTTAAGATTACCGAAGAATTTTATACAGAGGAGAACTAAATGTCTTCGCATGCCGATCAAATTACAGATGTGTACTTGAAAGGACAGACGCAGACAAACCAAATAATCTCTTCACGCTTGCCTGCGCCTGACTTCAAAAAAAAATGACTCATCCGATTTTAATGACCACAAAACCGGCATTGGGTCTTTTCACCAGCAACTGAACGTTGTCGTCTTTTTCAACTTCAGCGCGTAATTCGGAAACGGTGGTGACCGGTTTGCGATTGACCTCTTTGACCAGGTCCCCCTGGCGAACACCGGCCTCATCTGCTTTGCTGCCGGGCTCGACACCGACAACCAGTACGCCTTTTTCGGTTTCCGAATGACCGAACCGTTTTGCCGTTTCCGGCGTGGCTTCTGCAATCCGTATCCCCAATCTTTCGCTATCTTCCGATTTACGCTGTGCCAGTTGTCCGGAATCATCGCGCTTGGCAATTTCGACATTTACCGTTTTCTCTTTTCCATCTCTTAGGAGCGTAACCGTCGTCTTTTTGCCCACCGGAATTGAGGCAATGGTTGCCGTCAGTTCACGGCTTGAATTGACGGGTTTGCCGTCTACTTCAATGATGACGTCTTTGGCTTTGATGCCGGCCTTATCGGCAGGATCGCCTTCAAAAACCTGGGCCACAAGAACACCCTCTTTCTGCTTGAGTCCGTAATATTCAGCCAATTCCGGGGTTAGGTCCTGAATGCCCACACCTAGCCAGCCGCGGGTAACGGAACCGTGCTCCTTGAGCTGGGCAAAGATTCCCTGTGCCAGATTGATGGGAATGGCAAAACCGATTCCTTGACCCTGGGCAACGATAGCAGTGTTGATGCCGACCACCTCCCCGTTCATATTCAGAAGCGGACCACCGCTGTTTCCGGGGTTAATCGAAGCATCGGTTTGAATAAAATCGTCGTAAGGCCCATTGCCAATCACGCGTCCTTTGGCACTGACAATACCGGCAGTTACCGTCTGCTCAAGACCGAATGGACTACCAATGGCCACCACCCAGCTGCCGACCGTAAGTTTATCTGAATCACCCAACTTCAGCGGCGCCAGATCAGAGGCGTCCTTTATCTTTATAAGGGCTAAATCCGTATTGGGATCGCGACCGATAATTTTCGCGTCAAATTCCTTTTCGTTCGCTAACCGGACCTTTATTTCATCTGCACCGTCAATCACATGATTGTTGGTAACAATGTAACCTTTTCGATCGATAATGAATCCGGATCCCAGACTCCTTTGCTTAAAGTCCGGTGCCTGCTCATCAGAAAAGGGCCCGAAGTTATCGAAGGGATTTTTGTGCTCAAAAGGATTGCCAAAAAAGTGACGAAACACCCGACCGCCGCCCTTGACGGTCTTTACCGTGCGAATGTTAACCACTCCGGGCTGGGCGTCTTTGGCAAGCTCACTAAAATTGGCCGGGACCATCATGGCTTTGGATTCAACTTCAGGCGATTTCTTCGCCATTGTTTCCGTCTCGAAGCCATATCCCCAAATGAATCCGACCATCGCCAAAATCATAACGCCAAAAATAAGTTTTCTCGTTGGTTTGCTTTTCATGGCTTGTACCTCCTTGTGATTAAATAGAACTGACATACTGCGTTATTTAACGATTAAAATAGTACAATGAAATGGCCGGAACATGACCTGAAAATGACCAAAAAGTCATGTTAGAACCGATGTAAGTTGAACCATATTGGGAGCCTAAAAAGAATTCATTGATTTAACGGGAGGTTATTGGAGTAATGGAGTGATGGAGTAGTGGAGTAGTGGAGTAATGGTAATATGAGAGGGGAAAATTCTAATAAATTCAAAGAATCCCAACACCCCAATACGCCAGATATTAAAAAGTAACTTTACACTCGGTCAGGAAATGCGTCTTTGGGAGCCTGTTTGAGGTAGGGTGATAGTGAACGTGCTGCCCTTATCCGGAATACTGGCGACGGTGATATCGCCGCCATGGGCCCGGGCAATGGCTCTGGCAAAACTCAGGCCCAGACCGATGCCGGCCTCCGAACGACTGGGGTCACAGCGATAAAAGCGCTCAAAAATACGGGAAATGTCCCCATCGGAAATACCCACACCCGTATCTTTGACGGTAATAGCGACGAAGTAATTGTTCTCCGGCTGGACCGACACGTGAACGGTTCCACCGGAGGGCGTATATTTGATGGCATTATCGAGCAGATTGGCGATCATTCTTTGAATCAGCCGATTATCGCCGTAAATGCTGAAATTCCCTGGGGCATCGCAAATCAATCGCACGGCTTTATCTTCTGCCGGCGACTGGAACAGTTCACAGGCATCGCGCACAATTGCCGTAATGTCCACCTCTTGGTTATCGAGTTTATTCACCCCGTGTTCGGTTTTGGAGATAACCAGCATCGTGTTGATCATGTCCAGAAGACGGTCACACTCTTCAATGGTGCTGGCCGCCATGGTTTCGTAATCTTTATCCGAAGCGCCGGTGGTTAAGGTAACCTCCGAGATTCCCCGGATGCGTGTAATCGGGCTCTTCAGATCATGGGCAATGTTATCGCTCATTTCCCTGATGCCGTTGACAAGGGCTTGAATGCGGTCCAGCATTAGATTGAAGGTGATTGCCAGTTGATCGATTTCGTCCTGGTGCTTTTTCACCGGCACCCGCTCTTTCAGGCTGCCTTCTGATATTTGGCGGGCCGTCTGGGTAACCGTTTCAACACCGGCAACGGCCCTTCGCGCCATAAACCATCCCATAATGGCGGCAAAAACAAATAGGGAGGCCATGGTGGCCACAAAAATTTTACGAAAAACTTCAATAAAGCGGGTGTAATCTTCCATGGATTGGCCCAACTGCAGAATAATGCTGCGGCCGATAATCGTATAAAGAATCCGGATTTTATATCTGCGGTCCGGCAGGCTGGTAGTATCAAAAACCGGTCGCTTTTCACGAATCAATTGATTGATCGCCGCATTTCCAATCCCGATATCGCGCCAGTAGGACATGTTGGAAGAAGAAAACTCCTGGCCTGCAAAAGAAAGCAATCTGAAAAAGACTTTTTTTTCACCGGCAGCCTGGGCCTTAATAATGACCTGGCGCTGGACCGCATCGATGCCCTCTACTCTTAAAACCGAAGAAAGCGTGCGGGCTTCGCCGAGCAAATCCTGGTCGGTGCGATCCCGGATAACGGAAGTAATCAAGAAATAGAAAAAGAGAAACGCCACACAGGAGGTCAGCATGAATAAACCTGCGTACCAGAGGGTGAGGCGAAATGCCAGGGTATGACGGATGCTATTTATCTTCTTTAAGAACATAGCCCACTCCGCGCACCGTATGAATCAGCCTGGCAGGAAATCCCTTGTCAATTTTTTCGCGCAGCTTGTAAATTCGGGATTCAACCACGTTGGTCTGGGGGTCGAAATAATAATCCCAGACATGTTCCATTATCATGGTTTTGGAAACCACCCGGCCGGCATTGCGCATCAGATACTCCAGCAAAGAAAATTCCAATGGCTGCAACTCTATTTTTTTACCAGCCCGCACAACTTCCCGCGTAATAAGGTTCATACTGATATCAGCAACTGTCAATTTTGTCGGCTCGGAAACATCACTGCTGCGCCGAATCAAGGCCTGCAGTCGCGCCAGCAATTCGGAAAATGCAAACGGTTTTGTCAGATAATCATCCGCTCCGATCTGCAATCCTTTGACGCGATCATCGACCTCACCTTTGGCGCTTAAGACAATCACCGGCGTTTTCAGCTTCTCACGGCGCATATTTTCTATGAGTTTTAAGCCATCCATCCGGGGCAGCATAATATCGATGATCGCGGCATCATATGGCTCGGTTAAAGCCAAATGTAAACCGTCTTCGCCGTTGCCTGCATGATCCACGGCAAACCCCTCGGCTTTTAAACCCTTGATGATGAAGGACGCGATCTTTTGATCGTCTTCAACGAGCAAGATACGCATGCGTAAATCCTTATAAATTACTGAGTGCGCTCTAATAAAGTAATTAAGCTAGATCAGCTTGTAAAATCCGAAATTCGCCTGATTTAATAAAATTGGTCGAAACAAATCCGAATATCGAATTTCTTAATTTTCCAAACAACAAAATATATTTAGGTTCTTTAAAAAAAAATCATAAAATATTGAAGTTTCGAATTTTGGTCATTTGATATTGTTTCGGATTTCGGGTTTAGGATTTCGAATTTTCCCTATGGCGTTTTCTTTGCTCCAAACCAGGTGTTTTGTATCTACCCGCAATAGCAGCCCATTCTTCCTGCTTCCGTATCTCCAGTATTTCAAATCCCATATTCTTCATTCTGGCAACCACCAGATTTTTATTTTTCTCGAACATCCCCGAGCAGACAAAGATACCGCCTTGAGCCAGCACTTCAGGAAGATCATCCAGCAGTTCCAAAATTACATGGGTGAAAATATTCGCCACCAGAAAATCATATTTATCTTTGATTCCATTCAGAAGATTTCCGGCGCTCAAAGAATAGGACTGTGGATCGAGTCCATTCAGCTGGAGGTTGGCGGCAGCAACGTTTACGGCCACATTATCCTTATCCACGCCGCAAATAAAACCCGCACCGAGCTTGGCAGCCGTAATCATCAGTATGCCGGAGCCCGTACCGATGTCTAGAAACGAATTGCCCCTGGTCAAATAGTCTTCAATCAGTTTGATACAAAGGGCGGTGGTGGGATGCGTTCCGGTACCAAAGGCCATACCGGGATCCAACTCCAGCACGATATCATCCGGATCGGCCCTGTACTCGCACCAGGTGGGTTTGACGACAATTTTTCGCCCGATCTTTTGGGGCCTAAAAAATGCCTTCCAGGCCTCGGCCCAGTCCTCTTCATTCAGTTCTTTATAACTGACCCGGTAAAGCAAAGCAAAATTCTCTTTTAAGGCGGTAAGTCTTTCTTCCAGAACCCGGCAGCGCTTTTTTGCCCGGCGGTCTTTTGAAAAATAGCCCACAAGCGCATGCTGCTCCGCACGACCGATCGAATCCTCCGCCCAGCCTTCAACGGGTTCCACAGTTGGGTCTTCTTCAACTACACCCTGCAGGCCAGATTCGAAAAACAGATTGGAAATCAATTCGCCGGCAAGGCGGTTGTCGTCGGCATCAAAAACAACTCTTGCTTCGATCCATTTCATTTCCCAAACTTCTCTTTTGGCGGGTTGAAGTAGCCGTGTTTGAGATTCGGAAACGCTTTACGAATCTGTCCCAGCAGTTTTTTCATTCCGATGGGCTTGCCATTTTGGGCCACAGCATTCATTATTTTCAAATACCGCAGCGGATCAAAATTTAAATTGCGCCATTGAATCATATGTATGCGATGTTGCTTTAAAAAACGATACAATGCTTTTAGTTCCTCGGGGGTGTCGCTAAATCCGGGGCAATTTAAATAATTAATCGCAACAAAAATATTGCGCTCTAAAGCAACATCAATACTCTCTGAGACATCCGAAAACCGATAGCCCTTCGGTCGAAAATAGGCATGATAACAATCTTTGCGGACACTGTTCATGCTGATGCGGATGCTGTCCAGGCCTGCATCGATCAGTCGCTTCAGCGTTTCAGGCAGACTGCCGTTCGTATTAATATTGATGGTGCCGCGCCGGGTATTAAAGCGAATCAGTCGAATGGCCGGTTCAATGACATTGGCAGCCAGCAGCGGGTCTCCCTCGCAACCCTGCCCGAAGCTTACCACGCTTTTTTCTACCCGTTCAATATGCGCCAGCGCCACTTCCGCGATCTCTTCAGCCGATGGGGTAAACCCGATGCGGTCCTGGCTGTGGGCAATATCGCTGCGCTGCTGTAATGATAGGCAGCCCAGGCAGCGGGCGTTGCATTGTTTGGCTGTGGGTAGCGGCGCCTCGTAGCGGTTTAAAAAAAAATTCTTCCCTGCCGGACACCCGTACTGCAAAGCACATTTTTCCAGATGCGCCCGGAGGCGATTTTCCGGCATCTGTTCGCGCATCTTTTCAATACCGTAAGCGACATCAGCCGGCTTCATCTGCCGCAGGTCCTGACGATTTTCCCGATCCACACGGATAACGGCCGATCGAAATTTCCCGCGATGCCACCCCACCGCTCCATATGAAAAAAGCGGTAGCGATTGCACTTTTTTATTTTCAACATAGGCACCCAGATATGAAATGACGTAACCCGGAGAATTAAAAGCAGTAACGGGAAAAAGCGGTTCGTCGGGAGCGTACGGATTCTGAATTAATGTTTCCATTTTACCGCTACGCATATTGAATAAAACGGGGACTCGATCCGGTAAATACATCAGTTCACTTCCATAAGGCAGGTTGCGGGTATTACTTATCCTTAGCGGCGTATACGTAAGCCCTTCCATCCCCAGGGCGGCATAGCCATCGAGCTCAAAAATCTCTCCAGCTGCATTTGCTACCAGAGCGGTCACAAAATCTGTTTTAATTTTCGTCGATTTTAATCCCAATTTTTTCGCAACCAGACTTATTTCTCAATGTTCTATGGGGCGGGAGATAAGGTTAAGCCGTTCAGCCCGTTACCGGTGGAACCCGTTAAAAAGGGAAACCGTCTGATTGCATACTTAAACGGTCAACAGGAAAAGGAGATAACGGGCTCAACGGGCTAACCTTTTAAGTACATAACGCATCTGGAATTCCTCCCATCTGCTTTCAAAATAAACGGTCTGTCCAGCTTAACGTGAGCGACATACGCCGTTTCATTGACCACCGGCTGGGCCTTTAGCCAGTCCCAATTGATAAAGTCCGAATCATCCTCGGATACCGTAGCATAGGTGATTCCCAGCGTCGTTATATTATGGAAGAAGTGCGAGCCCTGGGATGGATCGGCCCTCAACTGAGATGAAGCGATTTCAACCATCGCACCTACCCCGCAAATCTCGGCCCAGCTTACGGGAATTCCCAACCAGCGGTCGGCGGATCCCCACCTTCCCGGTCCGATCAGCAGATATTTCCGGGCTGTTTTCATCAGCCCGGAATTCAGCTCTCCGATTTCCCGCGCGATTTGCTGCGTCCGCCCGGGATCAAACCCGTCGGGTTTTACATAGATGATGTCGGCAATATCATTGGTTTCCGTATTGCCCAGTGCGTGGGTGGAGACGCAAAATGCCCGACCCATTTCGTCATTGCTGATTTCAACCTGAAGCAAATCCGCACGGGCGGTCATGGGTCTGAGCTGCAAAAAGGCGAATTCCGGCTTGCGCTCCGTTCCCGTTGGAATGTTTACCGAAAACTCCAGTTCCACCGGACAGCCCATGCCTTCCTGGCCAAGCGCCAGGACTTCGGAGAGCACTTCGGCGAGCGGAAACCGCCCGTATTTGAGAACCTGGGCGAAGGTGAGAACGCGGTATCCGGGCATGTGGGCGGAATCTCTGATGCGGTGCTCTTCCGTAACGTAAGTGCTCGCCAGGAGTTGTACCGGTGCCTCTTCATCGGCATCGCCGATATCCCTTTTTTCAAGGTTGGCATCCTCATGAATGCCGAGTTCCGGATGATCTCCCCCCATTTTCAACGCGTAGAAAAGCTGCTGTGAATTTTCCAGAATATCTTCCACGGTGGACCGCTGGGGAAGCAGCTGAGGGTATTTAGGGGAAAAACGCAGGGCCTTTTCACCTTCCATAACCGTCTTGCCCAGACCTAAAGCGACGGTGGCGATGCCTTCTTCGGGCTTCATTTTTGCAAAAGGGTAGTAATTATGAGACTGGGCAACACCGGATATCGTCGGATAAAAATAATTCCCGTATCTTTCGCCTACCAGCTGCTGAATAATCACCGCCATTTTCTCTTCTTCGGTGCGGTGACCCACCCGTTTCGAAAATGCCTTGGGGTCCTGGAAATAAGTTGAAGCGTACACCAGTTTGATGGCGTTAATCAATTGTTGCAGCCGCGCGTTGAGGTCCGGATCGTTATTGGGAAGCATGTAAGTTCGATAAAGGCCGGCATAGGCACGAAATTGGGCGTCCTCCAGCAGGCTGGAAGAGCGGATAGCCAATGGATTTTTTATTCGGTCAAGATAGGCTTTAAGATCTTTAGCGATTAGCTCCGGAAAATCAGCATTGCGAAACGCCTCGGCTATTTCTTCGTCAGGTGTATTGGATTTTGCGAGGTCTTTAAGATTATTTTCCTCAACAAAGATATCAAATCCTTCGGTGGTGATGACCAGGGTGCGGGGAATAAAGATATTCACCTTTTCGAATTTTTTGTGGATGGCGGGAAGCCGCTGAAGCAAATTGGCGACAAAAGCCAGCCCCCTGGCCTTTCCGCCAAGCGAACCCTTCCCGATTTTGAAAAACTCGGTCTGCGGATCAAAATCACCGACATCAAAATCTGCCACTACGCCTTTTTGCCGACGCTGCCGCCAGGTTTGGATCAGTGAAATCAGATACTGCCGGTGGTCTTCAACGTTCTTAAAGTCGTCATCCCTTAAAGGGCGTACTTTTGAGGCCAGCATGATTTCGGTGCGCGCAAAGAGCCACCTTGAAAAATCATTGCGGGTAGCATGATAAATAAATGAATCCTCCGGAATACGGCATAAGATTTCTTCAAGTTTGCGCAAGCCGGGTGCGCGTGCGATTTCGCGGCCGTCGGGTTTACGGAAGACAAAATCTCCAAATCCCAGCTGATCGACAAAAAACGAACGGACCTCCGCATGCAAACTGGGCGAATTCTTATCAACAAAAGCGGCCGGAATTTTCCCGGCTTTTTCCGCATTGGAAGGTTCGGAGCTGGTGAGCAAAAGCGGAATATCGAAGCGTTCCTTCTTAATCTTTGAGAGAAAGGCCACCCCGGCCTCCTCATCCAGGATGCAGTTTCGCGGGATGCGTACATCTGAAATTACACCTAAAACATAAGGTTCATGTTTTTCAAAAAGTTGGTTCGCTTCTTCGAAGCTCTCGGCAACCAGGATTTTAGGCCGCGCACGCATCGTCAAAAGCTTGTGTTCCTCATTGAGCCGATCCTCCATAATGGCCTGGGCCTGACTTACCAGTTCTCTGTATAGCACAGGCAGCAACGACGAAATATAGGTCGGGGAGTCCTCCACAAAAAGAATAACCCGTATGCCGGCAAATTCCGTGTCGTGTTCAACGTTCAATCGGTCTTCGGCACTTTTGACCAGGGCCACCAGGATATCGGTGTTGCCGGACCAAACAAAGGATTGGTCAATACCGGCAGGTCGTGTGAAGTCCGAAAGGCATTCCTGGGTCGGCGGCGGCAATGAATCGTGAGCGAGCAAAACCACAGGCAGATCCGGAACTTTCTTTTTGATTTCTTCTCCCAGGTCAAATACATCCATGTCCGCCAGCTGGCTCATGGAAATTACCATGTCAAATTTTTTTTTATCAAGCGCGGCAAGGGCCTCCTGGGCCGAAGATGCCCAGGTAAAGCGGGGTGGATTGCTCAGATTCAATCCACGGTACTCATGAATGATGCGTTCAGAAAGCCGGCAATCTTCCTCCAGAATCCATGCATCGTAAGGCGTTGAAACCAAGAGGATATCTCTTATCTTGCGGGCCATTAATTCGTGGAAAATTTTAAACCGCGGATCAAAATCTTCCGCAAAGCTTTCGATTTCTAAAGCCATAAAAATTACCTATTAAAAAATATGGTGATGCCTTTAGCGTCATTTCAACCATATCTTACCAAAAATCTCAATAATTTTGGAAATGTTATCTCGTCGTGCATTAAAGCACAAGACTGTGTTTTTCGACTTGCCTTTTCAGCGATAACCATATTATCAATTTAAGGATTCTAAATTACTAAGGAGTTGGGGCGCTTTTCACAGAAATCCATTTTGCGGCAAGCACAGGCATTTTCAAATAAAGTCAGAGTGCCCGCCTGTCGAAAAAAGCGTATAGAAAAATTTTCCGACCGCTCGAATTACTTTAACACAAACAAGGGCGAAAGCGCATGAATATCTGGATGACGATTCAAAAGGCGTTGGATTTATTCCCTAAAAAGCTGGCCGTCATCGACGGCGAGCGTTCATTCACCTACCAACAGGTCGGTGAGCGTGTGGCCGGCCTGGCCCGTTTCCTGCGAAACCGGGGAATTCAACCTCAAGACCGCATCTCGATTCTGGAAGTCAATTCGCATGCATTTCTGGAAGCCTACTATGCTGCCGCCGGTCTGGGAGCCATTCTCAACCCCCTGAATTATCGCCTTGCGGCCAGAGAGATTGCTTTCATTTTAAAAGACGCCGGCAGCCGGTGGTTAATCGCCGCAAAACAGTTTGCACCTGTGGTAAAGGGGGTCTTAAAGGAAGACACGCCCCTTGAGGGGATTCTCTGGATCGGTGATGGGCCTGAAAAATCCGCCACAATTGCGTTCCATAATTATGAAGATGCCATCGGCGCCCACAGCGGGGCTTTCGATTCGGTAATTGTTGATGAAAACCAGGTCGCTCATCTGTATTACACCAGCGGCACCACCGGGCGGCCCAAAGGGGTGATGCTTACCCATAAAAACGTCTGTTATCACGCATTGGGGACCATCGCCGAGCTCAAGCTGGTGGACACCGACACCTGGGGTCACATTGCGCCCATGTTTCATTTAGCAGATGCCTGGGCCACTTTTGCCATAACCTGGGTGGGCGGGCGTCACGTCATGGTCGGCCAGTTTGAGGCTGAAGCGGTCATGGCGGCCATTGAAAAGGAGAAGATAACCCTGAGCAACCTGATACCCACCATGCTCAACTTGATGATTAAACACCCCCGCGTAAAAGAATATGATTTTTCGAGTTTGAGGGTAATTCTTAGCGGTGGCGCCCCCATTGCGCCGGAATTGGTCCGCCTTATTATGGAGGCTTTCGGTTGCGATTACATTCAGACCTACGGCATGACCGAAACCAGCCCGTATTTAACATTTAGCATCCTAAAGGAGCACCTGCAGGGCCTTTCTCCGGACGATCAATTAAAATATAAATCCAAAACCGGCCGACCGTTTATCGGCGTGGCGTTAAAAGTGATGGACGAAAACGGTGTCCCGATTGCTGCCGATGGGCAACAGGTAGGCGAAATCTGGGTGCAGGGGGATAACGTTACGCCCGGATACTGGAATCTTGAAGAAGAAACCGCAAATGCATTCTGTGATGGATGGTTGCAAACCGGAGATCTGGCAACAATCGATTCGGAGGGTTACGTCAACATCGTTGATCGTAAAAAGGATATGATCGTCACCGGCGGCGAAAATGTATACTCCACGGAAGTGGAAAACGTTCTTTACATGCACTCGAAAATCTTAGAGGCCGCGGTTTTCGGGGTCCCGGATGAAAAATGGGGTGAGGCGGTAAATGCCGCGGTAGTGCTCAAAGAAGGTGAAAGCGCCACTGAAGAAGAAATCATCTCTTTTTGCAAAGAATACCAGGCATCCTACAAGGCACCCAAGGCCATCGTTTTTCTCGACGAACTGCCCAAAACCGGATCGGGCAAGATCTATAAAAAAGGCCTGCGGGATCCATACTGGAAAAAAAGAAGGGGGTAAAATTTAAAATCGTTTAATCTTGAACATGCTTCACCAGATGGCCGAGCTCCGGGAAAATCAATCGGGTGCAGGCCAGTTTGCAGGCATTGAGGCTGCCCGGCATGCAAAAGACAACGGTGTTGACGATAACACCGGCAGTGGCTCGGGACATAATGGCGGCGGAATCGATTTCCTCCATGCTGAGCTTGGCAAATAGCGGACCAAAAGCGCTCAGCTCTTTCGTAAACAGGGGACTGACAGCTTCAATGGTCACATCTTTTTTCGTAATTCCGGTACCGCCACTCATCAAAATCACCTGTGGATTTGACGCCCGGATCTCTTCGTTCAGCGCAGCAGTAATTTTTTCGGCATCATCAGGGACCACCCGGTGAAAAACAATCTTATGCCCTTTTTTTTCAGCCTGTTCATGGATCCATTGACCGCTGGTATCATCGATCAACGCCCGGGTGGTGGAAACCGAAATGATACCCAGGGTAACTGATTTGGGTGCTTCTTTTTTATGCTCGTGTACGCCCATGGTCAACACGGATTGGAATGCTGAAATAATGGAATATTGGGCACGCAGTGAAGCTTTAGCGCTATATTGGGCCTTAAAGATGATGAGGCCCAAGATTTTAATTTCTCCGCCTTTTGTATTTAAAGCAATTTTAAATTACAACATAACTTATTTTTTGATCAAGAAATATATTCTTCAAATGGACAGCAGATTTGCAAACCCCCTGATTTTACCTTGATTTTGCCCCACTTTTTTCTTAAGCTGAAATCTTGCGAATTCCCCTTAATTACAGGTAAGATTTTAGATCATGAGCTTGAATCACAAATTTCCCTGCACCGGCGTCATCCTGTCCGGCGGATTGTCCACCCGTTATGACGGCACAGAAAAAGCCCTCCTGCAAGTGGGCGGGGTCCGAATACTGGACCGCATATATGATATTTACAGCCAGTTGTTTGAAGAAATCATTCTGGTAACCAACAACCCCCAGAAATTTTTAGAATGGGATTTGTTGATTGTATCGGATCTTTTCCCGATTCGAAGCTCTCTGACCGGAATTCATGCCGGTCTCTTTTATATGACCAACCCGTTTGCGTTTATATCGGCTTGCGACACACCCTTCTTAAAAAAGGAAATAATTGAAACCGTTATCGGAAAAATTGAAGCCCAAATCGATATTGTCATGCCTGAAACCGCCGCCGGATTCGAACCCCTTTGCGCGGCTTATTCCAAACGCTGTCTCCAGCCGGCGCAGCACCATCTTGAGCAGGAAAAACTCAAAATTATAAAAACATTTCGAAAAAGCCGCATAAAAACGATCTCCGAGAAAGTTTTACGCAAAATAGACCCCGATCTGGCGTCGTTTTTTAATATCAATACACCGGGTGATTTAAAGCGTGCGGAGGAGATGCTCAAATAGGCCGGATATTGGGTATTGGCGGGTGGTTCGCAGATTTCGTCAATTCGTTAAATGGTCGAATCGTCAAATAGTCAAGAATGGATTCAGTCCTTTGACGAATTGACGATTTAACCAATTAACCATTTGACTCTTCCTTAATTTAAGGAGTTGTTATGCCTAAATTTTCCCACATCGATGATGACGGCCGCGTCCGGATGGTGGATGTGACCGCAAAGAAGCCGACGGTTCGCACGGCGGTGGCCGGCGGCATGATCCACATGAATCCGGAAACATTGGATTTGATTCAACGTCACAAAGTGAAAAAAGGCAATGTCCTGGAGACCGCCCGTATTGCCGGTGTCATGGCCGCCAAAAAAACCTCGGAACTCATCCCCATGTGTCATCCCTTGAATATCACCCATATCCAGGTTGACTTTACCCCGGATGCGCCTGCAAGCAGCATCGACATTCAGGCAACGGTACGCGCCATTGATCAAACCGGTGTTGAAATGGAAGCCCTCAGCGCGGTCTCGGTTGCAGCGCTAACAATCTATGACATGTGTAAATCCCATGATAAGGCGATGACGATTTCAAAGATCCGGCTGTTGAAAAAATCCGGCGGCAAAAGCGGTGCCTATATTCGAAAACAAAGATAAGACGCTGCATATCATCGGTTTTTATAAAGCAAACTTGAACCCCAACGATTCGAAACGCGAAACCAATGAAAATTAACATCTCTCTTTATTCCAAATGGGCCCTGGTTCTAACAACCGCCTTCGCGGTTTTCATCGCCGGATGTCCGGCCCCCCTTAAAAGGCCGCCGGAGGAATTGGTGTTGATCCGCAAGTCCACTTTTTCCTATCCGAATTTTAGTGATGATCTGGAACTTGACGGATTGGAGCACAGTATCTTAAAAAGCCTGGTCTACCTGCAAAAGGTGCCGGCCGACCGAATCTATCAATTTGGTGATGACCGCTTTGACGCGGCCCATTTGATAAAATCGCTGCAGCATTTTCTGGATTTTATCCAAACAAAGCCCTCCAGCAGAGAATTAAAAAAATTCATACGTTCCCATTATCTCGTTTATCAATCGGTTGGCAGAAATCAAAAGGGCGAAGTTTTGTTTACCGGTTATTACGAGCCCCATTTAAGCGGCCGGATATATCCGGACGAAGAATTTCAGTATCCGCTTTACGCCCTGCCATCAGATCTGATGAAAATTGATCTTTCAGCCTTTCATGAAAAATACAAAGGGCAAAGCATCATCGGCCGCTACACAGGACAAACCGTCGTCCCATACCATGAACGTCGGGAAATCGACCAGGAAGACGCCCTGGTCGGAAAAGCAGAGCCGCTGGTCTGGATTAAGGATCCGGTGGACGTGTTCTTTTTACAGATCCAGGGCTCCGGCAAAATATTTCTGGACACCGGTGAGGTCATCAATGTGCACTATCACGGAACCAACGGAAGACCGTACCGGTCTATCGGCGGCCTTTTAATTGAAGCGCAAAAAATACCCAAAGAAGAAATGTCCATGCAAAAGATACGGGCCTATTTGCAGGCCCATCCGGAGGAAATGGCGTCGGTTTTCAATTACAACCCCAGCTATGTCTTTTTCAAGATCGAGCCCGAAGGCCCCCTGGGTTATATCAACGTTTTGTTAACCCCCGGCCGGTCCATTGCCCTGGACAAACGGATCTTTCCACCGGCTGCTCTGGCGTTCATCCAAACGAAAAAACCGGTTGTCGACAGTACCGGTCAGATCGACAGCTGGACGGATTGCCATCGCTTTGCACTCAACCAGGATACCGGCGGCGCTATTCGGGGACCGGGTCGAGCGGATCTGTTCTGGGGCAACGGCCCCTATGCTGAAATAGCCGCCGGTCATCTGGCCCATACGGGTAAACTTTATTTTCTAATTTTAAAACCGGACAAGCCAAAGTAATATAGAATGAAAAAGATACCGACCTCAAGCTATTTGCCGTGGACCGGTTGTTCTTGACACATTTAACCGAAACCAGTACTAATGGGCTTTTCTGACGAAATTTAAACCACCAAAAACAGATCACTAGAGGTAGACCATGTTTGGCATTGGCATGCCCGAATTGCTGTTAATCCTGGCGATTGCACTCATCGTCATCGGCCCGAAAAAATTACCGGATCTGGCTAGATCGCTGGGCCGTACAATGCGAGAATTTAAAAAAGCAACCAACGAGTTAAAAGAAACCATTCAAATCGATGAGGATTTAAGCGATGTAAAAAAGGCCTTTGATGATCTCGGTGATGATATTAAAGAATCCGCCGGCCTCGGCGACCCAACGGAGTTCAACCGCCCCGATGCGTCGGAAGCGGTTGAGAAAAAAGAGGACGAAGCCGGGGAGGGGGCCACGGCAACCGAAGGTGAAGATAAAAGCGAAAATGTGGAACCGGCGTCTGATGAATTAAAAGATACCGTAAGTGAATCATCGAAGGACGAAGAAGAAATCGAAGCCGAAACCGAAAAAAAGATAAGCCGATAGGAACCAGCGAAGATGGTTGATGAGGATGAAAAAATTCCGTTTACGTCTCATCTCGATGAGCTCAGGAGTCGACTGATCAAATGCTTTATTGCGGTGGGTGTCGGTTTTGCGGCTTCCTACGGTTTCAAAGAGTATCTTTTTAAGATCCTGGTACGCCCGCTGATGAAGGTGATGGAACAGGGAGATCATCTGATCTTCACCGGTCTGCCCGAAGCGTTTTTCACCTATTTAAAAGTTGCGCTTCTGTCCGGTATTATGCTGGGCAGCCCGGTCATCCTGTATCAGTTCTGGATGTTTG
>WOR8_10000284_pt1 | contig 53258 bp, 40 predicted proteins | sample DeeMarSeWOR38_10_FD_19890 | JGI IMG/M metagenome (IMG submission 19890)
TTCTGTCACTTATGATATTTTCCAAATAACCGACGAGGCAAATTTTAAAGAATACAACCGGATCAATGGACTTCTGGCCACATTTTCCATAATACTGTTCAGTATGCTTGTAAAGAAAACGGAGATCCAACGCATCTTTGAGCCTGCGATAGAAGTTATTTGCAAAAATCCGTGCGGCTAAATTAAAGTTGGTAAACAGCTTGGGGTGGTAATGCTTTTTTCCTAACACCAGTTTATTTAAAGATACAAAAAATCAATGATTGTTGCTTGAATTATTAGAGCCTATACAGGAGTTGTGCACCTATACAGGAGTTGTGCATCAGTTACTAGTGTTGTAGTGAGTTTATGTTTTTACAATAATCTTCCCCTTTGCCTTATTCTCTTCCATGTATCGATGAGCTCTTGCAACTTCGTTTAGCTGAAATACCTTGTCAACATTTAATTTGATGGTACCCTTTTCAACATCATCAATGAATTCCTGAAGTAATTCCTTTGAAAGATTTTTCGATTCTCCCATATATACAGTTAATCTTCCTAGTGATGGAATGTCACCCATAGGAGTGAATTCTTTCATTGTCCACTCGTTTCCCAAAATTCCTGTCATACATACTATTCCTTTTGGGGCAATGCATTTAAGGGAATCTTTAAGAGTTCTTATACCAATCAACTCAAGAACTTTGTTAACTCCGTCCGGGTAAACTTCTTTAACCTGATCTTTTACGCTTCCATCATCGATAACCACATGGTCAACCCCATTATCTAACAACGCTTGTATTTTGTCCGGGTTCCTAGTCGAAGAGATAACAGTTAGTCCTTTAGATTTGGCAAGTTGACTTGACAACATACCAATTGACGAAGTACCTCCTCTAATGAGCAGAGATTCTCCCTTTGCTATTTCCAAGGCTTGATTTAGTGAGCCTGAGACGGTTTGAAACATTTCAGGAATTGCACCAAGGGTTTCCCATTGTAAACTGCTTTCGAATGGGAATACAATTTCCAATGGAACCAAGGTGTATTCGGCATAACCACCATCGAAGAACCTTCCCATTCCTCCCATTATTGCCGCAACTTGTTGGCCTTTTGTATAAGTATTGGATGGGTCCTCTTCTATAGTTCCGACACACTCAATTCCCTGTATCCGTGGGAATATAACTCCGGGAGAATCCCCTCTTCTTGTGAAGAGCTCGGACCTATTCAAACCGAATGCTTCAACTTTAATTAAAACCCATCCAGTTTTAATTTTGGGTTTATCGACTTCCTGAATTTCGATAACCTCAGGATTTCCCGCTTTTGTTGTTATTGCTGCTTTCATATTTTAATTCACTACAACGGTCAACGCTATGCGCTGGGCCGTTTTTGTGTAATTTAATATCGAATTAGTAATAATGCCAGAAAAAGATTAGGAAGGTTGAAATGCCAATACGGAGGCCTTGCGTATAGCACTTGTTGAACCCAACCTCCGGTAGCTAAAGGGCATAAATCCCAAAAGAACCGGAAATTGAGCTCATAATTAACAATTAACATTATGAGCAAAAATAAGAAAAATTATCCATGGCTCAATACGCGGCCCAATTCAGCAAAATCTCTTATTGAGAAGGCAAAACGTGAGGTTCCGGAATTCCGGGAACATTATGCCAAATTTGAGGAACAGGTGACTATCGGAGGTTATTCATCCAGCACCCTGTTTAATTACTCACGGGCAGTGGCAAAGATCAGTCTGCATTTTAAAAAGTCGCTTCTGGACCTTGATCCCGATGAAGTGAATCAATTTCTCTACCTGATAGCCAAAGAGAAATCGGCAAGTTCCACCTATTTCAAACATACGGTTTACGGGCTTCGCTTTTTCTTCCGGTTATATGATCTGGAAGACCGTATTATCAAACTGCCCAGCGTTAGAAATGAGCAGAAACTTCCCGTTGTATTATCGCGCCAGGAACTTAAACGATTATTTGCCGCGCCATTTTATTTAAAACAACGGGTGTTATTCGCCCTGATTTATTCTGCCGGTTTACGGGTGGGCGAGGTTTGCCGATTAAAGATCAACGATATTGACAGTGACCGAATGACCATCCGAATAATTAAGAGTAAGGGCAAAACCGACCGGTATGTACCTCTAAGCCGATATGCCTTACAGGGATTAAGGAAATACATTAAAAGTGCCAAACCGAGAACATATTTGTTCAATGGTAAGGTAAAAGGGGATCCACTTGGAAAATCGGCAGTCCAGCAATCCTTCCGACTGGCAGTAAAGAAAGCTGGCATTAACAAGGATGTGTCGGTTCATAGTCTTCGGCATACTTATGCTACCCACCTTTTGGAAGAAGGGGTTGATATTGTGACCATCCAGGGTTTGCTTGGCCAGTGCCAGGATTGATACGACGATGATGTACCTGCATGTGGCAAAGTTTGAGCGGGTAAATGCCCACAGTCCTTTGGATACCCTATACCAAAAGTAGGTTGTGCGGCCAAAATGGGAAGTGGCCGATGTGATCGCTTCCCACGGTAAAGGCTTTCTGAAAGCTCATCCACTGCCTGGACAGGTCTTAAAAACCCTGATAGCAATCCGTGATTGCCGGACAGCGGCGATGGGAGGTCATAAACAGCAATGTAGTTGTTGCGGCCATGTGCAGTATCAATATAATCCCGATTGCTATCGGGACCGCAATCGTCATTTTCCCAAATGTCAGGCAGTAAACCGTGAGAAGTGGATCTGGCACAGGGAACAGGAATTGCTTCCAGTGTCCTACTTTCATATTGTCTTTACGTTGCCCGGTGAGTTAAACAGCCTGGCAATCCATAAGTCACGGGAAGTATACAACAGCCTGTTTACAGCAGCCTGGAAAACCATAAGAAAGTTTGGAGAGGATCCAAAACATCTGGGTGGCCAGACAGGGATGACCAGTGTTATTCACACGTGCCTGCCCGCCGTACAAGACTTTGGCAGGCGGGGGGTCAGAATCTGAGCCTGCATCCCCACCTGCACTGCATTGTACCGGGAGGAGGTATTACAACTGCAGGGGAATGGAAAAAAGCCAGGAACGAAGGGAAATATCTTTTTCCGACCAAAGCAATGGCAAAGGTATTCAGGGCAAAATTCATGAGTCTTCTTCGCAGTACGGGGGTTGAAATTGATCAGTTGATAGCCAAAAAGATTTTTCAAAAGCCATGGGTGGTATATGCAAAGCGACCTTTTATGGGTCCGGAACAGGTAATCGAATATATGGGAAGATATACCCATAAAATTGCGATCAGCAATCACCGGATAAAGAGCATTGATACAGATGGAAGCGTTCATTTTTCATGGAAAGACTATCGCAAGGGTGGCAAGCAATCTGTAATGAGGCTTTCAGCACAAGAGTTTCTTCGCAGATTTTGTCAGCATATTTTGCCATCGGGATTTGTAAGGATCAGGCACTATGGCATTTTATCATCCCGCAACAAAGCGGTAAAACTCAATCAGGCGCGAAGCTTTTTTGGATTGAAAGAATGGCAGAAGCCTGAATTAGTAACCTGGCAACAGGTAACAGAACAGCGGATGAGGTTTATTCCGGATCAGTGTCCGGTATGCAAAGAAGGTATCCTTATGATGGTAGCCGTAATTGATCCCCAACGGGGTCCGCCAATGCAACATTTCAGAATAAAAATTCCCGGTTATGCAGCTTGATCAAAAAATTATCTCATTTATGGTCAGGGAAGAATATGTCCAAAATCAGAGAAAATCAGTTCAATACCTGTTCTGGCAATATGTATTGTATCAATATATATTCAAACCAATCCTGATCAGCTTGAACATTCCAGCTTTTCCTTGCAAGGAACACCAGCGTACATGACGTATAATCAATTTATTATTATTTAATCCCCATAGAAGGAACCCCGCTACCGGAGGAAGGGTTCAACACGAAGCATAATGAATCACGCCCTTAGCGCGATGCATTAATGCTTATTTGTTAGCGGGCATATTCTTTTCTTTTTTCTTCGTTAAACTCTACTGGAATCGTCTATCTCATTCTATAGACTTCTCCTTGTCGATAGTATATATCCCAATCAGGAAGTAATCTTATTACTCTAATGGCTTCTTTGTTTAATAATTCATTATCTGAACCACGAATGATTTGAATACTATCAGGTTTTGTAGTTTTACCTGACTGAATTGAAATGAAGACTTTTTCTCACTTATCTTGCAAGTCGGGAATCTTACTCCAATCGATATTTGTGTAAATGAACTTTTGAAGGCTGTCCTGGTTTTCAGTAAACACAGACTTGTAAGATTTAGAATTGTCGTATTCAATTTGTTCTGTTAGAAGTCCTTCTTTGAAAGTTAAAACGAGTTCTTTTTCATAAAATGATTCATAACCACTATGGACATAATGAATTTGTCCCCCTTTGGGAACTAAGGTCTTTCCATTGAACCATCCAGCCAAAACTCGATCAGATCCAAATTCTGCTTTCAAATCAAAATATTCAGGAGTTTCACAGTAACACCCTTTTTGAATTCTTACTAGATATAAGCTGTCATTTGTAAACTCCCAAGTTGCTTTGTAGCCCCGATAGCAAGCAGTACTTGTCCATTCCAATTCGAAACCATTAATTGTTCTTTCTGATTTTTTATCAAGATATAGTTCCAAAGGGTTCGAAAACAGTATCAATGTATCTCCTTTAAAGATTAAAATATCTCCTGCTTGTCCAGTTGCAAATCCAGTCAGGGGAAATAATATTATCAGCAATATTTTTAATAATCGTTTCATTTTATGCCCGCTAACTTGTTTATATAGTAACTAAAATAGATCTTATCCCCCAATGTTGTGAGGGATTTGAGGACTTTTATGTTTAATAATATAAAAAATAAAAAAAATGAAAGATGGATTTTAGCCGATCGAGAGATACGGATTACAAAACGAGATTGAATAGCAACAGGAGCCTGAAATTTGGTACAGGATGTTACCCTTCAGGATAAAGCTAAAAAGCAGATTACAAATATCCCAAAGCAAGACTTGCGATCGATAAGGCCAGAAAGAAGCCCAACATATCAGTAATTGTGGTTAATATGGGACCTGAAGCCAATGCAGGATCAAATCCGATCCTTTTCAGTATCAGGGGTAATGTTCCTCCCAATGATACGGCAACTAGTGTATTGATAGAAAGTGCACCACCAACCACCAATCCCAGGTAAATATTCCCTTTCCATAAATAGGCCGCCAGGCCAATGAGAATACCTAATGCCAGGCCATTTAATAAACCGATTGATACTTCCTGTAGCCACACCCTGGCCACTTCATAAGGTTTTACAACACCAAGTGAAAGTTCACGCATACTTACAGCTACTGCCTGGTTTCCGGAACATCCACTCATATCAGATATGATTGGAAGAAAGACTGCAAGTGCTATAACCGCGCTTAATGTTTCCTGATAGAAGGCGATAACACTGGCCGCGAGAATATTAAGAAATATATTGATACTTAACCAGGATAGCCTGCGTCTTGATCTGATCAGTACCGGCATTGTCCTCAATTCTTCCCCTCCGACAATCCCCTGTGTTGACAGTAAATCGAGACTTGCCCTTTCACTTTCGGCCTCAAGAATATGTTTTCTTAAGACTATACCTACCATCTGATTATGTTCATTCAAAACAGGAACACCGTAAAAGTCATACTTATCAAAAAAACTGATCAACTCTTCAATTCGATCTGTGTCTTTAACAGTATATGTATCCCGAATAACAATATCAGAAAGTCTGGTATTGATTTTTGACATGAGCAGATCCTTCATTTGAAGTACCCCAATGAATCTTTGATCAGAAACAACATAAACATACTGAACATTATATTTCTCATATTTTTCAACATTTTCCCTGAGATCGTATACCACCGCTCCTACCGTATTGTCTTCATGATAAGTGAGAAATTCAGTGATCATTAATCCCCCGGCGGTATCAGGATCATACTGAATTAGTTTTTTTACATCTTCCGCCTCCTCCGGCTTCATCTTTTTAATTATCGCCTCGGCGTTCTCGGGTCTCAATTCTGTTAACAGGTCGGCCTGGTCATCACTTTCCATTTCATCGAGTATTGCAGCCGCCTCCTTCACCTTCATATTTTCAATAATAGAAGCTGCTTGCGCATCCGGAATATCTTCAATAACGTCCGCAGCATCTTCTGGCGCTAAAAGTGTGAGCAGTTGTCTTTGTTCATCAATATTGATGTGACTGACAGAACGGACAATTTCCTCAGATTTAAGAGAATTTAAATATTCCCTTAAGTTATCGGGATTTTTGGTTTCTAGTAATTCCAGTAACCTTTCCCAGGGTCGGTTTATATCATTCATAATTATGATAAACGTAACATTAAAAAGATTGCTTAAAATTATTATGATATTTTATATTTCTAAAATATCTGGCATTTCCACTCCAGATATATGTGAAGTGGCATTTTCATTATATGAGATTTATTACAGATTTGGGAAAGGGAACCTATTATTAGTACTTCAGGGAAGATCTACTATATTTTCATCAAAATGGAAGGTTTTTCCCTTGTAATTTTCTGATAAAATATACCCTAATCAAAAAAAAGATATATTGAATTTCCTGATTTCCCTGACTACTTTTAGACATTAGCATCTTTTGACCTATAAAGTCGCTATTTCCTGATTGTCAAAATTCCTTCTATAATAAGTCATGTATTCCACCTTACGTTCCAGAGCGGCTAAGACGGCGTGTGTAAAATTTACTTTTTCAAACTTCTGGGCACTACCCAATCCACCCGGGCTGAATACATTGATTTCCATTAATTTATCACCTACTATATCCAGGCCTACCAGAAACATACCATCCTGGACGAGTTTAGGTCGAACCATTTCAGCCAGTTTTAGATGCTCATCAGTTATATCTGCCTTACGGAGGCGGCCCCCCGCATGAATATTGCTGCGCATATCATCTCCAGTTCTGACCCTTCTGAAAGCTGCATATTTTCCCTTGTATCTCAAGGGGAGTCCATTCATCAAAAAAAGTCTTACATCACCCTCTGAGGCCGCAGGGAGATACTCTTGTGCAATTACGTAACCATCGCGACTGACCGCTTCGACCATCTGATTAAGATTAGAGAGGTCTTCCTTCCTGACAAGAAACACATTCGAACCTCCGGATCCCTGTAAAGGTTTAAGTACAATATTACCTCCTTCTTCCGTGGCAAACTTTTTAATCTCCTGCTTATCACGGGTTATCAATGTTCGAGGTCGTACTTCTTCCGGAAATAATTGAAAATACATCTTATTCATGGCTTTCCCCAAACCGTTTGGATCGTTAAGGACTATAACACCATGGCGCATTGCCGCCCTGCCAAAAATTATGCCTGTAGATTGTGCCCATGATCTCAATCCAGTGTCTGTTGATGGATCATTTCTTAACATCAATACATCCAGATCATCCACATTAATACGTTCGGTGATCGCATTTTTACCTTGAAGATGTGAAAGATAAGTTTCTGAAGATTTATAGTTTTTCCTGGCGACTGATTTTGCCCGTGCATAAATATGTTCATCTTTATCATAAGCAAAATCACCAGCTCCCATTAACCAGACCTCATTTCCTCTGTTGATAGCTGCCATCGCTAATCGGATAGTAGTATAACCTGGTTCTTCAGTCTTGATATCATTGACCATGAATCCTATTTTCATAATAATATTTTATATTAAATCCAACACCGATTTTTTATTCTTTAATATACCAATTTTTTCTGATATTTTATCAGTTAACAAAAAACTGGGGCGCAAGGGTGAAGGATGTAAAACCGAACGCCATTTAAGTTCCTGAATAACAGGCACTTGTTCCAGGGCTATTTTTCCGACATACAGTGTATCCAAGTCACCTCCATCTTTCAGATATTCCATAAGTCGGACAAGCCCTCGCAGGTAGACCGCATCTTTCGTAAGTCCACCTCCCCGATAGGTTCGTACAGTAATGATAAATGAAGTGCGTTTATTAAAACCATAAGTCCTGTTCAGTTCCCGGAAAGTTTCGAGGAAAGAAGCATTTTTTATCATTAAAAAAGAAGCGATCACGCGTCCCGCAAGTAACCTTAATCTTGGACCACTCAATCCTCCCACGAGATACTCTGCCAACACTGCCAATCCTTCCTGTAATTCTTCATAACCAGCCAGACCACAATACAATTGCCGGAAAGGTTGAGATTTTCCATTGTAATAGGTTAATACATGTGTTCCCACCTCATGTTGTATAAGCGCCTCTACCCTGGATTCCGGAATGTTTACATTTCGACTGATCAACAAATTCCCGGAAACAACCATCAATCCGACAATATCATCCCTGATTTCTACCTTTGCCACCATATCCGGATATTGTTGTCTGAAGAATTCAAATTCGGTCAAAGCACGTTTAGCAAATGTTTCGGCATCTAAAAAATCTTTTTTTTGACCATTATGGCTGTGTGGTTTTATTTTTTTCATCAATTTTTCAGCCAGTGTCTTGAGTTCATCACTTACACCGCCATATAATTGGAGACTGCCATGGAAAAATTGAGGAAGGTTCCGATCTTCCAGCAGGGTTAACTTGCGGTTGATTTCCACTCGTTTTTCCCGCAACAGGTTCGCTATGACGGGATCCTCAATTGTCTCTATTGGGACTTGGTAAAGCTTTCTTTTTAGGATAGCTGGATCCACAGGTCTTAAGCGGTAATAAAAAACCGGTACTTTTTCGAAATGATACTTTTGAAACAATGACCATGCCTGATCTACATTGACTGGAGTCACAAGTAGGAGGAAATTAAACATACTGTCAATTTCCGCCAGTTGTCTATCCACCTCCCAGACAGATTTGACCAGTGCCCTTTTCCCTAATGCCTGGAAGTGTTTTGGCCGCATAGTAGTTTGATGATGCGCAAATGTAAAAGCTGCTATTTTAAGAGCGCCAGATAATCCTAAATGCAATCGTCTGAGCGCCAAAGGATATAATTCTCCCGTTTCCTGGTTACGATACATTGAACTTACTTCAAGCCCAACGACAAAACAATTCATTTTCCTTGCCTCGGATGCTGAAATAAGAGATTTTAAGCCGGCTGGTGACCGATTCCTGTCAAATACTATTTTAACACTTGAAGTCCTTCTATTTACTAAAATCCTTTTTAATGCTTCCTGAAGTGCTTCGACAGTTTGTACAGGTGGGCGGGAAGTAGAAGTTATAATTCTAAATTCCGGACCTCTAAGATCCGGATCAATATCTTTTTTTTCTACTACGTTACTACTCCAAATTTCAATGATCAGAAATGCCCTGAATTGCTTAACCTGTTCCTCAATGATAGTATGAACCAAATTCTTAAGACTTGATTCTAATGTTGTAACTCCTGAAGCAACTAGATATGATGCTTCTCCCCTGACAAACTTCTGTGTGCCTTCATCTTTTTTTCTTCTAGGACGTCGATAAACAAAAAGAAAGGGTAGATTCCGGTCTACATTTAACCAGCCATCATAAGGCAATTTGCGTCTAATTCTTTTCCCATTTATCAGCCGACTTTTTATTTCCTCACAAAATTCAAGAGATATTTCTCTTTTTACGTTTTTTTTAATCTGCTTTTCATTCCCCTTTTTCATATATTTCAAGCATCCTTATTAAAACTGTGAAGTGCATCCAGAACATGAGGAATTGTTGACTTTAAAGCCTGAGGGATCATCTTTAGGTGATCATGATCAGGTTCTCCAGTCCACTCATCCATAAAAAATTTCTTAAATTCAATAGCGATTGCGCAACCTGTCTTTGGGAAATTCTGATGGATCCAGCGAGGAAAATTTCCCCCTCTGAATCTTATATTTTCCCTTACATCAAGATGCCTGTCAAAATAATTAAAATTACGTAAGGCACTAATAAAGGATTCAACCACTGGTGTCCAATATTCTCGGTCCATGGTTCCTGTTCCAATATTTACCTCGGGATTTGCTTCAGGATCTGCATGTAATCCAGTTGGCCCATTACGCAGGTGGTTGTATGAATGAAGATCAAAAACCACAAAATGACCGTATTGATCTTTTATTTCTGTTAATAATCGATGAATTTCAGTATAAAAAGAATCATATTCCGAAAGTGAATTTTCGATTTCATATTGGGGCGGACTTGAATTCCATACTTTCAAATTCCACGCATCTTCCGGCTTCAGGTAGACGGCTTTTTCCCTGGGCCGATTTAGATCCACTTCAAATCTGGAACGCAAACCAATCACCCAGGTATTTGCTATTTTTGTCCAATCTCCTGTAAATGGATCCTCTTCACGTAAACGCTCTTTCTCAGAGATAAAAATAAATTCTTTTAAATTATCCCGGATTTCATGCCCATTGTGAACAGCAGTTGCTACAAGAGGTCCTGTTCCCTTTTCAAGTTTCCAGATATTGCTAGACATATTCTTATATCAATTTAATTTTAAACAAACATATCTCTGAATAAATTTTATTTAATTATGATCAATTTATGAGATTAACCAATTATTTTTTCAAGATAAAGTTCAAGTGCATCGGTCATCGAGAGAGCATCTGGCCGGGGCGCTTCGATATCCACAGTTAATCCCATTTCCTTTGCGGTTAAAATTGTAGATGCACCAAAACATGCGATAAGGGTTTTATTTTGATTATAATCCGGGAAATTATCTAAAAGAGATATCACATCAGCAGGACTGAAAAATACCAGGATTCCAAAATCCTTCAATGTGAGTTGTGAAAGATCATTGGAAGATACTTTAAAGAATGTTGCTTCTGTAAACTCAATATTATTCGTTTCAAAAAAATCTGCGATCTCGATTTTTCGATTCTGAGAACATACAATTAAATATCTTTCTTCTTTATGCTTTTTAATCAGATCGAAAAGCTCATTCAAATTCTTTTTCCCGACAAACAATTTTCGTCTTTTAATAACAATATATTTCTGAAGATAATTAGCAATAAACTCTGTCAAACAGAAATACTTCATAGCTTCAGGAACCGTAATTCTAAGTTCCTGGCAAATTTGAAAAAAATGATCAATTGTATTTCGACTCGTAAAGATGACGGCTGTATGTTCAAGGATGTTTACTCTTTGCCTCCTGAAATCATTTATATCAACAGTTTCTATTGAAATAAAAGGTACAAAGGAAATATCAAGCTTGAATCTTTCGGCCAATTTAAAATAAGATGAACTCATATCCACAGGTTTTATTTGAGAGAATAGAATTCTTCTATTTTTCATTTTTATATTGGGTTTAATAAAAACGATTGCTTTAACATCAAAATTAATAAATCCTCTGTTGAAAATAAAAGCCTGTAAATGTATACATGTCCTTGAAACTTTATGATAAAACCTTACTATTTTTTCATATTTATGAAAGTAAAAAATATTTAGCTATCAATTTAAATTCATACCTTGAATAAAAAATAAAATCCTGATCTCATGAGTTTGACCTTGCAAGCTTTTCTTGCCATCTTACCAATTCTGGTAGTCGCCGTGCTACTGGTAGGATTCCGGTGGCCAGCCAGCCGGGTAATGCCAATGGTATATATTATGGCCGTGATCATCGCCAAATTTTTCTGGGGTGTCTCCTTTAACCATGTTTTGGCATCTACCATTCAAGGCTTATTCATTACTTTCGATATTTTATTTATAATCTTTGGAGCCATTCTTTTGTTGAATATGTTGAAATACTCAGGAGCGGTAAGTGTCATTCGTCAGGGTTTTTCGAGTGTAAGCACTGATCGGCGTGTGCAGGTTGTGATCATTGTCTGGTTATTTGGCGCATTTATCGAAGGGGCTGCCGGTTTCGGGACACCGGCAGCTATTACAGCACCCTTATTAGTTGCACTGGGATTTCCGGCAGTAACAGCCGTTATGCTGGGTATGATGGTACAGAGTACACCGGTTACGTTCGGAGCAGTGGGGACTCCCATTTTAGTTGGGGTAAAAGGAGGACTAGAAAATCCTGAGCTAACCGCCCAGTTGGCAAATAACGGTTTAAATATTTATGATTATCTGCAGATTATTACTTCGAATGCAGTAATTCTACATGCAATAGCCGGAACCATAATGCCCCTCTTTATGTGTGCCATGATGACCCGGTATTTTGGGAAAAATAAATCATGGAGAGAGGGCCTTGCCATATTTCCATTTGCATTATTTGGAGGACTGGCGTTTACGATTCCCTATTTAATAACTGGAATTTACCTGGGGCCTGAATTTCCCTCCTTACTGGGAGCACTGGTTGGCCTGGGGATCATCACTTTTGCAGCGCGACGCGGAGTTCTGATTCCAAAAAATAACTGGGAGTTCGCTCCTGCTTCTGAATGGCCGGTCAGCTGGACAGGAAAATTGGAAATGAATCTGAATTCTATAGCACCTTCCAGAAATATATCAATCTTCAGAGCATGGATACCCTACCTCTTGGTAGCATTCTTCCTTGTTATTAGTCGATTGGATCAGTTGCCTGTTAAATCGTTCCTGACTAATATAAAGGTAAACTGGACAGATATACTGGATTCGGGAATTAACGCAACCACGACTCCTTTTTATCTGCCAGGCAGTATTCTTATTTTGGTAGTACTGATTACTTATTTCATTCATCATGCTAAAAAGGATTCTTTAAAATCAGCATTCAAAGATTCAAGTCAAATGATCATCGGTGCCGGATTTGTTTTGATGTTTACTGTACCCATGGTACGGATATACATTAACTCAGGCGTAAATGATATGGAGATATCGAGTATGCCTATTGCTATGGCTGAATGGGTAGCCGGGAATGTAAGTAAATTATGGCCTTTATTTTCTCCCGTTATCGGTGCACTGGGTGCTTTTATCGCAGGAAGCAATACTGTTAGTAATCTGATGTTCAGCCTTTTTCAATTTGGCGTAGCTGACAGGCTTGGGATATCCGGTTCGATGATTGTCAGCTTGCAGGCAGTTGGTGCGGCAGCTGGTAATATGATTGCTATCCACAACGTAGTAGCTGCATCTGCAACTGTTGGACTCCTTGGCCAGGAAGGCACCACATTGCGAAAGACCATCATTCCAACTATATATTATATATTCATAATTGGTTTAATGGGACTTTTTGCAATTGAAATACTCAAAGTTGGAGATCCACTTTTACCATAATAAAATTGTAGTAATAAAATTGTAATGATTATGTCAAAATTTGATGAACTAAATACAAGCACCAGAATTTTAATGGGACCAGGTCCCAGCGATACTCACCCACGTGTATTAAAAGCAATGGCTACTCCTTTAATAGGTCACCTGGATCCTGAGTTTTTAGAAATCATGGATGAAATCAAAGAGATGGTTCAACTGACCTTTCAAACTCAAAATCACCTCACCTTTGTTGTTTCCGCTCCTGGTAGTGCTGGGATGGAAACATGCCTGGTAAACCTTCTTGAACCGGGCGATGAAGCGCTTATTTGTGTCAATGGAGTATTTGGGAACCGGATGGCGGATATTGTTGAGCGATGTGGTGCAAAACTGATTCGAGTTGATGCACCTTGGGGTGAACCTATCGATCCGCAACAAGTTAAGGAAGCATTAAAAAAATGTAAGCCTAAACTGGTAGCCATTGTACATGCTGAAACGTCTACAGGTGTACTCCAGCCCCTGGTGGAAATCAGTAAACTGACACATGAGGCAGGTGCTTTATTCGTTGTTGATGCGGTAACATCTTATTGCGGTACTGAACTGAAGGTAGATGATTGGGAAATAGATGCCGTTTATTCAGGTTCACAAAAATGCCTGAGTGCACCTCCCGGTCTTTCCCCGGTATCATTTAGTTCAAAGGCTGTAGAAGTACTGGACAAAAGGAAAACCAAGGTACAGAGCTGGTTCCTTGATCTTACATTGGTTAAAAATTACTGGACAGGAGCCAAACGAGCCTATCATCATACAGGTCCGGTTTCTGCCATGTTCGCACTTCGGGAAGCATTACGACTTGTGCTCGAGGAAGGTCTTGAAAAAAGATTTAAGAGACACAAACAAAATCACATATTACTCCGGAAAGGATTGGAAAAAATGGGATTTGAATTCCTGGTAAAACCAGACTATCGATTACCAATGCTTAATGCTGTAAAACTACCCGCCGGTATTGAAGATGCATTAACACGTAAAAGATTACTGGATGAATTTAATATTGAAGTTGGAGCAGGTCTGGGAGATTTGGCAGGTAAAATATGGCGTATTGGATTAATGGGAAACAGTAGCAGCGCAAATCATATTAATACTTTAACGGGTGCATTGAAAACAATACTTCAATATTAATCATGACAGAAATAAAATCGTTTATCGATACACTAAAAAGAGAGATTAAGGGAGAAGTACTGTCAGATGATTACAGTTTGGGAATCTATGCTACAGATGCCAGTGTTTATCAGATACAACCAGTCGCAGTTGTTTTGCCAAAAGATGAAACGGATGTTGAAGCAGCTGTAAAAACAGCCAGGCAGTATGCTGTATCAATTTTACCCAGGGGAGGTGGTACAAGCCTTGCCGGCCAGACTGTAGGACATTCAATGGTATTGGATTTTTCAAAATATATGAACCAGATCCTCGATTTCAACAAGGCTGAAAAATGGATACGAGTTCAACCTGGAATTGTTTATGATGTGCTGAACAACTTTCTCAAGCCCTATAACCTGCATTTTGCCCCGGATCCTGCTACATCCAGCCGGGCAAACATAGGTGGTATGGTGGGGAATAACTCCTCTGGGACCAAGAGCATTCTGTATGGTAAAACAGTAGATCATGTGCTTGATGCCAGGGTATTGTTGACCGACGGTACTATTCTTTATTTGAAAGATCTTACGCCGGATCAATATGAGGGAAAAATATCGCAGGGAAATAGAGAGGGAGAGATCTACAAGGGATTTAAATCGATAATGGAAAAAAACAGGGAAGAAATAAAGCGACGTTTCCCTAAAGTTATGCGTCGTGTAGGTGGTTATAATCTGGATGAATTTGTCCATACGGATCAATGGAATCTTTGTAAATTGATAACAGGTAGTGAAGGTACTCTTGCAACTGTGCTGGACATAAAACTGAACCTTGAACCCCTCCCAGAATATAAAGCTGTTTGTGTGGTTCACTTTGATGAATTGCTAGAGGCTATCAAAGCGGTTGTACCTATACTGAAATTTAAGCCAGCTGCTGTTGAGATTCTTGACAAGACCGTCGTAAACCTGAGCCGGGAAAATCTCACTACCCGGAGAAGCTGTCATTTTATACAGGGTAATCCGGCAGCCATTCTCATTGTAGAATTTTTTGGAAATAGTGAGGATGAAGTCCTTCAAAAACCTGAGAGTATGGTAAACGATTTGAAGGAACTTGGCTTAGGTTATGCCTGGCCATTTTTCCCGGAAGGTAAAGATTATGACGATGTGTGGCTTATCCGGAAAAAAGGGCTGGGTCTGATGCTGGGGATGAAGGGCAAAAAGAAGCCCACTCCTTTTATTGAAGATGCAGGAATACCTGTGAACGTTCTACATGAATATATCGATCATGTATTAAAGATCTGTAAATCCCATGATACTGAGGTAGCCATGTATGCACATGCCAGTGTGGGTGTTATCCATGTACGCCCGATTCTTGATCTGCGTCAACAATCCGATATTCAGCGTTTTGAAAAAATATCGAGGGAGACATTCGAACTGGTTAAAAAATATAAAGGTTCCTGGAGCGGTGAACATGGTGATGGACTTGTTCGAAGTTCCTACAATGAGGAGTTTTTCGGATCACAGGTGTATGCTGCGCTTAAAGAAGTGAAAATACTTTTCGATCCGGAAAATCTAATGAATCCCGGAAAGATTGTGGATTCCCCTCCGATGACAGAAAATCTGCGTTATGGTGCTAAATACAAGGATAAAGATTTTAAAACTTCATTTCTTTTCAGGAATGATCACAGTTTTGCAGATGCCGTACACATGTGTACCGGTGTGGGAGAGTGTCGGAAAGTCATTGGTGGGACGATGTGTCCCAGTTATAAAGTTACGAAGGATGAAGAGCACTCCACCAGAGGTCGGGCCAATGCATTACGACTTGCTATGTCCGGTCAATTGGATGGGGGTGGCCTCACCAGCAATCGGTTGCATGCTGTTCTCGATCTTTGTCTGTCCTGCAAGGCCTGCAAATCCGAATGTCCCAGTAATGTAGACATGGCTAAACTCAAAAGTGAGACAAGTCAGGCGTATTACGACACACATGGTACAACATTAAGGGACCGGATGATAAAAAATTCTGCTTCAATGTCGGCCAGATTGAGCGGATCAGCTGCCGGATTAATCAATACGGTACAGCGAAGCGTGCTTTTTCGAAAATTAATGGAAAGAATGATGGGAATTGACGGCAGGAGGATACTTCCACCTTATGCAAAACAGTCTTTTGCGCAATGGTTCAAAAAGAATGCAGAATCACATCCAGGCAGGAACGTGGCATTGTTTATGGATACATATATGAACTACCACGAACCACAGGTTGGTATTTCTGCCTATAACCTGCTTGTTGCATGTGGATATAATGTATTGCTCGCGAACACGGGATGTTGCCAGCGACCAAAGATTTCCCATGGTTTTTTGCGGGAAGCAAAAATAGATGGCCAGAAAACAGCCGAAGGTTTGGACCTGTTCTTCCAGGAAAATATTCCTGTTCTTGTGTGTGAACCAGGCTGTACCTCTTCCCTTACCGATGACCTGCCTGACCTCATTGAAAATATTGAACTGGCTGAACGGCTTAAAAACGGCGTATACATGATCGATCAGTTTCTGCACCGGGAATATAAGAATGGTGCTATCGATGTAAAATTTGCTTCCGATGAGAAAAGCTTAATGATACATGGGCATTGTCATCAGAAAGCTTTATATGGAACATCCGCAATGAAGGACCTGCTGCAAGAGGTTGAAGATCTGAATTGTTCGGAAATAGATTCAGGTTGTTGCGGAATGGCTGGTTCTTTCGGATATGAAAAGGAACACTATGATTTATCTCGGAAAGTAGGTTCGAATGTTCTTTTCCCAGCTATTGAAAATCTGGATGAATCAACAACAATAGTAGCTTGCGGCTTCAGCTGCCGTCACCAGATTAAACATTTTACAGGAAGGACAGCAAAACACTGGGTGGAGGTGATTCATGCAACACGACGGGCTGAGGAATGAAATATTGATAATGTGTGGATGGCTGAGATAAGAAACTTTCATTCCTTATTTATTTGATTACTCAATTGTACAACACATCGGATTTAAGATTCCTTCGCTCATCCTTTCGATCCTTCGACAAGCTCAGGAAATTCAGGGATTTTACGCCTACACTATTAAGCTTCGAACTTTGAGCTTTTGCCACAAGGTATGACCTTTGCAAAACTTAGAGCTTTTATCCATAAATTATGCTTATGAACTCATGAATCAGATAACGTCCTAATTCTTTTTTTTCGTATAGTGATACACTTCCGTTTCCGGGAAAAAAGCTATCCAGGCGAACCAGAACAAAGTAGTGGCAGAAATTTTATTATTTAAGGGTGAAACAAGTATCGCTGTTTGAACCGTTTTATTGAATTGAATTTGTATTTCTGCTCCATTGAAATTATCAACCAATAATTCCCCCTTTTTCTCCAGCTCAGGAAATGGATAGGCTTTGTACTTTCCATTTACCTGAATGCCAAGTATTTTGGTTTTTGGATGATATAAATCGCTTTCATTTTCAACCGGGAACCACACATTTTCACTTTCATAATAGTAGGGATACGGATCTTTGGAATAATCTCTTTGATATCCTGTCTCAGTACTGAGTACTTGCGAAAAAGGAAAATTTTTTTTCCATTCAACCCAGGTAACAAGTTGTATGGAAATCATTTCAAGACGTATATTTACCAAGGGACCTGCAATGGCCTCTCCCCTGATCTGAGACCACAACGATTCGGTTTGTCTGTCATATAAGAGTACATCACTGTTGTAGAGTAATCCGGATACACCAAATGTTTTTGGAGAGCCTGCTATATGTGCTTCAAATGCCATTCCACTTCCACACAAGGGACAGAATGTAATCACCACCGGATGTTCACCGAACTGATCATTTACAATTTCATGAAAATTTAAAATTTTAATCGGGTATGCTTTCTGAATTCCATTATAAATAACTCCTAATACCCTGTCCGTATCCGTAAGATAAGAAGCCTTGTTAACCGGTAAAAATTTCGGTTGATCTATAGAGGGGATCCCATCCCTTGGAGGTCCTCCATCCTTGATGTTTTTAATGGGGATGATAGCATTTTGGAGATTAAATCCTTTTTTAATTATGTCGGCTTGATTTTGGGCCTCCGCAGGTTGAAATGAAAGGCACCCCATGATAAACATCAAAAAAAAATTGGCCCTGTTTAATGCCAGATCATACATGCGCCAATATATTTTTAATTGTAATGTCATAATGACTTGTATGATAAATCACCTTACCCTTGTAAATGATCAAGATTTGGGGAGACTCATGTTTGACATTATACAGAATAGCGATCTGATCAGAAATATCCCGGTACATGAAAATGTCAAGATAATATAGATCAAACTTTGATTTAAGTTGACCCCAGCCTTTTTCCAGCCTTTTTTTAGCCGCTGTGCTTACCCCGCATCGAGTGCTGTGTTTATAGATGATTACCGGTTTTGATTCGGAGCTTGTCGCTATTTTTTCTAATTGGTTGATATCATTCAGGATCAACCACTCATGTTTGATTTTAGATTGCATAAAACTAGAATCGAAATAATTTGCTTTTAAATCCGGAATATCCGGAGATGCCATTAGTACATAAATGGTTAATAATAAATATTTCATCATATTAATGAACAAGTTTACTCAAAATTGAATAGTGTACCTTACATATAGAATGCAAATTAATTTTATCGTCATCAGAGAGACAAAATTTATGTGGTGATGTGGTGATGTGGTGAAGTAATGATGTTCTGAGAAAAGAACGGATCGATTTGAGCATAGCGAAATCCCACAGGAGACAGGTAATGAAGACGAGTGTGAGAATGAAGAGTGAGAAAAAAAGGAGGGGCTTTAGTCTGAAATCTAATATCACACATCTGAGATCATAAATCAATTAGTGTATGATATATTTCTGATATGTGAATTCAGATGTGAGATGTGAGATGTGAGATGTGAGATGTGAGATGTGAGATGTGAGATGTGAGATGTGAGATGTATGGAGGGTGCTCGAAATTTTGTGTCAATATAAAAAACCACTAATATTGATACATTGGAAAAGGACAAGAAATTAGAAGACTACATTCAAGAACTTGGTGAACAGCTACGCCAAGGCAAAGGATTAACAGGCAAGAGCGGGGCATTGACTCCGGTTATCAAGGAAGTAATAGAGGCTTCACTTGATGGTGAACTTGATCATCATCTTCAATCAAAGGATCCAGGGGATAAAAACCGTCGAAACGGCCGGACGCAAAAAAATCTCTCAAGCTCTTTGGGGAGCTTCGAGATTTTTACCCCGCGTGACAGAGACGGGAGTTTTACGCCTCAGATTGTTCCGAAAGGACAGTGCAGTCTTCCAGGAGACATAGATGAGAAGATCATTGGCTTATATGGGCTGGGCATGAGATATTCAGACATACAAAGCCACATCGCTGAGATGTATGGGTTAAACGTCAGTGACGGACTAATAAACAGCATTACGGATAAAGTTATACCCACGATAAAAGAATGGCAGGCACGGCCTTTAGAACGGCTATATTGCATCATTTGGATGGATGCTATACACTTTAAAGTCCGACAAGATAGGCGTGTTATAACCAAGGCAGTATACACCGTACTTGGTGTTAATGCAAAAGGAGAAAAAGATGTATTGGGCTTATATCTTGGTGATAATGAAAGTGCTTCCTTCTGGATGCAGGTGCTTACCGATTTAAGCCAACGTGGAGTAGAAGATATCATTATCGCCAGTATTGATAACTTACGAGGATTTGCTGAGGCTATTGAAACCATCTATCCAAGTACAGAAGTTCAGCTTTGTGTTCTTCACCAAATTCGCAATACGATGAAATACATAAGCTGGAAGGATTCCAGGGAATTGTTAAGGGATCTGAAATCTGTTTATCGAGCATCATCAAAAGAGCTTGCGGAACATAACCTGGATGAGTTTGAGAATAAATGGGGTAATAAATATCCCAAGGTAATTGAAAGCTGGCGAAGGAACTGGGATCGATTAAGTAACTACTTCAAATATCCTGATCCTATACGAAAGCTGATTTACACCACCAATACAGTTGAAGGCTATCATAGAATGGTAAGAAAGGTCACTAAATCGAAAGGTGCTTTTACTTCAGATATGGCTTTATTGATACTGGTTTATTTAGCTATTATCAATTTCGAAAAAAGGTGGCAGAATAAATTATTTGGATAGCCTACTATATTTAACCAATTATCAATTTACTTTGAAGATAGAATTTTAAAGAATGACACAGAATTCTGAACACTACCTGTAAGTATACTTTTTACAAAAATACTGATCAACTCATTATTCTCACCCATTCTTTTTTCAACTTTATCGGGATCATTGCTTAACTTCGCCCGTTTAATTATTATAAGTGCGATCAATGTCTCGCGTAATTCCTTCAGCACAATTTGCAGTTTATGAATAAAATCTTTACTGGATTCCGCACCCTGAACTTCTCCGTAATTCAATGCCGTAGATGTGCAAGACCTTACGATCTGACCTTCAATGGTTATTCCTGCTTTTGACTTTTTTAAGTTTGATCCAATTTCAATGATCATAACGGCGAAATCAATGAGTCTGTCTTCTAATTCTTGTTGTTTCATAGCTGGTATAGTTTTTAATTAATCTGAAATCAAATATCACACATCTGAGATCATAAATCAATTAGTGTATGATTTATTTCTGATATGTGAATTCAGACGTGAGATGTGAGATGTGAGATGTGTGATTTCCATCCCCCATTAAAGCTTCGAAATCTGTTTTCCATTACCTTCTCTCCGCCTTTCTCCATTGCCAATTCTCCACGTTTCCTTATTTCCACTTTCAGCTTTCCTTCCCTATTCGGGCTTTGAACTTTCCAAGAGCATAAGTTAGTTCAGTATGTTTTCAGTTTTCAGCAGTGAGTTTGAGCAAAAAAAACCATCTCCACATATAATCATAAACCCTTTAACCATTTTCAAATGAATTATTCAATTAAAATAATATTCAATTATTTGTATTTTTGATCAAAACTAACTGCCATCATGATGAAAATATTTTTTAAGATCCTCTGTTTATTTTGTCTTCTATCACTGAGGGCAATAAGCCAGAATCAACCAGAAGACTGGGAAAATCCAACGGTTTCAGGTATAAACAGGCTTCCTGCCACAGCTACATCCGTTTCTTTCGCCAGCGTTGAGGAGGCAAAAAAAGTGAACCTGAAATCATCTTCCAGGTATTATTCACTGAACGGTACATGGAAATTTTACTGGACGCCCGTACCCAAGGAGGAGGCACCTGGTACCTTTTTCAAGACGAATTATGACATTGCTTCGTGGAAAAATATACCTGTACCATCCAATTGGGAACTTTACGGATATGGTACGGCCATTTATACCAATGTCACCTATCCTTTTGTACCTGTTGATCCACCTTATGTTCCGGATGACGATAATCCCGTTGGCTATTATGTCAGGGAGTTCGATTTACCATCTTCTTGGGAGGATATGAAAATAATCCTGCATTTTGGAGGAATAAGCTCGGCTTACTACGTCTGGCTGAATGGAGAATTTGTTGGTTACAGCGAAGACAGCCGTTTACCTACTGAATTTGATATAACATCAAATGTAAAATCAAAAGAAAATCGCCTGGCCGTTAAAGTATACCGGTGGAGTGATGGAAGTTATCTTGAAGATCAGGATCATTGGCGGTTGAGTGGTATACATCGGGATGTGTATTTGAAAGCATCTCCCAGGACACATATAAATGATTTTTTCATTCAAACGGATCTGACCAATCAATACGAGGATGCTATCCTGAAGGTACGACCTAAGATCGTTTTTGATAATATGAAGGAAGCGGAATCCTGGACAATTGGAATGAATGTGTATGATGATAATGGAAATTCAATTTTTGATAAAAATATTGAAAAAGGTCTTAGAGGCCTCATCCATATTAACTATACACAGACCGGACATATTAGATTTGGATTTTTCGAAGAAAAGATCATTAAACCAAAGAAATGGTCAGCCGAACAACCGAATTTATATACACTCATTTTATACCTGAAGGATAGTGATGGGAAAGTAATGGAGGCACAGAGTGTGCGTATTGGATTCCGGGAAATCGCAATAATAGATGGTCAATTGCTGGTAAATGGCGTTCCGGTAAAATTATATGGGAGCAACCGGCATGATCATCACCAGCACACCGGGAAGGTAGTTACCGAAGAATTGATGCTGGAAGATGTGAAATTGATGAAACAGTTTAATTTCAATGCAGTCAGAACTTCTCATTATCCAAATAATCCTTATTGGCTTGATCTCTGCGATGAATATGGATTATATGTCATCGATGAAGCCAACCTGGAGACACATGGCGTGAATTCCATGCTATCAAATGATGCCGAATGGTATGAAGCGTTTTTATCCAGGGCTATTCGTATGGTCGAACGGGATAAAAATCATCCCAGCATCATTTTATGGTCGTTGGGGAATGAATCCGGTTCCGGTCCGAATCATGCTGCCATGGCTGGCTGGATCAAAGCATACGATCCGACACGATATATTCATTATGAAGGAGCCCAGTCAAATATCAATGACCGGCCAACCAATCCACCTACACCCGATCCTGAGTATGTGGATGTGATCAGCCGGATGTACTGGACGATCGACCAAATGGTGGAGCTTGCGACCTGGGACAGGGATAATCGCCCCGTAATGTGGTGTGAATATGCCCATGCAATGGGTAATTCGGTGGGTGATCTTGACGCCTTCTGGGAAGCAATACGTTCTCATAAACGGTTACTCGGTGCATTTATCTGGGATTGGGTTGACCAGGGATTGGTGAAAAAAAATCCTGACGGGAGGGAATACTGGGCCTATGGAGGAGACTTTGGGGACACGTTGATCAATGATGGAAATTTCTGTATCAATGGCGTGGTCTTTCCAGATCGTTCAACAAAGCCCGCTACCTTTCATTGTAAATATATACAGCAACCCGTTGGGTTCAAACCGGTAGACCTCTCTAACGGGCGTATCAGGGTGATCAATCGATATCATTTCAATAATTTGAAAGAACTTAACGGCACCTGGACTTTAACAAGGAACGGCTATATAGTTGATACAGGAAATATAGATTCGTTGAATATATTGCCACAGGAAAATAGGATCATTAAAATACCGTTTAATCCACCATCTTCCTTAAATCCTGGAGATGAATATTTTCTGAATATTTCCTTTCAACTGAGAGATGCAAAAAACTGGGCAAGTGAGGGGCATATCGTAGCAACTGAACAATTTAAACTACCATTTATGAATAAAACTCTCCCGGTGATCAATCTAGAGTTATATTCAGACATTCAGATGGAAGAGGATAATGAGCTTATCAAAGTTTCAGGAAATGAATTTGAAATATCCTTCAACAAGCAGGATGGATTATTGAATAGTTGGATTTATCAGGGAGAGAAGATTATTGAACGATCCTTAAAGCCTAATTTCTGGAGACCTCAGACAGATAATGATTTCAGGGGAGCCTTGACCCATATCCGTCAGGGAGTGTGGAAAGATGCTGCCAGCAGTATGGTATTAAAACAACTGGATATTAACAGAATTACAGATAAGGTGATCAAAATAAGGTCCGATTATCTGCTTAGCAATATAAACTCAATGTTAACCATTTCCTATACATGCTTTAACACCGGAGATATACTGGTAAAATATAATTTTGTACCCGGAAAAGATCTGCCTGAAATACCCCGGATAGGGCTCCAGGTTGGGATCGACCAATCCCTTGATAATTTGGTATGGTACGGAAGGGGACCACAGGAATCCTACTGGGATCGAAAGTCAAGTGTTCACGTTGGTGTTTATAATCAATCGGTTAGGGATGATTATATGTACTATATAAAACCGCAGGAAAGCGGCAATAAATCGGATGTAAGATGGGCGCTTCTCAGAAATGAAAATACCGGCCTATTAATCTCTTCACAGGAAAAACTTAACATCAGTGCTTGGCCATATACGATGGAGAATATCGAGAATGCCCGGCATACAGTTGATTTAAAAGAAAGTGGATTTATCACCCTTAATATTGACAAACTTCAGATGGGACTGGGTGGTGATGATTCCTGGTCGATGCGATCATTACCACATGAAACATTCAGAATTTATCCGGTTGTATATACATATTCTTTCCGGATGCGGGCAGTCGATCTTCAACAATATCAATTGAAGGACGTTTTAAATTATTGGTTACCCGAATATTAATAGTTTGCAGGCAATTGGAAAATATATCATACTGGCGGGAGTCATCCTGGTGATTCTGGGATTGGTTCTGCATTTTGCCGGCAATAGTTTAGGTTGGCTAGGCAAATTACCCGGTGATATCAGGATTGAAAAGGAAAATCATCGAATTTATATTCCGATTACCTCAATGATCCTTCTCAGTATTATTTTAACCTTGATTATCAATATAATTCGAAAGTTTTTATAAATAAATCCGAACCATAAGATTTTAATTTTTTATCGAGGTCATTATTAATTTAATGAAATTTAAAGGTTAATACATCAGGATTTATCCTCGATGAGCACAATTTAACTAGGATAGTATAAGGATATCTTATTAAATTTTAGTATTATGAAAAGTATTTATTTAAAACTTTTAAGAAAATGTGCTTCATCGGGATGTTGAGGGGAAAATTATTGTTTTTTTGGAGTAATCCGCATTAATATACTGTTATGGCTAAAAAGCGTAAAAAATCAAAAACAAGGTTTTATATCTGGTTGGTAATAGGCATTATTATTGGGATCGTATCGGGTATATTACTTGAAAATATAGCAGCTGGTTTTGGTATTGCTATTGCATTTGCCGGATTTGCATGGGTGGTGTCGTGAATGGGAATTTAAGTGGAACCTAAATTATATTTATAAAAGCATTACCTCAATCCGATCATAATAAAGAGTAGTGGATCCTTCAAATCCGGAATCGGAACCTACCAGTAACCATACTTCACCATTATCATTGGATGATATTTTAAAAGGCTCATCCATGTTTGACCGCATTATGATAGTATAAACAAATTCTTCCAGGGGCGTTCCTGCTGTACCTATATTGATCATATCGGTTCCCTCACTGGCTTGATTTCCCTTATCAATATTTAATCTCAACCATTGCTGATCATCTATATCAAGCTCTGGTTTTAAGGAGGTAGCGCCAACTTTCAGATACACACTGGCGCCAGGTGATCCTCCGATGCCAAAACTGTTCTGTGGGGCATTGGACGCAATGGTTAGATTAAATGTTATGTAATAGATTGTATTGGGAGACAATCCATCGATTTTTTTCAATAATCCCATAAACAGGTCATCGCTATGGTTGTTTCCGGAAATCATAATAGCATGTTGCGTATTATCAAGAGGTTCCGGTAAGGCTTCATGGGAAATTTGGATTTCATAAAACAGATCTTCCCCTTCCGGATAATCGGCAAAAATACCAATCCATCCCTGGAGATCATTTTCAAAATCATAGCTAAATGTTTTTGTTATTTTATCCGGAATATCTTCATTCTTGCAGGAAGATACAAAACATAATATTGCGATCAGAATCCAGTTAAATTTGTACATAAAAGAGAATGGTATCTGTTTTACATCTTATGACCTGCTTAATAGACACATCCTTATCAGGTTCCGTTGGAGTTTAACAATCCCGTCAGACGGGGGGCCCCGGTCAGACCGGGTTCTGAAAGAATATATAGTGGCGTTTACCCGGCAGGCTGTTTCCAGATCAATTGTTTTTCAACATTATCATTTAGCTTGTAGGATTTAATATGATCCTGAAATTTTTCTCCGACTATCTCAATTTTATTAATATCACCTTCTCCCAATCGTGCATCAGCGCAATAATTTAAATAACCAACATTTGTAAAATTTATGCCCATCAATTCAATCGCCACCCGGTCAGTGGCCAGCCAATCGGTACCTGCTATACATACACGGTGATCTACGGGAGTACCCCAGTTGGGACCATTACCCTCCATGCCCTCTAAACCCTCAATAACTGACAGATCAGGGTGCAGAAGCCTGGCCAGACTGAAAAGATTGTAGTTGATCCCCCTGAATCCGCTGCCATGTGCAATGGGTTTATCATTCCTGGATCCCACCTTTCTACCCGGTCCCCACCTGTATCCCTCATCTTTAACAGGAGCGCCAAAAACAATATTCTTTAGCGATAAAGTAGCCAGTACACGATCATGGGTTTTCAGTTTTGCCGCTGAAATCACAAAAGTATCTGGATCCAGGATCAGGCTGGAAGTCCGGACCGGATGGGGACGGAAATCCTTTTCATCAAAGGCGTATATCAGTTCGTATCTTTCCTGGTCAAGGTCAACAAGCTTAACCGGATATTTTTTCGCCAGGTTAAAATATCCATAGTTATCGAAACCTTCGAAGGTGGGCCCGTTTGCTGCTGACTCAGCGATCATCACATTTTCTGATATCCCTATGGATTGAAGGAATTCCAGGATACCTTCCAGGGTATCAACATGCGTTGAGGCTAACTGCCGGTCAATCATCACGTTATTAGGTTTGATTAATACACGCTTTTCCCTGATTAATTTCTTGATCTGGTCAGAAAATGGTTTTAAAGACTGGAAAGTCATTTCGGCCCTGTGATCCCCTGTAGTCAGACTGACTTTACTTGTATAATTGATACTTTCCTTGTCTGATATATCATACCATTTTGTGTTCAGAGGCATTGTGAAAGCCATCCCTCCCAGAACTGAGGTTTTTAAAAAATTGCGGCGGCTCAGAGATTCCATTGGAAAAATGTTAAAAAATTATTCTGATAAAAAATTAATCAATCAAAACCTTTATAAAAATAGACATTTCAAATCTACTTCGCACGATGCCGGGTTAATTTTTAATTAAAAACTCATCCAATCACTATTTGGACTTTATTGGTGGAATTGAGATGATGAGTTTAAATACTATCATTGAATAGGAAGATCACGAATAATCCCGCCCTTTAGACGCGCTCAACATTGCCTCCAATAATGGAATTCCTTCCATTTCTTTGATAATATATCCTAATGAAGTTAACATCATCTCAGAGTCACGCCTTAGCGTGACGATGAGTCTAATGCAGGAGCATGAATTCTAAAAATAGTAAAAGTAGGCGAAGTCTCGTTTTTAGGCCTACTACTAACGCAATCAATACGTGTTTAAATCTAAACTGATAAAACGGTAAGGATTATTTTCTAAAATAACCATTTACCTACATCCGCGATAATGAAAATAAATGAGTTTGCGTATTTGTAGTTTACATTTTGTAAATCACACAATGTAATTTCGGATTTATCATTAATAAACCAGTCAGCAGTGTGCGCAAAAGTTCAAGTGAACGAATGTACTCTAGTAAAGATAGCCATTTGCTATAAATGCCTTAAGGATGAAGCTTAATGGGTTTGTTTTAGAAATATTTAAATGATAATATTAGTAAAATAAATTTTAATTTTTCTTATGACAACACGCATTGCACCACTATTAATCATCTTAATTTCAGCAGGACCTACTTCATTTTCTCAAAGCAATCATAATATCATCAGGATGGAAGCGATAGATGATTTTCCTGTGCTCACCCGAGAGGGAAAGGCCTCGAACAGACTGCCCTATGCTCCTTTTCATATTGAAGAGGATCTGAATGCCCTTGCCGGTGATGACTTAAATTTCACATTTCATATGGCAGCGGCCGAGGGTGTGTTCCCGGGTCAAGCCGGAAAATATTCAGTATGCCTGAATACCCTGACAGAAAGGGATGGCGAATGCGTATATAATGTGTATGTAAATGAAGAACGCGTAGGCTTATTTCAGCAGAATCCACCTACAAATGAATTCAGTGCCCCAGCAACGCTGCAATGGTACGGGGTGGAGATCCCGGCAAATGCGAAGATCCGTGTGGAGTCCAATAACTGGTCGAACCTGAAAAGGCACGAAGGAAATTTCTTTGAATATGCACGGGGTCGCTGGACGAGTGTTGATTTTATGCCGGAAGAAAGTGTAAACAATCCATCTCGCAAAAACTTGAAAATAGGGATTTTCGAAGAAATTGAAGATGTTGGATCTACAGAATTTCCGGCACAGGGAAGTTATAATACAATTGAGCAAGCCTATTACATGGCAGCTGCCGGGGAAAATAAAGGAAGCAACAACGATAGTTTCGGTTATCTCCGGAAAACGGTACAAGGAGATTTTGTACTGGAAACCCTTATAACACCAATAGGTTTCTCCGATAACAAGGATCGCCAGGCAGGATTGATGATCAGACAATCCTCAGCCCTCGATTCTCCCTATGTAGCTTGCGTAGTGAAGGGGAATGGTCTTGTCTCTTTGCAATTCAGGAAAAACTCAGATTCAGACACCAAAAAAATTTTATTTACAATTACTGGTGCTGAGATGATCCAATTGGAGAAAAAGGGTAATACATTTACGATGTCGGCAGCAAAATTCGGTGAAGACTATGAAAGGCAGTCAATTGAATTAACCGGATTTACAGGTTCCCTAAAGGCGGGATTTTTTGTTGGGTTGGATAAGGTTGGAGATAGGGAGATAGTTCGCTTCAGTCGTGTGCGTTTTTTTGAGAATATAATGGGGAAAATTGAAGATTGATTAATTCTACTCACCCTTGATTCTGAAACTTGTCCAGAACTTGTCTTAAAGAATAAAATAGATAAAACTCAAAATAAACCCACCCCTTTCCATGGCACTATCTCGCACACTCCCCTCCAGGGAGGGGAATACCAACTCCGGATTATAATGTGTTAGGAATAATACGCTTTTATCTGAATGATCTAACTCCTTCGTGAAATCAAAACTTCGAATGAATTCCAATTATTCCCTTCCCGGGAGGGGTAGGGGTGGGATTCTTTTTTTTCTGAGTTTCATTTATCTTATTCCTTCTATTCAAGGGGTTGAAACGACACATTCAAATACTGCACCTTAGGATCTTTCTCCGGGGTCAGCGTAAAAAAGATATCGATAGCGCCATTTTCGGTTATCATTTTAAAACTTCCGCGCAGTTGATTATATGGTTCCATTTTTTCAATGCTTTGAATCACACCGGCTTTATCCAGCACTTCCTTTACTTCGGCCATACGATGGTCCCTCGATTCATCGAGATAAAAATTTTCAGCCAGGATTTTTGCTTCCAGATCCGTGTCCCAGGTCTGTATCAACTGCGCGATCTGTTCTTGTCTTTCCACTAAAATATCGGAAACAGGAAGCTGCCGGGGTTGCAGGTCAACCGTTTCAAACAGCAGTTTTCTGATCTCCGCTAATGGCCAGGGGGATGTGTAGGTGAGATTACCAAAAGCCATTAAACCCACCCCGTATTCCGGGAAAAAAACATAATTGCTGCCAAAACCGGGAAGCGCTCCCCCATGTGAAACCCATTTAATTCCATTACAATTTTCAGCGATACCCAGGCCGTAACCGTACCCTGAAATGATCGGGCATGGGTTATCATTCAAATCCGTAGCATTTGCATATAGACTGGTGTATTGTGGTGTATGCATTTCGCGTAGCGTACTCCTTTTTACCGGTCCGTTATCCGGTCCGCTTCTGGGCGGCCAGGCACAAAGATGAAAACTGACATAATTACTGAAGTCTTCAATAGTGGTGATCAATCCCCCCATGGCACCATAAGAACCATCGTGAAGCATTGGTTCCAACTTCCATTCTTCATCTTCCCAGCGATATCCAATGGCTAACTCATCTTCAGGCACTCTGTCGTATTCCCAGTAGGTATTATTCATACCCAGTGGTTGTAAGATGTTCTCCCGGATATATTCCTGGTAAGATATGCCTGATACGCGGGTAATGATGTAGCCCAGCAGCGCATAGCCCGTATTGCTGTATTCGAACTGGTAGGAGGAAGGATTTGAGAAAGATATACCTTCGGCAAAAAGGTCGATCAGCATTTGATCCGGTTCATCCAACTGGCGGTCACCCCAGGGATTGTCTTCGGGAAAACCGGCCGTCATGGTCAAAAGATTTTTTATGTTTATGACTGGAGCATCACTGGTGAGGTATTCCAGGCCAGCCATCTCGGGGATATAACTGGCCACCGGATCACTTAGGGAGAGCTTGCCCTCATCCCGTAATTTCATAATGGCCATAGCCGTAAAACTTTTTGTCATGGATGCAATCCGGAAGCAGGAACCAGTAGTGACAGGAAGATTTTTCTCCCGGTTGATCAATCCCGTGGCATTCGCCACCACCAGTTCATCATCAACCACAATCCCATATGCAATACCGGGGATATTTCTGGTTTTGGAATGCTCCTCAATTAGCTTTTGCATTTCCGGTGCGATTTTTTTAATCTTTTCCACACGGTCATCATTTACAAAAATATGTGGCTTGTAGGTACTCGAGATTGATAGGGGAACCTGGTCAACTTTTTGTTCGACAGATGGTTGCGGGTTACACGCGATTAATACAATCAGTATACCACAGTAAATTTGAAAGTTATAAAGATTATTCATTACGTATAAATTAAATTTTCATTTTGGATCAGGGTTGCGATAATCCTTCAAAAGGAGGCTCAGCTTTTTACGGGTAGATTTGAAAGCCGGATTTTCTGTCTGGTTCATTTCCTCTGTTAAGTCTGCCTTCAGAACGTACAACTCACTCGCTACCAGTTCCGGTGAGGAAGTTTCAGTCCACCATTCGTTATAGCGGTAATCTTCCGTACGTACGCTGTACCCCATCACGGAAGAGTTCTTTATAGTGCGGCGGACCTGTGTGAATGCAGGACGGATTTCCCACGAGAGGGATGGATCCCGCAACAGCGGTACCAGCGATCTACCTGACAGTTTCTGGTTGGGATCAGGCAATCCACAAAGCTGCTGCAATGTTGGGAAGAGATCAACCAGTTCAACGGCTTGATTGCAAACGGCTCCCGGGGAAGTGATTCCTGGCACGCGTACCAGAAGCGGGACCCGGGCTGACTCTTCGAATAATGTGAACTTGTGCCATTGTCCGTGTTCACCCAGGTGAAATCCGTGATCGGAGAAGAAGACAATGATGGTATTTTCCATCAGGCCGTGCTCTTCAAGCGACCGAAGCAGTCTTCCTACCTGCGAATCAAGGAAGGAAACACTCGCCAGGTAACACATTTTCATCTTTTTCATTGCCTCCGGATCACCATAGTTTGCAGGGTGGACCGTAAAAGCAAGGTCGGTCACATCTGACCGGTCACCGGGATCAGGTAGTTCGATTGTATTCAATTCATAGGGCCAGAAGTATTTTTCCGGAGCCACGAAGGGTGCATGTGGTCTTCGGTAACCGACGGCCAGAAAGAAGGGTTTGTCCAGGGGCAGGTCTAACTGGCGAATCGCCTCCTGGGTAGCCTGGCCATCATCCTGGGCTAGGTCCGGCTCGAAGGAGATCATGCCATAGTCAATGGGTCCAGAGTGACCCGGCCATTCCAGGCGGATTCCTTTTCGTGGGAACGGAGGCATACGGCGTTCCCCTTGCTCGGCAGGCGGACAATTGATGCGAAAATCCCAGCTAATCTCATCGCCGAGCTCCCAGCCTTCGTCCGGCCAGCGTTTATCCCACCCGTCGATGTGAAACACTTTTCCGATGGAAGCAGTGTAATATCCGTTCTCCCGGAACAGTTGGGGGAGGGTTGTCACATCCGGAACAAGCGACCGTAACGATGCCCACCTCGGGGGAAGACCGGTCTCGTCAGGCCGCATCCCGCTGAGGAAGGAATTTCGTGAAGGATTACAGACGGGATACTGGCAATAAGCACGATCGAATCGCATGCCCATAGTGGCCAGCCGGTCCAGATTGGGTGTTACTGCCCGTACCGAACCATAACAACCCACCTCGTGATTTAAATCATCCGAGACGATGAATAACACATTCATACGCTGAGCGTAGGCAGGGGCAATCATAACACAAACGCTAAGCAATAAAAGAGTGGAAATAGAAATAAGTTGTTTTTTCATGGTTTGAGGACATTTTCAAAAAGTTTTAATATTACGAATATCTCCATGAAGAATCAAGATATTCCTTCCCCTGGTTTATTTTTACTAATCCAGGGATAATAAAATGATTTACAAAAATATTGATTGCCGGATTAGAACAGGTAATAATTGCGATTAGATTATTCGGTTACTCACTTCATCATCAGTTATAATCAAATCATAGACCTGAATAGAAAGGATAGATCTTATATCCCAAACCATCTATGGCATTTCTTAATTCTTCGTTTGGATTTCCATATATTTCAACTGCTATATCGGCTATTTCCAGTAAATTCTGTAAAAGCTCTCCAACGTTTCCGGCATGTGCAAGAACTGCTTGAGAATCAGCATAAGTTTCCACTACCACACATTCCATAGTCTCCTCGTTCAGATACCAATCATAATTCAATGCTCCCGGCTCTTTTTCCCGTACGGCGGAAATTAAAACTGGAATAAGTTCCTTGAATTTTTCAAGTTTACCATCTCTGATTCTGAACATGGCAGTAGCTTTGATTTGTTCCATGGATTGTTAATTTATTATTCGACAACAATTTATATTAATAATCCTTTTTTTCAAAAGGCAGGATTCTTTTCCTCCAATAAGAAAAAGAATTGAATAAATCTCCGGATATATAGATCAGACAATTGATCCATCTTACAGTTGGCTAAATAAAACAGTTCCTGCCATGAGTCTTCTAAAATGTCAGTATTGTGAATGAATGAAGTTGCGATGGTGTTAGTTAAAAATATGTGTCACGTTATGACATATACTCAGCCATCTCCAGATATTTATGTCAGCTAAAATTTATTTAATGCCTTGAATAAAATCTGTTACTAGTTCGTTAAATTGTTCCGGTTCATCGATGTTCATACAATGACCGGCATTTTTAATTGATATTTTTTTAGCTCCTTGTATTTCATTTTCTAAAAGATCGGCAATTTCCAGACAAGCTTGAAGGTCATTTTCAGCAGTAATAATTAAAGTGGGGACACGAATTTCATTTAATCTATCTCTGGTTGGTGGTTGTAAGGATTGTCTTTTCGATACATTTAAAAATCCCCAGAAAGAATAATCATACCCTATGGTTTTCATTTTCTCAACAGTTGTTGAATTTTGAAATGATTTTGCAAATACATCATTTCCTTCTAACCAGAAATCTACGGCCTCCTTTATTCCTTTTTCATTGATGATTGATGGAAGCTGATCCATGGAGTCAAATACTTCTTGTGTGCTCGGAGATTGATACCCATTGACCCAGGGTCCAACTGGAATAAGCGATATACATTTTTCAGGATAGACTATAGCAAAGTCAACCGCAATCCCACTACCCATCGATAGCCCACAAATATGGGCCTTCGAAATTCTCAAATAATCTAAAAGAGCTTTAAGGTCTTCATAATCGCTATAGGATTCCTCAGGATTTGGTAATGCGGATTTCCCGTATCCTCTGACATCATAACGGATTACTTTATATTCTTTTGATAATGGGATAAATTGAAAGTCCCAATGTCTTCTATCCCCACCATTACCATGAATAAAAATAATTGGCTGACCCTCTCCTATAACTTCATAATATAGCTTTGTGTTGTTCACATCAGCAGTACCGGCAATACCATTTATAACTTGATTTGACACATCCTTTTTACCATTACAACAAAAAAAAGATAGTAAAAAGAGAGCAGGTAAATAGATAGTTTTCATTTTTTGAATTTTTCATAGTCATTTATAATTTTTAAACAGTGGGGGAAAAACATTGGTTCCCTAATCAGGGAATTGAATAATCAGAAACAATTAAAACCTATATAAATTATTCTCAGCGATAAATCCGGATCAGATATAAGGGGGTTGTTGGGGTACCTATCCGGAAATTGATAATTCCGGATGTGTCCGGTTTAATTGTCTCCACAGCAATCCGGTTTCCATCGCCCCCTATAGCAATCAGTTCCGCAGATAGGACATTTACCAATCCTTTCAATTGAATGGTTCCTGTTACAGGTTCGATCCGTCCTGGTTTTTCTCCCCATTGAATCAGTTCAGTACCTTCCTCGTTATATTTCATGTTGGTGAGTTCAAATTTTGAAGTAGCAGCTAGTAATAGTTCGCTCGATTCGGAGATTGGCTTATGTTCAGTTGAACTAAGGATTACAGATGAAAAAGTATTTGATATGTCCACTCTTAGATGTGGCAAATCCTTTCCGGAATCTTTAATAAATCCTATAAGTGCCTGGGTACGCGGGGTATTGATCGTGAACAGCCCCTGACCTTTGTCAAGATACCAGGTCAATTCTCCGGTTTGGGAGATGATAGGATTGGGTATGTCAAATGCCGGGTAGTTTTTATGTGCCCGGAAAAATCCATTGATCCGGGTACCATAAATCAGCGGTAACATCGGATTGAATCCGGATGTAAAGTACGGCATTTCTCCTACCTCACTCCGGATCCCCTCAATGATCTCCACTCGATTATAATCCCGTAATATAACACTGTCCGCTTTTGAAATATCCGCACGGTGAAACATCAGAACCGCAGCCGCCATATTTGTCATTTTGACCGGATCGGCATATATATCAAAGGGATTAGGTGCCTTATCATTCCACTCTTTCGGATCACCGTGTTCAAGTGTATAATAAAAAACACCATCCCAGTCCTGTAAAAGTGCGTAGGCTGCAAGAATGGGAATTCCTTCGCAGGCATACTGACTGGGGAAGGGATGATTGGTCTCAGAAACCGTATAAGGCTTGCCCGACACGGCCGACCTTGATAACTGTACAACGGTGCTAATGGCTGGTTCGTTAACCATCGGCGTATAATTAAAGGTAATTCTGTTTTCCCCCGTTTCCGGATTCCGGATATAATTGGGATGCTGCCAGTAAACGTGCCCGTCAACCACATCCAGTCCGGAAAGAGAAGATAAAAGGGCATATCCGCTTTTATAGTGATTATGATCACTGTTACCGACCACATGGGCCTTTAATCCCAGCGTTGATTTCAGAAAATGATGCATTCCCGAATAAAACCTCCGTTCCATTTCGATCATATAAGATGCTTCGGTATGGAACCGTAATTCGGAAGCAACCTCAAACTCACTGCTCTCCAGAAGGGGTATAAGACCATCGGAATTTCTTCCGGCTTCCCTGGCAATCGTTTCAATCTGATCTGCCGTCATATTTTCAAATAACCAGTCATTGTATTTCCTGGTGAGTTCCATTGCATAATACGGAGGGATACCCGACCAGGTGGATGGATTTTCCGTATACGTTTTCCCAGTGATCCGGTCGGAGAACCAGGCTTCCACAAGAGAATTTTCATTGACAATTTCTACGATGATCAATGAGGGCTCATTTATATATTTGTTCCCTGTATAAGGATTTTTATGGGTCAGAAATTGCCTGGCGTACTCCTTTTGCAGCAAAATCATCCGGTCATCAAATAGGGTGGCCGCTTTTGCAAGTCCCAGAAATTCGCTTTCCGGAATCCCATCTCCCGGCTTAAAACCTCTGCCGACGTTGAGATTGATATTGGCATAAATGCCTTGTTTTTTCAGTTCAGCCACGAAAAAATCAAACTTATCCATTTGATCCAAATTAAATTGACGGGAGGTAGGTGCATCGTAATCAAAGATACTTTTGTCTGGGCCCCATTGGGAATCAAGAAAATGAAACCGGACCCCATTTATACCATACCGGGAGAGGAATGCCGCTACGGCCGGGGCGTCTTCCTTTTCAGGATAACAAGCTCCACCGGTCATATTTACACCCCAGATCCTGAGCCTTTTCCCATCGGCAGTATAAAAATGACCATCCCTGATCTGAATAAACCCGTCCGATCCTGCCGGTTTTTCCAATAACCCGGATAGATTAAATTCAGTCTGGTTGCCGGTTCTCCAGTCAATGTTATAGGATTTTAAAGGCAGATATTCATCAGATTGGCTGAATGCTTTCAGATTTAGGAAAAGAAGAAACAATGCGTAAATGATCCATAAATTGGTAAGGCTTTTCATAGAAGTAATAATATGACGTTAGTTAAAAAATAAATCTTTCTTAAATTAAAAAATAGTTTTCTTTATTATGAAGAACTCCTGGCTCAAGTGTTAGGTCAAGCCTTGCACGTTTGGTCACTTGTGCCTTATTCTCTTTTATCCGATTCACTAATCTTGTATAATAATTACATCTAACAACTTTCCTGGTAGGCCTGCATAATTAACGGTACTGCTATATTAATAATTTTCGGGTAAATTTACGATGCTGGCTTCAACGGGATTATTATTAATTGACCTAATAATTTTGATTGACGTATTTTTTAATGTCTCTAATAGTATCTGCCAATTTGTTATTGTCGGTACAAGTCCTGCTTATAAAATAAATCCCGCCCTAAGACTTGCACCAGTGAGATTAATCAATTAACTCATAATTTTCCCTGTCGATCTCAATCAAAAATCGTGAAGGATAGGAAAAAAAACCACTGTAATTGTAAACACGGGATGGCATTGTAATGTACAGCCCATGTTTGGCACGACTGCATGCCACATAATAAAGTCTTCTTTCTTCTTCCAGATCCTCGATATTATTTAATGACTTATTATTGGGGAACAAACCATCCAGACTATGGGAGATAAAAACCGTGTGCCATTCAAGACCTTTTGCGGAATGAACGGTGGAGAGTACAACCCGACCTTCTTCATCCTCATCGATTGCAGGCGTGACCTGTTGACTGAATTGCCTTGATGGTGGATCCAGGGATAATTCCGATAGGAATTTTTCCAGGTCATCATATTTCGTTGCCATATCTTGGAGCACATCGATGTCCAGCAACCTGACCCGGTAATCATTTTCAAGGGATTGTAGAATCGGGGCATAGTATTTCTTTACGATATTTATTCTGTCCCTGACACCCATTTTTGCAGATGATGACTGGGTTAATGTGCTTTTCAATTTCTCCAATTCAATAGAATAATTCCGCTTGAGATAATTATTAATTATTAATTCCCCTTTATCATTTAAGATCTTTCGTGTGATGGTACCGGCAGTTGCCTGACCAATCCCGGGCAATAATTTTAAAATTCTATTCCATGCGATGGCATCGTACGGATTCAAAAGTAACTTCAAATACGCGACGATGTCTTTTACATGCCTTCTTTCATTGAATTTAATACCACCTACGGTTATATAGGGAATGGACCGTTTATTGAGCTCAAGTTCCACATGCCGCCAGTGCCAGGCCGCCCTTACCAGAACAGCAATATCATTCAGATGTACTCCTTTCTCTCTCAGGTCAAGAATGTTATCAACAATAAATTCAGCCTCGATGGATTGGTTATAGAACTTTTTGATGCCCGGTACGAATTCGGATTGGATATTGGAATGCAGTTTTTTCCTATAGCCCAACTTTGATGAATTGTTGACCGAATTTGAAAAACGTAACAGATTCCGGGTACTCCGGTAATTTTCTTCGATTTTGATGACCTTGCAATCCGTATAGATTTCCGGAAACCTTAAAATGTTTTCATAGTTTGCACCGCGGAAGGAATAGATGCTTTGAGAATCATCACCGACTACCATCACATTTTTCCTGGTACCTGCCAGAAGATCCACGATCTCTTTCTGAACGAGATTGGTATCCTGGTATTCGTCAACCATGATGTACCAGAACTGGTCCTGTAACTTTTCTCTAAAAACTGTATTATTTTGGAGGCTGTCACGCAGGACTTCCATCAGGTCGTCATAGTCAAACGTATTCGTCAGTTTTTTATATTTGGTATAGCCCGAATAAATCAGTTCGATATCCTGGATATAATCGATTAATCCACTGAAGTCTTTATTGATTACTTCTTTGATCGTAATCATTCGATTACGGGCAGATGAAATGATCTCATAGATCCTGCTTTTTTTCGGGAAGGCCTTGTTGGATCGTGCAAATTTCAATTCACTCCGGATAATATCCACTACATCCTCGGAATCTCCCTGGTCCAGTATGGTGAATTTTGCTGGGATTCCGAGCAAATTGCTGTATCTTCTCAACACCATATTGGCAAAAGAATGAAAGGTGCCACCTACCACGTTACCAACATTCCGGTCCGATAGAAGTCCCTGGACACGACCGAGCATTTCCTGTGATGCTTTACGGGTAAAGGTAAGAAGAAGAATATGCTGCGGATCGATTCCTTTTTCGATCAGGTAGCTGACCCGGTAAACGATAATGCGGGTTTTCCCCGTTCCTGCACCGGCAATCACCAGAACCGGTCCTTCAACACTCATGACTGCCGCCAGTTGCTGATCATTGAGGCTGTTCAGGTAATCCACCTTCAGGGATTTTGGCAGCAGTGATTTGTCTACGGTCACAGGTGGCTGTTTATCAATTTCCGATGCTATTTTCCGGAGATGCAGAATTTTCTCTTCGACCTCTTCGGGGATTTCTATCGGTAAATAATCTTCGATGGTTATCTGATCGAAATCTCTGTACTGAGGTTCGACATCGTAATCGCCCTTGACTATTTTTCGCTGTCCGATGTCTCCTAAAAAATCAGATAAAAGTTTTTCCCGGTCTATGTTCTCTTCCTCTTTCATTTCACTCATTTTATGGATGGTAATATACAAAAATATGGATCGATATACAAAATAATAAATCATTGATAACCAGCAGTTTAATCTAATGTATGCTAAATACTTTAGCCATTGAACTTGTCCAATTATTCGCCCCAGCTCGGACCTTATTAGTAATAAGATGAGGGTTGGTCCTTTTTCATCCGGAAGTTGGCCAGGATGATGGAAGGTGGTATACTATACTATTAGTACTTTTCTATTTTTAAAATTTCAGTTTCTGTATCAGACTCTACGTCTCGCTAAGGCGTGACTCTGAGATGGTGTAGTCTTCAATAGAATATTTTATAAAAAGAATTAGAGTCATTTCAATAATGCTCCAAATTCTGGGGTGGATGTTAAGTGCCGATATAAGTGCTGGATCATCCGTACCCATAAATTGCCAATAAGTGATTATATTTATTCAAACCTCAGTTCCAGTTTATCCCTAATCCCGGGGCTGCTTCAATCGCAGGTTTGTTGGCCATGATCATAACTTCCGAGGCTCCTAATAACCAGCTTTCGATTGAGATGCAGGAAATGTCACCTTCCCGGTTTACGCTGATGAAAGATCCCACCTGCATGCCGGGTGGTGCAGACGGATCCGTATTTAGAATTATTTTCATACCAGACGACGATAACCGGTGATCCACTACGATCCTGGCTCCTCTTGCCTCTGTTCCATGCGGATTCATCACTACCAGTATCTCCTGATCATCAAATATCCGGGACCATGCAATAATTTCACCGGAAGAATAATACCCAAAATTATTGTTCAGAAATGCAGTCGGCCGTTGATACTGTCGCCCCCTGCGCAATGGAAGGTATTCTTTACGTAATTTTGTCATTCTCGTAATACGCGAGTAAATCGGATGGTTCGTATTAAATACATGCCACCCTGAAGTTCCATGTGGGCCAAAACCGACTTTCTCGGTATCCATATTCCCTTGCGTTCCTGCAAAACCTGAAGCACGTGGATGCTCCGGTCCGAACATCGTTTCCCGGAGAAGGCAGTCGTGATCGCCCCACTTGTGTATATACTTGCGTTCCCCGGATTCCACACCGCCTGCAAGGCCCTGCTCCATACCGTAATAGATACAGGGAGTACCAATTGTGAACAATTGCAGTGCTGCCGTAGCTGCTGCCTGATGATCATTGGATGCATCGGCGGAGAGCCTGATCTTCTGCCCGAACACGTGATCATGGTCGTTGCTGATACTCAGATGCCTGGATCCGTAATTCCGGTGTGAGCCCATTCCAGGATCATAATAGCTGAATCCCTCAAAAAACTTTGAACCCGGTTGTAATCCTTTGCTCACATCACAGATGGTTTCCCTTTGTTCTCCAATATCAAGGCAGGCATTCAGATTACGGCCGGTCACGTCGAGGTAACGGTCCTGAGGGCTATTCCCACCGGCGACTTCAGCTACCAGGAAAAAATCATCCTTGCCCAGCACCTCTGCGTATTCCTTGATTGCATTGCAGAAGTTCCTGGCCTGTTCCTGGGTGACATGCTTGAAGGTATCTATCCGAAATCCATCGATATCTGCCAGTGCAATCCAATATTGATATATAATTGATAAGGCCCATAACGTTTCGTTAGAAAACAGATTAAACTTGCGAAGATCGCAGAAATCCGTACGTTTGTGTTCTGCAAAATCGTCATCGATACTGCCTGCACCAAGGTCGCCACTGCCTGCCCGTATATAGTTGTGGAAATTGTGAAGTTCCTGAGGCCAGACATAATCATCATTTCTTAACACCTGCAAATTGTCATATATAGCTTTACCGTAGCCATTTCGTGGCCAGACAGGTTCGTAACCACCGTGACTTCGATAAGGTGGCTGATGCATATCCCCTGTACTGGCATCGTATAACCAGTTGCTTCCCGAATGGTTAAATATCACATCCAGCAGGATATTCATATCGTATTGGGCATGCGCAGCATCGACCAGATCGACCAGATCCTGCCGGGTGCCAAATCGGGGATCCACATCCAGGAAATTCTGGATTCCATACCCATGGTAAGTGTCCAGTTCGACACGTTGCCGGAATATGGGCCCGAGCCATATTGTAGTAATCCCAAGATCATTGAGGTAACCCAGTTTCGATTGGATACCCTTCAACGTTCCCCCTTGATACCGTTCCGCTCCGGAAAACTGCCAGTTATCCCATCTCCAGTTGGATCCGCGGATCTGTTTTATTTTTGAAATTCCGCCAGGGGAACTCAGATCGGCGTCTAGAAGCCGGTCGGGTCGTTCTTTACCATTGGAGAACCTGTCGGGAAGCAGGAAATAGAAAACCTGATCTCTCCAGTCGCCGGGAGATCCCCTGTAGATCCTTTCAGGCCAGTGCTGCAATACTTCGGTTAGGGTCTGCGGAGGTGGACTTGACAAAATGCTTGAAAGATTGCTCATGGCTGTATCGGTTGAATTTAAGTTAACCCGAGTTTGATATAAAATTCCATTTTAATAATACATCATTTTTTTATAGCCCTCACCGGGCAGGCGTTACTTTTTGGCATTGTCCCAACCTGCCTGCACTGCCGCTTCGGCAGGCAGGAAAGTAACCAAAAAGGTCTAGACAAAAATAAAATTCGCACGGCCCCGGAATCACCAGTCGCACAAGGCTATCATAACCTCCCACGGCATCGCACCCACCATTTTTGTCTGGCCAGCGCTTTCGATCTATTAATTTATAGTTAGAATTCCAAGTTGTCCTTTATTATTTATTACAGAAACCTGACAAATAAATTCGTAAGGCTATAAGGGTAAATATAATTGTTTGGATCTGTAAATTGCATTTTCAATGATGGTTTTCATTCATTGAACTTGTATGCAATCAAAGCTGAGAATAAGTTAATAAGGAAATTTTTTGGACTCCGATGACGGGAATACTCAATCTGAAAAATGTTCTTAAGTTGATCGATTATAGTTACACAAATAGCCCATTTAGGCAACATGATCGCATCCATCAAGGGTGTTATAGATGAAGAATTCATGTTTTTTATTCGGTCCACTAAGATGAGATTCAAAGCCTGGAGCCAATTCTTTATAAAAATCATAAATTGAACAAAAGATTTCCATATCAGATCAAAGGTCGTTTTTTTATTTGAATAGAAACCTTCCTGATATGCCGGATTTAACTCCGGCAAAAAGATAACTTCATATAATGTTAAAAATGGTATAATTTCCTACATTGGTTATCGAAAAACATTATTTATTCTGTTATGAAAGCATTCCATTTTTCCATAATAATTTCCCTGACAATCCTGGGAATGTTGATTTCCATGTTGCCTTCTTTTGCCCAGAAAATCCCATCGGGAGATTCTGCCGACTTCAAAGTTAAAACCTGCCTGCATTCCGTAAGTTATGCCGGATTCTGGAGGGATCAGGCGAGGCTTTCGGTTGACCAGTTCCTTGTCAAGGCGAGCGAACTTGGATTCGATGGAGTTATGCTTGTCGCAAAGAGGCCTCACTTATCCTTGCTCGATTATGATAAAGAAGCGCGTGCAAAATTGAAGGCCAGGATCGTAGAGCTGGGCCTTGAACTGGTTTGCCTGGCCGGGTATACGGATTTTACCGCCGGTATCGACAAACCGGGGATACCGCATACCGAGATCCAGGCTGCCTATGTAGGACAACTGGCAGAACTTGCCCGGGACCTGGATTGTAATATGATACGGATATTTACCGGCTATGTCAGGGAAGGGATCCCTTATGATAAGCAGTATGCAACGGTGGTGGAAGGTTTACGGCTGGCTGGCGATCAGGTAGCGAAGTACGATGTTACCCTTGCCGTTCAGAACCATCACGATATTGCCCTGCACCACGATGAAATGTACTGGTTGATGAAGGAAGTGAACCACCCGAATGTAAAGGCAGGATGGGATGCCTGGTCTCCGACACTTGAGGGTCTTTCATCGGAAGAGCTCAGGGAATCCGTTTACAAGATGAAACCTTATATTGTAAATACGATAGCTGCTGATTACATACGCGCTCCGCAGTACAGGTACGAAAATACCCGCACCAACTATATCAAGACGGATGATGTATTACGCGCCGTGCCCATGGGAGAAGGGATCATCGATTATAATTCCTTTTTTGAGGCATTGAAGGATATAGGTTACCAGGGGTATATTGTATATGAACTATGTGAAGTGCTGGAAGGTGGGGGATCGGAGGAAAACCTGGATAAGACAGCCAGGATGTTTCTGGATTATATGAAGAGGTTTGATTGAGGAAATGAAATGATCAATAATTTGACAACAGCAAATGGATTGGGATTTCCACTTTGGAGCTATAGTGGATGTTAGAAACTGTGAAATAATTAAGAGACACAACTAACTAATCAAATAAAATTTTGTATCTGCTAAAATCACTGTGATATGTTATAGATTTTCGTATTTCATACACCCCTTCACCCCTCTTATGAGGGGAATTTTCGATTTTCAAAGGAAACTTTTGTATAAAATAGAATTGCTTTCGTTATTACGCTGCCTTATAAGTTCTGGTAATAGCGTTGGGTCATCAATGCCCTTTATTTAATATATATATTAATTCAATTACCTTTTTGCTAAGGCAGTGTTCGGATTAGCTTTGTGTGTTGGCTTTCTTGTCCCTTGATTAGTATGGAATAAAAGGCTTTTTTGTGTTTTTACACAACAACCACAATGATCTTTTTTTCAGGAAGGATACTTAGGTGGCCCGGTCTCAATTTTTTTCTCTATTCTGAATTATTGGTAAAATCTAGAATTTTACGTTATATCTCTGAATATAATGTTTCATCAATTAAAAAGTTGAGGTCACGGAATTCTAGGTTTGAACCCAATCATTCCTCAAAAAAAATTATGTCCTTGTTCGTATCCCATAACTTGCCAGAAATGGTAACCAATATTTTGCTCTCGGAACGCATAAATTCCAAGTTTATGTCCATGATGTTGAAGAGAAAATTACCATAGAATCAATTTATTCTTCAACAATTTCTTTGTCAGAGCAACCAAATCCGCATATTAAAAGGCTAATTAGAGTGCTTATACAGATATAATTCATCACGTTACATTTGATGTTACTTTTAGTTTACGTATTTCTAAAGGCATAATTTATGGTCTATTGATAATATCGTAACATCAGAAATTGAGATAAAAAAATTTACTTTCGAATATTTATGTTTTACAGATTTAGTATATAAAAATATAGGTTCATATGGTGATTATAATTCGGTCAATATTAATTTTTTGTCAACCACTCCTCAACCAGAATTAAAAAAGTACTTACGATTTCTCATAAGTGATTGATTTTCAGATGAATTCAGCAGGGTTCTATTAATGAATTTTATGATATCTCATTAAATCGTCAAAGAATTATATGATGAGCGATTTCAAACTCTTTAATGTATGATAGTGTATTTATATGTTATATAAGCGTACAACCAATAGTATTACTCAACACGTATATTAAAACTACTGTTGTATTCGTTCTTTAGAACTATTAATTTAATACCTTCTGAAAAATCCGATACTTTTTATAGACTTCACCACCTAGCTTTTGCATTTCTGCCCTCATTTTAATATTCTCTTCCAGTTCCAAATTGCTATCCATAATTTTAAACCCCAATCTTCTCCCTGTTTGAATCATATCGTAACCAAATAGTATGTCTATTCCAATCCCTTGAAATTTCTTTTTTATCCCGCCGATAAGTAAATCCAATTGTGTTGATTTTTTTGCAGACCTTAAAATCGTAATAATTCCAAATGGAAAAAGAAAACCTTTTGATGCCCTGAATCCTTTGCTCAGGTTGGGCATGCCGATGATAAATCCAACCATTTGATCACCATGAAATGCAACCTTCACTAGTTGAGGATTTAATACTATTATATACTTATTGGCTAGGTCCATCATCTCCTTCTTATCGAGTTGAGAATACCCATAAATTTCTGTAAAACACTCGTTCATTAATGACAAAACCGGAAAAATCGCTTTCTGCAAATCATTTTTTGTTTTAAATGTTTTTATCCTGATGTTTGATTTTTGAGATACCTTCTGATATAATTTTTGGTAGTTTTCTGGTAATTTGGTTGATAGATCAACCCTGTAAACCATTAAATTTTTATCGATAGAATAACCTGCTTCTGTCACCAGGTCAGGAATATATTTAAAATTTATATTTGTAGCAACTGCTGGTGTGTGTTCAAATCCATCAATTAAGAATCCCATCGGATCATGATAATACATACCCATTGGACCTATCAGTTTCTCCATTCCTTTTTTTATTGCCCAATTTTCGACATGATTCAACAAAATTTTTGCTACATATTGGTCGTCAATACACTCGAACATTGAAAAACGGCCATATTTGGTATTGGTATCGGCATTATACCTATGATTTATTATACCCAAGATCCTTCCTACAACGTGTTTATTTTTACCGCATAGTAGCAATATTGTATCACAATATTGAAGTGCATGGTTTTTATTAGGATTGAAATAATTCCACTCATCACGGTAAATTGGAGGAACCCAGTTATTGTGATTTTTGTGAAGTTTCGAGGGTAATAAAATAAAATCTTTCAATTCCTTCTTTGAGGATATAATTTTTATTTCAATATTATGAGGGTCTGTTTTGCTGGTTTTCATATATTGAAGGTTTTCGTTTTATCCTCACGTCCAATGTTCCTCCAAGCATCCGATATTCATCAAGTCTGCAAGAATTGATTAGTTCACCATTATGAATCATCATATTAATGCAACCATCGCACAAGTTGGGCTTACCATCTATGATCTCATATGGTTGTTGTAATACAAGGCTCTGCACGGAAATTTTTTCAAAAATTGCTTTTGGTTTCTTTAATATTGTTTTTATATAGTTGGCTAATGCATATCTTATCTTTTTATCTATTACGGATAGCAGAAAAATTTCCTTTCCTGTATTGGGAATCGTATCTCTATAACGGGATTGAAACTTCCGTGTGAGAAATTGCTGCAAAAAAACGGTCATAAATCCTATTGAACCATATATTTTCCTTCTGCTATTTATACTATTTATAATTAAAAACTTATATGATTCTTTTTTTGTTGTCCCCTCCAAATAAGCACAAGGACTCAGCTCTTTAAAATGATTTTTGATAATTTGATACATTTCATTTATAGAAATATCTATTTCTGATAAATCATAGCACTTATTGGGTAATATTTCCGGATTTACCAATTTTCCGTTTACTAAATATTCATAATTATCAGCAATAGGAATTCCTCTGAATGCGATAAAAGCCATATGTATGACCCTTTGAGAATTGCCATAAAACCAGTTAATTATATCAGGTATGGAATGAAGTGTAGAGCGAGTTACTGTTGTAAGAAAACCGCATTTTATTTTACTGCAGCTGTTAACCAAATCGATATATTGTTGCCTGAGTTCATTCATTTCCGATTCGGTTTTTCCTTTCCAACCTGGTCTATCTTGATTACTATCTATATGGAAATAGAATTGGTATAATCCTGCCTGATGAAGTTCTTTCACTAAATTCTCCGTAAGTAATTCCCCGTTGGTAAGAATAATTGCCTTTAGTTTATTTTTTGCTATAAAATCAACAACCTTAACAATATCCGGGTAAAGAAGAGGTTCACCACCTGCAATTGAGATACGGCTGCAATTAGTTATTTTTTGTAATTGAATGATCTCTTTCTTTAATTCATCAATTGGTCGGTGACCAGTAATGGTATGCCTGAAACAACCAGGACATTTCAGATTGCAGATATCTGTAACCTCAATCCATCCGCCAGGATTATCGTTTTTAGACCATGGAAATCTAAATAATTTATTTCTTTCTATTTCCGATGATTCTTTCATAAACAACAAAGTGTTTTTAAACTAATATATTTAGTTTTCCATAATGGTTATGGGGGTGCCAAAAGTCCGGTACTCATCAAGTTGACAACTATTTATTAATTTTCCATTGTATACCATCATATTTACACAGTCATCACATAGATTAAGTTTTCCATTAATAATCTCATTTGGTTGTTGAAAATGGAAAACCTGTGAATAAACTCTTTCAATTAATCGAGCAGGATTCTTTGTACATTCCATTAGGAACTTTGTAAAAGCTTTACGGACATTCTTATCAAACAGTGATAAAAGAAAGATCTTTTTCCCAATTACAGGGCTGTTTAGAAAAGCAAAATATCGTCCGTTAAACAGATGATAAAAAGTTTGTGCCAATTCCAGGCTTTTTGATCCCATTATACCATAATGCTTATTCCTTGATCCGATATTGGAGATTACCAGAAATTTATATGTTTCATAGGCACTGCTCCCATTCAGGTATGCACAAGCTTTCAATTCAGGATATTGAGCTACAACAAGACTATACATCTCCTCCGTTGAAATATTAATCTCATTAAGGTCAGTAGTTTTGTTATACAAATCATCAGGATCTATACGCTTTCCCTTTACATAATAAGTAATGCTGTCAATAACCGGTACTGACCTATAAGCAATGAATGAAACATGATGAACTTTATGCATATTCCTCCTGGCCCATAACACAATTTTTGGAATATATTCAATTGTTGAACGATAGACAGTCATATGGAATCCACATTGAATTCGACCGATATCCCATAATAAGTCAGCATAGTACTGCCTAAGTTTATTTAATTCCAATTCATTCTTACCGATCCATTGAGGTCTCACTTGTTGACTGTCGATATGAAAATGTATTTTAGATAATCCGGCTTTTTTAAGATCATCTGCGAGCCGATGATCTAATTTTACACCATTGGAAAATATGGCAGATTTTAGCTTATTTTTTGTGATAAACTCAACAACTTCAACAATAAACGGATAAATTAGGGGTTCACCTCCAGCCAGTGTAATATAGTCACAATTAATCAACTCCTTGCATCTTAGTATATCATCTTTTATAGCATCTAAGGGCCGGTGTCCTTCAATTTGATTGCGGTAGCACCCTTTACAACTAATATCACAGTTATCGGTTACTTCAACCCATCCACCCGGATTATCAGTTCGGGACCAGGGGAATCGATATAGTTTTTTTCTGTTTATTTGGGATTGAGAAATATGCATGATATACAGTTTTATATCTGGTTTGAATTTGATACTCGTTTAGGTTAAATTGATTTATAGAATAGGCGTGTTTGCTGGTATAGGTTTTAGTAACCATAACCTGATGCTCCAATTTACCCTTGAAGTTTTTCGATAATCTAATATCAAGTATTTTATAAATAGATTCGACTGCATTTTTAGGATCTTTAATAAGTTCACTAAATATTATGTTAATAAATCTGTTCTCCGGAAGCGTTTTTGATTGATCAAATGCATAGGAATACCAATGATCGGCAATATCAAGAACCCAATTAGTGAGTTTTTCTATTTTTACAGGGGTATAAAAAACTCTGCTAAACATCTGAAAAAGACTTATTGTTGAGGGGATCACTTCGTGAGGAACTCGAAAATTATGGATAAATACAGAGTCAGGGAAATAATTTTTTAGCGAATTCAATCTTGGGGTATGCGAAGGACTTTTCGCCAGATAAGTTCTTCCATTACCAAAAACAAAAAGATGCTTTTTAACGCATTTACTATAAAATCTTAATTGTTTCAATTTCTCATGTTCAGAGAATTCCTGATCAAATTTAATGTTCTTATATAGCCGATTAAATGAAGGAAACCAGAATAGTAGATGACTTGAGCTTAAATTATGAAAGAAAAGATAGTCATCCTCCTCAATATTAAAAAAACTAAGTGGGTGTATCGGATTATATTCTTCATATATTTTTTTATCAAATCGTATCAGTAGGTTTCTTAAACAGTTATTAAATCTCTTATCGATTCTTGCAAGTATTATAACCAATTTTTTCTGAATAATTGAAGGAGCAAGCAAGATCTCCCATAACCGCATCGCAGTAAATGTTTTTGTGTCACTTGCAAGAATAGTGTGCATATAGGTTGTAGCGCTTCGAGGCATGCCAATAATAAATACTGGTGATTTTATTGACTGCTTTTTATAAGAAGGAAAGAAAAATTCATCCAGAATGAATCCTATGTGATTTACTATTTCAACAATAATGAAAATGAGTATTAGGATGGATAGTTTTAAAACTCTTTTCATTAAAATAAAATTAAATAGAAAGCCAAGCATCTTCCGTATAATAAGATACAAAATATAATAATGGTAAGCAAATTTGGGCGTTAGTGTGTATTATAATAAAAATTACTTGTATTAATTGACTAAAAAAAGAAAGGAAATATAAGTAAAACTTGTCGTTATTTTGGAATTTGAAAATAACTCTATAATATATTTAAGTCTTAAATACAAACATCATGGATAAGTTTAGTTCCTACATCTCGTCGAATAAAAAAAGATTTGATTTGGAGGATCCTTTTAAAGGCTATTTTAATGATAACTATGAATTGGAAAAAAGCCAGGAAGGGATACTCAAATCACAAAAAATATTTGACTGGTTAAATCGAATAAGTTTTGGATCAAAGAATGATTTATATACTTATCAACAGGCTTTAGAGACAAAAACTGGACCAATGATTAAAATAAATGGGCAGGATATATTAATGATTTCATCATATGATTACCTTGGTTTGATTGGCCATCCATATATAGAAAAATCAGCAATAGAGGCTATAAAACAATTCGGCACAAATACAGGCGGGGTTAGGCTCCTAACTGGCACAGCTATTATTCATCGAAAATTTGAAAAAGAACTAGCTAGTTTTATAGGTACTGAGGCATCAATGATGTATTCTTCTGGATATTTAGCAAACCTTGCAGTAATTAATGCCTTATGCAATGAAGATGATTTAATATTTCTAGATCAAAAAATCCATCAGAGTATTGTAGAAGCGTGCAAGCTTGCGCAAGTTCCATATCTCAAGTTTCGTCATAATGATATTAATTCATTAAATGATCTTTTAGATGAGAATAATAATAAAGGAAACAAACTTATAATATCAGAAGGGATTTTTTCAATGGATGGAGATATATGTCCTTTACCAGAACTTCTTGATATCAAAAAAAGAAAAAATGCATATTTAATGATCGATGAATCCCATTCAATAGGTGTACTTGGAAAAAGTGGAAAAGGAGTTCATGAATATTATGGGATAAACCCAAAAGAAATTGATATCTGGACAGCATCCCTGTCAAAGGCCATACCATCTAATGGGGGATACATCGCTGGAGGTAAAGAATTGATTTACTATCTTCAACATGGATCATCACCTTTCTTTTTTTCCGCAGCATCAAGCCCTGCATCGGTTGGTGCCGCTTCAGCAGCTTTAAAAATTATAGTAAAAGAAAAAACACGGTTAAAGAATTTATGGAAAAATACTGAACTACTTATAGATGGATTTAAAAATTCAGGTTGGGTTTTATTGAGTGATGAAAGTCCAATCATTCCTGTTTTAATTGGAACCGAAATGGATGCTTATAACTTAACACGTTCACTGTTTAATTATGGGATAGTTGCTCTAGCTATTGTATATCCAGCTGTGCCGAAGAATGAGGCAAGATTGAGAATATGTGCAACTGCTGCCTTAGATGAGGATACGATAAATTATGTAATAAGTGTGTTTAATAAAATCAAGAGCGAAGGAAATACGCAAATTGCTGATAATAAAAGTGGAAGTTTCTAATTAAAAAAACTACTGCCGGTGTTATTCCTGGCTTGTACAAGCCATGTTCGAAGGCTGGTACCATATGGCAAGTCCGATTTTATTTTGAATATAAACATATTGATATGAAATGGATGTGTTACTTAATCTGCCTATTTTAAGTATCAATAATGATGCCCTGGAATTTCGATACATCAATTGCAATCATTTTTTTGTATATAAACAATGCTAATTATGAAAAAAAAGAAAGAAATTTTTATTTCAATCCTGTTGGCCCTATGCCTCCTTCTTTCACCCCAATTACGAGCTCAAAAAAGAAAACCCATTGATTCAAAAGCCACGAGGGAAACAAAGGCTTTGTTTAAAAGTCTTAGAAAATTATCTAAAAAACATACATTATTCGGACATCAACATGCCATAGAGTATAAACTTTGCTGGTCAGGCGATGCGGACCGGTCGGTTGTAAAGTCGGTTTGTGGCTCCCATCCCGCTGTAATTGGTGTGGATCTAACCGGATTTTCCGTTAGACCCCCTGAAGTGATTGAGCGAAACATAGAGAATCTGAGAAAAACCGTTGTTGATACCTATGAAGGGGGAGGGTGACAACAATTATCTGGCATTTCTCCAATCCGGTTTCCGGGGGCGGTTTTTACTGGAGGGATTCTGTTTCCTTGCCAGCCGTGAGATACATCATTCCGGGAGGGGAAGCCCATAATGCATATAAGGAAATACTGAGAACCATCGGTGATTGGGCGAAAAGCCTAGAAGGTGCCTATGGTACCCTTGCACCGGTTATTTTCAGGCCCTATTATGAGTTTGATGGGGGATGGTTCTGATGGGGTAAGCCTCATTGTACACGCAATGAGTTTATTTCGCTCTGGAGGTTTACCTTATCCTACTTACGTGATACACTCGGAATCCATAATTTCCTGTATGCCTTTTCACCTGATAAGCGGTACATTACTGAAGAAGAATACCTGGAACGTTATCCGGGTGACCAATGGATTGATATGGCAGGAATGGAAAATTATGGTGATATGGGCCGCGACAGGTATAATATGGAAGCTGCTGCAATAAAACTGAAAATTATTTCTGATTATGCTATCAAATCCAGGAAATTAACGGCTTTTACCGAAACCGGCATGGAATCGATCCCTGATACAACGTGGTGGACTAATACACTTTTGAAAGCAATGCAGATGCATAAATCCAGGCTTGCTTACATATTGGTCTGGCGTAACGACAGGAGGAGTCCAACACATTATTATACGCTTTTCCCGGGGCATAAAAGCGTGCCGGATTTTATGGAATTCTATAACAACACCTATTCGCCGTTCGAAAACGATCTGAAAAATACTTACAGGAGGAAGAGGTGGAAATAAATATATTGAATTTAGATGTGTGATGTGCGATGGGTGATTTCAGATTTGTTTTATTTTTGTTGATCGTTGTAAAAATGTCAACGTTATTTAGGCATTGACTTAATGAAAATCAAACATCACAAATCGAGAATCGCAATTTTCAATCAATAAATCGCCTGATACACCGCTCGCCTGAACCGTCGCTGGATATTCTGCTCGTAAGGGGTACGCCTCGTCATGAATAAACCGAAAAGATTGTTTTCCTGGTCAATCCAGAAATGGGTATTGTGGTACCCAGACCATCCAAAGATACCTTCTGGAGACAGAAATCCATCCTTTTCAGGAGCTGCCAGATGAAAATAATTATATCCGTTCCAGTATCCACTTTCTTCCAATTCTTCGTCACTATGATTCATGTGCATCAGGGCAATGGCCGCCGGGCTTAAAATTCTCTTTCCTTTATAAACACCGTCATTAACAAGCATCTCAGCAAAATGGCTGTAATCTTCAGGTGTCGATACCAGGCCCTCTCCACCAAGTTGCACCCTGGTGCCCGGTTCGTAACTCAGTTCGTCATAAGCCCCTCGTTCAAAAGTAGCCCCTTCAGGGGTAGTCCTGTATAAGGGTTGGAAAAATTGTCTTTCCTCTTCAGTCAGGAAAAACTTTGTATGTCTCATTTCCAGGGGATCAAATATCCTTTCTTTCAGAAAATCATAAAAAGACTGCCCCGTAATGACCTCAATGACTCTTCCAACCAGGGCAGTATTGATCCCATAGGTATAATCTGCTCCCGGCTCATGATCCAAAGGGATGGAGGCCACAGTGGTTGCGAAATCGGCCAAGTCCGAAAATAGTGTATCGGTAATAACCATAGATTGCCCGTTCAGATATTCCAGATTATAACTCCAGCCCGATCTGTGGGCAAGGATATGCCGGATGGTAAGGATTTCTCTGCAGGGGTATGTCCTGCCATTTTCGTCCCTGCACTTGAGGTCTCTCATTTCGGGGATATACTTTGATACGGGATCATCCAGTAAAAACCGGCCTTCTTCATAAAGGATCATCGCTGCCACTGTTGTAATCGGCTTGCTCATGGACCAGATTGGAAATATGGTTTTGGTTTTTTCCGTAATATCTGCATCACCCTCCTTACAGGAGTTTACTATTTCCCGGTAAATTATCTCCCCGTCCTTGTATACCATGGCAATGTTGCTTCCGGTAGTTCCTTCTTCGATCAATTGCTGCTGAAAATCATTTATACGGGAAAGTCTGGAAACATCGTACTTTTTTTGAATGATAGTGGAATCATTATGATCTTCGGATTTGTTCTCACAACCTGGGAAAATAAGATAAGCAGAAAGGAAAAGTATAAAAGTCAGTTTTTTCATTTTATTAAATTTGAAATTTTGCAAGAGATTGTCTTAAAAGTATGAAAATCAGTTTCACGCTAAGTCCGCAAAGAAT
>WOR8_10000278_pt1 | contig 53140 bp, 43 predicted proteins | sample DeeMarSeWOR38_10_FD_19890 | JGI IMG/M metagenome (IMG submission 19890)
CCGAACGCGACAGATCACAAGTTGACACCCCCTTGAGATCATTGTAGGCTATTTGAAAAATAGAAATGAACAAACCGACGACAACTTGACCTGGAGGCGATATCATGAAAGTCAGTGAATTTCAGGCGCTGCTTAAACCCGTGACCGATCTTGTCTCGGGAATGGACCTAGACGCCAAACTTGCCGAGGAACTAACTCGTCGTTTCCCACCCGGTGGTGAAGTATTCGATGCGATTGAGAAAGCATGCCACGAAGCGATTGCAGATGGATGGATGTGTGCAAATGGTGAAGAAGGGCGGCGTTGGGGCCGTGTTATTGAACCATGCGAAGAAACAGGCGGACTGAGCGTCGATGTTGTGGACCTGACCGATTTAGTGGGATCCCACCATAGTCATCCCGGCGGCGAGGTCTGCATGGTGATGCCGATCACCCCGGGCGCCCAATTTGACGGTACCGGACGCGGCTGGTGTGTATTTGAATCCGGAACGGCGCACCACCCCACGGTCTCGAATGGGGAGGCCCTGGTGTTGTACATGTTGCCGGACGGCAAAATTGACTTTACCGAACCATACAAATGAAGCCGACGTAATGCTCCGGCACACAGCTCATTTCTGGGTGCTGGCCTTTGATGCCGCTATCCATTCGGTAATTATCAATAGGGAATAGTTTCTGTGGATGCAGATCTGATATGGATTCTAATAATCTGTGGAATTGTATTAACAACCATACCCCTGTTGTGCGTATTCATATTTTCCGAAGTCAAGAAAATAAGGCAGGAAATGGTTAAAATAGAATTTTCGATCAATCAGATGAAATCGAGTCTGGCACATCAGACATCGAAACTTGAAATGATGAATAAACATCTGGCAATTATCGGCTCGAAAGCGGCACCGGAAAGATATAAAACGATGCGCCTGGGAAAAAGTGAAAAAAAGTAGTGGATGACGATTCAGGCCGTAAAGCGACAATTCATTGCCTCTGCAGGACCATTCAGGCCGGAAAACGACGGATAGACAAAGATTTTAATCCTAATTTCTGAAGGCCACCAGATGCTGCTATTTTTTATTTAATCGGCTGCCGAATACGCCATTTCAAAATGGAAATCATGGCTGACAGTGTCCAGAATGCTTTCCGCAGCCGAAGCGGTCATTTCCACCATGGCGGGTTCTTTTAGATCGGCCGCTTTTTCTTCGCCATCCGCTTGGCTGTCAACGCCGGCACCATTTTCAGCAGACAATTTTTTGAGCTTTCTGACAAAGTCTTCCAGAATCTCCTGTCTCAAGTGCATTCTATGCCAGCGTGACGATCCCGCATGCATGAATTTCCGGGTAAGCCTCGAGAGGCGTCTATTCATCCGATTTAAAATTCTGGCAGGCTCGACACCTGAATCTTTTACAGCTGCGATCATGCGATCCGTCAGTTTATCCACACGTTTTGAAACCGCAGGCTGATGGGCTGTTTCTGCTTTTGCAATTACCGGCTTTTGCGCCGCATAATTGGTATCAGATTGTGCAGCGACCGTGACCTGGGCATGGATATCAAACTCAGCTTTAACCTTTGAAATGGTTGTCAGATCGGCAAAGTTCTGAGCTTTATCTGTGTCGTGGTTGCCGGCCATAAAGTCTTTTACCATCTTAAAAAGGTTTGTCAGGACGTCTCTGATGTCCTTTTTTTCCTGCTCATCTAAAGTCCCTTCCACTGTCAGTTCAAATGTGCTGTTTGCCTCAACTGAAACCAGCTGTCCTCGTGATTCGCTGTAACGCCCGCTTGTGCGGCCCAGCTCTGCATAGGCAACGGCCGATGACTCAAACTGCAAATTCGATGACAGGGTGACCTTATCACCCTCCGCCGTCTGAATTTCGATATCTGTGCTCTGCGCACCGGTAATCAGCGCTTTTTCAATTTGCGTCGATTGATAGGTCCAATTTGCCGGCCTTGGACCGGATGGGGCCGGAGGGCTGCAACAATAAGGTGGAACGCTATTCATGATATTCTAGCTCCTTACCCGCTTAGTTCTTAAGCATTTTTCTACAGTTTATATCGGATGCTTATCGTATAACTTGAACATTTTTATTTGACCATTTGCGATGTAATGATGTATATAAATACTGATAATTTCGGATCTCTTTCTCCACATGGCCTGAAGCACGTTTTCGTTGCCTCGAAGCGGAGCAGGTCTCATTTCTCATCTCGACTTCCGTTGAGCAGAATCCATTTTATAAACCATAAAATATTGATGCCCCATGGCAAAGGCGCAATCATTGTGTATCAGGGGGATATGATACAAATGGTTCTGTATAATAAAGGATAGAGGGGGAAATAATGAACATCGATAATTTGATATCGGATTTCGACTTTGAGAAATCCAAAAAAGATTGCATTCTGCACAGCATGTTAGGCGTCTATATTGATAAAAAATCGGAACTATCCGTATGCGACGATACCGAAGCCATTGTGTTGACACAGCAATTAGAAGAATATTCTGATGTTTTGAATCGATTATTAACCCACGCAAAATGCTTTCCGGTGATGTGCGACGATTGTGGAGGCCTGACGAAATGTATAGAGTGCATAATTAAAGAAAACTGCGTGGAAGCTGAATTGATGTTTTACAGGTTGAGTCAGCTGACGGCATCCACTGTATAAAAGTCTGGATCAGTGTAATCGGGTCGGGCGCAATCTCTCCAAGCGGTAATTTAGAGACGTCTAATTTTATTAACGCGGATGAGAATGTTATAATCCAAAATTTTATAAGCTTTGCAGAAAACCAAAATTGCGCAGTGGGAAACATACCGGCTGAAGATCCGGATGGGAGAGAAATTTCTTTTGTCTGTACCGCAGGTGATTATGCGATTAGTAAAGCCAATAAGTTTTTAAGTTTTCCACTTACGTTTCAACCATCTGTTGAACCATCGAATGAATAAAATTTTTCTAAAAACCATTATTCAAAAACAAGCGGTCAATTGATCGCCTGTTTTATCTCAATATTGAAGGTTTAGATAACACAAGGTGCTCCAAAATCGGCGAAATTATTTTATTGGCGCTGCTTATTAAAGAATTACGTATACAGTTGATAATGCCCATTCGTAAGGAATAAACCGATGAATAGAGAAAAGATATGGATTGTCAGCGTAATCGTGACCGTTTTATCCGGTGTTATTTGCATGGCTTCAATATTTTTCAGTTATCGTGTCCATGTTTCTTCCAGAAAATTGGTAACCGAATACCGTGATGATCTGTCAGCTCTGCGTCAGTCATATGAGGAGCTTGAAAAACAGTTAACGGCCATCACCAGTAAACAAAATCTTTTTCAGAATAAATCAGCTCAGAATAATCTAGGCTCTGGTCCTTTAAAAGGCCGCTTCCGCATATCGGGAAGTGATGATGCATCCGCCTCTGATCCGCGTACACAGGTTCAACAGCTCGCGCAAATTATCAGCGGCACCGGCCTGGATCAACTGGCAGCCAGCGGAGACCTCGATCCTACAATTCTATCAAAGATATATGAAGATTATGCCTTACAGGACATGGTGAACAATTATCGCGAACAGATATTGGCAAGAAACCGCGAGCACCACCAGTCAGACCGAAGTCAGTATCATGAAGAGTTAATGGCGCTTTATGATCGCTCACGTTTGCGCAGGCGAGGTGCGGGAAATGCTGAAGATCAAGAAAAAGCTTTTAATGAAATGCTTGCCAAATTCCCGGATGCCTATGCCACCGGTATGGCCATTGCCGAACGCGGTTTAAGATCGGCTTTTATGCGGAATACCAACGATGTCGAAGAATACTACGATATGCTGAGTGCGAACGACAAATTTTCCAGCATTGTTACAGACCGAGGAACGGAGGCGTTGCCGAACCTCGAAAACTATCTTGCCAATCGATATATTCGCGAAGGTCGGGTCGAAGAAGCCCAGATTTTTATCGAATCACTTGAGAGTAAATATGCAAACAGCTTCGTATTATCAAGAGGGCCTGATCGTCGCTTAAAATGGGTCCCTGCATGGCAGGCGGCACAGAAATTACGTATGCTGATAGAATAACCTAAACTGTAGAATGATCTAACTTATAGAGGGCGCCAGGGGGGATGGGATAAGGTGTGAAAACAGAAAAAGGCAGACGCTTTCTATCGTTGCCTTTAGTCTGGAATTAATACCAGATCAAATTCTCCTTTGCTTAAACCTTCTTTTGGATAGTGCTGTGTGCCCAGGGTTTTGAAACCGTGGGCTGTCACGCGAATATGAATGTGCGGTGGCCGCCTCAAATAAGACGGTGGCCGGTGGCTTTCAAAACGGTATTCGCCGGATTCATTTGACAGTACCGTGGCCCGATAGTCATCTTTATATTCTCCATCAGGACCCGCCATCCACAATTCGACTCGTGCTTCTTTGATCGGAGCGCAGTCCTTTGAGGACAAAACCTTCCCGCTTAATTCATACCCCTTTCCCACGCTGTTTCGCAAGGGTGCCTTGGGTTTATAAAAGGGACCCAATGAATCCGGCGGTGTGGGCTGGCAACCGATATTGTATTTTTTTGCTTGGGCAATCATACTGGAGTTCTCTGCAAAAATTGATTTTGAAAATAAAGCCGGAGAAGAAAATAATAGTGAAAAAAGGAAAAAAATCAGGAACTTGCTTTGTTTAATTCTGATTTTATTCGAAATTTCAGACATTATTTCCATTATTCATTCTCCGGAAATCACAGTTAAATGCATGTCAATGGGGACTACGATAAATATAAGTCTTATAAGTTTTAATTCAAATTAATTGAGATCTGATCGGAACTCTTCCAGGGGTAGCGACAGCGGAGAATTATCTAAGACGGGATTATTGGCATCCGGCATTGCGCCGAATAAATAGCGAATTTGAGCCTTATCATTTAATGGACGCTCGAGGCGTATCCGGAGTGTTTGGGGATCATAGCGATAAACTTTTGCAATAGGAACGGAAGTATGATTGACGATCACTTCCCAGCCGGTTATTTCGGTTGAGGGCTTTAAATCACTGCCGCCATTGTGCCCGATTGCGATCTCTATGGTACTGTTGTCTATTTGCTTTACGTCCGTTACCTTTGGGCCCCGGTAGTATGTCTCTTTCCCCAAGATATACATAACCGTTTGCGCTACCCTGTTTCCCATCGAAATATATGCTTCCGGGGTGAGGTGCTGCCTGCCGTGATTTTTAAGGTCAAGTGTTGTAGCGGCCAAAAAGCAGTCGGCAACGTTTTCGACAACGTGCTTTTGAGCATCCCGGATATCCTGGTGGGGCCTATCTTTGCCTCCGGGCCGTTTTATCATCATAACGACAAGAAAAGGCAAGTTTTCAAGCGTCGAGCCATTGGCGATATCAGATCTGACCTGATTCGTTATAAAATGTTCAAGGGAGTCTGCATATTCATTCTTTGTTACGGTTCCTCGCGCAGCGTCTGCTTCACCCTGTATCCAGATTACAAATTCAGCCGTTCCGCCTGCATCTGATACCCCGGTAACAAATTGATCATAGATCGATTTCGGCGACGTGTCTTCCCAGTAACCGGTTCCCCAATCGGCTTCTTTTCTCAAACCCGAGCCGTTTACGGAAAAATCCATGAGCCCGACCGGAATGCCTAGCCGGTCGATTATTCTATTGCCGAATGCAATGGCAGCATTGCCCGTCGTGCCGAATTTTGACCATTGGCTGCCATTGAATTTCCTCAGAAGCGGATGGGCTGTCAAATCTTTACCTGTGTAAAACCATTCTTTCATGTTCGACTGCCCCAGGCAGGCGATTAAAACACCCACGCCCCATTTATGTTTTCCGTTGATTGCAATCGAGTGATCGCTGTGACTGCGGACCTGGATATTATACCACCCGCCCTGGGGTACGTCTTCAAGTTCGCCCACAAAAATTCCGTTGCGGGGTGCATCGTCGATAACGGTCCAGGTTAGGATCTCTTCAAGCGTATTGCTCCTGACGATCCGCGCTTCGATGGCCTCAACCTGCCCGCTGTAAGTCCCGGAAACGACGATTTCCGCGCTTTGACCGCTGCGCTGGAAAATACGACCCTCTTCAATGTCGGTCAGAGAAATCGAAGGCATGCTAGAAATGGGCTCCCCGCCTTTCTTGGAAGCGATTTTGCCTGTAGGGGGCATGTCCGGAATGTTAACCGGTTTAGCGTGTGTAATGTCGGTTTGGGCTTTCGATATGGAAGTGGATGCTTTTGATTCCTCGGGTTTCAGATCATTTTTCTTATCCGGATCTGCTCCTTCGACCCGAAGTCTTTTGAGCATCAATAACGCCACATTTAAAGGCGGGGCAATTTCGGAATCGCTGTGCGGGTCGCGCTTTTCCGATTTCGAAATCGAAATGTCGATTTCCGGATGCGATCTGGTTAAGAAGGCATCTGTTTCAGCGCGGGGCACAGATGGCGTTTCCTCTGAGCCGGTTTTGGCAACCCAGGTCTTTTCCTGCAAAGGTTCGGGTGCAGCCGGACTGTCGGCAAACGCAAGTACCTCCGCTGAGCGCAAAATTAAAACTCCGGCCTTATTGCCCGGATGAATGTTCAAAGATACTGTTTTTTGAAATGGAAGCGGCAAATACAATTCTGTGACTCCCGGCTTGAGTGATTTCGGAAATACCAGGGGAGGGTCCGTCAGGTATTTAACGATCATGAAGTCCGAGTGGGAGCCTTCCATTGTTAGCTTGAGCACTCTAAAGCTATGCCCGTCTGAGGCCGGTGCTGATTTAAACGTAAAGACGGATTGAATCCCGACTGATTTTATCGCCAGGCCATCAGCCCTGCTGTTCAAAGAAACATTTGCGCCCGGGATAATCGCCTGAAGATCGAGGCGGTCTCTGACGGGTATCCGGGCTTCGGCTTCAAACATGGAAAGGATCTTATCAATTTCGATGCGGGTTTTGCCTAGTTCGGATTCGGCCCGTTCAAGCATGATGAGATCGGGGGCGCGTAAATCTTCTCCGTACTGCTTTGACGGAAGACTGTCAGCCCGGATCACATCAAGCTCGTTGAAACATTGCGCCAGGAAAGGAATTAGATTCTTAAGAAACGCGTCACCATAAATAATTCCATGGGAAAGGTCGGATTGCCCGGAATGCGATAGGTGCATTACAGGTACGTCTTGCTCGGCAGTCAAAAAACCCATCAATCGTCTATTAAGATCATCATAGTCGATCGGCGCATTACGCGTGTTCACGAATATCCGTTTTTCCATGTGGTCTTTTATTATTTGCGCCAGGATTGGCTCGGAAGCAACCATTGCGCCCAGATTGTTCCAGACGCTGCCGGTTCGGTCGTAGAGCAGCGTATGATTTTTTTTCGCTTTGTTTATGTGCTGGTCAAGTCTCACAAAACTCTTTAATCGATGCGCTGCGACGGCTTCGATGAACAGATCGTAGCGGCTATGGTTGCACGCCGGGCTCGGCGGTAATGGCCCGATGAACTCGGGATAAATCGTGGACTTGCTCGGGGCCACGATGAAGAAGAAGCGGCGGCCCGTGGCTTCGATCATCTTTTCGATGGCATGAAGCTCTAAAACCAACCGTTCGAGATCCTGCTTTTCATTGCAGGCTTCTTTGCGATAGTCGTCGATGGATTTTCGGCTGTAAAGCCATCCATGGCTGCCGACATGAATACCTTTGACATCGGTCATGTGGAATATGCGGTAATCCGACCATCTTTTGGCCAGAATGAGCGGACTTCGCAAAGAAAAACTGTCATTAAAATATTGGTCGAAAGACAGGTAGTACGCGTTGTCGAAAAGCGCCCGTTTATCAAAGCGAGGCGGTTTCAATCCGATACGCTCCACTTGAAGGCCGAAATCAAGGCCGATGAACCATACCGCCGCCGGTGTTAAAAGAAGAAAGACAAATATCAGTGTAAATATCTTTTTCATCGAACCTTTAAAACCGAAAGTAAATAAAGGGGCTGGTCGCACCACCAACAATAAGCGCCGCACAATACGGAAGCACCAGCAGGATCATCAGTGCACCGGCAACCAACGGGAACGGACCTTTTTTGATAATTAAAATATTTATCAAAGAAAAATCACCCGGGAGGAAGAATACCGGTAAAGCAGTTAACAGAATAAGAAGGTTTCGGTTGTTCAATGCCAGGCTCAATTCGTAAGAAATCGGCAAATCCGTCAGCGTGAACATGGCGCCTAAAAATCCGAACGCCTGGGTGATGTCTTCTGAGCGGAAAAGCACCCAGCCGATCACAACGATTAACAGCGTTATGATCCGGCGCAAGATTCTGTATTTCTCCCGGGGAACTTCACGAATACCGGTGATACGCTCCAGAACCAGGAATAGCCCGTGATAAATTCCCCAGAGCAGAAATGTCCAATTTGCTCCATGCCAGAGCCCGCAAAGGATACAAACGATTGCCATGTTTAAACAAGTTCTTTTTGTTGTCCGACGGTTACCTCCCAGGGGAATATACAGGTAGTCTCTGAACCAGCGGCTCAATGTAATGTGCCAGCGACGCCAGAAGTCCGTTATGCTTATGGCAGAATAGGGGCGGTTGAAATTTTCAGGAAATGAAAAACCAAACAGCATCCCCAGGCCGATGGCCATATCGGAATAGGCGGAGAAGTCGAAATAAATTTGAAGGGTATAAGCCATTGCGCCGAGCCAGGCGACTTTTGTATCAATTAGTTCCGGGGTGAGGTCAAAAATAACGTTTGTGATCTGGCCGCAGGAATTTGCAATCACTACTTTTTTTGCCAGACCCCAGCAAAACCGGATGATTCCATTGTAGAAGTCGTCCCACGATTCCCGGCGTTGCCTAAGCTGGCTTTTTATGTAGCTGTAGCGGACAATCGGGCCGGCGATTAACTGCGGGAACATGGCGATGTAAAGTGCGAAGTCGATAACATTTTCAAGCGCATGACTCTTTCCACGATAAACATCGATGATATAACTGAGTTTTTGAAATGTAAAAAATGAAATTCCGATGGGCAGAATAACATCATACCATTCTATCGGGAAAAATTTAAATCCTGCAAGAAAGTGATTTAGCTCACCAACAAAAAAATTGGCGTACTTAAAGTAGGCCAGGAGTCCTAAATTAAGAAGCAGTGAGCAACAAAGCCACAACCTTTTGTATCTGACCATACGGTCAATCAGACGTCCCAGCACATAATCCGCCAGAGTGGACAGGATCAGGATCAAAAGAAAACCGGCGGCGCCGTATAAGTAAAACAGGTAGCTGAAAAAAAGGAGGACAAGGTTGCGCAGTTTTTTGGGGGACAATAATTGCTGTCCATAATAGCTTATGATGACCGCGGGGAGAAAGCCGAACAGAAAAATAGTGGTTGAAAATACCATTTAAAAAGATAATAGACTATTTCATGGGAAGTAGTCTATTGCTATGTCCTTTATTTAATTTACAAAACACCTATTTATGTTAGGTGGCAGTACTTTGGTTCAACGTTCAAAGGTTCAGGGTTTAAAAGGTTAAATGATCTGATGCATCTTCCTTTTCAGCTGTTTTCCAACCTCTGAACCTTTGAACCAGGGAGCTGACACCTGAACACTGAAACCTGCTTGTCCTCCCTAGCCTTTATGGCGAAGGAGGGAAACCTATCTGTGCAGTATCAGGGTTGACTCAATGCGAAAACGTGTTCCTTGCCGGTCCTTCCCTTGATGGCGACAGTCCCAAGGTCTTTTATGTTGAGATCGTTGCGGATCAGTTCCGCAGTTTGCGAGCATATCACTATTTTTTCGGATAATTCTTTGTTCGCCAAACCGGATAAACGGAAAGCCAGATTCGTGCAATCACCGACCAGCGCCAAATCAGCCGCGCGTGAGCCATAGTGTGACATCGTCACCTTGCCGGTTGTTATTCCCCAGCCCATCTGCAGATTATCCGCTGCAATATTTTTACCGCTTAATTTGGCGCGGATCTCGTTTATCGTTTGCGTTTGCTGTATTGCAGCCTGACAGGCCAAAACGGCCTGCTTGCTTATTGGCGCCGCAGCATGATCCCAAAACGCGTACACGGCGTCGCCGGCGTAATCTTTAATAGTTCCTTTAAAATTGTACACAATGGCGCTGAAAGTATCAAATATTTCCTTCATTAAGGCATAGACGTCGGATGACGCGTGTGCCTGGGAGAAGGTTGAAAACTCCCTGACATCAGCGACAACGTTGGTTACGATTACCTCGGTCGGGGTCACCCGGGTGCCATCCGTTAATATGGCGGCATCTGTAACCTGGGTTACATTTTCAGGGCAAAAAACGCGCAAAGAGAATCCGCCCAAACTAATGGTATCGCCATCCACAAGTTCACTGGATGCCCCAGCCGCCAATCGGGTACCGTTGACCCAGGTACCATTTTTGCTGCGGTCAGTAATTTGAATGCGTTCTGCCCGGCGACTGATCACAGCATGATCCCTGGACACCTGTGCATCTTGCACAAGAATCCTTTTCTGGGGGTCGACCCCCTTGCAGCTTCGTCCGATAAAGACTTTATCGACGATTTCTAAATATTGCGCTTGGCGGTTTTCATCAACCCATTCCAAATAGGGTTTCGGCATGATTCCACTTTTAAGGCAGGTAATATTTTAAAGATTGGTTTGGTACGCCGGATAATTTAAAAGACGCCTTATGTAATGGCGGCCAGAACGACGGTGATATTATCGGTTCCCCCGGCAACCTTAGCCGCTTCGATCAGTTCTTCGGCCTTGTCCGGAATGTCGCTTTCTGAACAAAGGATCTCCTGGATTTGATCATCCGGGACCATGTCGGTTAAACCGTCCGAACAAAGAAGAAAAATGTCTTCTGCAAAAATTTTACCGATAATCAGATCAAGGGCCAGGTCCTCCTTTATACCAACGGCACGGAAGATGACATTGCGCAACGGGTGGTCTTTGAGTTGGTCTGAAGATATTAATCCCTCCTCAAACTGCTGCTGGACAATGGTGTGATCCTGCGTAAGCTGTTCGAGGTGCCCTTGTCTTAAACGATAGGTCCGGCTGTCTCCGATATGACCGACAATAAAACCCGCATCAGAGAAAGCCAAAAGTTCGGCCGTGCATCCCATTCCCCTGTGATTCGTGTTCTCAATTACATGCTCTAAAATCTTTTCATTCGCAGTACCAAAGGCTTTTTGAATCCGATATACGACCTCTTTCTGGGAACGATTGGTATTACCTGTAAAAATTTCCTGAGCTGTATCAGCAAAAATTTTGCTGGCAATCTCGCCAGCGGCGGCGCCACCCATACCATCTGCTGCGAGGCAAAAATCCATCTCGGGGTTCACAACAAAAACATCCTCATTATTTTTGCGTTTGAGTCCGATATCGGTTTGGCCGAAAAATATTTTCTGATGCATGCTAAGGGCCTCTATTTACTGAGATCGATAACCCATTTTAAAAAGACGCCTCAGTGTTGCCCGCTTACAACGGTGGGGCAGTCCGCCACAAAACGGGTGCAGTGTTGACACTTTGTCCGCCGGAGGCGGACTGAAATGGGTTCTAGTCTTTATGTGAGGGCGCATTGCTTCCCTTGAAATTTGTTCTCATGAAATCTGCGAGATCGGAGGCTTCGAAGGTTATTTTATGGTCCTTTTTAAATGCTGCCAGATCGTCATCTAAAGCAGAAGCGCTCTGGTATCTTTGTTCTTTTTGTTTTTCCAGACATTTCATCACAATTCGGTTTAAATCTTCATGAACCCCGGGGACTGAATTGCCGACAGGTTCAATATCCATTTTCGGAATGGCACGCAGCGCTTCGACATCACTGCTAAACGTGTACACCCTCTTTCCGGTAAGCGTTTCATAAAAGACAAGTCCCAGGGCGTAAATGTCTGCTCGATGGTCAATCGGCTCTCCCAGGGCCTGTTCGGGCGACAAATAGGCCATTTTCCCTTTTACAACGCCCGCTTGGGTTAAGCTCGGCTCGGATCTGGCTTTGGAAATTCCAAAATCACTTATTTTCACCTCTCCCTGATAAGAAATCAGCAGGTTCTGGGGGCTGATATCGCGATGTACGATATGAAAGGGCTCGCCGGTGTTTTCATCCCGTTTGGTGTGAGAGTAATCCAGGCCTTTGCAGATTCGGGAAATTATAAAAACAGCCTTGTCAACGGGCAGACCTTGCTTCAAGGTTGTAAGGATTTCACCCAGATTCTTCCCATCGATAAATTCCATCGCAATAAAATACGCATTTTCAATTTTCCCGTAATCGAAGATCTGAACAATATTCGGGTGTTGCAATAGAGCAGCCAGCCTGGCTTCGCGGGTAAACATTTTGATAAAATCCTGATTTCCGGCAAGATGGGGCAGGATTCGTTTAATGGCCACTTTTCTTTTAAACCCATCCTGACGAACATAATCTGCCAGAAACAGTTCGGCCATTCCACCCCGGGCGACCTTTTTATGCAAAAGGTAAGGACCGATCCGGTCCATATTTTCGAATTCCTGTTTCAACTTGAGCGCTTTGGCCTTGGCGCGTCGATCCAACAGGAACAAACTGCCCACGAACAAGATTATCGTTAACACGACACCGGCTAGATATAAAACCCGCAATTGATTCAGGTCCCTATTCAGATTCGCGGTAGAAAGCGCAACGCACACTTTGCCGATCTCGACATCTGAAAAAATAATACGCTTAAAAAAGGCGATGACCGCTGTTTTGTCGGGGAAAATTCCTGAAATAATATTGATCCCGTCAAGTGCGGTGATCGGCTTTTCATTTTGCAGCGGCTCAAATTTTCGGTTCATCATTTCCGCGTTTGTGTGAGCCATGATGTTATTTTTGTGATCCATAATTGCGGCAAATTTCAGATCATCCATATCCTGCAATTCTTTGATAGCCACATTGAGTGATAAGATGTCTTTTTCTAAAACGAATGGTCCGCTTTTGGACTCAAGATTTTGGGTCCCGGAAAGTCCTTGCTGAAAAAACACATCCTTTCTATGTTTAAACGCGTAGTGATAGAATAAATAGCCGCTAAAATTGATGAGAAGCCAGATCGCCAGACAGATTGCGAATTGTCTGCGGTTGCGTTCAAGGAAATTTATTTTCGACACGCGTTTTATCCCCCGTGCAACTTTAGTGAAGGTGCTTGTTGAAATTTCCTTCATTTTTACCACTGTTGTCGCGGCAATTTCACTGACAAGCATGGAACACCTCCTTGTCCTTCGCTATCATTTATCAGGCGATCAGTTTTTTGATAATCTCGGTGCAGCGCAATATGATCTGACGCCTGACCTTTGAGAGATCTTCCTTTCCAGCCTGTTCGGGCAAATCGGTCTTTTTGGATTCATTAACGCCCTCGGTATTCGTGACATGCTTCGGGTCTGCGGTCTTTAAGAATTTATCGAGCGCTGATCGTGTGAATAATCTGCCGGAAGCCGGCTGTTGCGTTCCGCATAGCGGACAGGGAATAGCATCTTTTTGTAAAGCTGGATCGATGGCGGTGCTCGGCCGGTTAAGATTCAGATATTCCGAGAGAAACGTCTTGATCGTTTGGTAACGAAATACAGCGATAAAAAACAATAAAATCAGGCTGCTCAAGACAGCGATGAATAGAAATTGTTCTCGAGTCAGAAAGGTTTTGGGGGTAGATAAGCCGATAAAAATTTCTCCAATTTTAGTACCGGCGTAAGTTACGTCGGAGACAAAGTTGAGAATTTTGGCGTGGCTGGCAAATCCACCCTCCCACATCGCTACTTTTTCAATGGAGCGGACAGCTTCGGTTCTATCCGGCATAAGATGTCCGGTGCCGGTAAAGGCGATAACTTTATTGCGATGATCGACTACCGATGCGTAAATTACCTCAGTTCGATTGACGGCATCGGTCAGCAAAGTGGAAATTGACTGAGAATTTCGTTCCAGAAGAGGCAGGCTGACAAGACTGGAAAACTCATGCGTTATTTCAACCCCTGTTTCTCTTAGCTCGCTCTTGAGGTGATTTATCCGCAGTGTGATAATTGAGAACGCAACAAGCATGACCAGCCACCAGGTAACCAGAACAAGGATCAAATGGCGTGTGTTTAAACGGTTAACGAACTGCTGAATGGATTCCATTTAGTCGCCATCTCTTTCAGTTTACAGGGTGATTGTTTAGAAGTGATTTTGAAACCACTTATAGATACAGGTGGATCTGTCTGGAAAGAGAAGCCCTCAATTTTGCCTATTTAAATTATTATGGCCAAAATTCAAAGTCAAGTAAATTAACTGCCGGAAATCTCAACAATTTGCGCGATTAAAGCGCAACACCGCTTCACCATTTCAAAGTAAATCGTTTAATCGTTAATATGATATTTAAATTGACAATCCATCGAAAAACAGATTAATTATAAAAGGTTGACCGAATTGTAATCATGTGTTCGGGGACACCCGTAAAACAAAATACCCATCGCAGTCTTTTGGCTCAACATGTCATCGAGGACCGGTATGTTCCCTTATTTTATTTCCCAATCTCCGCTAAAGCGCTGTTTAAGCTCCTATAAAATTGTATGGTGTATTGTGCTTTTAGGGATCTGTTTGATTGTTATCAACGCCTGTGCACCCACCCGCGCGACCATCGAACCGTCAAATGAACGGCTTTTTCGATCGGAGGACTATGTCGTCTATTTAATGCCGGACAGCGAAACTCCCGCGGAGCTGGCTGAAAAATTTCTGGGGACTAAAAATAAGTCATGGATGATTGAAGAAGCCAATCCCGGCGTTCGCTTTGGGCGCGGCAACGCCGTTGTAATTCCGCTGAAAGATCGGAATAGGGGAGGGCTAAGCTCTCATGGCTTTCAAACCATCCCGATATTGACTTACCATCGGTTTGCCGAAGACTGCAGTTCGCCACTCTGTATGCCAACAGAGACTTTTGAGCGTCAGATGAAGTATCTGAAGGAAAATGGATATCACGTAATAACCGCTGAAGAACTCCTTTCGTTTCTTGAATATCGCCAGGGGCTTCCCAAAAAATCTGTGCTCATCACCATGGATGATGGATATCGGTCGGTCTATGATATTGCTTATCCAATCCTCACCAAATATGGATTTACAGCGACATTATTCATCTATACGGATTTTGTCGGTGTTTCCAAGATGGCCGTCACATGGGACCAGCTCAAAGAAATGCACGCCAAAGGATTCGCGATCGGTTCGCACACGATTCATCACAGCGATCTCACGAATCCAAAAGACGGAGAAACAGAGCAGGAATATATTGCCCGGGTTAAAGAAGAACTCTACGGTTCAAAAAAGATTATGGATCAAAAATTAGGACAGGATACGTATTTTTTGGCTTACCCGTTCGGGCGTTATGATCAACAGTCGATTCAGATAGCCAGAGATGCCGGATACAAAATGGCTATGTCCGTAAAAAGAGGCGGCAACGCTTTTTTCGCAAACCCTTTGACTTTGCGTAGAGATCAGATATTGGAAAAGGACTTGGAATCATTCATTTCCAGGCTGAAAACCTTTAATCATGTTCCCTTAAAGGGAGAAAACCATGAAAAATAAGGCAATAATTATCGGCGTCATTGCCCTAATCCTCCTGATTGCCGGGTGTGCCCAATTCGGCACCAAGTCTCCGACTCAACTCGCAAAAGAATATACGGCCAAAGCAAAGGCGTACGAAGAAAAGGGTGATCTGGTTGAGGCTTTAAAGCAATACAAACTCGTTCTCACGGTGGACCCCGCAAACAAATTGGCTCTCGAAAAAAGTGCGACAATCGGATCCCGATTGAACAAGCTGGCAGAGGAACACTATCAGATCGGCTTGAAACACTATCGCCAGGGCGAATACCCGCCTGCACGCAGAGAGTTTTTAACTGCACTGCGATATAACCCCGAACATATGGAAGCCAAAGACAAACTGACCGCTGCGAGAAAAGAAATCGAGCACGTTAACCGCTATATTACACACACGCTTCAGGCAGATGAGACAATTTCAACGCTGGCCGAGCGTTACTATGGAGATTATCGCAAGTTCCATCTAATAGCCGAATACAACGAACTGGAGGATGCCACCAAGGTCACCGTCGGCCAGGAGATTAAAATTCCCGTCATCGAAGGAATCCCGATTATTGCGGATCCGGCGACAATTCAGACCGATAGTGAAGCGCCGTCTGAAGCATTGCCCGGTGAAATTATAACTGTTAAACGATTCATCATTCACACCGTGCAGACCGAGGAGAGCCTTTCAAAACTGGCAAAGATGTATTACGGCGACTTCAGAAAGTTTGACGTCATTGCCAAGTTCAATAGTATAGAAGACGGAACCAGCTTAAGGGTGGGACAGGAGATCAAGATTCCTGAAGTCGAAGGGCTCCCATTTTTAGTTAAGGGTGAAACAGAAGAAACGAAAACAGCCGTGATACCTAAAAAACCGGCAGTAAGCGAAGCAATGCCGGAGAAAAAAGAGGTCATCGAGGATCAGACGATGAACTATCGTGAGCTTGGCATTGAACTTTATAACAAGGGAGAATATGCAGGCGCGATTACCGAATTCAACAAAGTTTTAAACCTGAACCCCGCTGATAAGGTTGCAATTAATTACATGGGGCTCGCTTATCTTGAAAAGGGCCGGCAATTGTTTGAGAAACAAGCCTACCCTCAGGCGACAAAGGAATTCGAAACTTCTCTGAAATACAACAAGGACTGTGCGGACTGTCGGGAATATATTGATAAAATTGAGAAACAAAGTGCGGCAAACCTTCGTCAGGATGCGATAGAGCTGTATAACCAGAAAAAATATAATGAGGCGATTGTTAAATTCGAGGCCGTTGCCGAAAAGAACCCCAAAGATTCCCGGGTAACCGAATACCTTGCTAAATCTCATTTTGAACAGGCCTTGGTTCTTTATGGTAAAGAAGATTACCTGGCGGCCCGAGATGAATTCAAAGCTTCGCTGCAATACGATAAAAATTGCAGCCAATGTGAAAAGAATATTCAAAAATGCGAAACCACTTACAAAGAAGTCCACTACGATAAGGGGCTCACGCACTTTGGTGATCAAAAATTGGCCGATGCCATTCGAGAGTGGGAGTCCGTCTCTGCACTGGACCCGAATTATAAAGATGTAAACAAGAATCTTATAAAAGCCAAGACTCTTTTAGAGCGCCTGGAAAGTATCAAACGGAGCAAAACCGAGGAAAACAAACAGTAGCGGGTCTGGCCGTTTCGCAGTCTTAGTCGGTGGAGGCAGACAAACAGCCTCTGCATAATTGCAAACCCGCCTTCTTGGCGAGCCTGGATTCCATTGTCGGCTCGCCGCATTGGGAACAGGGTATCGAAAGCAGGATTTGTGCTTTTTCGGGTGGATCGAATTGTGCTTCTTTGAAGTCAAAAATCTCTTCAACCGGTTTTTCTAAAATCTTGTGTGTCCTTTTTTCATGGCGTTCCTTGAATTTCGCACGATCTGCGTCGCTTGCCGAGCCATTTTGCATTTTTTGAATCCGCTCCAGATGCCTTTTATCCGGTGTGAAGGCATCGGATTTTAAAACCAACCGGATGCCTTTGCCGGATTTGCGGTTGAAAAAAGTAAAGGCCATTTTACCATGGTCTTTGAAAATGAAATTGCCCTTGCCAAAAGTGCATCCGGTCATCACCTGCACCGCATCTGCACAGCAGGCATCGGTTTCCACGATGGCCACAATTTCTTCATCCACAGACCGATGCGCTTTGAGCCATTCAAGTCCTGCCACAGATGCCTTGTACCCCATGGTGAGCCCCGGGCAAAGGTGTCCGTGAAATTCGACGCATTTCTGAAAATCTTCACCTGCGATAATATCTTCCGGTTTCATTTGGGATGCCTTCCTTAGGTTAAAGGTTTCAGGTGTAACGTGTTCAACTAAGAGCGGATCGGCCGGGAAGCTATAAGGCTGGGAAGCTGGAAGGCCAGGAAGCTGGAAAGCTGAATTATTTGAGAACTTTTCAGCCTCATAGCCTCCAAGCTTCCCGGCTTCCCAGCCTATGTATCAGCTACATTTATTTGGTAAAATTCGGTGGTCGCCTTTCCAGGAACGCCGAGATGCCCTCCTTGGCTGCATCCGTGCAGGCAATTTCTCCGAATCCTTTGTATCCGATTTCAAGGGCATCATTTAAGTTTGCACTCGCAGTGCCATCCTGGATGACTTTTCTGGTGAGCAATACGGCTTCTTTACTGAGAATCTGATGCCCTGCTTTGGGTTCATCCGGAATTTTGATGTCGGGAATCTCAACGCTGCCTTCCGGGATTCGCGTGATCTTTCCCTGCATGCGGTTGACTTCTTCGATAGCCGCAGAAATCAAGGCAGGATAGTCATCCACGATTTTGGATATCATACCGACTTCGGATGCATCCTTGGCTTTGAGCGGGCGACCGAAGCAAATCATCTCATGAAACAACTCGGCACCCTGGGGCCATTTACGATAAGGAACCACACAGCCGCCGATCCCCGGTAAAATACCCAGACTGATCTCGGGAAATTGGAAACTTGCGTTACGTGTAGCAACGATGCCGTGACAGCGAATCGCTACTTCCAGTCCGCCGCCGAGAGCAAAGCCGTTGACGGCAGCCACCACCGGTTTTTCCATCTGATCCATGTGTATCTGAACCCTGGCGCAATCTCTTGCGTATTGTGCTGAAGTGTCGGCATTACCGAGCATTTCCGGAAATTTACCGATGTCGGCTCCGGCCGAGAAAGCGGCGTTGCCGTAACCGGTGATGACAAAGCCCTTTACGGACGGATCGTTTTCGAACGCTTTAAAAACAGACAAAATTTCATCTGTCACTTCATCATTGAGGGCATTCATTGCCTGGGGACGTCGAATGGTTATAATTTTCACGCCGTCGCGTTCGTCCACAAGTATATAGCGCTTAAAATCCTGATACGCTGAAAATGGTTGCCGGGGCATCGGAAAGCCCGGCCTTTCAGAATCAAATTTTTCCATGATTCGCTTGACCTCATCCTCGCCCAAATCCCGCATCAGATCCAGCGGGCCTTTGCGAAATCCCAAGGCGACCTGACAGCCGAAGTTCAGATCTTCCTTGGTACCGATGGCGCGGTCAATTATATCAAACGACTGGGAAAAAAGAATGCCCAGCAGCCGGTCACGGACGGCAGATTTTACGTCACCGGGGACTTTCACCGGGCTGCCCGGTCGATGGGTAAGCCAACGATCCACCGACGCCAGAACAGAAGCCGGTTGATAATGCGCGCCTTCCTCCATTTGCAGGCTGTTGGTTTCAATAATAATGGGGTTGCCGTTGGCCAGGTTTAAAACGAAAAACGGTCCGGCAAAAACAAACGCCTCGGCCACCTTGTCAATCTGGCTGGCGGTCGCGCGATCCAATAAATAGGCGGATTCATTGCACCAGTTGTCAAAGATGCGGTCCAATACAAAGCAAATGGCGTTAGCGGTGATGATGGGCGCTTTGCCGGTTTTTGCAAAAAACCAGAACAGGTAATCCAGTGTCTCCTGACTGCCTTTTTCCCAAGCGATGACTTCCACCGGGAGACTGCGCCAGGCCGGCGCAAAAAAGTGGGTAATAGAAGTGCGTTCCGGTTTTTTCATATTTAGAAAGATCCTGTCGGCTGGAATCGAGGAGGTGTTGGAGGTGATGACGGCATCGTCACTGACAATATTTTCAACTGTTTCAAAAATTTTTTGTTTGAGGGGAATCGCTTCGGTGGCCGCCTCGATGATCAGTTTGCAATTTTTAATTTGTTCGTAATCCGTGGTATAGACGATGTTTTCACGAACAGCAGCTGCTTTTTCCGGCTTCATCTTTTTTTTCTCGATCGCCTTCTCGGTATATCCGACGATACGCTGTTCCGCTTGCTTGAGGGGTTTTTCGATGATATCCACCAGATACAATTTGCTATCCGGCAGGGCACTTTTGAGATAATATCCGATGTCCGGACCGATGGTACCGGCACCGATAACAGCGATTTCCTCCGGCAGGGTTCTGGTGGGCTCAATTAGCAAGGGGTTGAATACCGTGCGATAGAGATGTTTGGCAGCATCCATGAGGTCTTTCCTTTCTTTTTATGTTGAAAATATTCTTATCATTTTTATTTATGTAAAGGTAAAGAAATCGAAAAACGGCGCCGGATAATTTGCTTGACAGGTTTTTGTATACCGTATACAAAACGGTGTCAAGCCAGCAAAAGGACTCATTTAGATAGCCTTTCATACTATCCGCTCAAAAAATCCACCATAAATGAAACAGGGACGCGAGAACCTCAGGGGGTATGACATGAAAGTATTGGTGAGCGACAATCTCGGAGAAGCGGGCATTAAAATGTTTGAAGAAGAGCCGGGGATGGAGGTTGACGTGAAAACCGGTCTCGAGCCTGCAGAATTAAAAAAAATTATTGGCGACTATGATGCGCTGGTCATCCGAAGTGCCACCAAGGTCACTGCAGATCTTTTGCATGCCGCTAAAAATCTAAAGGTTGTCGGCCGGGCGGGAATCGGCCTCGATAACGTCGATATACCGGAGGCGACCAAACATGGGGTTGTTGTCATGAACACGCCAACCGGCAATGTGGTTACAACCGCGGAACATACGATCGCGATGATGATGGCGCTGACCCGCAACATTCCATGGGGGACATCAACGCTGAAGGCCGGCAAGTGGGAGAAGAAGAAATTGCAGGGCCGGGAGATTTACAACAAAGTGATCGGCATCATTGGTTTTGGAAAAATCGGTTCCATTGTCGCTGACCGCGCCCGCGGTCTGAAGATGCAGGTGATCATCCACGATCCTTACATTCCGGGTGAGCAGATTGAAAAGGCCGGCTTTGAAGCCGTTTCTATAAAGGAATTATACCGCAGATCAGATTATATCACGGTGCATGTGCCGAAGCTCAAAGACACGCTCGGATTAATCAACAAGAAAGCCTTCAATCAAATGAAAGACGGCGTCATGATCATTAACTGCGCCCGCGGTGGTATTGTTGACGAAGTCGATCTGAACGAGGCCTTGCGGTCCGGCAAGGTGGCCGGGGCAGCCCTGGATGTCTTTGAAAGCGAGCCCCCCGGGGTGTGCCCGCTTTTTGAAATTGATCGGGTGATTTGCACACCCCATCTGGGAGCTTCGACCCTGGAAGCCCAGACCAATGTGGCAGTTATGGTGGCGGAACAAATCATTGCCTATCTCAAAAATCAAACGGTTATCAATGCGGTCAACGTTCCTGCGGTCAGTGGTGATTTAATTGAAAAACTCAATCCCTATTTAACCCTTGCTGACCGGATGGGATGTTTATTGACGCAGCTTTCCCGGGGGCCGATTAAGGAGATCCAGATCGAATATACGGGCGATTTTGACGACCTGGATCTTTCGCCGGTGACAACGGCGGTTTTGAAAGGCCTCATGACGCCCATGATCAAGGACGATGTCAACTTTGTCAACGCCAGTGTTTTAGCCAAGGAAAGAGGTATCAAAATAACGGAAGCCAGGATTGCCGAGTCCGAGGAATATCTTAATCTGATTACCGTTAAGGCCATTTCCGATAAAGGCGAGAATAAAGTCGCCGGTACGATATTCGGCAAAAAAAATCCACGGGTGGTGGATATCAATAATTTCCGGCTCGAATTGGAGCCGGTCAGTCGTTTTATATTAATCCATAATCATGACAAACCCGGTGCAATTGGGAGTATCGGAACCCTTCTGGGTGATCACAATATCAATATCAGCCGCATGCGTGTGGGACTGGAAGAAGACAGTGATAAGACCATGATATTTCTGAGGACTGACACGCCCATTCCGGAAGATATTATTGATAAGATGAGAGATTTGCCGTTAATCATCAGTGTGGATTCATTTGAGCTGTGAAGGTGCGCTTAAGTTAAAAGTGCCTAAAGTTATGGTTTCGCTGCGCTCTATCTTTTAATTTGTTTCTGCAAAATGGCGACTAAAACAAATCGCGGCGATATGGAAGAGGAAGTAGATCAGTGAGCAAGAGCAAAAGAAGATTATTACTGGGGAATGAGGCGATCGCACGGGGCCTGATCGAAAGCGGATGCACCATGGCAACATCCTATCCGGGGACACCGGCTTCCGAGATTCTTGCGGCGGTGGCCTATTTTCAAAAGGAAGAATCGCTATGCATGCATACGCAATGGGCAGTTAACGAAAAGGTCGCCTTTGAGATTGCCTATGCAGGGTGTCAGACGGGACTGCGATCCGCTGTTAGTATGAAACAGGTCGGTTTGAATGTGGCTTCGGATCCGTTGATGAGCGCAGCCTACATGGGGGTAAATGGTGGATTCGTTTTGATCAGCGCCGATGATCCTGGTCCCCACTCTTCACAGACCGAGCAGGACAGCCGCCTGATGGCCATGCTTGCCAAAATTCCGGTGCTGGACCCGGATTCACCTCGTCAGGCAAAAGAGCTGATGAAGGTTGCCTATGAGATATCCGAATTTTTTAAAACGCCCGTTATGGTGCGTCCCACCACCCGGGTGTGTCACTCCAGACAGGATATCACTCTGGGACCGATTCCGAAAAATAAGCGTGAAGTGAAATTCGAAAAAAATCCGACCCGCTGGGCTGCAACGCCCAAATTTCGCTTGCAGTTACATCACGAGCTCGAAGAAAAACTTTCCGCCATCGCGACCTACAGGTCGACCGCTCCGAAAAAGCTCAATCCTAAAGCGAAATCTACCCGGGCTATAATTGCCTCGGGTGTCGCCGCGGCGCATACGAAAGATGTTTTGAAAGAATTGAAAGTCTGGTCAAAAATGCCTTTTTATCAGGTCATTCAGCCATTTCCGCTGCATCGCAAGTTTATCGCGCATGTTATCGACAACTATGAGGAGGTATTGGTGATCGAAGAGACCATGGGCGTTATCGAGTTGCAGCTGGCCGACCGCTATCGCGTCAAAGGCAAGCTGTCGAATACGGTGCCCAAAGTGGGTGAACTGAGTCCCGAAAAGATTCAGGAAATAGTCAGCAATTTTGCCGGCCTTAAATCCGAAAAGTTTGCCATAAAATCTACTGCCGGCAGACGGCCGACCCTGTGTCCGGGATGCCCGCATCGCGCCAGCTTTTTTGCCATAAAGAAAGCCGCTCCCAGAGGTATCTACACCAGTGATATCGGTTGTTATACCCTTGGTCTCAATCTCGGGGCCGTTGATACGGTGCTGTGTATGGGCGCTGCCATCAGTCAGGCCTCCGGATTTTATCATGCCTATAAAAATGAAGAAAAGCGACCCGATATCGTGGCGACCATCGGTGATTCGACCTTCTTTCATGCAGGTGTTCCGGCGCTCATCGATGCGGTGGTCCAAAAAGTCGGTTTTGTGCTGGTCGTCCTTGATAACCGTACAACGGCGATGACCGGTAATCAGCCCACTCCGGCAACGGGACATGGGGCCACTGGCGAGCCCACGGAGATCGTTGATATCGAGGCACTGGTTCAAGGATGCGGCGTTAAATTCATTCGTGAGGGAAATCCTTACGAGCTCAAGAAGTTTATCCCCCTTCTTAAAGAAGCCGTTAAATACAGTCGGAAAAGCGGACCGGCTATCGTTATTGCAAGATATCCATGTGTGCTTCATCGGGCCCGCCTGGGCGGATCCGGAGAATACGTACCGGTGGATGTGAATGAAAAATGCGATGGTTGTGGCTACTGTATCAAGCATTTTGAATGTCCGGCCCTAATCTATCATGACGATAAGGAAGCTAAACACGTTAGCATTGACCCCATCCTATGCACCTCATGCGGCGTATGCCTCAATGTCTGCCCCAAAGGTGCAATTGTGGCAAGAGGGCAAGATTAAATCGTTATTTGTTATACTTTATTGGTTATTAGAAACTGAACTGAGTGACCCTTTCCTTCTCATTGTTAGACAACGGCGAAGAAATGCCCATGATTAGAAAGAGTGCTTCGTGCCTCTTAGGTACTCACAATGACAGACAGGTCGTGCGCTTGAAGCAAAATTGCTTAACTTAGAAAGCAGTTTGCGGTTTCACCTTTAGGGTTTATAATGTCTCAAACGAATAACCAATAACAAATACCTACACACGAGGGAGCGATGAGCAAGACGATTAAACAGCAAATCCTGATCAGTGGTGTGGGAGGGCAGGGGGTTCTTTTTATTACGAGCCTGCTGGCAGAAGCGGCCATCAATAAAGGCTTGCCGGTTTTCACTTCAGAAACCCACGGCATGGCCCAGCGCGGTGGAACGGTGGTGTCGCATTTAAAAATAGGCGATTTTTCAAGCCCCTTAATCCGACCGTTTAAGGCCGACGGATTGCTGGTTTTGAAGGACGAAAATATGGCCCAGCATGGCGCCTTCCTGAAAACAGGCGGCTGGGCCGTAATAAACAGCGTCGATGATTTAAAGGCCGGGGGAAAAATGGCAGCACATGCGATCGATGCGGATAAACTCGCTCAAGAAATTTCCAATCCGAAGTCGGCAAACCTTATTGTGCTGGGATTTGCTCTGGCCAGGGACGGCCGAACTTCTAAAGGCAGGATAAATTTGTTTTGTTCATTAACAGATATTAAAAGGGTTTTAAAAAAGAAATTTGGCAGTCGCGAAAGACTGTTGAATGCCTCCATCCAGGCTCTGGAAGCGGGGTATAAAGCTTTGTAGAATGATCGTTGCGGGTTAGGGGTTGCGAGTCATGAGCCACAGAATTTCGTTTTCAATGTTTTAACCCGCAACTGACTCGGCCGAGCTCGTCGCGGGCCGGAACTCGCAACGCGAAACACTTTAATCTCAGTACACCAGAAGCGATATTCGACAAGATCCACTATTTTTTAGAGTTTGCCCAGAATTTCCCGTGAAATAATTATCTTCTCAACCTCCTTGGTTCCTTCATAAATCTCCAGCACTTTTGCGGCGCGATAAAAGCGTTCGATGTCGTAGTCATTAAAATAGCCGTAGCCGCCGTGCAACTGCAATGCTTCGTCGACAACTTCGACTGCAGCATGGCAGGCATACATTTTGGCCATGGCCGTCAGCTTCGTATCCGGCCGGCCCTGATCGAGCAGCCAGGCGGATTTATATGTCATGTTGCGGGCGGTTTCGACCTTGACGGCCATTTCGGCGATCTTAAACTGAGTGCTCTGAAAAGCGCCAATCGGTCGGCCGAATTGCTGGCGGCCCTTGACATGTTTGACCGCCATATCCAGTGCACCTTGAGCCAGACCGACACCGTGGGCGGCGACATAGGCCCGCGAGTGGTCGAAAAATTTCATCAGCTGGATAAAGCCGTTGCCTTCCACGCCAATCAGATTTTCGCGGGGCACGCGGCAGTTGTTAAAATAAATCGCGGCCGTATCCGAAGCCCTGAGGCCCATCTTGCCGTGCATGGGGTCGGCTTTATAACCCTCACGATCCGTTTCCACCAGAATGATGCTGTGACGGCCGGTTTTGGACTGCGCATCCGGATCGGTGAGGCAGTAAACCAGCATATGGGTTCCCACCGTTCCGTTTCCAATCATCACCTTGCCGCCGTTGATGACATAGTCATCGCCGTCTTTAACGGCGGATGTGGTAGCGGCGGATGTGTCGCTGCCGGCATCCGGTTCGGTAATCGCAAATCCCAATATGCCGTCACCGCTGAAGATCGGCGGCAGGTATTTCTTTTTTTGTTCTTCGGTGCCGAAGAGCAGTAATTCCTCGGCTCCGAATGAGATCGAACAAAGCTGTTGCCCGATACCCGGGTCCACTTTCCAGAACTCTTCCAGCACCAGAGCGTGCTCGAAAAAACCGAGGCCGGGCCCGCCGTATTCTTCCGGGATGAAAAGCCCCACAAGATCCAATTCGCGCGCTTTTTTGATAATTTCTGCCGGAATCGTTTCGTTGAGGTCCAATTCGCGGGCAACCTCCGGAAACTCTCCCATTGCAAATTCACGGGCAGCTTTTTGAATATACTGCTGTTCTTTGGTCAGATCATAGTCCATTTACGCTTCCTTTCGATTATATAAGTTACGTTTTCACTGATTCAGTTTTAAGGAATTTTCCCAAATGTCGAAAATGGAATAATGGAATGGTGGAAGATTGGAATAATGGGTTTTAGAAGGGGAACATCGATTTCAGGTCCAGTATTCCATTATTCCAATGTTACAGTTAATAATCACTCTGTTATCGAATTTATATATAAATATATTTAAGAATAAGTCTCAAAGCGGAATATTCCCATGCCTTTTATTCAGTTCCGGTCGCTGTTTGTTGCGGAGCATTCTCAATGCCTTGATCAGCTGTGGACGCGTCTCTTTGGGCTTGATCACGCTGTTTACCAGCAGATTAGATGCGGCATGGTAAGGGTTCGAGTATTTATAATCATATTCTTCGATTTTTTGCTGTCGAAATTCTTCCGGCTTTTCTGCAGCCTTGATTTCTTTGCGGAATATCAGATCCACTGCCGCGGCCGTGTCGAGGACAACCAGCTGGGCGATGGGCCAGGCCAGCATCAGGTCAACCCCCATACCCACACAACACATCCCCATTACGGCACCGCCGTATTCCTTACGCAGGGCGAGCGTGATTTTGGGTACGGTGGCCTCTGAATAGGCATAGAGCATTTTGGCGCCGTGACGGATAATGCCGGCGTGCTCCTGGGCCACGCCGGGGAAATATCCGGGGACGTCCACAAAATTAATCAGGGGAATGTTGAAGGCATCGCAAAATCTAATAAACCGGGCGGCTTTGTCGGATGCATCCACATCGAGACATCCGGCCTTTATTCGCGGCTGGTTGGCAACGATTCCGACAACATGACCATCCATACGCGCAAAACCGATAATAATATTCAGGGCATACCGGGGCAGGACTTCAAAAAATGTCCCGCGGTCGACGACCCGCCCGATGACCTGGTGCATGTCATAGGATTTTCTGAAGTTAGCCGGGACGATTTCCTTGAGTTTTTTATCGATCCGCTCGGGATCATCGCCGGTGTCCACAACCGGTGGGTTTTCACTATTGTTTGATGGCAGATAGCCGAGCAGTTTTTTAATAACCTCAATGCACTCTTCATCGCTGTCGGCCACAAAATGGGCTGTTCCGGTGATCTCGCTGTGGACCTTGGCACCGCCGAGTTCCTCCAGGCTGATGTCTTCGCCGGTTACTGATTTGATGATCCCGGGCCCGGTGATCACCATATGGCTTTTGCCCTTTACCATGACAATAAAATCGGTCAATGCGGGTGAATATACGGCCACGCCTGCGCTGGAGCCCATCATGCCGGTAATCTGGGGTATAAGACCTGAGGCGGCTGTATTGCGATAAAACATGCCGGCAACGCCTCTGGAAGCGAAAAAGCCTTCGTGCAATCTACCGCCGCCGGAGTCATTCAAAGCCACCAGGGGGGCTTTCACCTTTATGGCTTCGTCCATTATGCTGCAGATTTTTTGTCCGTGAATGGTGCCCACGGAACCGCCCAGAACAGTGACATCCTGAGCATAGGCAAACACCAGGCGGCCTTCTATGGTTCCATAGCCCGTAACCACGCCATCACCGGGCACTTTTTTCTCCTGCATGCCAAAGTCAATGGATTGACTTTCGGCTAATTTGTTGACCTCCACGAAACTGTCCGGATCAAAAAGCAGATTCAGACGTTCCCTGGCGGTCAGTTTGCCTCTTTCGTGCTGACGGTCCACAGCCTTTGACCGCAGCCGCTTTCGGCCCGTTGCTCAAGAAACGCCAGCCTGTCTAATTCACTTCGATGGGTTTTGGCATCGGTCATGGTCGTGTATCCTTTTTAATAATTACATTAGGAAAATTATACAATTTATTGAAATTGATACTTTTTTTAATATATTTTTATTTATTTCACTTCCACTGCTCCATCATTCCAACGAGGGCTTTGCGTGCCATCTGTATACTGTATACCATGCAAAACTGTCAATTATTTCCTTTTGAATTCATCTCAAAAATGGGGTAACGCCTGAAAATGAGATAGAAATGAGTTGATTGTCTGACCGCAGTCAACTATAAATGCATGGCTTCAACAAACCTTTAATTGTAAGCCGGGGGTAATCCGTGACCAAAAAACTTCTGCTGGTAAAGAAAAAAAATAATGTTTGCACCCTGGTTCTGAACAGGCCGGAAAAGCAAAATTCTCTTTCCATAGAGATGATCGAATTGCTGGAATCCACCTTAAAAGAACTGGCTGAAGACGATACGGTCCGTTCCGTAATTCTACGTGGAGCAGGGGACAAAGCCTTTTGTGCGGGATTTGATATCGGGTCGTTACCCACATCTTCAAAGGGGAATCTGAATGAAAGGCTGAAATCATTGTATCCGGTTGAGTCGTTATTGCAATGTCTTGTGAGCTTCCCAATACCGGTTATCGCCATGCTGAACGGTTTCGCCTTCGGTCTGGGCTGCGAATTGGCAATTTGCTGCGACCTGCGTATCGGTGCTGAGGATATTCATATGGGGATGCCGCCGGCAAAACTGGGCCTGGTCTATCCATGGACCGGATTGCAGCGTTTTATTCAGGGCATCGGGCTGCAAAATACCAAAGAAATATTTTTTACCGGACGCAGTTATAAAGGTAAACGAATCAAAGAACTCGGGCTGGTAGACTACTTTGTCTCCAGAGAAAAGCTGGAAGAATTTACCTATAACCTGGCAGAGGAAATTGCCGATAATGCGCCGCTTGCGCTTAAAGGCATCAAGCGAGTCATGAATTTGCTGCTGCAATTCAATCAACTGAATGAAACCCAGATAACCGAAGCCGAATCGATTTTTAAAGAAACACTATTCAGTGAAGACGTGCAGGAAGGGCAGGCTGCTTTCCTGGAAAAGCGAAAACCGCGGTTTAAGGGAAAATAGCGTTTAAAAAATCGTCACGAAAACACGAAATCTAAAAAGCACCAAAAAAATGTAACGGAATTAATTTTGGTGGTTCTCAAATAAAAAATCAATGATAGGTTAGCCGGTTTAGCCCGTTGAGCCGGCTGCGCTTGTTAAAAAGAAGAAAAATGCCTTACTCATAACCGGCATACAAGCTAACGGGCAACGGATTCAACCGCTAAAGGGGAGGTATGCATGGAGCCCACATCTTATAAAGCTGAAGATCTTTTTGAATGGGTCACCCGCGAAGGGGAAGAATTTTTGCTGTTGGACGTGCGCGTGAATGAGGAGTTTGACCGATTTAAAGTCGAAGGCCCCTTTCTTTCCGATATGGTCAATGTTCCCTATGTGGAATTTGTTGAGCACGAGGAAGAGAGTGTTGCGAAAGTGCCTCGGGCTCAAAAAGTCAGGATTGTTTGTGCCAAAGAAGGTTCCGCCAAATATGTCGGGGAAATTCTGATGAATCATGGATTTGAAGATGTTCGCTTCCTGGAGGGTGGGATCAAAACCTGGGGGAATATGCTGGCACCGAAGCCCGTGGCATCTGAGGATGATTATCAGCTTTTTCAGTTCATCCGTCCTGGAAAAGCCTCCTGCAGTTACGGGCTTATATCCAATGATGAAATGGCTCTATTTGATCCGTCCCGCAATACAGATTTTTATCAACGCTTTGCCGAAAATAAGGGCGCCAGGATCGTTAAATCTTTCGAAACCCATCTGCAGGCCGATTATATCTCCGGCAGCAAAAAAATCGCCACTGACAGCGGTGCGCATATATTAGGGCATGAAAACGACTTTAAAGATGCCACTTTTAATTACCAGAAGATAGAGGATCAGCAGGTTTACACATTTTCAAGGGGCGGTCCGGAAATAAAGGCCTTGCACATGCCGGGGCACACACCGGGTAGCACGTCTTATCTGATTGATAACAAATACCTGGTTACCGGCGATACGGTCTTTATTTTATCCATCGGGCGGCCCGATCTCGGCGGAAAGGCCGAGGAATGGTCCAAACTGCTGTATAATACCCTTAAGACCAAAATTGCAGATCTATCGAATGAACTTGTTATTTTGCCGGGTCATTATATGGATTGGAGCGAGGCGAATCCAGCGCAAATATTTTCAGATACACTGGGGAGCATCAAAGCGAAAAACGCCGATATTTACAACATCCAAAATGAAGATGCCTTTATCGGGTTTATTAAAAACAACATGCGCCCCCAGCCGGAAGTATACGCTGAAATCCGTAAAGTCAATGCCGGTCTATTGGAAGTTGATGCGGAGGAGCAGGAGATAATGGATCTGGGCAAGAATGAGTGTGCCGCCAGCGCGCAGCATGCAAACGGGTGATGGGATTGGCATTAAAATTTAAGGCATTTTCTTTTTAAAGGGTTCTCCTTTTACTACTCTTACTTCGAATTCGGGATGTTTCGTTTTTCCGATTAAAAACCCCGTCTGTGTTTTAAAAAACCTTATAAAAATAAATCTGCCGACTTTTTTTCCTCCTTTTCGATAGAGTGATTTTAAGGAGTTGAAATTATCGAAAGCGACTACGCCGATAAGGTGATGATAACCCAGTTTTAACAGTTCCCGGGCCGCAGTCGAAAACCCAATGGAAACGAGTCTCTGGCCTCTATAAGCAGGATGCGTAAACGAGTTATATTCATATAAATACTTGTCACCGAATCTTAATTCCAGTTCTCCGTTCAATAATAATGAGGGTTTATTCGAATACCAAGTCAAGCTTGCAACCTTACCATTGTTTAATATCCCGAAACAAATATCATTCTTACATTGGACTCTATCTAAAAAGCTTTTATCCATTTGATATTCTTCTAAATCAATATTCCGGGACAGCCAGGCAGGATCTAAACGTATAATCTTAAATCTGTCATCAGTGGTTAAGTTCTTGCTATTTAGAGCTTTTAAATCAAATTCTATCAGATATCGAAATTTGAGAGTGATTAATTTATTGATAGATTGATCACACAATCTGAAAACGGTTTTTAAGAACCCGTGTCTTTTTAAATGCCATTTATAATAATGGATATTCATTTGCCAACCCTCACGCCTGCAAGGATATGTTGCCGGATGGACTGAAAAAAGCAGGATTGAAAACATCCAAAAAGGGTCCCCAGGACCTTCAGGTTAGGAAGCTCAATTATTGAACCCGAGGAGCACATGATACGGTATGTCAGTAATTAGAAGTGGTTTCAAAATCCCATCTCCCCGCTTCTGGCAAGGGCCCTTGAACTTGATCTAAGTTTTTGAAACCATGTCTATAATATTAAGAAAGCGCTTCTCCAAATGATGGATATGACAAGGTGGTATTTAGGTCAAGTTATTTTTGTGCGACCGCAACCCGCAGCAATTTTGAGTCGATTTCGGGTCACATGTAATTTGCCGAATAAGGCTAAAGTAAAATGGAAAATAATCCGATATAATTTTTGAAATCAATGTTTTTAGGCGGATAATTTACGGCTGATAATATCTTTTGCCTTATTTCGAGACCCTTTTAAAGATAAAATCATAACCGCGCATTTGGGGTTTCTACTATTAAATAAACACTTTTGATAATTATATATAACAATTTGAATTATTTAATAATTATTAGTTAAAAATCGAGCTTAAATGAAACTTCCTGTCGGTCCATTAAAAAAATACAACGTTGTTATCCCGAAATTATTTCAGATTATTTTAAATTTATCTGAAGAAAAGCAATTGGCACTTTTGCAATATGCCGAGGAGTTGCTGGTAAAAGAAAGGCGGGCCTTTATCCGAAAAACATGTTCCATCCCGGTAAGCTATGCAACCTATGATCGTGTTTATTCAAATATAATAAAGAATATCAGCCAGAAAGGCGTGTTTATCGAGACCCAGAGGCCCTTGTTTGTCGGAGAAGAACTTATCATGTCGTTTTCCATGAAGGGTCTTGGCAAGCCGCTCAAAATTAAAGGCGAAATTGTTCAGGTTTCCCGGAGTGGAATCGGTGTCGAATTTAAAAATATGAGCCCTTATGTCGAGGAGATGCTGGCGACCCTGATCGGCCGGATGAAGGCGGAACTCGATTAACCGCCTATCTGTGAGTCAACTAAACACCGGGCGTTTCCCAGTAGACGCGTTTTTGAGATGGGTTCTAATCCTTTTGCGGGTTCCAGGGCTTAATCCGAGGGATCCAGCGCGGAACCTGAGCTTTATATTGCCGATAATCATCGCCGAATCTCTCTTCCAGACCGTTCTCCTCGATAAACCGAAAATAGATTGTATTGCCAATAAAGAAGAACACCATCCAGACCGCTATCGGCCAGGACTGGAAAAATATGGCTTCAGCGAAAAGAATGAGCAACGCGCCGGTGATCATCGGATTTCTCACGTGCCGGTAAGGGCCACGAATAACCAATCTTTCAGGTGGATCCCAGGGAGCGGGCGTGCCCCGGCCGAATTTTTTAAATAACGCCACCGTCCAGAAGGCCAGTCCAAGACCAACACCGGCCGGTAAAAGAGCGAGCCAGAATAAAATCTGATCAGGAAACGCCAATTGAAAGGAAGCGCCTAAATTATTAGCCAGTGTGAGAATAATGGCGGGAACAAAAACAAGCGCCGCGCCGGGCAGCACGATCATGGCGATTATCAGTCTCAGATGTATTTTGGAATTCTTTTGCAAGGATTTTTTTCGAAATGCGATCTTGTTTTGCCTCCGGGATCTCATCGAAGTATATCTTAATTTGCGCCTATCCATTCTTTCTGTGAAAATTGTTCGTTGTATCTAAGGTCTCGGATACCTGATCTAAATGGAGTTGCAGATGCCGCAGATAGTCGGTCATCAGTTCAAAAAGCGAAACGCTGGTCTTTGCATCAATCTCCCAGACATGTGAAAGACAGGATGGATCAACCGCTCGCATGGTCGCGGCAAGGTGAAGGTTAAAATAATGCCAGAGCTCCAATAAAGATTCCCAGTCCTGTTCCTGGTAGTTCTGGATTCTGACCCAGTGTATGTTTTCCTGTCCGTAATCGGGGAAGGAAAGCCTGTCCGTCAGTTGAAGCCGGACAAAGCGCTGGTGGTTGTTGGAGGCCGAATCAATCAAATGGCCGATGATTTCCTTCACCGACCAGGCATCTCCGGAAGGACGGAAGGTTAAAGAGGGTTCCGGCAAATGGCGCCAGCGCTCAACAGCAGCGTTGATCTGCTGGACAATTTTGGCGGCAACTTTATTCAATTCGTCAATTTTCGATTCCATAATTTCCTTCCGTCAGGGGGCCCTGTCGGTATCGTATATACTAATCCATCCGCGGTTTTCTTTATAAACCACCTCGAACCACTTCACTTTGAATGTGCCGATCGTATAATCCTCCATGCCTTCAATGTTTAAAACGGTCCCTTCAGGTACCCGGGTGATATGCTTATCGGGTCCGCAACCGGGATGCGGGCAGAGCCGGGCGACCGTACCGGCTGTAACGATGGTTATTTTATCCTTCCGCTTGACTTCACCGGCCCGAGCATTCGAATCTATCGCCGGAATTATTACGATAGAGCATAGCAGGGCAAAAGAACAGAAGAAGATTTTCATTGCGACGGGCTTTCTCCATTCAGATCTAAAGGCGGTTTAAAGTGAACCGTCTTTTTTGTAACAGGCTCCTTTCTTTCCGGCCCTGTTTTAACACTCAGCTGTTATTTGTGCAATCAGAGAAACTCACACCGGCAAAACTGTGAGACTTCAAAACATTTCTTGACATTTGTACTTTGTATACCGTATACAAAAATGAACCGAACCCACGCCTAATTGCAACGCGGTTCCGGAGTCAACGACCACCCGCACAGCGGGTGGCTTGGATTTTATCGCCATAGGCGGGAAAAGACAGGGGCGCGAAGTGCCCCAATCGTTGCGGGTTTGGAAAACCCAATTAACGCCTCGCAAATTTTGACTCCCAACCTTAATACGAATGGAGACGATCATGGACTTTTTCAAGGACCTCACCGTGATATCCCTGGAACAGGCAACGGTTTTGCCCTATCTAACCTACCGTCTGGCCCATGACGGAATGAATGTCATCCGACTGGAGCATCCGGTTTACGGAGATCCCAATCGACTCATAGGTGAAAATGTTCTCAAGGAAGAGCGGATGAATTCGTATTTTTTGTGTATCAATGCAGGCAAAAAAGCGTTGACCCTCAATCTTGCCGAAGATGATGGCCAAAAAATTTTCCACTCATTGATTAAAGCGTTAAACATAGACATTTTTGCCACCAATCAACTCCCGAAAAATTACAAAAAACTGGGAATCGATTACGAAAGCTTAAAATCTTTGAAGCCGGATATCATCTGGCTGGGAGTGACCGGTTTTGGCCCCGACAGTAATGAAGCGGCCTATGATCCGATATTGCAGGCCAGATCGGGCCTAATGGAGCTAACCGGTGAAGCCGATGGAGATCCTCAGGTTTTAGGTGTCCCTCTGCCCGACATGGGCACCAGCGAGCACGCCTATGGGTTGGTGATGAAGGCCCTTTACAAACGCCAGGTGACCGGGGAAGGCAGTTGCATCAATATGGCCATGTTTGAATCTTCCGTATCGTGGCTAACGGTGCCCATCACACTGACCGGCAGTTTCGGAAAAACCATCACCCGCAGAGGCAACACACATGAATTTTTTGCGCCGGTCTCTGTTTATCAAACCCGAAATGGCTTTGTTTATCTTGCTGTCGGCAACGACCGTCAATGGAAGACAATCGTTTCTCAGGATATCTTCAAATCTCTGGATAAGCCTGAATATGAAAAAAATGCGGGCAGGATTCAAGACGTTCAGAACCTTAATCAGGCGATCAACGAAATCACAAAAAATCACTCCACCGAAAAACTGATTGAATTGTTCACTTCCATTACGGTTCCAATCAGCAAAATTAAGACCGTAACAGAAGTCATCGAAGACCCGCTGGTGGCTGAAAAGCTGTTGTTTTCACAGGATGCTGTCACCGGCAAGAAAATAACACTGGCGCCGCCGCCCAATATGACACCGTTTCTTGAACAATCCGAGCGACAGCTTTCATTTCCGCCGCGATTCGGTGAGCAAAACAAGGAGATATATGGCAGATTGGGTTATTCGGAGGATGATATCGCCCGTTTGAAGGAAAACGGCGTTATATAACCCGATTTTTACGCAATCTGGGGGATCGATCATGAGGAAAAAGGCTGAATTAAACCATTTGGATGTTGGACCGCTGCAGGCCTTTCAGGAACGAAAGTCTTTGGGAGAGCATGTTTTTGAAAGCCTTAAACGGGCGATTATCAATGGAAATATCACAGCCGGCGAATGGCTGGTAGAAAGCCACATTGCCGAAACCTTAGGAATCAGCAGAACGCCGGTGCGCGAGGCGATTCACAAGCTTGAGCGTGAAGAGCTCATCGAGCGGCAACCGAGAGGCGGATTTACGGTTTTGAGTCTGAATCGTAAGGATATTGAAGAAACTTTCGGCATTCGCAGTGTGCTTGAGGGTTACGCTGCTCGACTGGCAGCTGAAAAACATAAAAAAGAAGAATTGAAGCCGTTGGAAGAGAAAGTTAAAGAATTTCAGAAGGCCCTGGATCAAAAAAAAATGAATGAGTTGCCGGCCATTAATACCGAATTTCACGATTTGCTTTATGCATTGAGTAAAAGCCCTAAACTCATTAGTATCATCAATGGCCTGCGCGACCAGATATTCCGCTATAGAAAGATGAACCTTAAAGAAGAAAAATTTGCGACGACCAGCAACCAGGACCACATACAAATGCTTGAATCCATTCGCAAGCGTAATGCCGAAGCCGCGGAACGGTTGACAAGGGAGCATATCCTGAGGGGCCGGGAAATCGTATTAAAGGAATTTGAGAGGGAACGACAAGATCAGACAAAAGAATGATAGAGGGAAATTCGACATGAGCGCAAAGAAAATAAAAATACTGATCGGCAAACCCGGGCTGGATGGGCACGACCGCGGTGCGAAAGTTATCGCGCTGGCATTAAGGGATGCCGGTATGGAAGTCATCTATACCGGACTCCATCAGACCGTAGAGCAGATTGTCAGAACTGCCGTACAGGAAGCCGTGGACGTTGTCGGCTTGAGCATCATGTCCGGTGCGCATCTTCCAATCTGCGAGAAGCTTTTAAAGATGATGAATAAAGAAGGAATCGGGGAGATTCCGGTAGTTATCGGAGGTGTCATCCCAAAACAGGATATTTCCAGATTAAACAAACTGGGCGTTGCAGGTGTTTTTCCCGGCGGAACGCCTTTTGATGAAATTGTAGCCGGTATTAATGATGTCGTGAGTTAATTGTTAAATATTTTTGGAAAAAGTGAGCTAAGGTGACGAAAGCTCACAAAACAAGTGCGCTAAAGTGAAAAGTGATCTAAAGTGACTAAAGTTAAGGAATTCTGTCGTTTAAATAATAGATGGAGCAAAGCGACACCTGAAGTTTAGGCACTTTAGCTCATTTTAGTTCATTTTAGGCACTTTCAAGGAGCCATTATGGGAGTCGCAAAATACATTAAAGACGAGAAAGATGCGATTAAGGAAGTCATCTATCAATCCGGTATTAAAGTTAAACCGGTATATACGCCGAAAGATCTCGAGGCGGTAGGTTTCGATTATGGAAATGATCTTGGGGATCCCGGAGAATATCCGTTTACACGCAGCCTGCATCCCCAGGGCTACCGTTCACGGGCCTGGACCACACGTCAGTATACCGGTTTTGGAACGCCGCAGGAGACCAATCAACGCTTTAAGCTAATGATTTCCCACGGGCAAACCGGTCTGAACGTCGCTTTTGATTTGCCGACCCAGATGGGATATGACTCCGATGATCCCAAAGCCCTGGGCGAAATCGGGCGGGTAGGGATGGCAATTGATTCGTTGCGTGACTTTGAAATCGCCTTTGAAGGGATACCCCTGGATCGCATTGGATCGGGATTAACGATTAATGCAGTCGCTTCCATTATGCTGGCCATGTATCAGGCAACAGCGGAAAAATTCGGCTACGCTAAAGAAAAAATCAGCGCGACACCCCAAAATGATATTCTCAAAGAAATGATCGGCCGCGGTGCCTGGATATTTCCGGTCGAGCCTGCGGTGCGCCTTGTGGGAGACAGCATCGAATATGCGGTCAAGGAACTTCCACGCTGCAATCCGGTGAGCATTTGCGGGTATCATATCCGTGAATCCGGTGCCAACCCGGCTCAGGAAATCGCCTGTGCTTTTGAAATCGCCAGGGCCTATATCGACAATGTCAAGGCCAGAGGAATGAATGTTGAAGATTTCGTCGGACGGTTTTCATTTAATTTGAACGTTTTCGGCAACCTGTGGGAGCAGATTGCCAAATTCCGTGCAGCGCGCAAACTCTGGGCTAAGCTGTTAAAGGAAGAATACGGCGTTCGGGAAAAGAAGAAGCTGTTTCTCAGGGGACTTTTCGGCGGCGGCGGTAGCGGCCTGACCAAAGATCAGCCGGAAAACAACATCATGCGGGGGGCCTTTTACGCACTGGGAGCAGCGCTCAGTGGCGCCCAAACAACCGCCCTGTGCTCCTTTGACGAAGCCTACACCATTCCGACTGAAAGAGCGGCGCTTTTATCTTTACGCACACTTGAAATCATCATGGATGAGGTCGGCCTGCGCGATACGGTAGACCCTCTGGCAGGTTCGTATTTCATCGAGACCTTGACCAAACAGATGGAAGAGAAGATCCTGGATGAAATGAAACAGATTCAGGAGGTCGGCGGGATGATCCATGCGGTTGCCACCGGTTTTATTCAGAGAAAAGTTGCCCGGCAGGCATACGCGTATGAAAACGGCATTCAAAAAGGCGAATATATCAAGGTTGGCGTCAACAAATATACGGAAGGCACCGAGGCGCAAACCGACGTGGAACTCCACGAATACAACGAACAGTGGGTCGACAAGCAAGTTGACAGCCTAAAAGAGCTGCGCAGGACACGTGATGGCCGTGAGGTCACACGTCTGCTCAAAGAACTGGAAAAAGATACGCGTGGTGGAAAAAATGTGATGCCCATTCTGGTCGATTGCTGCCGGGCCTATGCAACCGTGGGGGAAATGGCCGGTGTATTTCGAGATGTTTTCGGCGAGTGGCAAGAACCCAGCATATTTTAATTGCGGATTTCGGATTGCGGAATTTAAAAAGACTGCAGAAAAACGAATTCCCGGTTAATATTTACCTGTATTAAAAAATTATAAAGGGCCACGAAATGAAAGATAAACGCGGAAGCCGGAATAATAAGACTGCAAAAGAAACAAATCCGCAATCCGCAATCCGCAATCCGACATACCGATTGGGTTGTGACATCGGCGGCACTTTTACAGATTTTGTGCTGGTCAATGATGAAACCGGTGAATTTCAGATCAACAAATGCCTGACGACACCGGCTGATCCGTCTGATGCGGTGGAGGAAGGTATCCGCGGCCTGCTGGAGCGGGTTCCGGGATTTATGCCCGGGATCAGTGAAATCATCCACGGCACGACCCTGGTGATTAACGCCATCATCGAAAGGAAGGGCGCTAAAACAGCACTGATCACCACCCGGGGTTTTCGGGATGTACTGGAACTCGGCCGGGAGATCCGATATGACGCCTATGATATATTTTCGGAATATCCGGAGCCCCTCGTGTCGCGACCCCTTCGAAGAGAGGTGAGCGAACGAATTACGGCCGACGGGCGTGTGAGCGTGAAGCTAAATCCCGAGGAGGTCAACAATGTGCTTACCGGGCTTCAGGATTCAGGGATCGAATCGCTGGCGGTGTGTCTGATCAACTCTTATGAGAATCCAACACACGAGATCCAGATTAAAGAAATTGTGAATAAACAAGCGCCCGATCTATCTCTATCTACTTCCTACGAAGTGCTGCCCCAGATCCGTGAATATGAACGAACATGCACGACCGCCACAAATGCCTATGTCAAACCGATTACAGCAAAATATCTGGCGAAGCTTTCCGCAAGATTAGAATCCCTCGGTTTTAAAGGCAAGCTTTTCATCATGCTCTCGAGCGGCGGCATCACCTCGGTCGAAACCGCCCGCGAATATCCGGTAAGAATCATCGAGTCCGGGCCGACGGCCGCGGTGATTGCTTCGCAGCATTACGGTAAAATGTTTCAGATTAAGGACATGTTCTGTTTCGATATGGGCGGTACGACTGCAAAGTCCTGCCTGATTCAGAAGGGTCAGGCCGGGCTGGTTTCCACGTTTGAGGTCGGCCGCGTTCAGCGTTTCAAAAAAGGCAGCGGTCTTCCCATACAGGTTCCGGTGGTGGATTTGATGGAAATTGGGGCCGGCGGCGGCAGTATTGCCCGCATGAGTAAAATGGGGCTCTTGCAGGTCGGTCCGGAAAGTGCCGGTGCCGATCCCGGACCGGCCTGTTACGACCGCGGCGGCCGGAACCCGACCGTGACCGATGCCGATCTGGTGTTGGGATATCTGGATCCGGATTATTTTCTGGGCGGAACCATGCCGCTGGACAAGTCAGCTTCGGAAAAAGCCATTAAAGAAAAGGTTGCCAAACCGCTTGAGACCGGCCTGACTGAAGCCGCATTCGGCATTCATGATCTGATTAACGAGACCATGGCGGCCGCAGCCAAAACCCACATCGCCGAAAAAGGCGGTAATCCGAATATCGTTACGATTTCTGCCTTTGGAGGTGCCGGACCGGTCCACGCATACGGCCTGGCTAAAAAAATCGGGGCGTCCCGCATTCTTGTCCCGCCCCTTGCCGGTGTGGGGTCGGCCCTCGGATTTTTTACGGCACCGGTTGCATTCGATCTGACCCGCAGCCACCGGGTCGCACTGGATGATGCCGATTTTGAGCAGATCGAACAGCTTTTCAAAGAACTCGAGCAAGAAGGGGCTGCCATCCTGCAGGCAGCCGATCAGAATCAAAAAATTATATTCGAGCGTACCCTAATGATGCGATTCGTGGGGCAGGGTGCTGAAACGGATCTGACGATCGATGCAAAACCGTTTCATCAATGGAATAAAGCGCAAATTAGAGAACTTTTCGATGCCGTTTATCAAAAACTATACGGTCGAACCTATGCTGAAACACCGGTTGAATTTGTCACCTTCAAGGTGCGCGCAAGCCTTCCGGAGCGGCCTTTCAGCATTCCGCCATTGAAAAATACGGCAGCCGCAATCGGAGACTGCATTAAAGGCGAGCGTCGTGCGTTTTCATTAATCAAAAAAGAATTTATTCCTTTTAAAGTTTATGATCGTTTCAGGCTTTTTCCCGGCGCCAGGCTGCCCGGGCCGGCGATTATCGAAGAAAAGGAATCCACCATTATCGTCGGAGAAGATGCCGCAGCATCCGTTGATGAATACGGATTTGTATGGATCGATTTGAAGCCAGAAGCCAGATAATAGAAAACAGCAGTCAGCGGGCTGAGGAAAGTCGCTGAGCAAATAAGAAAGATCATTAGAAATTGTTTAGAGATTAAATAATAGAAAAGAGCTGAGAGATGCAAGAAAAACGCGGAAGCCGGGATGGGAAAGTGGATCGGAAAACAAATCCGAAATCCGAAATCCAAAATCCAAAATCAATGTTCGATCCGATTACGCTTGAGATTTTGTGGCGCAGGTTAATCTCCATCGTTGATGAAGCCGATGCGTCTGTCGCCCGAACCGCATTTTCCAGTCTTTTGCGCGATGCCCACGACTATACTTGCATGTTTACCGACAGCCGCGGGCAGGAACTGGTCCAGGGCACCTTCTGCACGCCGGGCCAGGCCGGGGCGATGGCTTTAGGCGTGAAGACCATCATCAATTCGATACCGTCAAAGGAATATCAACCGGGAGATGTATTTATTGTCAACGACCCCTGGTTGCTGGCAGGTCATTTAAATGATGTCTGCGTATTAAGCCCAATATTTTATAAAGAAAAACCGGTGGCATTTACGGCCTGTGTTTTTCACCATTCGGATATCGGCGGAAGGGTGGCTTCCGATAACCGACAAGTCTATGAGGAAGGATTATTTATCCCGCCGATAAAACTTTATGATGCCGGTGTCCTAAATGAAGCTGTACTGAATATGATCCGTTGGAACGTGCGGACTCCCGAAGAAGTCACCGGGGATATACGCTCCCAGGTGGCTGCGAATCATGTCTGCTCCCAGAAGATCATCGAATTGCTGGAAGATGAGGGCCTGGATACCCTCGATGATCTGGCTGATGAAATCATCGATCGAACGGAAACCAGTATGCGGGACGCCATCGCCAAAATCCCTGATGGTGTTTACCCTTACGAAGGCGTTATTGAAGGCGCCGGAAAAAGAAAAGATATCAATATCAATCTGGCGGTGGAAGTGAAGGGCAGCGATATTCACATCGACTTTGACGGTACGTCAGCGCAAGTCGATTGGGGCGGCAATGTGGTCTATAATTTCACCTACGCCTATGTTTTTATGGCCGTTAAAAGTGCTTTTGATCCGGACATCCCGATTAATGAAGGCGCCATCCGTCCGGTTAAGATGTCTGCACCGCAAGGTACCGTGGTGAATTGCACGTTTCCGGCGCCCGTTGCCGCCCGTATGCAAATCGGTCATTTCATGACCGAGATGGTGTTTAAGGCTCTGGCGAATGCAACACCGGACAATATTATCGCCGAAAGCGGCGGTACGCCGGCTCAGACCAACATTTTTTACGGAAAGCGATTTAACGGGAAACCCTGGCTGACCATGATTATCCGCGGTGGCGGAATGGGCGCCAGCAGTAAAAGGGATGGCCACCATTGCGCTATCTTTCCGGCAAACGGCGCCAACACGCCCGTTGAAATCTTTGAAAGCGATACGCCTCTTATTGTGGAAGAGCGCAGCCTGATACGCGATTCCGGAGGTCCCGGCAAGATGCGCGGCGGGTTGGGAAGGAAATTTGTGATCCAGGTGCCCGAAGACGAGACAGCCCCTGAACCGCCAACCTCCATTGCCATCCAGGCCGGAAGATACCGTTATCCGCCCAGGGGCCTGTTTCAGGGCGGTTCCGCCAACAAAGCGCAATTTATTGTTAACGATCAGGATGGTGATCCCAGTGGATTGACCTTGTGTGACTCCGGTGATGTCATCCAATTTCACAGCGCCGGCGGCGGCGGTTACGGTAGCGCGCTGGAGAGAGATCCGCAAGCCGTTGAACGGGATGTTTTCAACGAATATGTCAGCATAGAAAAAGCCCGCGACGATTATGGTGTCGTAATTGATTCAAACACTCTGAGAGTCGATTTAAAGGAAACCCAAAAACTGCGCGCAGCAAAAAAAGGGAGGGAGTAAACCCAACGTTTTAGATTTCGGATTTTGGATTTATTGACCGGATCATCAACACAGCATTAAATTCGGGTTCTTTTCAATCCGCAATCCAAAATCTAAATTCCAAAATCCAAAATCGAGGTGATTAATTATGCCGAGAACCTTTATGCCGTCTTTTCGTGATCTTGAAGAGCTCAAAAAACATCAGTTAAAAGGTCTTCAGTGGACGGTTGCCCATGCCTATCAGGGCTCTGACGTTTACCGCCAAAAACTCGATAAGGCCGGTGTACAACCCGATGGGATCCAAACTTTGGATGACATTCTGAAGCTGCCTTTTACAACCGCCGATGATTTGCGGGAAGGCTATCCTTTCCCGCTGCTTTCAGTTCCCGAATCCCAGGTTGTCCGAATACATGCGTCGTCCGGCACGACCGGCAAACGTAAAATCCTGTCATATACTCAGAAAGATATCGACGATTGGATTTATTTTTTCGCTAGATGTTATGAAATGGCCGGCCTTACACAGGAGGACAGGGTACAGATTGCAGTTGGGTACGGCGTTTGGACTGCCGGGGCCGGGTTTCAGCTCGGTTGTGAAAAATTCGGTGCCATGGCGCTTCCGGTCGGTCCCGGGAATGTGGATATGCAATGTCAGTTTCTGGTGGATCTTCAGTCCACCGCGATGTGCTGTACGGCATCCATGGGCCTGCTGATGGCAGAAGAAATCAAACGAAGAGGCTTAAAGGATAAAATTGCCCTTAAAAAAATGATATTCGGATCCGAGCGCAGCAGTGATGCAATGCGCCGGCGCATAAAAGATTTGTTGGGTTTGGAGGACATGTTTGACATTCCCGGCATGACGGAACTTTACGGGCCCGGCACCGGCCTGGATTGTTACCGGCATGAAGGTATTCACTACTGGGCGGATTATTATATCGTTGAAATTCTCGATCCGGCAAATTTGGAACGGGTACCGGTCGGTGAAACCGGAGAAATGGTGATTACCACCCTCTGTAAGGAAGCGGCACCTTTGATTCGTTATCGGACCCGGGATCTGACACGCATGATCGATCATCCCTGTTCCTGCGGCAATATCCTGCCGATGCACGACCGGATCTTAGGGCGTTCGGACGATATGATTATTTTTCGAGCCGTCAATATATATCCCGGCCAGATTGACCAGGTACTTTCGAGCATTCCGGAGGCGAGCTGCGAATATCAGGTGCATCTGGATAGAAAGGAAGATGGGAAAGACTATATGACCATTCGGCTGGAATGCGGGGAAGGATACGATCAATCCCGCAAACCCGAACTTGCAAAAAAAGTTGCCAACGAAATCAAAAATAAGATAATGGTCAGCGCCGAAGTGGAGGTGGTGGATTACGGCGCGCTGCCGCGGTCGGAAAGGAAGTCCAAACGGTTTTTTGATAACCGACCCGAATAGATTTATAAAAGTTTAGAAAACAATATAAATTTGAATAACAATTATTAGCTAAAAAGAAAAACCGTTTGTTATTTGTTATTCGTTAACCGTTATTCGAATTAAAGCAAAAAGATAAAGCGAATTGTTCAAGCTAATAACCAATAACAAATAACTATTAACAACGAATTCAGCTCTGCTGAATTTGCAACTAGGAGGATTTTGAGATGTTGGAAAAAGCGTATATTCCGTATGGGGGATACTTCAGTTCACCGTTTTCACGCTGGCAGGGAACCCTGGCAAATGAGAATTCAATTACATTGGGTGCAGCCACCGCCAAACGCTGGCTCGAGCAGAAACGGTGGGATCCTAAAATATTCGATTATGTCTATCTGGGCATTACCGTTCACCAGCTGCAAGGATTTTATGGCGGACCCTGGGCCGCCGCGCTAACGGGGGCCGAGCGCGTCCCCGGTTTACTCGTCAGCCAGGCCTGCTCGACATCCACGGTAGCTGTTTACCATGCAAGCATGGGAGTTGAAGCCGGTCTTTACGAAACCCCCTTTTGCCTGATGGTCGATCGCTGTTCGAATGGGCCGCATGCTGTCTGGCCGAATCCTATGGGGCCCGGAGGTCAGGTCGTATCGGAAGACTGGGTCATGGACAACTTCAACAAAGACCCCTGGGGCGGAACAGCCATGATTCAAACGGCCGAGAATGTGGCGGCCGAGGCCGGTATTACCCGGGAGCAGTGTGATGCGGTCGCATTGAGACGTTACGCGCAATATCTGGATGCCTTAGCCGACGATCGTGCCTTTCAAAAACGTTACATGTTTCCGGTGGAGGTAAAAGTATCAAAAAAGCAAACCGTTATGTTTGAAGCCGATGAGGGTGTCATGGAATCCACAGCCGAGGGCCTGGCCAAATTGAGACCGGTGCTGCCCGACGGCGTCCATACTTTCGGCGCTCAAACGCATCCAGCCGACGGCAACTGCGGCATCACCGTTACGACCAGGGACAAGGCCAAAGAATTAAGTACCGATCCAAAAATAGAGATCCAGGTGATTTCCTATGGATATGCCCGTATGAAAAAAGCCTTTATGGCCGCGGCAGTATATCCATCGGCCAAAATGGCGCTGGAAAATGCCGGAATCGGAATCGATGACGTTAAAGCCATTAAGACGCACAATCCATTTGCTGCCAATGATATCCATCTGGCCAATAATTTGAATATCGATGTCAACGGTATGAATAATTATGGCTGTTCACTGATTTACGGTCATCCCCAGGGGCCTACCGCAGGACGCCTTATTATAGAAGGAATAGAAGAGGTGGCCATGAAAGGCGGCGGCTACCTGCTTTTTGGAGGGTGTGCGGCCGGTGACACTGCAGCAGCGATTGTGTTGAAAATAGGATAAGCGCGAAACGTTTGACCACCCCGGGAACCTCCAGGCCGTAGAACTTAATAAGTTAGTTTAGGTTTTCTATCCAATACCTCGATATTTAAGGTGTATTTATGAAAAGATTTTCCTATCTTGTCCCGACGACGCTAGACGAGGCAATTTCATTACGGGTATCCCACGGCGAAAAGGCCAAATATATTGCCGGCGGAACCGATGTATTGGTTAAGATCAAAGAGGGCAAACTGGCACCGGATTACCTGATTTCCCTGAAACATATCATCGGTCAAGACCGCCCCTTTTTGAATCATGAAACCGGGGAGCTTTATATCGGTGCTTTTTGCACGCATCGGTCAATCGAACAATCGACGCTCATACAGCATCAATACCCCATCCTGCATGATGCGATAAAAAATATCGGATCCGTGCAGATACGCAATGTTGCAACTATCGGGGGCAATCTGGTCAATGCCGTGCCTTCAGCCGATGGGGCCATTCCCCTCATCACCCTGGACGGCAAAGCAAATATCTATGGCACCAAAGGTCAGCGGTCGGTTGAATTGAGACGGTTTTTTTTGGGACCGGGTCAATGCGATCTCGAAAGCGGTGAAATACTGACTGAAATTATAATTCCGCCTTTAGCGCCTCGCACCGGCGGTGCCTATATCAAACATGGCAGAAGGGAAGCCATGGAACTGCCGATGCTCGGGGTGGGGGTTTTGTTGAGTCTCGAAGAAGACATGTGCACCTGCGCCAAAGCTTGCATTTGTCTGGGTGTGGCCGCCCCCACGCCCTTCAGGGCGTTGGAAGCGGAGAAACACCTGACAGGCAAAACCGTAGACGAAAATAGCCTTTCCGAAGCCGGCCGCATTGCCGGACAGGAATCAAAAGTCCGGGATAGTATTCGAGGGGTGGCCTGGTACCGGCGGGAAATGGTCGGCGTTCTTGTCAAACGCATGGGCCTGAAAGCGCTCGAACGCGTTAAAGAGAAGGATAAAGAAGTGCTGAGGACTGAAGGCTGAGGACGGGCGGGAGCATTGAGGCTCGGAACGCGGAGTAAGATCTGAAATCTAAATAACTTAAAGATTTATTAAATAAAATCCGGGAGGATTTTATGGCAAAAGAAATCACGTTTGTCTTCAACGGGAATCCGATGAAAACGATGATCGAGGACCATTGGACCCTGCTGCATTTTATCCGTGAAGAAATGGGTTACACGGGAACCAAGGAAGGCTGTGGCAGTGGTGAATGTGGCGCCTGCACCGTGATTGTAGATGGTGAGGCCATAAATGCCTGTCTTTACCTGGCAGCAGAAGTAAACGGCAAAGAATTATTGACCATTGAGGGGCTTGCCGCAGCAGACGGAACCTTACATCCCATCCAGAAGTCCTTTGTTGAAAATGGCGGTATTCAATGCGGTTTCTGCTCTCCCGGTATGATCATGTCGGCTAAGGCCCTGTTGGATAAAACACCGAACGCTGCCGAAGAGGAAATCAAGGAGGCCATCGCCGGTAATCTCTGCCGCTGTACCGGTTACGTTCAGATCATCGAATCGATTAAAGCCGTAAGCGGTCATGAAGAAGAACCGCATGTGGTGGCATTTAGCACGGATGAGCGTGATCGCGGCGAGTGAGACGCATTTTAATACCTGACCCCAACTTCTCATTAATTTTCATGCAAGATTCAGGGAATAATTTAAGGAGATCGTAGATGCAAAACTTGTGTTCAGTCGGCCGGAGGGTTCCCAAGCTGGACGCGGTGGATAAGGCCACCGGACGGGTTAAATATATTCAAGATCTAAAGGTTCCGGGTATGCTTTACGGAAAGATTCTATACAGTAAGTATGCCCACGCAAAAATTGTAAAAATTGACACGTCCAAAGCCAGAGAGATTCCGGGTGTTTTAGCCGTGCTAACCGGCGAAGATGTTCCCGAAATCCGAATGGGTGTATATAAAGACAACCGTCCGCTAAAAACGGGAAAAGTTTGTTCCTACCGGGATGAAGTGGCGGCCGTGGCCGCCAGCACGCCGGAAATTGCCGAAGAGGCCCTGAAGCGTATCGAAGTAACCTATGAAGCCCTGCCGGCCATCTTTGATCCTGAAGAGGCCATGAAAGAAGGCGCTACTTTGATTCATGACGCCCATAAATCCAATGTGCTGAAAATGCCCTGGAAATTGCACTATGGGGATGTGGCGGCTGCTAAAAAAGAAGCTGCGCATGTAGTGTCAGAACGCTTCAGCACCACCTGGGTAACCCATTGCTGCATGGGAACCAGCGGCGCGATTGCCGAATTTGACCCTGCCAATAATCTGACCATTCATTCCAACACCCAGATCCCGTCACTGGCGCAAAAGGATTTTCTGGAGGCCCTCAAAACGATGGGGTTAAAAGAACGCAGGGTTCGGGTGATCAAACCCTGCATCGGCGGCGGTTTTGGCAGTAAGCTGGACACCTATGCGTATGAATATATTGCGATCTTACTGGCATTTTACACGCGCAGGCCGGTAAAAGTCGAATTCGATCGCACCGAGGAATTTATTGCAACCTCTACCCGTCAGCCGACGATTACGTATATATCCCAGGGGTGCGATAAAAATGGCCGACTTCTTTTTCGGGATATATCGATGATTTTAGACAACGGCGCTTATACTTCCTGGGGGGCCACCACACCGTCTGTGATGATGATGCCGATTACCTCCCTGTACCGGGTGCCCAATGTCCGTTATGAAGCCAAATGTGTCTATACCAACAATACCTATGCCCAGGCGATGAGGGGTTACGGGAACCCTCAGGCAACCTTTGCAATTGAAAGCACCATGGACATGCTGGCCGAATCTGCCAACATTGATCCCACCGAATTTCGACGTCTGAATGCCAACCAGTCCGGTGATGTTTCCATCCAGGGACTGCGGATTACGACCTGTGGCTTGGAACAATGCATGGATTCGGTAAAGGCGCATTTAGAATGGAATCAGCCCAAAAAGGAAGGCGAAGGGGTCGGCATGGCATCTCTCATTCACGTCGGCGGCGGTGCCCGGGTTTATAAATCAGATGGTTGCGGAACCATAATTAAAATGGACGATTTTGCCAAGGTCGATCTATTCACCGGTGCGACGGATATGGGCCAGGGGTCCGACACAGTAGTTGCTCAAATCGTCGCTGAGGAGCTCGGCCTGGAAGTGGACGATATTCATGTGATTCATAGCGACACCGACGTATGTCCCTGGGATGTCGGATCACATGCTAGCCGGACGACCTTCGTTGCCGGCAATGCTGCTCTGGGAGCCGCTCGTAAACTTAAAGCCCGCATCCTTGAGCTGGGCGCCAAACAGCTGGAAGCGCCCATGGAAAAACTCGTTCTTCGCGATCGTCATCTGATTCATCAGGATGACCCTGAAAAAAAACTCGAGATCGGCAAGCTGCTTCGCAAAGCGCATTTCAGTCACGGGGGTCAGATGCTGATGGCCGAATATTTCTATGATCCCGCCAATGAAAATATGGGCAAGGATTTCCGCGGTAACATGTCGATGACTTACACCTTTGGATCCCACGGGGTCCGGGTGAAAGTAGACACGGAGACCGGAAAGGTTAAAATCCTGCAGTACGTTGCCGCCCATGACGTCGGCAAAGCCATCAATCCCATGCTGTTGGAAGGCCAGGTGTATGGCGGCGTGATGATGGGCGTCGGTTATGCACTGACCGAACAGGTCATCTCCGAAAAGGGGCAGAATATGAATCCCAATTTCAGGGATTATAAGATCCTGACGGCCAAAGATGCTGTTCCGATTAAAGCACCGGTTCTTGAAACATATGACGAGGACGGTCCCTTCGGGGCCAAAGGGATCGGTGAGCCGGGTTGTGTGCCGACCGCTCCGGCCATCGCCAATGCCATCTATGATGCCATCGGGGTTCGCATAAAAGATTTGCCCATTACACCCGAAAGAGTCCTGGCGGCTATCAGGGAAAAACAAGGTTTGGACCTGTGCGGACAGGAAGCGGGAAAAGATGATGATCAGGAATGTGTGATAGAGGAATAACCTCGCAGGGATTTTAGATTTCGGATTGCGGATTGAGATAGATCAGATTTTAATGCTCGGTCGATCATTCTGTCAAAAAATCCGAAATCCGAAATCTGCAATCGAAAATCTAACAGTTGCTTATGAGCTTCAAGATCGGAATTGATGTTGGGGGAACATTCACGGATTTTTTGCTGGCCATCGATGACGGTTCCTCCAAAATCTATAAGGTTCTATCCACCCCGCAAGATCCTTCCATCGGCACCCTGAACGGCCTCAAGGAAATGGCATCCGATCAGCATCTGAGCCTTGAAGAATTTTTAGGGCAGGTATCGGTAATCGTCCATGGAACGACCGTAACGACCAATGCGGTTCTGACCTATACGGGCGCAAAAACAGCCTTACTGACAACCAAAGGATTAAGAGACACCCTTGAGATGCGAAGAGGGATCCGGGAACGTCAATATGATAACCTGTATCCGAACGTAGAACCCCTTATTGAGCGATACCTGCGGCTGCCGGTGGAAGAAAGGATGGATTACAAAGGCGAAATCGTTACCCCCCTGAACAAAGATGACGTTGAACATGCCATTAATTTTATGTCCAACCAGGGCGTCGAGGCCGTGGCCGTTTGCTTTATGAATGCATTTGCGAATAATCAGCACGAGGAAGCGGTGGGCCGCATTATCGCAAAAAAAATTCCGGATGCCTATGTAACGATTTCCAACCGTATTTTACCGTCCATTCGTTTTTATGATCGCGTGAGTACAACGGTTTTGAATTCGTATGTCGGTCCCACACTTAAACGATATCTCTCTGCTTTGATTTCCAGCCTGCACAAAGCGAACTATGGCGGTGTTCTTTTGATCATGCAGTCCAACGGCGGTGTGATATCACCTGAACTGGCAATCCAAAGGGCGGCCGTCACCCTGCTGTCCGGACCCGCGGGTGGCCCTGTCGCAGGTGTGGAATACACCGCAGTGCAGGGGTATGATGATTGTATAACCGTTGACATGGGGGGCACCAGTTTTGACGCCTCACTTGTCAAGGATAAGACCCCTATGGTCACGACCAGCGGAGAAATCAACCGGCTCCGGCTTGCGCTGCCGATGCTCAATGTCGTCACGATTGGTGCCGGCGGCGGCAGCATCGGCTGGATCGATGAAGGCGGGCTTTTGAAAATGGGGCCCCATAGTGCCGGCGCCAAGCCCGGACCGGCGTGCTATGATCTTGGAGGTGAATTGCCCACCTGCACGGATGCCGACCTTGTGCTGGGATACCTGGACACGGACTTTTTCGCCGGCGGTCGCATTCCCCTGAACCTGAAAAATAGTCAAGACGCCATTCAAACGCATATCGCCAAGCCGTTGAAGTTCGATCTTGAGGAAGCGGCGGCAGGGATGTACAGTGTCATCAATGTAAATATGGCCGCAGCCGTGCGGGAGGTTTCCGTTAAACAGGGTTTTGATCCCAGGGATTTTCCGCTGGTGGTCGCCGGAGGGGCGGGCCCCAATCATGCTTGCATGATCGCGCTTGAACTGGAGATTCCGGTCATGATCATTCCCAAAGAATCATCTATTTTCTGTGCCGCCGGAATGCTAAGATCGGATTTAAAGCACGATTTCGTGAGCACCTATGTGACCCTCTTCGAAGATGCGGATTCGGCGGCATTCAGAAAAATCTTTGAGGATATGGAAGCGGAAGGCATCAAGCTTCTTAAATCAGAAGGAATTCCGCAGAACCGTATCGAACACATTTACTCTCTGGATCTTCGATATCTGAAGCAGTATCATGAGGTCAATGTGGAGATCAGCTCCACCGAAATTCAAGATTTCGACTTAAGCTCTATTTCCGCCAGGTTTCACGAAAAACATAACGAGCTTTTCGGGTATTCCCTTGCAGAAGAACAGACCCCCGTCGAATTGATCAACCTCAGGATCGTGTGCGTCGGTCAAACACTGAAACCGGAATTCAAAGCCGAAGCCTTTAGCGGATCGGATCCGTCCGGTGCGTTTAAGAAAACGCGCAGGGCTTTTCTTCCGCTTCAGAAGTATTTTGAAGATATAAACGTGTTTGACGGGGCCAAACTCTGTTTTGGTAACAGAGTCGTCGGACCTGCTATCATCGAACAGGTCAACACAACCACTTTCGTTACACCGGAGTACAATTTGCTGGTAGATCGATACGGCTCGTACACCATGTACATGAAATCGAGTGAAGAAGCCGTCACAAAAAGAATATTGAATTAAATCCCGGCCGCTGATAGGTTGTTGCATTACTAGGACTGGTCTCAAAAATGCATCTAAAGCCCGATTGTAAAGTATTAAAGCTATAAAAAGCGCTCACAACACGTGAGCTAAAATTAAAAATGATCTAAAATGCCAAACGATAAAATTATTTTTGCTCTGGAAGACATTTCGATCAGTTTCGGCGGCCTGCAGGCCGTCAGCGACTGCTCTTTTAATATATACGATGGTGAGATTTTCTCTCTCATCGGGCCCAACGGCGCCGGCAAAACCACCATATTTAACATCATCAATGCGCTTTACAAACCCGACAGCGGTCGCGTTTTGCTGGAAGGCGAAGACCTGGTTTCTCTGAAGCCCCATCAAATTGCAAAGCGCGGGATTGCCAGGACATTTCAAAACATCGAGCTTTTCGGTGAAATGAGTGTGATTGAAAATATTCTGGTGGGCCGCCACTTTTTTTTCAAGTCAGGCCTTCTTACCAATAGCCTGGCGATGGGCAAATCCAAAACCGAGGAGGTCCGAAACAAAGAAACCGCCTCTGAAATCATATCTTTTCTGGAATTGAAAGAATATGAAGGCCAGAAAGTCACCGATCTGTCATTTGGGATCCAGAAACGTGTGGAACTGGCCCGGGCTCTGGCCTTGAATCCCAAGGTTCTGCTTCTGGATGAACCGGCCGGGGGACTGAATCCCCAGGAGACTGAAAACCTGATGGACGTCATCAAATCCATCCGGGACACACGCGGGATCACTGTTTTTCTGGTAGAACACGACATGCGTCTGGTGATGGGTCTTTCAGATCGGATCTGTGTGCTGCACTTCGGTGTAAAAATTGCTGAAGGGACTCCGGAAGTTATCCAGAAGGACCCCAAAGTTATCGAAGCCTATTTAGGAAAAGCCCGAACCCATGCTTGAGCTCAAATCGATAGAATCGTTTTACGGTAAGATACAGGCCCTCAAAGGAATTAACCTGGAGGTGCCCGAAGGCGAGATTGTCGCGATCCTCGGTGCCAACGGTGCCGGCAAAAGCACCACCTTAAAAACGATTTCCGGACTGATTCAACCACTTCGGGGACAGATTCTTTTCCAGGGGCAGTCCATCCATAACAGTGAGCCCCATCAAATTGTGCGGCTGGGGATTTGCCAGGTGCCGGAGGGCCGCGATATTTTTATGGGCCTGACCGTGCAGGAAAACCTGAAGATGGGGGCATTCACCCGCAGTGACGGGAATGCCGTTCAGAACGATCTGGAGCGCATTTTTCGGTCGTTTCCGATTTTGAGAGAACGGGCCAAACAACAGGCGGGCACCTTGAGCGGCGGGGAGCAGCAGATGCTGGCAATTGCGCGGGGATTGATGTCCAATCCCAAATTGATGCTCCTGGACGAGCCTTCGCTGGGGTTGGCGCCCTTGATGGTGGAGGAGATATTTCGGATCATCACCGAAATCAACAAAGAAGGCGTCACCATTCTGCTGGTGGAGCAAAATGCCAATATGGCACTGCAAACGGCCCGGTACGGCTACGTGATGGAGACGGGAACCGTCGCTCTGCAGGATACCGCCGAGAATCTGATCCAGAACGATTATGTCCGGAATGTATATCTGGGCGTCAGCTAATAACGGGTGAGTTTTCCCGGGGTCCGATCGGGACCCCGGGGGTCATTGTTCTTATTGCTTTAACGGTACGAGTGTGGCTTCTTCCAATGTCAGCCAGCTCGAGATGGGTCGGAATACGCTCTGCTGGACTTCGACCATAAATCCGGAATTCTGAGCCAGATGATCCGTCGCTGAAAAACTCACCGCTGGAATCATTCCATTCTGCCAATCTTCGATGCCTTCAAGAGCAGCGATGTAGCTTTCGCGGGTGACATCTTTACCGGCCCTTTTGAGGCCTTCCACAAAGAGCTTGGCATAAAAGTAGCCAAACAGACTATAGCGGTTCGGCGTTTTGTCCCGATCCTTGCCGTACTGGTCTACGATTTTTCGGTATTCGACCAAGGCCGGGTCCTCGGAGTGCACCGGATCGGGCCACA
>WOR8_10000915_pt1 | contig 53072 bp, 59 predicted proteins | sample DeeMarSeWOR38_10_FD_19890 | JGI IMG/M metagenome (IMG submission 19890)
GGTCTTTGCGTCTTAGCGACTTTGCGTTGAGGTTCTAACTAGAGCAGGAAGGCTGTCGCCAGGCCGAGGAAGACGAACAGGCCGACGATGTCGGTGACGGTGGTGACAACGACGCTGCCGGCGATGGCGGGATCGATGCCGAATTTCCTGAGAATCAATGGAATCGCGGCACCGGAAAAGGCGGCAACGATCAGGTTTATGATCATTGCAGCGGCGATGACCATTCCTATGTTGGCCTGCTTGAACCACAGGAAGGCGATGCCACCGACAACCAGTGCCCAGATGATTCCGTTGAACAGCCCGACGATGAGTTCTTTTGAGATCAGCCAGTTGCGATTTTGCCGGCTGACCTGTCCCAGTGCCAGGCCACGGGTAACCAGCGTCAGTGTCTGTGTGCCGGCGATGCCTCCCATGCTGGCAACCACATTCATTAACACGGCTATGGCGACCACTTTCTCCAGTGTACCCTCGAAATTCGACACCACCCATGATGCCATGAACGCGGTGATTAAATTGACTCCCAGCCAGAGTGCACGTCGACGTGAGCTTGGCACTACCGGTGCGAACAGGTCTTCATCCTCGGTCAGGCCAGCCATGCTCATTACAGAGTGGTCACCTTCATCGCGTATAACATCGACAACATCATCGATCGTAATACGGCCGAGCAGTCTCATCTGATCATCTACAACCGGCGCAGATAACAGGTCGTAGTCTTCGAATATCCTGGCGACGCTATCGTCTTCAGTTTCGGCAGGGATGGCCTCGATTTCGCGGTTCATGACATCTGCGACATATGCGTGCGGATTCGAGGTGAGTAATGTGGTTAACGGCAGCACGCCAATGTATCGGTTGTCGCCCGCTGTAACGATAAGATTGTCGGTGTTGTTGGGCAATTCCCCCAGGCGTTGCAGATAGCGTAATACAACCTCGAGCGTTACTTCCGGGCGCACGGTGATGGTGTCGGTGTTCATCAAACCGCCGGCACTGTCTTCCGGGTATGACAGGACCGCTTCCAGGCGTTTTCTCCGCTGCGTGTCCAGTGATGTAAGGACTTCGCTGGTAACCTTGTCTGGCAGCGACTGTATGAAGTCGGCAAGGTCATCGACGGCCATGCCCTCGGTTGCATTGATCAGGTCTTCAAGTGGCATGTCGCGAATCAGCGTTGCGCGGACTTCATCACCGACTTCGAGCAGAACATTACCTTCTTTTTCGGGATTGACCAGATCCCACAGTAGATTACGTTCGGAATAGGGCAGGGACTCCAGCAGGTCCGCTATTTCGGCCGGGCTCAGTTCGTTGAGCATGCGGCGTGCATGCTGCATAGTGCCTGTCTCAAGCGCTTCGGACAGCGCCTTGAGCTGTGACTCGGTTTTTTCGGTTGGATCGTTGTCGGCCATTATTAAGCAGCATTCGATAACTGTTAGCGCATTCTTACAGAGGACTGGTTGCTGCAGAAGTCTATCACGCTACTGCAGGTTAAATAATTTGTAATAGGCAGGATTTAATCTGACAGATAGCGTCATATTAGCCCAAACGCAGACTATGATTATTTTGCCCGTAGAGCCATGGTTGGCTATATCGATAAGGCTACTGATATTTACTCTCGCAGAGGCGCGGCGACCGCAGAGTTGACATGTGTTTTTTGGAAAAAAGTACCGATTTATTTATCTTGCTCTGCGTTCTCTGCGCCTCTGCGAGAAAATTGTATGTTAAACCTTCAGATAGGCTAATTTTCCGCGTATACGAAAATCGACAACAACTGTCAGACCCAGCCTGAACTACTACAAATAATTAAAGCGTGGGTTTATGAATTCAGATTGCCAACGAGTGACTCGATTTCATTCAAATCGTGGCAGCCCATGATTTTTCGAACCCTGGTGCGCAGTTTGCCAAGATTGCTGTTATTGATAATGTGTTTGATTTCAAGAATCGCATTGGCCTGTACGCTGAAATAATCCAGCCCCATGCCAAGCAGCAGACGGGTGTATTTCGTGTCGCTTGCCATTTCACCACACATCGAGACCGGCACCTTTGCCTTTTTGCCGGCATCGATCGTGATCTTGACTAGTTGCAGCACGGCGGGGTGCAGCGGGTTGTACAAATAGTTGACCTCATCATCGATGCGGTCAATAGCGAGTGTGTACTGGATCAGGTCATTGGTGCCGATAGAAAGAAAATCCATTCGTTGGGCAAATATATCAGCGGACAATGCAGCTGCCGGGACCTCGATCATGGCGCCGATCTCGATCTTGTCATTGAAGCGGACCTTGCGCTGGCGTAGCAGTTGTTTGGCGTGTTCCAGCAATGCGTATACCTGATCCAGTTCATGGATGCTGGTCATCATCGGTATCATCATCTTGACGTCGCCATAGGCGGCTACCCGCATGATGGCGCATAATTGCGGTAAAAAGTTTTCAGGTTCTTTCAGGCATCGCCTGATTGCACGTAAACCCATCGCGGGGTTGTGTGCCATCGGTCCCTGGCCCAGTGATTCCTGTATTTCCTTATCGGCACCGAGGTCGAGTGTACGAATGGTTAATGGTTTGCCTTTCAGGCGGAATAGTGCGCGCTTATAGGTTTTAAACTGCGCGTCTTCATCGAGAGTCTGGTTGTCTTTCAGAAACATCATTTCTGTGCGGTATAAACCCACGCCGGTATTGTCATGCTGTTTAAGGTTGCGGATGTCTTCAGGTCGATCGATGTTGCCCTGTATAAGGATATGGACACCGTCTTTTGTTACAGCCGGCTTGTTTATGAGCCGGTTCAGTCGCTTCTTGCGAGCAGTATCCTTTTGCCGCAGTTTTCTGTAATGTGTCAGTGAACGCGGATCGGGTTCACCAATTACAACACCGTAGTGTCCGTCAATAATCAGCTGTTCAGTCGGGTGAATCAGCTGGCGAGCATTGTGTACACCGACAATGGCCGGTATGCCGAGATTTCTTGCCAGAATAGCGGTGTGGGACAGGGGACCACCAAATTCGGTAACAAAGGCGGCCACTTTTTGATGCTGCATCATCAAGGTGTCAGCAGGTGTAAGGTCATCGGAAATAACGATGCGTCCTTTGAGCTTTACAGGTTCCACTTTTGATTCAGGCTTCTCTGCCAGACAGGCCTGTATTCTTTGCACGACATGAATCACATCATCCTTGCGTGTTCTCAGATATGGGTCATCCATTTCATCGAATACCTGCACCAGTCGGTCACACTGAACCTGGAGCGCCCATTCGGCATTGCAGGCAAACTCCCTGATTATTGCAGCCGCGCCTTCATCAAATGCCGGGTCTTCCAGCATCAGCAAGTGGGAGTCAATGAATCCCAGAATGTCTTCCGGCGTGTCTGCTGCGATCCTGCTTTTGATTTCATGTAACTGCGTACTGGCTTCCTTGATCGCCTGATGCAGTCTCTGTATTTCTTTTTGATGGTACCTGGCGGGGACGTTGTATTCAGTTGCTTCTGTAGAGGCGCGAACGTAAACGTAGGCATTGCCTATAGCTATGCCGTGTGAAACGCCGATGCCATTCAGAATTATGCTCAAATGTTATTTCCCATAAGTGCCAGTCAATTATTCGTCTTCATCGAAACGGTTGTTTATCAACTGCTCGAGCGCATCCAGGCTTTTCTCGGCATCACTGCCATCAGCATGGATAGTTATGGTCGAACCTTTGCTGGCTGCCAGCATCATAACTCCCATAATACTCTTGGCGTTTACCCGTCGCGAGTCTTTTTGAATATCAATTTTGCTGTCGAAGCTGGTGGCGAGTTTTACAAACTTGGCCGCTGCGCGGGCATGCATGCCAAGCTTGTTGATAATTTCTATGTCGCGGCTGGCTTCCATGATTAATTCGATGTTGATGTGATGCCGTGTTTGCCGCCTTCAATGGCCACGTCTTTCAGCTCGGCCAGTGGAAGCGATCTGTAGTTCATGACACGGATGAGCATGGGCAGGTTGAGACCGCTGATGAGTGTTCTGTTTTTGTTGTCGAGAAACTCGTTGGCAATGTTGCACGGTGTGCTGCCATAGCTGTCAGTAAGAATAAGCACGCCTTCGTCAGTAGACAGTTTTGTCAGTGCGTCGGCAACCTGATGTTTTATGATGTCAGTATCTGCATCCATGGGGACCTCAACGCAGGCGGTATTGCTTAACTCGCCATTAAGAATTGAACTTGTAATCATCAGCATATCATTGCCAATGTTCTTGTGTGTGATCAGTAGCAGTGCGACGCTCATGTTTACTTGCTTATTCGAGTTCTCTGTGGCGAATGGATACTGTATCAAGCCTGTCCCTGAAATACTCGAATAATTGCTGGGCGATATACACCGACCTGTGCTGCCCGCCCGTGCAGCCTATTGATATCGTCAGGTAGTAGCGGTTTTGTTGCTCGAACCTGGGTATCCAGGTTTGTAAGAAGTCTCGAATATAATCCAGCATTTGTTCAACTTCCGCGCTGTTTTCCAGGAAATCCATGACTTCTGCATCGAGGCCGTTTAGCGGGCGCAGGTGATGTTCCCAGTGTGGATTGGGCAGGCAGCGAACATCAAACATGAAGTCTGAATCAGTCGGAGTGCCGTGTTTGAAGCCGAATGACTGAAACAACACGGACAGGCTGTTTTTTTTCTCGCGCTTTACTATCCGTTCTTTGACCAGTTCGCGAAGTTGATGAATATTGGTGAACGTGGTGTCGATAAAAAGATCGGATCCGGCGGCGACGTCGCTGAGCAGGTCTCTCTCGACTTCAATGGCATCCGCCAGGGGTAGTCCTTTTCGTGTGAGCGGGTGTCGCCGGCGTGTATCACTATAGCGTTTTATCAGGGTCGCCGGCTCGGCCTGGAGATAGATCACCTCGATATTAATCTCCAGATCACGCAGGGGTTTGATGATTTCAGAGAAACGTTTCAGGTCATGAGATGCGCTGCGTGCATCTATGCCTACGGCGATATTGTCGTGATGCTCGATGGTTCTGTTTATCACGCGTTGAGCAAATTCGGGCAGTAAACCCAGCGGCAGGTTGTCGACGCAATAATAGTCTTCGTCTTCGAGTGTGTGCAGAGCTACAGTTTTGCCGGAGCCCGAGAGTCCGCTGATAATAGTCAGGTTCATTGCAAACTATGATGATTGATTGTTGATGGCTATTTGCTGCAAAGCGATGAATTTTTGTGTCGCATCATTACCTGATGTACTCAAGATGTGGTTTCGTGCTGCAGCTTCAACCAGTACCGCGATATTTCTGCCTGGCGCTACCGGTATTAGTATCTGTGGGATGTCGATCCCGAGGATTGTGCGGGTTTCTCTGCCGCCCTGCAGTCGATCCAGTTGTGCGTACTCATTTTCGCTAAGACGCTTGAGATGGACAACGAGTCGAAGGTACTTGTTTGATTTAAGCGCATTGTCGCCATACATGTCGCGTATATTCAATATGCCGAGTCCCCGTACTTCCAGGAAGTCCTTGAGAACACCGGGGCTTCTGCCATCGAGGATGTCAGGCCCTGTGCGGGTAAACTCGGGCGCATCATCAGCAATCAGGCGGTGGCCTCTGGATATAAGCTCAAGTGCGAGTTCGCTTTTACCAACACTGCTTTCACCGGTTATAAGCACGCCTGTGCCAAGAACCTCCATGAACACACCATGCACAACCTCTTTATCTGAAAAAATGTTGTGTAGATAAAAGCGGGCAATATCAATCACTTCGTTACTTTCTGTTTTGCAGCTTAACAATGGTATGTGATATTTATTCGCGTGATCGATCAGCATATCGGGTACAGGTATGCCGTCAGCCATGATGATAGCCACAGGTCTGGCGGAAAAAATTTCATGCAGCATATTGCTGCGGAAGTTATCTTCAAGATTTTGCAGGTATTCGCATTCGGTTTTGCCAATGACCTGGATAAGATTTTTATGGACTACATTAACGTGCCCAACCATGGTTGCATGCTGGCTGGCGCTGATTTCATGGAGTGCCTTATCAGTGTTCTCCTTACCTGCTATCCAGTCAAATTGAATCTGGTTTGAGAGGTTGACCAGGATGGATTCGGCAGACAGGACTTCGGTCATGATGCCTGGCTTGCAACGTGCCAGCCTGTAAGCCTGTCATATAGTTCTTTGGATGTGTTCGATGATCTGAGATTGCGGCACAGCGCTTCATCACTGAAGCTGCTGGCGAGGCTGGAAAGGATCTCCAGGTGCTCATCCGTATAGTGTTCCGGTACCATCAGTGCAAACAGCAGATCAGTGGGTTTGCGGTCGGGGCTGTCGAAGTCGATGCCGTGTTCAAGCTTGATGAACGCACCAATGGCCTTGTCATTGCCACTGGTGCGAGCATGAGGTATGGCAACACCATGTCCCAGGCTGGTTGAGCCCAGTTTTTCCCGCTCGGTCAGGTGCTGGAAAATACCTAAAGCATCCGTAGTCCCGGACTGTTTCGCAAGCAACTCGGCGAGAAGCTCAAGGGCTCTCTTTTTGCTGCCGACATCGGCATTGCAAACAACGGAGTCCCTGCTGATTAGCTGTGCTAGATTCATCAGACCTGTGGTATTTCGCTCGGTTTGTGATGCAGGTGGTTCTTGAGTTTTTCCTTGTGTTTCTTGACCTGGCGATCAAGCTTGTCAACAAGCGAGTCTATAGCTGCATACATTTCAGCTTCACTGGCTTCTGCAAAAATATCATTGCCGCTCATGTGTACGGTGGCTTCAGCCTTGTGAACCAGTTTTTCGAGAGTCAGTATGACATGGGTATTGCTGACCTTATCAAAATGACGTTCTAACCTTCCCATTTTTTCATTGACATAGTTTCTTAAAGAATCTGTGATATCAACATGGTGACCAGTCAGATTAATTTGCATATTTCTCTCCTGTTGGCCTCAAACCAGACGTTTCCTCTCGTTTGAGGGTGGAATGGACATCGCCTCCCTGTATTTTGCCACAGTTCGGCGAGCAACATTAATGCCTTCCTTGACCAGAAAGGCAGAAATCTTGTTATCGCTCATCGGTTTTCTCGGGTTTCGCCGCCATCTGCCGTGCTCACATGGCTGGAAAAAAAGAATTTGAATTCAAATACACCGCGGGGTGTATGCATGTATTTTTGAGTGGTGACCCGGGAAATGGTGGATTCGTGCATGTCGAGTTCTTCCGCAATATCACGTAATACCATGGGTTTCATGCCTTCGTCGCCGTACTCGAGAAACAGGCGCTGGCGATCAACAATGGCCTTACCGACACGAAGCAGGGTATCACTGCGGCTTTGCAGGCTTTTCAGGAACCAGCGGGCTTCCTGCATGCTGTTTCTCAGGTAGCTGCTGTCCTTGCCGCGGCCTGACTTTTTGACATATCCGGCATAAAGCGGGTTGATTCTTATTTTGGGCGCAGATTCCGGGTTCAGGGAGATGGTCCATTCGCCATTAACCTTGCGAACAAATATGTCAGGAATGATGTATTCGGCCCGGTTCGGAGAGATGGTGGAACCGGGTTTCGGGTTCAATGACTGAATGAATGTTATCAGCTCCTGCAGCTTTTCTTCGGACAGGCGGGTTGATTTGAGCAGGCGTGCATAATCACGGCTGCCGATTTGTTCAAGATGATCTCGTATCAGCATGCGTACATCTGCGAGTCCTTCCGTGCTTTCGTCAAGTTGGTCAAGCTGCAGCAGCAGGCATTCTTTCAGGTCACGCGCGCCCACGCCAATCGGGTCAAAGTGTTGAATCAGGTGAAGTACTGCTTCAACCTCGTCGAGCTCAATATCGAGTTCATCAACCAGTCCCGCACGGATTTCCTCCGCGCTTTCCGTGAGATAACCGTCATCATTGATTGCATCGATTATGGCGATGCCGATAGCGAAGTCGGTATCACTGGTAGACATGTTCCTGAGCTGCCAGAGCAGATGTTCTGCGAGCGTGTCGCCCTGCATGCTCTGGTTTTCAAGATAATCGCTGATATTTTCACCACCGGCCTGGATGGCATTGCTGATACCCGCGGTTGCGATATCGTAAATATCTTCCCATTCGCTGTCGACAGGCAGCTCATCGGGCAGGTCATGGGTTCTCTCCAGGTCCAGCTGCTCATCCTGCTGGTTGAGTTCAGATTCACTCTTGTTTTGCTGTTCCCGTTCGCTGGTGCTGCCGGTGCTTTCTTCCTCTATCTCAAGCATCGGATTTTCTTCCAGCGTCTGCTGGATTTCTGTCTGAAGATCCATGGTCGACAACTGCAGCAGGCGGATTGCCTGCTGCAGCTGGGGTGTCATCGTCAGATGCTGGCCGAGTTTTAGCTGAAGGGATGGTTTCATACTGAGTGACAGAGGTGGGCTTAACCGATCCTCCAGGGTTTTCCTTGATGAATTTCAGGAATACCCTGTGGATTTATTATGCCCCGATCCGTTTCCGGGCTTGTCTCCTGTATCTGTGGCTGTTTAAAGCGTTCTATATACCTATTTATAGACGAAAATCGTGGCCTAGATAGACTTCACGCACTTGATCGTTTTCGAGAATCTCATCAGGCTGACCCTGAGCGATGATTTTACCATCGCTTAATATACAGGCGCGATGGCATATACCCAGTGTTTCACGTACATTATGGTCGGTTATGAGGATGCCGATATTGAGACTGATCAAGTGTTCAATGCTTTTCTGGATGTCAATTACCGAGATGGGGTCAACGCCGGCAAAAGGCTCGTCCAGCAGGATAAACGACGGCTTCGAGGCGAGTGCACGAGCGATTTCCACGCGCCTGCGTTCACCGCCGGAGAGGCTCATGCCAATACTTTCACGAATATGCTCGATCTGCAGTTCTTCGAGCAGCAGCTGTAGCTGCTCTTCACGGTCCTGGCGGCTGATTTTTTGCGCTTCCAGGATAGCCATAATGTTGTCTTCGACCGACAGTTTCCTGAAAACCGAGGCTTCCTGGGGCAGGTAACCGACACCGCGCTGGGCGCGTGCATGCAGGGGCAGGCGGGTGATGTCTTTGCCGTCCAGAAAAATATGGCCTTCGTCAGCCCTTACCAGGCCAACCATCATGTAAAAGCAGGTGGTCTTGCCTGCACCATTTGGGCCCAGTAAGCCGACAACTTCACCGCTGTTGACGCCGAGAGAAGCATCGTTCACGACTGTACGCGATTTATAGCGCTTGACCAGGTTTTCAGCTTTCAGTTCAGGCATGGTTTACTGCTTTTTGATACTTTCTGGCGTGATAGTGATATTGACGCGCTTGTTCGCGTTATCATCACCGGCAATAACGACCTCATTGATGGTGTCGTAAATGATCTGGTCGCTCTCCATGACGGAACCCGCCTGCTCCAGGCGCGCCTTATCACTCAGGATAAGCCTGTTTTTTTCTGCCTGGTATTCCATTTGCATGCTTTGGGCGTTTATATATTTACCATCTTCCGATAACTGGCGGTAGGTTGCTGGCGAGCCGATCACTGTTATTTTTTTAAGTATCTTGTCCTTCTGTATGGCGATTACCTTGTCACCCTTCAGCTCGATATCGTTTTGAGTCACGCGAACATTGCCCTTGTATTGACTTATGCCAGTCTGAATCTCGTATTTCATGTAATCGGCGTAAATATTTATCGGCGCGTTTGATGAGGGTGCAAGGTTTTGCTCGGCGCTGGCTGTGATTGCTGCAGCGCAAAGCGAAAACATCAAAATTGTGGCCTTAATTTTTAACATAGATACCATTGACGCCGGCGAGTAATTCCAGATTACCGGTTTTATTGTTGAAAACCATTCCATTTGACTTCAGGGACAGTAAGCCCTGGGTGATATCGACCCGCTTGTCAGTGTGAGCGATTTGCGTTTTTGTATTAAAACGCATTTTGCTGGTTTTTAGCAGTAACGGGCTGTCAGAATCAGTTTGCTTCATGACCACGTCTTCATTGAGTGTAACCCAGGTATTGTTATCGTCGATTTTGCCACGCCGGGCGCTGATTACCCATGCGCTGTCGTCCATGTCGATGTTAAATACAGGTTGAGTAATTTCAGATTCACCGCTGTCATTGAAATGTTCCATCAGATCCGCTGTCAGTGTGTAATAGGGCTGGCCGTCTTTATCCATCGACAGCATGGTGAAATCCCTGGCATAGGCATCGACAAAATGTGGATCTTTTACAACCACAGGAGCTTCATCGTCTTTTTCCAATACGCTCCATATGCCGATCAGGGCAATTATTATTAAAGTTAAAAAGGTGAATTGCGTTTTCACTTCGGAACGTACAAATACGATTCCAGAGTCTGTGTTAACAGACCACGGGCCTCGAGGATTAGTTCACATACATCGCGCACGGCTCCCTGGCCACCGTTGTTTTGTGTAATCCAGTGAGCATGTTTTTTAACATAGGGGTGCGCGTCCTGGACGGCAATAGCAAAGCCGACACGCGTCATTATAGGCAGATCGACAACGTCATCACCAACATAGGCCACCTGGTCTGTTTCAAGCCCGATGTCGCCCATTAATGCCACGTATGCCGGAATCTTATCCCGGTAGCCCTGGTAGACACGGGTAACGCCCAGGTCTTTCATGCGGTGTTCAACCACATTTGATTTCCGCCCGGTGATGATGGCTGCGGTGATTCCGCCTTCCTGCAGCATGCGCATACCATGGCCGTCGAGCGAATTAAAAGCCTTGTACTCCTGGCCGTCGTCGCCCATAAACAGGCTACCGTCTGTCATTACGCCATCGACATCGAATATCACGAGCTGTATTTTTTTTGCTTTATCTAGTATGTCCTGCATTTTAAAACCAGTGAATTGTTAACAGTGAACAGTTAACAGCGAAAAGATAAGTGATTGGTTTGATTGATTTGCACTGTTCACTGTTATCTGTTCACTGTTAACCGGATATTACATCACGCCTGCCCGTAGCAGGTCATGCATATTCAGGGCGCCGACCAGGCGGTTGTCCGCATCCGTGACCAGTGCGCCATTGATTTTGTGGTCTTCCATCAGCTTCAGTACTTCGGCGGCAAGGTCATGTGCATCAACGGTTTTGCAGTTTCTGGTCATGACCTGTTCTATCCGTGTCCGTTTCAGGTCGATATTTCTGTCCAGGGTCCTGCGCAGGTCGCCATCAGTGTATATGCCGAGCACTTTGTCGTCATTATCAATAATCGCGGTCATGCCCATGCCTTTGCTGCTCATCTCCAGCAGTGCTTCCGTGATGGATGCACCAGGTGCAATGCGTGGCGTATCCTTGCCAGTATGCATGATATCCGAGACATGCAGCAACAGGCGACGGCCCAGACTGCCGCCCGGGTGCGAGAGTGCAAAATCTTCTTCAGTAAAGCCACGGGCTTCCAGCAGCGCGACTGCCAGTGCATCGCCCATGACCAGGGCCACCGTTGTGCTGGATGTTGGTGCAAGACCCAGCGGGCAGGCTTCTTTTTCGACACTGACATTGAGGTTGATCGTGGCCTCGGTCGCCAGTGGCGAGTCGGGACTGCCGGTCATGCTGATCAGGGGCACGCCCAGACGTTTGATGATGGGTACGATTGTGAGAATTTCCGCGGTATTGCCCGAGTTTGACAATGCGATAACGACATCCTTTGCCGTGATCATACCCAGGTCGCCATGGCTGGCCTCGCCCGGGTGGACAAAAAAAGCCGGGCTCCCAGTGCTGGCCAGGGGTGCTGCGATCTTGCCGCCGATATGCCCCGACTTACCCATGCCGGTGACAACTATCCTGCCTTCGCAGCCGAGCATCAGTTCGCAGGCGCGGGCAAAGTTGTCATCAATCCGGCCCTTCAGGGTGTTGACCGCGGCAAGTTCTGTTTCGATGACAGCAAGCCCCAGCTTTTTAAAATCCGTTTGCGTCATGTGGATTTGACTCAGTGTTATTTAAGCTCAGTGAAATAAAGTAAAACCTGGTAGCCAATAAAGCAGGCGAACAGTATCGCACCTTCAATGCGGTTGATACGGCCATAGCCTTTGAATCCATAAGCCATTATCACCATTGCTATCGTCAAGATGAAAACAACCGGAACATCACGTTCTAGAACACCGCTGTCCAGTGTTGAGGGATATATTAGACCGGGAATGCCCATGACGGCCAGTGTGTTGAACATATTGGAGCCGACGACATTACCAATCGCGATATCATGCTCGTTTTTCAGCGCACCTGCGATTGAGGCTGCGAGCTCGGGAAGACTGGTGCCGATTGCGATTATGGTAAGGCCGATGAGCAGGTCGCTGACGCCAAAATCAGTCGCAATCTGGACAGCGCCCCAGACCAGAAGCTTTGAGCTGATAACCAGGATTGTAAGGCCGGTTACAAGCCAGGCCAGGGCCAGGCGGGTCGACATCGGTTTGGGCAGTTCCTGTTCGAACTCACCATACATCGGGTCTTCGGACTTGTTGATCAATGCCTGTCTGGTCACCCACCACATTAGCAGCAGTACGCTGGTTGTCAGGATCAGGCCGTCGGTGCGCCCGAGGTAGTTGTCCTGGATCAGCAGCAGCATCAGCAGCATGGCGCCCAGCAGCAAGGGCAGTTCTTTTTTGAGGATGCGTGAATGTACTTGCAATGGCACAATCAGTGCAGATACGCCCAGCACCAGTGTGATATTGGCGATATTGGAGCCGATGGCATTGCCCACGGCCAGACCCGGGCTGGCGTCTGCTGACGCAATTGCGGCAACCAGCATCTCCGGTGCTGAAGTGCCAAAACCGACAATGGTGAGGCCGATGATCAATGGGGAGACTCTGAAATTGCGGGCAGTAGCAGCAGCTCCAATGATGAACCTGTCGGCGCTCCATATAAGAAGCAGAAATCCGGTAATGATGGCGGCAAGGTTGTACAGCATATTTATCGATTTTTTAGCGAGTGGTGAAGGTTACGCTAATACGCGAAGGAATCAAATCATAGAATTAGCCCGAGTTTCTCACCGGGATTTCGGATTCATGTGCATCTGTAGTGTTTCTGAGTGCGCGTCTGGACTGAAAAGCATAGCCATAGCTATGGTTTGAGGGAAGACGAGTGCGCAGAGACGCTACAGATGTGCATGGAACGAAATAGCACCCCGGCAAACAGACTGTTATTGATCGAAATCAAGCTTCGGATGTAATAACCATGCTGTTATTCGGGAGATGCAGCGGCCTGGTGAGAAATGCGGGTTAGGGGTGATCGCAGCACGTAACTGATGCATAAGACGGTACAAGCGCTTACAATACCCGCCCATAGAATAAAAATAATACCCGATAATCACCCGTTACCCAAGGGACAGGATTTGAGCGACACTTTAATAAAGATCCGCGGTTTAAAATTCAGCCGTGGTGAGCGCATGATAATTGATGGTATCGACATGGATATCCCGCGCAAAGGCATTACCGCAATCATGGGGCCCAGTGGTACCGGTAAGACGACCTTGCTGAAGCTGATCGGTGGACAGTTGCATCCCGATGCGGGCAGCATAGAATTCGATGGCCAGAATGTGCATAAACTCAAGACCTCACAGCTTTATGCCTTGAGAAAGCGCATGGGCATGCTGTTCCAGTCGGGAGCCTTGCTGACCGATCTCAGCGTGTTTGAGAATGTGGCCTATCCATTACGCGAACATACCCGCCTGAGCGAAGGCCTGATTCGCCAGCTTGTACTGCTGAAGCTGAATGCAGTGGGTCTGCGTGGTGCGGCTCAGCTAATGCCATCCGAGCTGTCTGGTGGTATGGCGCGTCGTGTCGCAATGGCGCGTGCAATTTCACTGGATCCGATGATGATCATGTACGATGAGCCTTTCACCGGGCAGGATCCGATTTCAAAAGGTGTTCTCGTCAAGCTGATCCGTGAGCTGAATAACGTGCTTGATATCTGCAGTATCGTGGTGTCTCACGATGTCCAGGAAACCCTGTCGATAGCAGATTATGTCTATGTGATATCTGACGGTGAGATTGTTGGTCATGGACGTCCGCAAGACTGCAAAGTGAGCGATTCAGAATGGATCAGGCAGTTCATAGACGGTCTCGCTGATGGTCCGGTGCCGTTTCATTATCCTGCCGAGTCAGTGCTGGATGATCTGATCACTGGAAATACGAAGTCATGATGCTGCTGTTCGAAAAATTGCAGTCGCTGGGCCATAGCTCACTGGCATCGCTGCAGCGTCTTGGCCGCGGTCATGTTTTTCTGATGCAGGTGCTGCCCGCGATGGAAGGCATGCTGTTCAGGCCGGGCCTGTTGATACGGCAAATGTATTCAGTGGGTGTGCTGACGCTGCTGATTATCGTCGTCGCCGGACTGTTTGTCGGCATGGTTATGGCCTTGCAGTCCTATTATGCACTGGTCGATTTCGGCGCCGAGGACTCGGTCAGCGTGATGGTCGTGTTGTCGTTACTGCGCGAACTCGGACGTTATTTGCCGGCAGAGCCGGTTCGGCATTGACCGCGGAAATCGGCCTGATGAAAGCAACCGAACAGCTCTCAGGCATGGAAATGATGGCGGTCAACCCCATCGAACGCGTGATCGCGCCGAGATTTCTCGCGGGCTTTCTGTCGATGCCGCTGCTTGCGGCCATCTTCAGCGCCGTCGGTGTGATGGGCGGCTATCTGGTTGCGGTTGAATTGCTCGGGCTGGATGCAGGCGCCTTCTGGTCACAGGCAGTCTCCAATGTCGATCTCTACCATGATCTGGGAAATGGCATGATCAAGAGCGCTGTGTTCGGTTTTGTTGTTGTCTGGATCGCGGTATTTGAAGGCTATGACTGTGTTCCAACTTCCGATGGTCTTGGCAAAGCTACCACCAGGACCGTGGTGCACAGCTCGCTCGCAGTGCTGGGACTGGATTTTGTATTAACTGCACTGATGTTCAATGAATAAACAAAGGAAACTCTGATTAATTCGGATTTTCCGCAACGCATGGATGTGTTGCCATTGTCAGTGGCTGATAAGCCATTGAAAATGAAGAACAGGATAAAATCGCATTTTATCTTGTTCGTGTTCTGATCATTCATGGATGAATTATTCAGAACTTCCCAAACATTAAGCTAACCTGATATGTAAACAGGGGGACGAATGAGTACGCGTACGATAGAAATTATGGTTGGACTGTTTGTTGCAGCGGGCATTGCGGCCTTATTTATGCTGGCAATGAAAGTAAGCAATCTTGCCACTTATGGCGGAGGTGAAGGTTATATTATTTCAGCCAGCTTCGACAATATCGGTGGCCTGAAAATCCGTTCCCTGGTGTCTGCCAGTGGTGTCAGGGTCGGGCAGGTGACTGGAATCGAATATGATTCTGATGGATATGAAGCGCGTGTAACCATGTCGATTGATCCGCAGTATGATAAATTTCCCGTCGATACGGCTGCCAGCATCATGACATCCGGACTGCTCGGCGAGCAGTACATAGGATTGCAGCCTGGCGCCGAAGAAGAATATCTCAAAGCGGGCAGTGAAGTTGAGCTCACGCAATCAGCACTGGTTCTGGAACAAATCATCGGTCAATTCCTCTATAACATGGCAGAAGAAAAATAATTTTGACATCGATGGTGGTAACAATATGGCATCAGGAATAAAGTTTATAACACGAAAGACAGTCGCTCTTGCCGGCATATTCGTTGTGCTGCAGCTGTATTTTAGCAGCCTGCTTGCAGCGGCAGATATTGTCGCTCCCGACGTCATGCTCAAGCAGACATCCGATGAAGTGATTGCGGTGATCAAGCAAAAGCGTGAACAGTTGGAGCAGGACCCGTCCCTCGTCTATGATCTGGTGCATGAATACATACTGCCGCACCTGGATGAGGTCACAATCGCCAAACTTGCGCTGGGTAAAAACTGGCGCGAAGCAAGCCGTGAGCAGAAAATCGAGTTTATCAACGAGTTTCGTAATCTGCTGATCCGTACCTATGGGAAATCCCTGAGCGAGTTCAGTGACCAGGAAATCAATTATTTCCCGGTGAAGCTGGAACAAGGTGAAGACAAGGTGGTGGTGAAATCCGAGGTGCTTCAGCCTGGTGGCCCATCAATACCGGTTTCATACCGTATGCGAATAAAAGATGATGCCTGGAAAGTCTATGACTTGAGTATCGATGGCGTCAGCCTGGTGACAAGTTATCGCGGGACGTTTGATCAGGAAGTTCGCAAGGGTGGGATTGATGGCCTGTTGAAGTACTTGAAGGACAAGAATACGAAGAAGGTTGACTCTTGAAAAAAAAGCCTGATTTCCCCGCAGCAACAATACGTGAAGCAGGCGCCAGTCAAGATAACAAAGGGTGCTTTGTAGTCAGTGGTACACTTGGATTTGATAATGCACCTGATTTAATGAAGCAGGCGTGGCGTCTGTTTGCGCCATTTGACTCCATCGTGGTCGATTTTTCCGGCGTGGACAGCTGTAACAGCGCCGGTCTTGCGATTGTGCTTGAGATAGCGAAACACATGCAGCAACAAAATAAAACAGTCTGTTTCCAGTCCTTGCCTGAACAGATACACACTTTCGCCAGGGCCTACAGCATAGAAAAAGAGTTTTCTCAGTCGGGTTTGTTATGTTGAACAAATTAATTATCCAGGGCGGAACCAGGCTGGATGGAACAATTCGAATCTCCGGTGCCAAGAATGCAGTTTTGCCCATTCTGGCGGGCACATTGCTTGCTGAAGGCCCGACTGTTATCGAGAATGTTCCACATCTGCATGATGTGACCACAACTGTTGAATTGCTCGGCTGCATGGGAGTGCAGGTTGTTATCGATGAAAAACTGAGTATCGAAGTTGACTGCTCGACTATCGAAAATCAGGTTGCGCCATACCACCTGGTGAAGACCATGCGTTCTTCCATACTCGTACTCGGCCCACTGCTGGCGCGCTATGGACAGGCCGAGGTTTCACTGCCTGGCGGCTGTGCAATCGGTTCACGCCCGGTCAACCTGCACATTAAAGGTCTGCAGGACATGGGTGCAGATGTTGAAGTGCAGAACGGTTATATTCATGCCAGGGCCGCGCGTCTCAAGGGTGCGCGACTGGTGATGGATATCGTTACCGTTACCGGGACCGAGAACCTGATGATGGCGGCAACGCTGGCGGATGGTGTAACCATTATCGAAAATGCTGCGCGCGAACCCGAAGTTGTTGACCTGGCGAATTTCCTCAATGCCATGGGGGCGAAAATAAGCGGTGCTGGCACAGATACGATCAGCATTGAAGGAGTCGAAAAATTAACCGGCACCCGCTATCGTGTTTTACCGGACCGGATTGAAACCGGAACCTACCTGGTGGCCGCGGCAATTTCAGGCGGAAAAATAAAAGTCAAAGACACCAATCCAAAACTGCTAGACGCTGTGATTGATAAATTACGCGAAGCCGGTGCAGAGATCACCTGTGGCGATGACTGGATCGAACTGGATATGCATGGCAAACGACCGAAAGCGGTTAGTATACGCACGGCACCTTTCCCGGCTTTTCCAACCGATATGCAGGCCCAGTTTGCAGCACTGAACACGATAGCCGAAGGTACTGCAACCATCGTTGAAACCGTGTTTGAAAACCGTTTCATGCACGTGCAGGAATTACAGCGCATGGGTGCGGATATCGAGGTTGAAGGCAATACAGCGATCGTGCGTGGCGTAAAAAAACTCACAGCAGCACCGGTAATGGCGACAGATCTGCGCGCCTCGGCCAGCCTGATCATGGCCGGCCTGATAGCCGAAGGTGAAACCGAGGTGCAGCGTATTTACCACATTGATCGCGGTTATGAAATTATTGAAGAGAAGCTTTCGCAGTTGGGAGCCAATATCAGGCGGATACCCGCCTGATGTCAGGGGCCAGGATCTGGGTGCTGGGAATAATCTATAAGGATGAGTTTGTGCTTCTCATAGCTTCACGCGGTTGTTATCAATTAAGATTTTTTCATGATTAAAATTGCATTATCAAAAGGTCGCATCTTCAAGGAAACGCTGCCACTGCTGGCGGCCGCGGACATTGTGCCTGCGGAAGATCCGGAGACCAGTCGCAAGCTGATACTTGATACCAATCACGACGATGTAAAACTTGTGATTATTCGCGCCACTGATGTGCCGACTTATGTACAGTTCGGTGCCGCTGATCTTGGCGTTGCAGGTAAAGACGTGCTGATGGAGCATGGTGGTGAAGGTATTTACGAGCCGGTGGACCTGGGTATCGCAAAGTGCCGCTTGATGACTGCAGGCCTGGTCAATGCAAAACCTGTCAACGGTCGAAAGCGCATTGCCACCAAGTTCGTCAATGTCACCAGAAAATTTTTCGAATCCAGGGGTGAGCAGGTTGAAGTGATCAAGCTTTATGGATCAATGGAGCTTGGCCCCATTGTCGGGCTGGCCGATCTCATCGTCGATGTTGTTGACACCGGTAATACGCTGAAGGCAAACGGCCTGGAGCCCATCGATCACATTGCTGACATCAGTTCGCGTCTGATTGTTAACAAGGCCGCAATGAAGATGAAACATGAACGCATTCAATCGCTGATCGACAAGGTGCGGGAAGCTGTTTCATGACCATGATTACGCAATTAAAAACAAGCGATGCTGATTTCCTGCCTCAACTGGACCGGTTGCTTGCATGGGAGCAGTCGACTGACAGTGAAGTCGTTACCACGGTTAGCGCTATTCTTGAAGATGTGCGCCAACGCGGTGATGCCGCACTGCTTGAATATACTGCTAAATTTGACCGTGTTGAAGCGGCTTCTGCAGCCGAACTGGAGCTTACCTCAGATGAACTCGAGGCTGCGCTGGGTGCAATAGATGATAGCCACAGGCATGCGCTGGAAGCCGCTGCAGACAGGGTTCGTGCTTACGCCGGGCATCAGAAAATGGAGTCCTGGTCATATACCGAAGCTGACGGTACCGTGCTGGGGCAGAAAGTCACGCCAATGGATCGGGCAGGGCTTTATGTCCCTGGTGGCAAGGCGGCCTATCCTTCATCAGTGCTGATGAATGCCATTCCGGCAAAGGTCGCCGGCGTACCGGAACTCATCATGGTTGTACCGACACCAGGTGGTGATCGCAATGACCTGGTGCTGGCTGCAGCAGCAATCTCGGGTGTTGATCGCGTGTTTACCATTGGTGGCGCGCAGGCCGTCGCGGCGCTGGCTTATGGTACCGATACCATACCCCGGGTCGACAAGATCACCGGTCCGGGCAATGCCTACGTGGCGACCGCGAAGCGCATGGTGTATGGCGTTGTTGGCATAGACATGATCGCGGGGCCATCAGAGATCCTGGTGGTGTGCGATGGTAAAACAGATCCTGACTGGATTGCGATGGATCTGTTTTCACAGGCAGAACACGATGAAGACGCGCAATCGATACTGGTGAGCCCGGACAGCGATTTTATCGAAAGGGTCAAGGCCAGTATTGAAAAACTGCTTGCAGACATGCCGCGTGCGGACATTATCAAAACGTCGCTGTCAAACCGTGCTGCCCTGATCGAAGCCAGGGACATGGATGATGCGATCGAAGTTGCCAATCGTGTTGCCCCCGAACATCTCGAGCTTTCTATGGATGATGCCGAGCAGTGGGCGCAGAAAATTCGCCATGCCGGTGCGATTTTTATGGGCCGATACACTGCGGAAGCACTGGGCGACTACTGTGCAGGCCCCAATCACGTGCTGCCGACCTCGGGCACTGCCAGGTTCTCTTCACCTCTGGGTGTGTATGATTTTCAAAAGCGTTCCAGTCTGATCGGCTGTTCAGCCCAGGGTGCATCCGACCTGGGTAAAATCGCGTCCAAGCTGGCGCATGGCGAAGGCCTCGTCGCGCACGCACGTTCTGCAGAGTACCGCATAAAAGGCTGAACCCTGGCTGGAAAAGCTTTATTTAGTCCACAGATGAACACAGATAAACACAGATATAAAGCATGCTATAAGCCGCAAAAAACGCAAATGACGCGAAAGGCGCAGGGTCTTTGAGTATTTATTTATATTCGCGTTATTTGCGTTTTTCACGGACCATTATTCTTTTGTGGATTTTCGAAAACACCTACAGTCTTATATTCATGACAGGCAGCATACTTAACATCCGTGTTCATCTGCGTTCATCTGTGGACTTATAATCAATTAAGTCTTCCATGAGTCGAAAAAAAGGCCCGCAGTGCGGGCCTTTTAATCATTGCAGACTTGTAAGAGCCGTCTTATTTCTTCACTGAAATGCGGCGTGACTGTGCGACTTCCTGCTTGGGGATGATGATTTTCAGTACACCGTGCTCGGAGTGCGCTTCTATGGCCTCAGCATTGGCCGAGTCTGGAAGTGTAAAGCGGCGGTAGAAGACGCCGTACTGGCGTTCGACGCGCTTGTAGTTTTCCTCTTCGGTCTTTTTCTCGGACTGGCGCTCACCCTTGATTGTCAGTACGCCTTTGTCCATGGTGACTTCTATCTCGTCCGGGTCTACACCGGGGATATCCGCCAGTAAGGTAAATGCCTTGTCATCTTCCTTGATATCAACAGCCGGCGCCCAGTTGGCAGTAGCAATATTGCCATTGTCTTCGGTATCAAACTTGGTCATCGGCATGTTCAGTTCACGCTGGAGCTGGTCAAACACGCTCCACGGATTGTATCGAGTTAAGCTCATAGTATCTCTCCTATGGTAATTTGTTTCTCTGCCAACTATGTAGGGGCGCTAACGAAGATTTCAAGGGGGGATTCTATCTGGGATGACGGGTCTGGTACTATGTATGGCCTCATCATAAAGGGTCTAGCTGTGTCTGAAAAACTGCTCAAATGGATACGTCCGGAAATTCGTGAACTGTCGGCCTATCATGTGCCGGATGCCAGTGGCCTGGTCAAGCTGGATGCGATGGAAAATCCCTATCGCCTGCCTGAAGGGCTGCTGCCCCGGTGGCAGCAGGGCCTGGCGTCAGTAGCGCTCAATCGTTACCCGGATCCGGCAGCTACAGAGCTGCAACACAGGCTGATTGAAGTTATGCAGGTGCCGCAAGGGCGGTCTGTCGTGCTCGGTAATGGTTCGGACGAGCTCATCCAGATGCTGGCATTGGCTGTGGCTTCAAAACAGCGATGCATCATGTCATTCGAGCCCGGTTTCGTCATGTACAGCATGATCGCCAGGTTTGTGGGGATGGAGTACGTGGGGGTGCCGCTGGCGGATGATTTCACCCTTGATATGGAAAAAACCCGTGCTGCGATCGAGCAACATCAGCCCGCAGTCATCTTCATCGCCTATCCCAATAATCCGACCGGTAACCTGTTTGACGCCGATGCGGTAGAGGAGATCATTCGCATCGCTCCCGGACTGGTGGTTGTCGACGAGGCCTACCACCCGTTTGCTCAAACCAGTTTCATGCCAAGGCTGAATGATTACGATCAATTACTGGTGATGCGCACTGTTTCCAAAATGGGTTTGGCGGGATTGAGGCTGGGTCTTTTGTGTGGAGACCGTGAGCTGATCAATGAGATCAACAAGGTGCGTCTACCCTACAATATCAATGTGCTGACCCAGTACACCGCCGGCTTTATTCTGGACAACGCCGGTTTTCTTGACGGGCAGGCGGAAATGATACGTGCAGACAGGGAGCAGCTGTTGAGCCAGCTCTCACTTTTCGAAAACATAGAAGTTTACCCGAGCCAGGCAAATTTTATTCTTTTCAGGGTGAGGCAGGGCAGTGCGGCCGAAGTGTTCACATCATTGTGCAAGCAGGGCGTGCTGATCAAGAACCTGGATAAACCGGGCTCATTGCAAGGCTGTCTCAGGGTAACCGTCGGTACACAGGCAGAGAACCAGGCTTTTATACAGGCTTTGGAACATGCATTACGTTCGTAATGCATGTTCCAGGTACGAGGAACGAGTAACAAGTAACGAGGGACGAATTAGGTGTCAGGCGGCCTAATTATTCCTCGTTACTCGTAACTCGTCCCTGTCTTTTTCAAAGACTTCTCATCGGCCGTTGACCCAGCACGGCATCAACGCTGAAGCTCTGGCGTTCGCGTATACCGTCGATACGGAAGTTATCTCCCGGCCTGCCTGCTGCTATCATGTCGAGCACATCGGCCGTATCCTTGATTTCTTCCTGATTGATGTGTGTGATGATGTCACCCACCTCCAGCCCGGCCTTGCTACCCGGGCCGCCTTCATCAACACCGGTAATCAACACGCCCTGTATTTGCAGGTCGAGGCTTTTCAGCGTCTGCAATGGCACACTTTGCCCTTCGACACCCAGCCAGCCGCGTATCACATACCCGTTTTCGGTAATTTGTCTCATAACATCACTGACAAGATCAATCGGAATGGCGAAACCAATGCCATTGAAGTTGCCGGTCTCGGTATAGATCAGCGAATTGATACCGACAATTTCGCCCTCTGTATTGATCAGCGCGCCACCAGAGTTGCCCGGATTAATGGCGGCATCGGTTTGTAAAAAGTTTTCATAAGTATTCTGGCTTACCTGGCTGCGGCCGGTGGCGCTGATGATGCCCTGTGTGACAGTCTGACCGATCCTGAACGGGTAACCGATCGCAAGCACGACATCGCCGATATTCAGCTTCTTCAGATTGGCAATGTTCACTTCGGGAAGATTGTCGAGTTCGATTTTTAACACCGCGATGTCGGTATCCGGGTCCGTGCCGACCAGGCGCGCCTCGGCGGTTCGTCCGTCATTGAGTACGACAATGACTCTTTCTGCTTTGGCGATGACATGATGATTGGTAATGACATAACCGCGCGTGTCGAGGATGACACCTGAGCCTGAACTGCTGTGCCGTTTGGTCTGGGTCAGATTTGGCAGGTGTTTGCCAAATATCTGTTCCAGCTGGCGTCGTGCATTTTCTTTAACCGGAACTTCAATCAGGCTCTGGACCTGCAGGCTTACAACAGCAGGCGCGGTCTTGCTGACAGCATCCGAAAAACTGCTGGGTTGTTTCCCTGAAATGGCCGAAGCGAATCCGCTCCAGTCGCTGTCAGTGATAACAATTTTGCCTTGTGCGAAAAGAACCGCCAGGCCGACGAGAATTCCGACCAGCGTCCAGAGCAGGATGTATTGAATTGTGCCGTTTTTCATGATCGTCTGACTTTTTGTAACCTGTTGTTATTGTTATAAAAATCACAAATAACTTGGTTATTTGAGCAACTTGATATATCCTATGCGCGCTTTTTGTCTGCCAGTTTATTCTTTGATGCTGGCGGAAATACTCATTGTAAGCACATGACAAGCGTTTTAACAGTGGTCGTCGTCGTGCTTGCAAGGCCCGAATTTTCTTACGCGGAGATTAATACATGTCTACTGACGTTGTAGATAAGGACAAGCGCCGCTTTCTGACAGCAGCTACCAGTGTGGTCGGTGCTGTAGGAGCCGGTTTCGTCGCTGTTCCTTTCATTGCTTCCTGGATGCCAAGTGAGCGCGCCAAAAACGCCGGCGCACCCGTCGAGGCAGATATCAGCAAACTCGAAGAAGGTCGCTTGATGATTGTCGAGTGGCAAAGCAAGCCGGTATGGATTGTGCGCAGATCCAAGCAGATGCTGGATAGCCTGCCGAAACTGAATGACAATCTGCGTGACCCTGCTTCTGAAAACACAGACCAGCAACCAGAGTATGCGCAAAACGAGACACGCTCACGCAAGCCGGAAATACTGGTACTGGTTGGCATCTGTACCCACCTTGGCTGTTCGCCGTCTTATCGCCCTGAAATCGGGCCTGCTGACCTGGGTGATGAGTGGATGGGCGGTTTCTTCTGTCCTTGCCATAGCTCGAAGTTTGACATGGCCGGCCGTGTATACACGGGCGTACCAGCACCGACCAACCTTCCGGTACCGCCTCATTATTATCTGACAGAAAATACCATCCTCGTGGGTGAAGACGGGGGGGCTGCATAATGGGTAAGTTAATTGGATGGATTGATGATCGTTTCCCGTTGATGAAAATGTGGAACGAGCATCTCGCTGAGTACTACGCACCAAAAAATTTCAACTTCTGGTATTTCTTTGGCTCTTTGGCGCTGATGGTGCTGGTGATCCAGATAATTTCAGGTATTTTCCTGACCATGCACTACAAGCCGGATGCCGAGCTCGCGTTCGCCTCCGTCGAATACATTATGCGCGATGTGCCTTATGGCTGGTTGATACGCTATATCCACTCCACCGGTGCAACCGCGTTCTTTATCGTGGTTTACCTGCACATGCTGCGAGGCCTGATGTACGGCTCCTACAAGAAGCCGCGTGAACTGATCTGGCTGTTCGGCATGTTCATCTACCTGGCATTGATGGCGGAAGCCTTCATGGGCTACCTGTTGCCATGGGGCCAGATGTCATACTGGGGTGCCCAGGTGATTATCTCCCTGTTTGGTGCAATTCCTGTAATTGGTGATGACCTGACCCTGTGGATTCGCGGAGACTTCGTTATTTCAGATGCTACGCTGAACCGTTTCTTTGCCTTACATGTGATTGCGCTGCCGCTGGTTCTGATCTTCCTCGTGGTTGCCCATATCCTGGCGCTGCATGAGGTTGGTTCAAACAACCCGGATGGCGTTGAGATCAAGAAGAACAAGGATGAAAATGGTATTCCGCTGGATGGCATTCCGTTCCACCCGTACTACACGGTAAAAGATATCGTTGGTGTGGTTGTGTTCCTGTTCTTCTTCGCGACCGTGATGTTCTTCTTCCCGGACGGCGGCGGTTATTTCCTTGAGCACGCCAATTTTATTGCATCGGATCCATTGAAGACGCCGGAGCATATTGCGCCTGTGTGGTATTTCACGCCGTTCTACGCAATCCTGCGTGCGGTGCCTGACAAGCTCATGGGTGTTGGCGCCATGGGGGCTGCCATTGTGCTGTTGTTCTTCATGCCGTGGATTGACCGTTGCAAGGTCAAGTCGATTCGCTATCGTTCGAACATCTACAAGATCAATCTTGCTGTGTTTGTAGTCAGCTTTGTTGTGCTGGGCTGGCTTGCGATGCAGCCTGTGACATCAACGATCACAATGCTTTCGCAGGTGTTCTCTTTGCTGTATTTCGGCTTCTTTGTCGTACTGTTTATCACATCGAAGAATGAAGAAACCAAACCAGTACCGGATAGGGTGACAGAATGAAAAAACAGATCCTGACATTGATACTCAGCGTATTGCCGACATTTGCATATGCTGCTGGCGGTGGTGTTCATCTTGATTCTGCACCCATCGATACTTCAGATATGGAGTCAGTCAAGCGAGGTGCCAAGCATTTCATCGACTACTGCTTCAGCTGTCATGAGGCCGGTTACATGCGTTATAACCGTATCGCTCGCGATACCGGCATGACTGATGCGGAACTGCGTGAGGAGCTTATCTTCACCACCAATGAAAAAGGTGAGCCTACTAAAGTGGGTTCATTGATGAAGGTGGCGATGACGGAAGATTATGCCAGGAATGTATTTGGTACTGCAGTACCTGATCTGACGCTTACTGCTCGTGCACGCGGTGCGGACTGGGTATATACCTACCTGCGCACATTCTATTCAGACCCTTACCGCCCTACGGGTAACAACAACCTGGTTTTCCCCGATGTCGGTATGCCGAATGTGCTTTCATCGCTGCAGGGCGTACAGAAGGCGGTATACAAGACCGAAACACGCCAGGGTGTGGAAGTTGAAACCGTTGATCATCTGGAGCTGGCACAAGCCGGCAGTATGACCGCTGAAGAGTTCGATGTATTCGTTACTGACCTGACCAACTTCATGGTTTACCTGGCTGAGCCTGTGCAGAATGAACGCAAAAGTCTTGGTATAAAGGTTCTGATCTTCCTCGTTATTTTCTTTGTGCTGGCATACATGTTGAAGAAAGAATACTGGAAGGACGTACACTAAATACTGTGGCGTGGTGATTAATAACAATATGGCCGCAGTGAGCGCGTTAATAATATGAATCTTTATTCAACAGCGACATCTATCTATTGTCACAGAACACGCATTGTTCTGGCCGAGAAAGATATTGCACATGAAAGCATCATCGTTGATCCCAGGAATCTTCCGGAAGATCTGATTGACCTGAATCCCTACAGCAGTCTGCCTACCCTGGTTGACCGCGACCTGGTGTTGTATAACTCGCGCGTCATCATGGAGTACCTGGAAGAAAGATTTCCTCATCCTCCCCTGATGCCAGTGGGTCCAGTGGCGAGAGCTCAGACAAGGCTGGCATTATTCCGTGTGGAGAATGACTGGTACCCGCTGGCTGAGATTATCGAAACCAAAGGCGAGAAAGCCGCCGTGAAGGCGCGCAAGGAGCTTATGGAAAGCATCGCGGCATCTGCTGATGTGTTTTCTGCCATGCCGTATTTCCTCAGTGAAGAGTTCTCACTGGTGGACGCAAGCATTGCTCCGCTGTTATGGCGTTTGCCGCACTACGGTATCGAGTTGCCCAAGGCGGCCAGGGCCGTACTGACCTACGCCGATCGATTATTTGATCGGGAAGGATTCAAGCTCAGCCTCACAGAAGGTGAACGCGAGTTCAGGTTGTAAGCCTGATGTTCTTATGTGAACCACAGAGGTCACGGTGGTTCACAGAGAACTCTAATACTTCAATTACCAAATCATATCTGCACTCTGTGTAACTCTGTGATCTCTGTGGTTCAAAAAGCTTATTTCAGCCCGACTGCGTAATCCCGTTTGATACGCTAGAATACTGAGTATGACTTCCAGTCGCCCCTACCTAGTTCGAGCCATGTATCAATGGATTGTCGATAATGGCATGACTCCGCACCTGCTGGTAAATGCCGAGCATGAAAACTGCACGGTGCCGGCAGGCCACATCAATGATGGCAAGATCGTGCTGAATATTGCGCCTATGGCCGTTCAGGGCTTGACCCTGGGTGATGATGAGGTCATCTTCAGTGCGCGGTTTAGCGGCAAGGCTGAGTCGATTCTGGTGCCGGTGCCGGCAATACTCGCGGTTTATGCGCGTGAGAACGGGCAGGGTATGATGTTCTCTGATGATGACAGCCCGGACCAGTCTTCCGGAAAAGGCTCTGATGACGGGCCGGAGACCGACCCGGACAAACCGCGTCCGAATCTGAGAGTAGTCAAGTAGCAGTTACTGTCCAAGAAGCTGATGATCCACCAGATCGCAGATGCAATGGATGGCGAGCAGATGCACTTCCTGTATGCGTGCCGTCGAGTCTGAAGGTACGCGAATCTCAACATCATCAGCAGTCAGCGCCGATGCCATGTCACCACCCTGTTTCCCGCTGAGCGCAACGACCTGCATCTCACGTTCGTGTGCAGCCTCGATGGCCAGGTTTACATTGGTTGAATTTCCGCTGGTGCTGATCGCTAACAGGATATCACCCTGTTGCCCGAGTGCGCTGACCTGCTTGGAGAAAACCTGGTCATAGCTGTAGTCATTGGCGATCGATGTCAGAGTCGAGCTGTCAGTGGTCAGTGCAACGGCAGGCAGTCCCGGACGTTCCATTTCGAAGCGGTTGAGCATCTCCGATGAAAAATGCTGGGCGTCGCCTGCCGAGCCGCCATTGCCACATGAAAGTATTTTACCGCCGCCGAGCAGGCATTGCGTGATCATCTGTGCTGCAGTAGCCAGGGGCTCGGCAAGCAGGTCTGCGGCAGCCTGCTTGGTGCTGATACTGTCGTGGAAGTTCTGTTTGATTCGGCTGATCAGATCCATGGGTGCAGTTCACCTTAAAATGCGTTCTTTATCCACTCGAACGAATAAATATTTGATCCATTATTCTGGACTTTCTCGGTCATCGCAACAACGTCAAAACGACCATTTTTCAATTTTGTTTCACTTTGCAGATATTGCTCTGCCGTAATGCGCAGTTTTTCCTGTTTGCTGCCGGTAATACTCTCCAGCGCGCCGCCATAGGCATTATTCTTGCGAAAGCGTACTTCGACAAATACCACGGTGTTGTTGTCCTGCATGACCAGGTCGAGTTCGCCTCTGCGTCCGTAGTAATTTTTCGCCAGCAGCTTTAATCCCTGCTGCTGCAGATATTTACAGCAGGCAAGTTCGGCATCCTGTCCGCGATCACGACTGTTCTGCACTATGAACTGCGGTTTTAACAGGCGGGACAGTGAGATCCAGGTGCACCGGCACACCGTTCTTGAACTGCGCCCATAACAATTCACGGTGCAGCCGCAGGTTCTCATCCAGAGATATGATACCGGTCTCACCGGAGAAACGTGCATAGTCATGAGATTGCAGATATTTGAGGCTTTGAATGATGTTAAATGCATCGATGCCCAGCGCAAACAGGCGCGTATATGCACGCTGATCTTTCCATGTCGAATTGAAATTTTTCTTTAGCATGCTGTCTGAACTTAATGTCCAGGGCAGGTCACAAAAAATCACACCATCCAGATCGCGGTCAGCGTTCCTGTCCAGGGAGCCGCTGTATACATGTGATGTTGCATACACCGGCAGATCGCCCGCGTGATGAAACTTGAGGGCGGGGATGATGCCTCTTGCCGCTCTATGTGTGGCCGCAAGAAAGATCATATCAATGTCCTGGCGGCGATAGGGAACAAACTGAAGCTTTGTACCAAGGACATGCTCCAGGTCCCTGTGTCGTGCATTACTGTCATCCAGGTTGAACAAGGTCTTTATTTGCCTGGAGTAGTCATCGACATTCGTCGGGTATTGCTCGCTGGCAAGCACCGAGCCGCCCAGTTGCTCGAAGCGTTGTGTAAAAGCATCGAGTATACGCCGCCCCCAGTCGCTATCCGGTATCAATACCGCAGCTGTTGTATGATTGTCGCGTATGGCGAGTTCTGCTGCCTGCCTTGCCTCATCTTCGGGCAGTAAGCCAAACTGGTACAGGTTGTCAGACAGGCTTAATGGATTTTCGGCATAGTTGAGTGTCAGTGTGGGCACATCGAGGCTGAATTCCTGCGTCAGCCTGTTGATGCTGGCTTTATCCAGTGGTCCGATGATGTAGCTGGCGCCATCGGCAATTGCCTGTTGATACAGCTCATTGAAACTTACGCTCTCATCGCTGGTGTCATAGAAGCGTAGCAGGGGTTTCTCGGTGGAAGCCTGTTTGTACCATGCCGTCACTATGCCGCCCTGTATGGCATCGGTAACGCTTTTATATTGACCCTGCATGGGCAGCATGATGGCAATGCTTGTGGCCGGGGTAAAGCTTTGCTGGTATTCAATCAGCAAATTGTCGATGAACTGGTTGCTGACCGGGTGTGATGGATAGCGCGTGCCCCAGTCGAGGATACCTGACTGGATTGCACTGACGTTTGTCTGCGCCTTTCTGAGTTCGCTTGCCAGGTCGATCCAACCCCTGGTTGTCTGATTGTCAGTATTGGAAGCATGCAGGTTTATTTCCGGAGTGCGCTGCAAGGCAGCCCAGATGGCTTCATGGTTTTTTTCTTTTTCCGCCCCGGTTCCCAGGTAGTGGTCAAGCTCAACTCTTATACGAACCGCTTCCAGATAGTATCCCAGGTCGAGATTGGCATCGGCCATGATTTTTCTGGCTTCGATATATTGTGGCAGTGGCAGTTCCTTTAACGGGGGTAGCAGTTCGACCGCTTGACTGGGGTTCTCGTTGGCCAGTGCAATCTTGGCCGCCAGCAGGTTGATCTGGTGCTGCTGGCTACGGGCGCTGGTCTCCGCATCCAGTGTCTGCAGCTGGCTTTCAGCCATTTGCAGGTCACCGCGTTGAATGAGTAATTCGGCGGCCTTGAGTAAATATTGCTCGCGTTGTTTGCCGCTGCTTTCACTGGCAAGACCGATGTAATCTTCGGCGCTCATTTCATCAGGCTGGGCTTCCATGGCTTCGTCAGTCTGACTGCGTACTGCATCGGAGATGATTTCATCGACGCTTTTCTCGGGGCCCGTGGTACAGGCGCTGAGCAGCGCGATCAGGCAGATGTTTATAAGGTGATTAGGCGATTTCAAGATATCAGTCTGGACAAATTAATCAATAAGTTAGAGTATTGCATAAGCGGCTCGAGTGTATTCTACAACAGCCTGCCAGTGTTACGAGCATAAAGTAGGTTAATCAGTGTCAAATCTTACAGAAAACCCGGCAATATTATTCCTCGTTGCCACACCAATCGGCAACCTCGGTGATATCAGTTCACGTGCACTGGAAACACTGAAATCCGTCGACCTGATAGCCGCAGAGGATACGCGCCATAGCCGGCGCCTGCTACAGCATTTTGTGATCAATACCGGGTTGATAGCCTGTCACGAGCATAACGAGGAACAGCAGACCCCGGCTTTGATTGAACGCCTGCTCAAGGGCCAGTCCATAGCCCTGATCTCGGATGCAGGTACACCACTGGTGAGTGATCCTGGTTACCGGCTGGTGCAGGCTGCAATCGAGCAAAATATCAGGGTGGTTCCGGTTCCGGGGCCATGTGCAGCGATTGCCGCCTTGAGCGCGTCTGGCTTACCAACTGATCGCTTTGTGTTCGAGGGATTTCCGCCTGCCAGGCAGGGTGCGCGACTGAATTACCTGCATGCATTACAACTGGAGCAGCGTACCCTGGTGTTTTATGTTTCCTGTCACCGCATCACTGACACCCTGGAAGACATGGTATCTGTGTTCGGTGGCAGCAGGCAGGCTGTGCTGGCGAGAGAGCTGACAAAAACATTCGAGACCATACACAAGGCCGCGTTGAGTGAACTTAAACAGTGGGTGGAAACAGACGAGAATCAGCGCAAAGGAGAAATCGTTGTGCTGGTTGAAGGCGCCCCGGAGCAGGGTGATGACAAGCAGCAGCTGCTGAATAAACTACTGCCCGTACTCGTTGATGAATTGCCGGTAAAACAGGCTGCAAAAATTGCGTCAAAAGTAACGGGTTTGCACAAGAATGATTTATACAGGCTGGCGCTGGGCCTGAAACAGGAAAATAAATGATAAAAATATTATCAGCCTTTGCGTTGTTAATTCTGTTCATGGCATCAGCCCGGGCGGTTAATGACAGGGCCTTGTTCTGGCAGGTGCAATCGGATACTGCAAAGGTGTATTTACTGGGCTCAATTCATTACGCCGATGAAAGCTTTTATCCGCTAAGGCGTGAAATTGAGCAGGCGTTCTATTCATCTGGCCACCTTGTGGTGGAAATAAATATTGATGCTGACAAAGCGCAAAGATACAGGGAGTTGATGCAGCAAAAAGGATCTTATCAGGGCGAGGCCACGATCAGGGATCACATATCCGAGGAAACATACCGACAGTTACAGCACCGTCTTCGCCGCCTGGGTATGCCGCTGGACATGGTGCACAAGCAAAAGCCCGGCATGCTTGTGCTCACATTGACGGCGGTACAGGTAATGAAAATGGGCTTCATGCCGGAACTGGGTATCGATGCCTATTTTCTGAAAAGGGCTGTGGACAGCAAAAAACATATCATCGAACTTGAGACCGTCGAACAGCAGATGGATATTTTTCTGAATGTAAGCGACGGTGATTTAATATTGCGCGAAACCCTGCATTCACTCGACGAAGCCGATATGTTGATGATGGATATGACGCGCTGCTGGAAGAGGGGTGATGAGGCCTGCCTCGAACAAATACTGTTTGAAGATGCGATGACCCGGTACCCGTCTTTGATACGCATTTATGATGACCTGTTTTTCAGGCGCAATGAAAATATGGCTAATGATATCAAGGGATTTCTCGAGGGCGAGGGCACCTACTTTGCTGTCATCGGTGCCGGCCACCTTGTTGGTGATAAAGGCATACCTGTGCTGTTACGAAATGCAGGCTTTGATGTCGGGCGCCTGTAACCATGCCAGAGAAAGGTCTCGCAGATCTGCGCAAATACAGGCAAATAAAAATGTAAATCCACAGATGAACGCAGATAAACACAGATTTTTTATGGGCCGTAAAAAACGCAAATAACGCGAACAAACTACAACCTACCAAAAGTGCTTGGCGCTTTTTGCGTTCTTGGCGTACAAATAACATGTTTAACATCTGTAGTTTATCTCTGGACTTTAATTTATGACCATTCGAGATTTTCTCGGTGAGTAAAAACCAGGCACTACTTTCAGATCAGGTTGCGGCCAGTACATTGTCGGCCCGGCCGGTAGAAACTGACACTGATCTATTTTTCATGTTTCACTCTGAGAATTTCTTCTGGCCAATGGGCTGGCAATGATGCCAAATGACGCTGGTTGTCTTATAATTATTCTAATTGACAATTATCAATTCAGGGGAGCTCTGATTAACTCAGAGCTTCCGCAATCCATGGATGTGTTGATATTGTCAGTGGCCGATAAGCCATTGAAAATGAAGAACAGGATAAAATTGCACTAATCTTGTTCGTGTTCTGATAATTCGTGGATGAATTATTAAGAACTTCCCTAGATTACTCTGATGTTGTTTGCGGATGCGGATACGGGGTGTTGAATTTCGATTAACATGATTTGCGTTGTGTGCTCGGAGGATGAGCATATAAACAGAAATGATTTGGAACTGGCAAGTTGTATCAGAAAGGCTCATCAATAGATCATGGATAACGGCAAGCTCCGCCTGTGGCATCATAAAAAGGCGATAATATTAGAGGTATATACGTCAGGCGAATTAACATTAGCTGATATCAATATGGTGTTGGGTTCGTTATACGAAATGTCTTCACCACCTTTTTTAGTCATGATTGTCAGAACCGGTAACTACCGGTTGTCATTCAAAGCGAAAATCCGCTTACGCAAAGAAAACAATAGACTCTTTAAAATCGCCTATGTTGTTAAGGGACACGAAGGTATGCGTCATGCATTCCGCGCAAGCCAGACCTATCTGAAAAGAAAGGATATTTATATATGTGATAGCCTCGATTCTGCCTATAGAGTGCTGACTGCAAATTTATGATGAGATAATTTGGGTCATTGAGCATATGGATGTGTAGTAGTTCAGACTTGATCTGACAGTTGTTGTCGATTTTCGCATCACCGTGAAATCCGCCTGCGCTGGAGTTTTAACATCATGATTTCTCGCAGAGACGCAGGGGTCGCAGAGAATTTCATTGTTTATTTTGTTCTTATCCCAAATGCCTTTGCGTACTTTGCGCCCTGGCGAGAAATTTTATGTTTTTATCTCTCGCAAAGGCGCAAAGGTCGCCAAGAAACTCATAAATCTATAATTTTTAAACCCAAAACACCTCTGCGTGCTCTGCGACTCTGCGAGATTGATTAGTTTTATTTTATCCCTTGGAGACAAGGGGCTTGTCAGGAAATTCGAGTTCTTGTTTATTCCACCAAAAACACCTGTGCGTACTTTGCGCGCTGGCGAGAAATTTTATGTTTTTTCTATCGCCTTTTCGATCTGGTAAGACCCGGCTGTACTGATAAATAGTGATAGTCGAAGTTTGATTTAATCTGAAAATCACTGTCCGCTTGAATCCTGGCTATTACAGGATGTAATTATCCGCGTTTATCTGCGTTCATCTGTGGACTTTTTTAGGATTATCTCGGTGAATGATGTCAGCTGCTGCTGTCATGTCAGGTCTGAACTGCATACGTGATTTTTGAATAAGCGCATATGCATTTATTTATGTTTGTGTTCTCAGCCCCCCTTGCGTTCTACATGGCGGGTGATATGTGCATGACGGCAATGGCCTGTCAATTGAACAATAGTCTGTTTGGAAAAACAAACACCCGGTTGCCCGGGTGTTTTCTATTTGGCGTCTGGAGTTTATAAACCCAGCTTCTTCTCGAGGTAGTGGATGTTGGTACCACCTGCCTGGAATGCGGTATCTGCCATTATATCGCGGTGCAAATCGATATTGGTTCTGATGCCGGTGATGTCTATTTCGGCCAGCGCGCCTTGCATGCGTGCGATGGCGACTTCACGGTTGCAGCCGTAGGCAATGAGTTTTCCAATCATTGAATCATAGTGTGGAGGTACGGTGTAACCGCCATAGATATGTGTATCGATGCGAATACCCGGGCCGCCGGGTGGGTGGTAGCGTTCAATTTTTCCGGGCGATGGCATGAATGTTTTTGCATCTTCGGCATTGATGCGGCACTCGATGGCGTGACCGCTAATTTCGATATCGCTTTGCTTGTAGCGCAGTTTTTCACCCGATGCGATGTACAGCTGTTCCTTGATGATATCAACCCCGGTAATCATCTCGGTGACCGGGTGTTCCACCTGTACGCGTGTGTTCATTTCGATGAAATAAAACTCGCCATCCTGGTAAAGAAATTCAAAGGTACCGGCGCCACGGTATTTCATTTTATTGCAGGCATCGACGCAGCGTTGTCCGATCTTCTTGCGCATGCGTGGAGTGATGCCGGGTGCGGGAGCCTCTTCAACTACTTTTTGATGGCGACGCTGCATCGAACAATCACGTTCACCCAGATGTATAGCATTGCCCTGGCCATCCGACAGTACCTGAATTTCCACATGACGCGGTGTTTCGAGGTATTTCTCCATGTATACCATGTCGTTGCCGAAGTTGGATGCGGCTTCCTGCTTGGTTAATGAGATTGAGTTCATTAGCGTGGCTTCTGTATGCACCACGCGCATACCACGACCTCCGCCGCCACCTGCAGCTTTGATTATGATCGGGTAGCCGATGTCGTTGGCCAGCTTTATATTGGTATTGACGTCATCACCCAGCGGGCCGCCGGAACCCGGTACGCAGGGAACACCGGCTTCCTGCATCGCGCGAATCGCTTCGACCTTGTCACCCATGATGCGAATGGATTGCGGGGAAGGTCCGATAAATATAAAGCCGCTGTCCTCGACACGTTCTGCAAAGTCGGCATTCTCGGAAAGAAAGCCGTAGCCCGGGTGTATGGCGACGGCATCTGTTAATTCCGCGGCGCTGATAATTGCGGGAACATTAAGGTAGCTCAGGTCAGATGGTGCAGGGCCTATACATACCGATTCATCGGCGAGGCGTACATGCTTCAGATCGCGGTCGGCTTCTGAGTGTACAGCAACGGTCTTGATGCCCAGTTCTCGACAGGCCCGCAATATGCGCAGTGCAATTTCGCCACGATTGGCAATAACAACTTTATCTAGCATGGCTTTGTTATTCAATGATCATCAGAGGCTGGCCGTATTCAACCGGCTGTGCATTTTCGACCAGTATGGCTTTAACGACTCCAGAGACATCGGCCTCGATCTGGTTGAGGATTTTCATAGCCTCGACAATACAAACCGTCTCACCCTCGGCTACGCTGTCTCCAACGCTGACGAACGGTTTGGAACCCGGTGATGAGGCGCTGTAATAGGTACCGACCATGGGCGACTTGACGACGTGCCCGCTTGGCAGGCTATCTTCATCACTGATTTCTTCTTTAGCTGTTGCAGCCGGGGCGGCAGGTGCTGGTGCCGCAGGTGCTGCTGCATAGCTGACCGGTGCCGGGGCAGGTGTAGAGTTGTATCGCGATATACGAACCGACTCTTCACCTTCGTTGATTTCTAGTTCAGCAATGCCGGATTCTTCCAGCAGTTCAATGAGTTTTTTAACTTTGCGTATATCCATCGGGACTAACCTTTTTGTATATGTGAACCCGCCTTGCTTGCGGGGACTGTATATGTAACTGGTATCAACACCTGGCTGCCGTTATTCAGCGTCCTCGTGAGAAAGACGGCTCAGTGCTGCTTGCAATGCGAGTTCATAGCCCAGTGCACCCAGCCCGGAAATAGTGCCTACAGCGATATCCGAAAAATAGGAATGTTCGCGAAAAGCTTCACGTGCATGTACATTGGAAAGATGAATCTCAATAAACGGAATTTCCACCCCGCTCAGGGCATCGCGCAGGGCTACGCTGGTATGTGTATACGCTGCCGGATTTATCAATATGAACCGTACGCCCTGCTTTCTAGCCCGATGGATGAGTTCAATCAACTCAGCTTCTGCATTACTCTGTACGCATTCGAGGCTATAGCCATTTGCTGATGCCAGCCCTTCAAGTCGACTGTTAATACTCTCCAGCGTGTCTAGTCCATAATGTTCAGGTTCACGTGTACCCAGTAGATTCAGGTTGGGTCCATTGATTACGAGCAAATCAGGCATTGTTAGTTATTATTGGCAGCCGGTTGAAATGTCAGGGGCAATTGTGCATAAAATCGCCGTTCATGTCCAGTATTTGACAGAATTTGCAGCGAACTTGCCGAGAACCTGCGAGTATAAGGGGTTTGATGTGTTCTAAACGGCCAGACCGAGCTGCTCAAGTATGGAAATCAGGCGGTCTTTGCTGAGTTCTCCCATGATTGTGTGGGTAACTTTGCCGTTTTTGTCGATAATTGCACTGAAAGGTAGTCCGCCGATAGTATTGCCGTATCTTTGTGATAACTCTATGGCTTCCATTTCGCCCGCCAGGATGGGGTAGTTCATCGCCATTTCGTTGGCAAACTCTCTTACGTTGTCCTCATTGTCGACAGCAACGCCGATAATCTGGAATCCCCGATTGCCCAGTTCCTGCTGGATCTCGATGAAGCCGGGTATTTCTTCCAGGCAAGGCGGGCACCAGGTCGCCCAGAAGTTCAATAGCACGATCTGGCCATCCCAGTCCTTGATGTTTCGAATATTGCCCTCGATATCCATCATCGCAAACTCAGGACGTGTTTTTCCAATAATGGGACTGGCTATTTCAGTAACAGGCACGGAGTGCGTGTCCGTGTCTGATGCCAGGTAACGCTGCAAGGCATAGCCGGATGTGCCTGCAACAGCTGTAGCCACTATAAAAATAAGTACGTTTTTCATGGTATAAAACCTGGATTCAATATTTTAGTGCGTGTATTAATTCAACGCCTGTCTGACATGGGCGCTGAATTTGTCGGCCGGTACAAAGCCCACCACGCGGAAGTTTTTGCGTTCGTTACCGTTTTTATCAAAGAACATGATCGATGGCGGGCCAATTATGCCGAAATGCTTGTACAGTGCCTTGTCCTGTTCATCGTTGGGTGTCACATCGGCCTGTAACAGCACGCTATTCGCAAGTGCCTGCTGAACTCCCGGATCGGTAAAGGTTAATACCTCCATCTCCTTGCAGGACACGCACCAGTCGGCATAGAAATCGAGCATGACGGTTTTGCCCTGGGACCGGGCTTCAGCCAGTGCGGCGTTTAAACCGTCGACACCCTTGATTTGCTTGAAAGGCAAATGAGCAGCCTGCCCGGAACCGGATCCGCCAGAAAGGGCTATGCCTTTAAGCGGATGAAACACGTCACGGCCGCCTGAAGCCAGGCCGATAATCAGAATAATGCCGTATACCATTATCAGCAGGCCTGTGCCTTTCCAGAGTTTGCGCCAGCCCGAAGCATCAGCAGGCAGCGAGTCAATCGCGCCCATGTAAACTGCCGAGACAATCAATAATGCGGCCCACAACGCCATGGTGAAGGCGGCTGGCGCCACGCGCTCCAGCATCCAGATACCGAGACCGAGCAGCATGACACCGAAAACTGCTTTTACCGCGTCCATCCAGGGGCCGGCTTTCGGCAGTACTTTTCCTGCTGAGGCGCCGATGGCCAGCAGCGGGGTGCCCATACCCATGCTCAGCGAGAACAGCGCGAATCCGCCAAGTGCGGCATCCCCGGTTTCGGCGATATAGATCAAAGCCCCAACCAGCGGTGCTGTCACACAGGGGCCAACGATCAATGCAGATAAAAAGCCCATGATGGCAACACCGGTGAGGGTGCCGCCCTGCTGGCTGTTGCTGATTTGTGTGATCTTGCTCTGAACCGAGGCCGGCATCTGCAGTTCGTAGAAACCGAACATAGAGAACGACAGCGCGATAAATATCGCGACGAAGGCGCTTATAATCCAGGGGTCCTGGAACCAGGCCTGGATGTTCTCGCCTGAAAGGCCGACCAGTATTCCAACCACGGTATAGGTGAGCGCCATCGCCAGTACATACACCAGTGACAGTATGAAGCTGCTGCGCACCGTCTGATTTTCACCCTGGCCGACAATGATGCCCATCAGGATCGGGATCATGGGGAAAACACAAGGTGTCAGTGCCAGCAGCAGGCCGGCGCCGTAAAACACCAGCAGTGTTACCCAGGTGTTGCCCTGCCTGAGGGTGCTGGCGATACGGTCCTGTTCGGATACAACATCCGCGCCGCCGGCTTCCATCTGCGCTGCATTAGCCGAGGCAACGATTTCAGGCAGTCTTACAGTGATTTCACGGGTCTGCGGCGGGTAACAAATGCCGGAAATCTCGGAGCAGCCCTGGTACATGACCTTGAATACGGCATCATTGGCCCCATTAGTATTGACAATGGGCAGTGAAACTTCGGCTGAATCGTGATAAACGTAAAGAAGTTTGTTGAATATGGGGTCCTGTTTTTCATCGCCGGGCGATAGCTGCAAGGCAGATGTTTCAATTTTTTCGCTGGACGGGATGATATTCATCTTGTCCTGGTACAGATAATGGCCTTCGGCAATCACCCAGCGTGCTACAAAGCTGTTGCCTTTAATTGCCGTGCTAAGCTGGAACGCATCATCGACTTCAAGGATGTCATCCTGTCCTCCGAGTCCCAGACCGTCGAACAGACTATCGGCTGCGAATGCAGGTGTGACCAGGAAAAAACCCAGTAACGTGAAAATGAAGGTTTTAAATATATTCTTCTGTTGCTTCATGAATATCTGCTGTGTGGAAAAGTTATGGAATAGTTTAGACACAATTTGCCGCTGCGGTTCAGTGCAGGCAGGCAATTCGAGAACTGAATATTAACAGAGTAAAATCATTATGTTACGAATTTGGCCCATTCTTTTTATCGTTATTCCACTGGTAGAGTTATATCTCATTATAAAAGTTGGCGGTGCGATCGGCGCGCTGTGGACCGTATTACTGGTGGTTTTGACTGCGGTTATCGGGGTTTCGCTGCTTCGCATCCAGGGTTTCAATACGCTCAACCGTGCCCGCCTGAACATGGAAGCGGGCACCTTGCCTGCGATGGAAATGATGGAGGGCATGATGCTGGCTGTTGGCGGCGCGCTGCTGATCACGCCGGGGTTTCTCACTGACACGCTTGGCTTTTTATGCCTGATACCGGCTACACGTAGAGCGATGATCCGATACATTGTGCAGCGCTCGAGCATTCATGGGCAGGGTTTCTACAGTCACGGTAGCACGCATTACTCGCGCGGCTACAGGGATCATCCCGGTCATGATGACCATGGGCGGCACCAGGGCAGGACCATAGAAGGCGAATTCCACCGCGACGAGTGAACCGGCATATTTTTTCAGCAGACCCTTGTATATCGGATACTCGCCCCCACTATTTGGGGCATTCATGAGAAAGGGCGGCGTCGACGAACGGGATTAGCCTTGACTCTGATAATTTCGTCATTATTATTAGCACTCACTTAGTTAGAGTGCTAATTTTTCAAGAGGGTAAAAATTAATGAATATACGTCCGTTACACGACCGTGTTGTCGTCAAACGTATGGAAGAAGAGCGCACCAGTGCTGGTGGCATCGTGATTCCTGATTCTGCAGCTGAAAAACCACAAAGGGGTGAAATCGTGGCTGTAGGCAACGGAAAGATGACTGACAGCGGCGAAGTTCGCGCACTGGAAGTAAAAGTAGGTGACCAGGTGCTGTTCGGAAAATATTCCGGCACAGAAATCAAGATCGACGGCGAAGACGTTCTGATCATGAAAGAAGAAGACATCCTGGGTGTTCTTGCAGCGTAATTAATAGAGAGAGTTAAGAGGAAATATATAATGTCAGCTAAAGACGTAAGATTTAGTGATGACGCTCGTGGTCGCATGATCAAGGGCGTGAACACACTGGCCAACGCGGTCAAGGTTACTCTGGGCCCTAAAGGCCGTAACGTGGTACTGGAAAAAGCATTCGGCGCGCCGACTGTCACCAAAGACGGTGTTTCGGTGGCCAAGGAAATCGAACTGGAAGACAGGTTCGAAAACATGGGTGCACAGATGGTGAAGGAAGTTTCTTCACAGACTTCTGATGTAGCCGGTGACGGTACAACCACTGCGACAGTTCTGGCACAGGGTATTGTTCGTGAAGGTATGAAATCTGTTTCTGCCGGTATAAACCCGATGGACCTGAAGCGTGGTATCGACAAGGCTGTTATAGCTGCTGTTGAATCACTGCAGAGCCAGTCAATGCCATGTGACAGCAACGAAGCTATCGCACAGGTCGGTACTATCTCAGCCAACTCTGACAGCACTGTCGGTAACATCATTGCAGAAGCCATGGACAAAGTTGGTAAGGAAGGGGTTATCACTGTTGAAGAAGGTACTTCGCTGGCAGATGAGCTGGATATCGTTGAAGGTATGCAGTTTGACCGCGGTTATTTATCACCTTACTTCGTAAACAACCAGGACAACATGAGTGCGGAACTCGAAGATCCGTATATCCTGTTATACGACAAGAAAATCTCAAACATTCGTGACCTGCTTCCAGTGCTGGAAAACGTTGCCAAGTCCGGCAAGCCGTTACTGATTATTGCTGAAGATGTTGAAGGCGAAGCCCTGGCAACGCTGGTAGTTAACAGCATGCGTGGTATCGTCAAGGTTGCAGCGGTTAAGGCACCTGGCTTCGGTGATCGCCGTAAAGCCATGCTGGAGGACCTCGCTGTGCTTACCGGTGGTACTGTTATTTCAGAAGAAGTTGGCCTGTCACTTGAAAAAGCCACACTTGATGATCTGGGTAATGCCAAGCGTATTACTGTCAGCAAGGAAAACACAACTGTTGTTGATGGCGCAGGCAAGCCTTCTGATATTGAAACTCGTGTCACGCAGATTCGTGTTCAGATCGAAGATGCAACTTCAGACTACGATCGCGAAAAACTGCAGGAACGTGTCGCCAAGCTGGCTGGCGGTGTCGCAGTCATCAAGGTGGGTGCTGCAACTGAAGTTGAGATGAAAGAAAAGAAAGCACGCGTTGAAGACGCGCTGCATGCGACTCGTGCTGCCGTTGAAGAAGGTATTGTACCTGGCGGCGGTGTTGCGCTGATTCGTGCCTGTGCAGCAATCAAGGGCATTAAAGGCGATAACCACGACCAGGACATTGGTATCAAGATCGCGCTGCGTGCGATGGAAGACCCGCTGCGCCAGATCGTGAGCAATGCCGGTGAAGAAGCTTCTGTTGTACTGGCCAAGGTTGCTGAAGGCGAAGGTAACTTCGGCTATAACGCCGGTACCGGTGAGTACGGTGACATGGTAGCGATGGGTATTCTCGATCCGACCAAGGTAACCCGCTCAGCACTGCAGAATGCGTCATCTGTAGCAGGCCTGCTCATCACCACCGAGTGCATGGTTGCAGAACTGCCGAAGGAAGAAGCCGGTGCGCCTGATATGGGTGGCATGGGCGGAATGGGCGGCATGATGTAAGCTGCTCTATCTCGAGCCTTTAAAGTAAAAGCCCCGTTGGAAACAACGGGGCTTTTTTGTTTGTTGCCACAAGTATCGTAGAAAGCACGGAGATTTATTTAACGCAAAGGCGCGAAGACGCAAAGGACGCAGTGTTTTTATTTGTGCAAAGCGAATTTGTTCATTTATGCTGGTCTGGCTGCTAATGTAGAATCAACTGGTTGTGACTTAAAAACTTATAAAAACATTTCGCTCATCGATGTATACATCTGAACATCTACTCAGCATCTGAATTTCTGTTAACACTTGGTGGCATCTTGCTTGCTGGACTGGCGACAGAAGCTATTGGCCGCCATACCTTTTTGCCGCGAGTGACATTGTTGCTGCTATTTGGAATTGTAATCGGGGAGGAGATGTTCGATCTAATTCCTCGGGTGTTACCGACCGCTTTGACCTGATTGCAAATATGGCACTATTGATGGTGGGCTTTTTGCTGGGTGGCAAGCTTACGGGCGGTTTTCTGAAACAGTCTGCAAGCAAAACACTCTGGATTTCAATGAGTGCCGCAGTTGTTACAGTGCTGGTAGTGATTGCCGGATTGATGGCTGTCGGGGTGCCAGTAAGCATAGCCATCATACTGGGCTGCATAGCCTCCGCAACGGCACCGGCTGCAACTATGGATATCGTGCTTGAATCAGGTTGCAAAGGTCCGTTTAGTGATTTGCTGTTATCAATCGTGGCACTCGATGATGTGTGGGGGCTGATATTGTTTAGTATCGGCGTCGCCTTTGTCGTGGCGATCACCGGTAACGCGGGGGAAACATCGCAGATATACGTAGCAATAAAGGATGTAGGGGGTGCGTTGATTCTGGGAATAATTCTCGGCTTTCCTGCGGCCTATCTAAGCGGGAGAATCAGTCGGGGACAACCGATGTTGATGGAGGCGCTGGGGCTGGTTTTTCTCTGCGGCGGTCTCGCTCTCTGGCTTGATGTGTCATTTCTGATCGCATCTATAACGATGGGAGCGATTGTTGCCAATTTTGCCAGTCACCATGAATACCCTTTTCATGAAATCGAGAATATCGAGTGGCCATTCATGGCTATCTTTTTCGTGATGGCAGGGGCTTCTCTCGAGTTTGGCATGATCAAGGAGATTGGTCTGATCGGTGGTGTATATATTATTTCGCGTATCGCAGGCAAGTTGCTGGGTGCCAGAATTGGTGCCCAAGCCAGCAAGGCTGACACGATAACACGTTGCTGGATGGGGTTTGCATTGTTGCCGCAGGCGGGTGTTGCCATGGGTATGGCGCTTGTTGCTTCGACCCGGCTGCCTGAATATCGTCAGACCCTGTTAACGATTGTGATCAGCTCAACCGTGTTTTTTGAGATCGTTGGGCCGGTGTTTACCCGTATGGCATTACAGCGAGCCAAACAATAGTTTATTGCGAACGCTATATCTCTGGTTGGTATTTCTGCAATAGTTACTGGTGGTTTATAAGCCGGTATAGGAAGTCGGTATATACCTGCTTATACCATTCTCGCCCCCCAATTGCCTGGTACTGAACATTACCATCCGGGTCGATCAGTATGGTGGTAGGTAGTCCTCGCGGTTTGTATTTTTCGGTAACCAGTCCATCCGCATCCATCAGGCTGTTCATATCCATGCCGATTTCACCGAGAAAACTGAAAATGGTGTCTTCATCTTCCGCAGTGTTGATTAGCACGATTTCAAATTTATCGTCATCGAATGTGCTGGTCATTCGCTGAATGGCCGGCATTTCCTCCCGGCAGGGCCCGCACCAGCTTGCCCAGAAATGCAGGAATACCCATTTGCCTCTGGTTGACTCCAGAGTAAATGGTTCGCCGTCCATGTCGGTCAAGCTGAATTCCGGAGCTTTACCGGTCTCGTAATGGCGGATGCCCCTGGGTGGCTCCAGCGGGCCGGAAAAGCTGAACGATGTAATTAATTGCGTGGCAAGCAACAGTAGAAGGAGTATTCCGGATTTCATTGTTTAGTCTTCTGCACAGTGAAGCCTGTCGTATTCAATGTTCAATACAGGACCCTTTTTATCATCGCCCGTGGCGAAGCTGGCTTTAACCGATATCGGTCCTGTGACGCGCGGCAGTATGATATTGCCGCCTTCCTCTTCGTCAGGCAGGTAATCAAGAGTTTCCGGTATCAGTGTCCAGCGAAATGTAGAGATGCTGGCTTGTGGCATATTCATCGCATGCCATTTATCAAGCCAGTAGTTACGGTGCTCTCGCATCAGTGGTTTGCCATTATGGCTGAACTGCCAGTTAGCCAGATCATGCCAGATTTTGTCCTTGCTCTTGTTATGTATGCGCACCGTTATAAAGCATTGTTGGCTTAGTATGTCGATCATTTCAGAAGGGAAACCACGAGCTTCATAGAATGACATCAACTGATCGGGTGTGCGCGGAGCAAGCTGTATTTCAATTTGCTCGGTGCTGATGCCAATCGGTTGCGAGGCCGCGACGCCGGCCGCTGCTGCAAGTATGGTTAAAAGATGGTGCATGTGGAAGATGATAAACGATTAACCCGAATTTCTCACCAGGATTTCGGATGCAGGTGCATCTGTAGTGTTTCTGGGTGCGCGTCTGGACTGAAAAGCATAGCCTGGCTATGGTTTGAAGGAAGATGTGTACGCAGAGACTCTACAGATGTGCATGGAACGAAATAGCGATCTACCAAACAGACTGTGTTAGATTGAAATCGAGCTTCGGTTTTTTCCAACCATGTTCTTACTCGGGAGATGCAGTGGACTGGTGAGAAATGCGGGTAAAATAAGCATGTCGTCCATTTGAAAGGGGTAATGATTTTGCTGTATCGCGTGGCTGCGGATTTGCTGGTATTGCTGCACCTGGCCTTTATCATCTTTGTGGTGGCGGGTGGTCTTGCTGTGTTCAAGTGGCCGTGGATGGCGTTTCTGCATATACCCGCAGCTGGCTGGGGTGCGATTATTGAATACAGGGGCTGGATCTGCCCGCTAACGCCGTGGGAAAACAGTCTGAGAAGACTCGCGGGGGAGGAGGGCTACACGGAAGGTTTTATCGAACACTATATTCTGCAGCTCGTATACCCGCCAGGTTTGACCAGGGATATGCAGACGACGTTAGGGACCGTCGTTTTAGTTATAAATCTATTAATATACTCCGTGCTTCTCTATCGACTGTTCAGAAACTAGGGCATTCTTTTCATGGTGAATAAAATAACAGTCATTGCCCGGTTGCAATGATGTGCCAGTTAGGGAAGCTCTGATTAATTCGTCCATGAATTATCAGAGCACGAAAAAGGGAAAATGCGATTTCCCCTTTTTCTTCATTTTCAATGACTTATTAGTCATTGAAAATGGCAGCACATCCTTGTGCTGCGGAAACTCTGAATTAATCAGAGTTTCCTTAGAAATAGCCACTTCCGAGTGCGGCCTCCATCTGTTTTCCGTGCCTGTCTTCCATTTTGCTAACGATGATATCTTCATTGCCGCCTGGCGTAACCAGTTGCAGTCTGTCGCCAATGCTGAACTTGTTTTTAACGTCTATTTCTGCAATGCCGGTTGCCGGATCGTAGGCAAGCACTTCGCCGACAAAGGACTGCTGCCTGCTTTTCGAGTGGCTGTCTATGTAGTTCTGATATTCATGTGTATGGTGGCGCTCAAAAAAGCCGTTGGTATAGCCGCGGTTGGCGAGGTTCTCCAGCTCGCCGAGTAATGCAGGGTTGAACGCTTCTCCACGTTCGGCGGCATCTATAGCCTGTCTGTAACTCTGTGTAGTACGTGCCACATAATAGTGGGATTTTGTCCGGCCTTCGATCTTCAGGCAGTCGATGCCGATGTCGACCAGCCGGTTGACATGCTCGACAGCGCGTAAATCCTTTGAGTTCATGATGTAGGTGCCGTGCTCATCTTCGGTAATGGTGGTATGTTCACCGGGGCGGCCTTTCTCTTCCAGCATGTAAACATTGTCAGCCAGCGGGTGGCGTTCGCCATTGCCGATTTCCGAGCGGGTCGGGGCGGCTAGCTTTTGCGTCGGCCTGTAAACTCCTTCAGCGTTTGTTTCAGCTTCGACCGTTTTGTAATCCCAGCGACAGGAATTTGTGCAGGTGCCCTGGTTCGGATCACGGTGGTTGAAATAGCCGGACAACAGGCAGCGGCCGGAATAGGCGATGCACAGGGCGCCGTGCACGAACACTTCAAGCTCGATGTCGGGGCATTGCTGGCGGATCTCTTCTACTTCATCCAGCGACAGCTCACGTGACAGGATGATGCGCTCGATACCCTCACGCTGCCAGAATTTCACGGCTGCATAGTTGACGGTATTGGCCTGCACCGACAGGTGAATTGGCATCTGCGGCCATTTTTCTTTCACCATCATGATCAGCCCGGGGTCTGCCATGATCAGTGCATCCGGACCCAGCTCGATTACCGGCTCCAGGTCCCTGATGTAGGTTTTAACCTTGCTGTTATGCGGCATCAGGTTGGATGTCAGGTAGAATTTTTTGCCCAGGGCATGTGCCTGGTTGATGCCGACTTCAAGGTTGCTGTCCTTGAAATCATTGTTTCTCACCCGCAGGCTGTAACGTGGCTGGCCGGCATAGACCGCATCCGCGCCGTAGGCGAAGGCATAGCGCATGTTCTTGATGGTGCCGGCCGGGCTCAGCAGTTCGGTTTTGCTTGCAGGTGTTTTCATGGCGCGGATTTTAGCATTTTTGGCGCCATCGCTACCTGTTGTGTTGCATTTCCGCTAATAGTGATACAGATCATTTGACCTCTGCATCAGTCCCGTTATAGTGATAACAGTTACAGGCCCTGTCCGGGTATAAGGGATGTATGAATATCCCAGCAACAATCAAATGGAGAAGGCGTTTATGCCGGTAAATAAACTTGATCCCGACGCGCTATATCGTCGTTGTGATGCCGATCAATTCGAGTTTGAAACTACCGCTGAACTGCAAGATCTGGCTGAAATCATTGGTCAGCCCAGAGTTATCGAAGCGGTTAATTTTGGTATTGGCATCCAGCAGAAAGGTTATAACCTGTTTGCACTCGGCCCGGCGGGTACCGGCAAACAGGCATTCATCCAGCATGTCGTTGAAACCCATGCTGCCTCTGAAGCCGTGCCGCCGGACTGGTGTTATGTCAACAATTTCGCCGATCACAGAAAACCCCGCGCTCTCGAGTTGCCACCGGGAAAGGCACTGCAGCTGCAAAATGACATGGACATTCTGATCGAGGAGCTCGGCGTCACCATTCCTGCGGTTTTTCAGAGTGACGAATACAGCACACGTGCCGAAGCCATTGACCAGGAGCTGAATGAACGCCAGGAGCAGGCGTTCGAGTCGCTCAACAAGAAAGCCGAAGCCAAAAATATCATGCTGATGCGTACACCGACCGGTTTTACGCTGGCACCGATGCGCGACGGCAAGCCGATCTTCCCCAAGGAATTTCGCCAGCTACCCGAGGAGGAGCGCAAGCAGATCGAGGAGGATTCGAATATTTTGCAGGAGGAGTTGCGTGAAACCCTGCACAAGGCGCCGCAATGGCAGGAAGAAAGCAGGCAGAAATTCGCTGAACTGAACCGCGAGATGGCGGCCGGCGTCGTTACCCACAAGATTGACGTGTTGCGCGATGCCTATCAACAACAGGCAAAGGTTGTGGAATACCTGAATGATGTCGAAGAGGACATCATCGCTAATTTCCGCAAATTTCTGCCCGAAGAACAACGGCGCGCTTCGCTGTTTGGCATCGAATTACCTGGCCAGGAAGATGAGATGCACTGGTTTAACCGCTACCGGGTCAATGTACTGTTAGCGCATGATGACAATGGCGGCGCACCGGTCATCTACGAGTCACTGCCCAGCTATAACAACCTGATCGGGCGCATCGAGCACACGGCACAGCAGGGTGCCTTGCTGACGGATTTCACCATGATCCAGGCGGGAGCCCTGCATCGTGCTAATGGTGGATACCTTCTGCTTGATGCACTCAAGGTTCTGGTTCAGCCTTTTGCCTGGGAGGCGCTGAAAAGGGCGCTGGAATCCAGAAAAGTAAAAATCGAATCCCTGGGGCAGATTACCAGCCTGATCAGCACCGTTTCGCTCGAGCCGGAATCCATACCGCTGGACGTCAAGGTTGTACTGCTGGGTGAACCGATTATTTACTACCTGCTCTCCTATTACGATTCCGAGTTCGCTGACCTGTTCAAGGTGCAGGTGGATTTTGCCCGCGATATGCAAAGATCTGAAAGCAGTCAACAGCAATATGCTCGCCTGCTGGCAACCCTGGTGCGTAAACAGCAATTAATGCCATTCGATCGCCATGCCGTGGCCCGTGTGATCGACCAGAGTGCACGCCTTGCGGATGATAATGAAAAGCTGAGCACCCACATGCGTTCGATTCAGGACCTGATGCAGGAAAGTGATTACTGGGCGCGTGAACGTGGTGAAGCGACGGTAAACGCTGTCGATGTACAACAGGCAATCGATGCCCAGATCCGACGCGCCGATCGAATACGTGAGCGTTTAGAGGAAGAAACTCTACGCGGAACGATCATGATCGATACTGCAGGTAGCAAGGTTGGTGAAATTAACGGCTTGTCGGTGATGCTGCTGGGTGGATACAGCTTCGGTCGGCCGTCTCGTATCAGCGCGCGCGTCCGACTGGGCAAGGGCAATGTTGTCGATATCGAGCGTGAAGTCAAAATGGGTGGACCGATCCATTCCAAGGGCGTGCTGATACTGTCGCATTTTCTCGGTGCACGTTATGCGCTGGATTACCCGCTGTCATTGTCAGCCAGCCTGGTATTTGAGCAGTCCTATGGCGGTATAGAGGGCGATAGCGCGTCTTCCGCCGAACTCTATGCACTGCTGTCAGCCCTGGCTGAAGTACCGATCAGGCAATCACTGGCAGTCACCGGTTCGGTCAACCAGCATGGTGAAATCCAGGCCATTGGTGGTGTCAATGAAAAAATAGAAGGCTTTTTCGACCTGTGCAACAGCCGTGGTCTCAGCGGGCAAGAGGGCGTGCTGATTCCTGCATCAAACGTCAAGCACCTGATGCTGAGACACGATGTGGTGGCTGCTGTCGAGGAGGGCAGGTTTTCCGTATACCCGGTAAAAACGGTTGATGAGGGCATCGAGTTGCTCACGGGCGTCAGTGCGGGAACACGTGACGCGGATGGCAATTTTACCGCCGACAGTATCAACCGCCGGGTTGAAGACCGGTTGATACATTTTTCCATGCAATTGCAACGTTTTGCCAGGGCGGGCAAAAGCGAAGATGACACCAGGGATGATGGCGAATAATTAATGCGGGTAATGACGCTCTAATGAGACGAATCGCTGTAACACTCGATGCATGCCAGGTCAGCTCCAGCACACTGGAAGAGGCAGTGCAGCTCGCCGCACGTATGGGTGCGCAGCTTGAAGGCATTTTTGTAGAAGATATCGATCTGATTCAACTCGCAGAACTGCCTTTTCTGCGCGAGTTCAGGTCAGTTTCACGTTCGGAAAATGCTATCAATCTGACACGAATGGAGCAGGAGTTGCGTGTGCTTGCACGTCGTGCTGAACGCCTGCTCGGTGAACATGCGGCGCGACAGAATGTATCCTGGTCATTTCGTATCTGGCGTGGATCCATTGACACTGAGCTACTGACGGCTGATACAGGTGCCGATGTATTCGCACTGACACGCATGGGTACTACCCTGGTGCGTGCAGCCACGAAAAAGGCTGTGAGCGTGGTGTTTACCGGCACTGACGCTTCCAGGCGCGCACTGGAGACTGCGATGAGTCTCACCATCGATCCTTATAAGGAACTCAATATCCTGTTGCCTGCAGAAAACGAAGCTGAAGCCATGCGTCTGCAGGAGCTGGCAACAATGCAGCTGGGCGATCATGCTGCAAGTGCAGATTTTACACCGCTGAAAGATGGATCACTGAATGACCTGCTTGAGGTGTTGGTTGATTCCAATAGCGCGGTGCTGATAGTCGAACGTGATAACAAACTACTGCGGGCGCAGTCTTTGAGACGCAGCTTGAACAATCTCAACTGTCCTCTGCTGATTGTGCGCTGATACCCAGCGTCTGCCTGTTGCCTTATACCACCGGCAATAGATTTACTGCCGGTAGCGTATTTATCACTCAGCCCAGGCGTATAATGTTCACATGTTTGAATTATTGCTGAACATCTGGACCGTTTTTCTGGATACGGCATTCTGGCTGTTGCTGGGTTTGCTGGCGGCGGGTTTTATCAAGTCCTATATCTCCGAAGACACCATGCAACGCTGGGTGGGTGGTAGCGGTTTCGCCGCCGTATCGCGTGCCGCATTGTTCGGCGCACCACTGCCATTATGCTCCTGTGGTGTATTGCCGGCTGCAATTGGTCTGCGCCGTTCTGGTGCTTCTAAAGAGGCCACTGTGTCTTTTCTCATATCTACACCGGAGACCAGTGTGGATTCAATAGCAGTGACTTATGCGCTGATGGGGCCGTTGATGGCCGTGTACAGGCCGATTGCAGCCCTGGTGAGCGCGATTGTGACAGGTATGATGACGGCCCTGGTCAATAACGAGGTGACAGCTGCGGTTGTGCCCGCCGACACCATCCCGTCATGTTGCAGTCATGAATCGAAGCCTGAAGAAAAGTCCTGTTGCGCAAGCGCTGATGAACCGAAACACGAACAGAGTTGCTGCGGCAGCAGTGAGCAGGCAATAGTAGAAAAACAGAATCGATTCCTCAGTGCGATCAGCTATGCAACTTCAGACTTGCTGGATGATATTGCAGCGTGGATGGCAGTCGGTATAGTGATCGCCGGCCTTATGTTGACTTTTATTCCGCCTGACTGGCTGGCGCAGTGGGGGCAGGGTCTGTTTGCGATGCTGATAATGCTGCTGGTTGGTATTCCCATGTACATCTGTGCGGTTGCATCAACACCGATTGCAGCAGGAATGATTCTGGCCGGTGTGTCGCCGGGTGTCGCGCTGGTTTTTTTGCTGGTTGGCCCCGCGACCAATATTGCCGGACTGGCACTTGTCAGCAAGGAACTCGGGATAAAAGTAACTGTTGTCTATCTGGCGGGAATTTCCGTTATCAGTGTGGCAATGGGATTGCTACTGGAGTATCTGCTGCAATCAACTGACTGGCAGGTAGATGTTCGACTGGGTGAAGCCAATATGATGCTGCCGATGTTTCTTTCCTGGGGTTCGGCTTTTCTGTTGCTGGTTCTTGCAATCAGACCACTGCGTAAGGCGCTGTTTCCTAAATTACGCTAAATCCATCAAACACAGGTTTTTGGTGCCTGTATAATACCGTGCTCCCGAATACTGACAGAAAATTGTAAATAGCTATGCCTTTGATTCGACCATTTGCCGGTTTACGGCCTGTACCCGAACATGCAGCCGATGTTGTTGCGCCTCCCTATGATGTATTGAATTCTGCTGAAGCGCGTGAGCGTGCGAAAGGCCGCCCCTGGAGTTTTCTGCATATATCCAAGGCCGAAATTGATTTGCCGGAAGATACTGATCCTTACGATCCTGCTGTATATGCCAAGTCAGCTGAAAACCTAAGGAAGATGCTGGATGAAGGTATTCTGATGCGCGAAGACAAGGATTGTTATTACGTCTATCGCCTGATTATGAACGGTCATTCACAGACGGGCCTGGTGGCTGTCGCATCGGTTGCGGACTATGACATTAACCGCGTGCGTAAACATGAGTATACGCGACCTGCCAAGGAAGATGATCGTGTACGCCAGATCGAAGCGCTCAACGCGCAGACCGGCCCGGTTCTGCTGGCTTATAAATCACAGCGTGATATGGACGCGATTCTGGAAGCTGCAACGAAATCAGAGCCCGTGGTTGATGTCACCGCAGATGATGGTGTCCGGCATACGTTCTGGGTTGTTGATGATGATGAAACGATAAGACAGCTGACAGATGGTTTCGATGCCATGCAGGCAATTTATATTGCAGACGGTCATCACCGCTCTGCATCGGCTTCGCGTGTTGCCAAAACAAAAGGCGGCGATGGCAACCAGAACAGTGATTACTTTCTGTCTGTCATTTATCCGCATAACCAGATGAACATACTGGATTACAACCGTGTTATTACGGATCTCAATGGCTTATCAAAAGACGAATTGTTAAGCGAGATCGAAGCGTCATTCACGGTAACGGCCGAAGCTGCGGCTGTTAAACCCGGAGGTCCTGGAGAGTTCGGCATGTATGTCGAAGGTCAATGGTATCGTCTGAAAATATCCCCCGCATTAATACCCGATGATCCGGTGGCGAGTCTTGATGTCAGCCTGCTTGCAGATCATTTAATCGAACCGATTCTGGGTATCTCTGACCCGCGCACAGATTCACGCATCGATTTTGTCGGCGGTATTCGCGGCCTCGGCGAGCTGGAGAAGCGCGTCGACAGCGGTGAAATGGCCGTTGCTTTTTCATTGTTTCCAACCAGTATGGAGGCACTGATGGCCGTTGCTGATGCCAACGAAGTGATGCCGCCCAAATCCACCTGGTTTGAACCCAAGCTTGCGGACGGGCTGGTTTCGCACGTGCTGGATTAATAAAACAGTGACGAGGAACGAGGGACGAGCGGCGAGGCTGCCATTTTGAAAGTCACGTTTGTCGAAGCAGAAGCCCGATGTTTCAAGATATGAAAACAATCCGGGAGTGGGCGCTTGGTATCACGCTTGCTGTATCGATACTGCCTGTCGGCAATACGGCTATAGCGGAATTCAGTAATGAAGGTGTTATACATACTGTTTTTCTGTGGCTGAAGAAACCGGGAGATGTGCAGCACAGGCGTCAGCTGCTGATCGCTTCAGACCGGTTACGCAGCATTGAGGGTGTGCTCGACATCCGTTTTGGTGAAATGATCGAGAGCAACAGAGATATCGTAGATGACAGTTTTGATGTCGGCATCTATTTTTATTTCAGCGATGTTGCGGCCATGGACCGTTACCTGGCGCACCCCCTGCACCGGGCGACTGTGGAGCAGGATATTACACCTCTGGTGGAGCGTATCGTCGTGCATGATTTCCAGCATACGGTCATCAGGTAAAGGCGGTGTAATTTCTTTTCAATCGGCGTATATTGAGTGTATGTTCCCAGCCAGGAGACATACCATGCAGACAGCTTATACTCCCCGAGACTGTACCCCCCTGCAGTCCAATCTCCCGATAGAGCGCCCGGAAGAACCACCTGAACTTGTTCATTTTCATGATTCGGCGATGCAGGTTTTCACTGATTTCTCTCGTGTTTACCCGGTAACCATTACGGCTGACAGGACGATTGATTATGCCCTGCATAAAATGAAGAACTCGGGTGTTCGACTGTTGCTTGTCGTGGATAAAAAGCATCGCATGATCGGCCTGATCAGTGCTTACCAGATCATGGGTGACGACCCGGTCAGGCTGGCTCAGGACAAACAGCTGGATCATGGCCAGATCACGGTTGCTATGCTGATGCAGCCACAGAGAGACATAAGGGTTGTTGAATTAAGTCATCTGCGTGATGCCAGGGTGGGGCATATCGTCGCAACATTACATCAACTGGAACAGAAACATATGATTGTGGTCGACCAGGGCAAAGTTAGCGGTTTGTTTTCTGCCAACCAGATCAGCAGGCAGCTGGGCAGAAAAATCCTGCAAGAGGAGATGCCGGCACATTCGCTTGCTGAAATGGTGCATACAATCGGTTAGTCGCCGCTGAAGCTGCATAAGCAATCATATCGATGATCAGTATAGAGCTTTGTGGATTTAATTAATATATATGTTAAATTAATGTAAATATTAATTAACTGGAGTCGTGATGTCCGAGGAATCGATTGATCCCGCTGTTTTGAACTGGCTCAAGCAACTGAAATCAGGACCGGGTACAGGCACTGGCTGGATCAGGGCGGTCCGCACCCGGTGCAGCATTCAGGGAAAGCA